>ERZ1370068.10111-contig-8837_pt1 | contig 52490 bp, 92 predicted proteins | sample MGYA00561227_ERZ1370068 | MGnify/ENA primary metagenome ERZ1370068 (study PRJEB38410, sample SAMEA6850437) | metagenome | study: Metagenomic assessment of the ecological functions of the soil: analysis of the soil microbiota associated with the... | reverse complement strand
CTTCGATCGTACTTCGTTCAGTTACGTATTGCTTGTTCGACTGCGTGATGCCGACGCGCTCAGGCCGCCATTGCCAGGCTTTCACCTGGGGCGGCCGGCTCAATTTGCGCAATGCCCGCTATGCCGACGACCGAGCCCGCTCGACGCTGAAGAGCGCCTGCCCCGGCGGCACGATCGACCTCGAGCCTATCTGCATCACCTGGTGAAATGCGGCGAGACGCTCGGCGCCATGCTGTTGAGCTGGGCGAATGTCCAGTTCTACCAGGGCTGATGGGCCATGCGCGAAGGCCATCGCTCGCGGCGAGGCTCGCCGCCTTCGCCGAGGAGACCTGACCCGCCGTTACCGCGCTTCGAACGATGCGTGACTATGGCGACGGACGTAGTGCCGCTCGTCAGCTTTTTCGCCGGGTGGACGCGGAGTTTCCCGCTTTGTCATTGCCCGGCTTGACCGGGCAATCAGTATCGGTAGCGCCGAGATTGAACTCTAGAGCGGATTCGTTTTAATCCGGCTCGTATCCAGCTGCGGCGAAGTAGTTGGCACATTCGCTGGGCGTGAAGAGGTCGATGATGTGGCCGATGGCGTCCCAGAGGCCATCGACGGTGGGTTCGGCGGCCTTGCGCAGCAGCGCCTTCAGCTTGGCAAAGGCGTTCTCGATGGGATTGAAGTCAGGGCTGTAGGGCGGAAGGTAGAGCAGACGCGCTCCTGCTGCTGCGATGGCTTGGCACACCGCAGGGCCTTTGTGGCTGGACAGATTGTCCATCACCACGATGTCGCCGGGGCTGAGTTCGGGCACCAGCACCTGCTCCACATAGGCTTGGAAGGCGAGACGATTGATCGGCCCGTCGAGGACCATCGGCGCCATCATGCCGGTGATCCTCAGCCCGGCCAGGAAGGTTGTCGTCTTCCAATGACCGTAAGGAATGCCGGCCCTGAGCCGCTCGCCTCTTGGAGCGCGGCCACCACGCCGGGCCATGTTGGTCGATGCCCAGGTCTCGTCGATGAACACCAGACGATCAGGATCGAGATCGAGCTGGGCATCGAACCAGTCCCAGCGCCGCTTCAGGATGTCCGGGCGGTTCTGCTCGGCCGCGTGCGCGGTCTTTTTTAAACGTCAGGCCGCAGCGATCGAGGAAGATCAAAGCGTCGCCCGAGCCGCATACACATCACGCTCCGCGGCAAGCTTGTCGAGCATCTCGCTGATGGTCATGTCCGGCGTGGTCTCGACGAGCCCGAGAATGTAATCACGGTGAGGATCGAGCTTCGAGCGGCGCGGCTGTCCCTGACGGCCAGCTGTTCGATCGCCGGTTTGGCGCACCCGGTGAACCCAGCGGATCGCCGTCGCCAGCCCGATCCGAAACTGTGCCGCCGCCCGACGCGCCGGCAGCCCACCGAGCGCAGCATCAATCACTCGGTCACGCAAATCCTGGCTGTAAGCTCGTGCCATGGTCCTCCCCATCTAACAATCAACAGAGGACTCGCACTGTTCGCGTGATTTGGGAATCCACTCAGAATCGGAAAATCACGAACCTGCTCTAAGTTACTGGATGCCCGCCTGCGCGGGCACGACAAGGGACCTAAATCACTGCGTGGCGATGTCGGAGGCAGGGCCGTAACGACCTTCGGCTCCCAGCACCTGCGCTCGCGAGGCCAAGAGATAGAGGCCGGAGAGGATCACGATCGCCGCGCCGCTCAGCGTCCATGCCGTCGGCACTTGCCCGAAGACAAGAAAGCCTGCCGCCGACATCCAGATCAGCCTCGAGATAGATGTAGGCGCGAGTGCGCCGAGGCCGGCGCAATTCGGTGCGCAAGGATCAGCAGCCAATGGCCGAGCCTCGCCCCAGAAGCCGAGCGAGGGCAAGCAGCAGCCACACCGTCAGGCTCTCCGGCGGCACCCAGGCGGCAAGCGCGAAGGGCAAGAGCATCGATGGCGCCGGCGAGCGGCGTGTAGGTTCGCGTCACTTCCGGCGGATCGAAGGCGGCGAGATAGCGCGTCGAGAGACTATAGAGCGCGTAGCCCAAGGTCGCGACGAGCGAGATGCAGCATCGCCCAATGCAGCGTACCGAAACCGGGGTGCATCACGAGCAGCACGCCGAGGAAGCCAGCGACGATCGCTACCATGCGATGCCAGCCGACCCATTCGTGCAGCAGCGGCCCGGCAAGGGAGCGCAACAGCAGGGGCGCGAGAAAGAAGATGGTGACCGTCTGGTCGAGCTGCAGATAGCGCAGCGAGATGAAGCTGAATCCGGTCGTGACAATCAGTGATCACGGATCGCAGCACCTGCATGACGGGCTTTGCCGAGCGGAGCGACGGCCTCGAAGGCGAACGGCCAGAGCACCACGGCGCTGAACACGATATGACCGACGAAGCGAAGCCAGGGTGGATTTGACACGACGGGGACTGCCTTTTACCGTGACCAAGTATTTGGCCGTGGCGTCGAGCAGGGCGAAGCAGATGGTGGCGAGCGCCATCAGCCCGATCGCCTTCAGCCTCTGGCGCGGGTCGGCGATCGGGGCAGTGGGCGGGAGGCGGGGGACGCGGGGGAGGCGGGGTGTCATGAGCTTTTGTCGTCTATCTGCACGAGTCTTGCCAAATGGCCATCCGCAGCTAAGGTCGCGAGGCTGCGCAGGAAGCAGCCGTTGCAGGAGGAGCGATGTGGCTGACGTCCGTGCCATGTGTGCCAAGAGTGCGCGGTCAGCTCGGGCTGAACGGCAGGCTGCCCTGGGAGGGCAACAAGGGCAGGGAGTATGTCGCCGATGTGGCGCGCTTCTTCGAAATGACACGCGGGCACGTGATCATCGCCGGGCCGCGCACCGTCGCCTCGATCCCGGCCTTCGCTTATGAAGACCGGACGATCTGCGAGATCCGGTCGGAGAACCATCCCGCCGACGTCTTGGCCCGGTTTCCGGATCGCGTGGTGTTCGTCGGCGGCGGCCCTCCGGTGTGGGAGACCTACGCGCCGTTCATCCGCCACTGGGACGTCACCCGCCTCCCTTACGACGGAGACGCCGACCGCTGGTTCGATCCGGCGTGGCTCGTAGCGAGCGAGAAGCCGGAGTGACGAGAAAATTGCTGCGACCTCAGTGATCCCAGCGCGGCGGTACTTTCTTCCAAGAGTTGCCGTTGCGCGCCATTTGGAAGCCGAGATCGTAAAGCTTCGTCATGTAGACCGGATCGAAGGCCGTCGTGCTCGTGTCGGGAAAGTTGCTCGGAATATAGATGAGGTTGTAGTCCACGCCGTTGCGCTTGGTGAAGGCATAGAGCTCCGTAAAGGTCGCCGATGCCCTGGTTCTTGATCAGCGTCGAGATCGAGCGCCCGGCGATGGAAAGGCGTGCGCGGCTTCACCGCTTTCCACTCCGGTCCCACCCGGCCGTTGCGAATGATGTAGGAGCGGCGGATCGGCTTAACGTTGAGGGTTGAATCGACGTTCTTGGCCAAGATTTGGGTTGGCAGCAAGAAGACCCTCGCGCGTCGCGCCGCCGTCGACGTGCATTTCCTCATAGACCGTGCCGTTCGCTGCGACCTCGACGAAGCCGGGCGGAAACACCGCAGGAATTGCCGCCGACGCAAGCAGGATCTTGCGGAACAGCTCGATGGCTTCCGCGGATGACCGCTTGCGGCGATCTTTCCCATGTCCCAGATCAACCGGGCGCTGCGCATCGAGATTGGTGGTGCCGATGAGGAGCCTTCGTCCTCTTCATGTACTCGGCGGCCACCTCTTTGAGGAAGGCGTCATTGACGTAATAGGCGACCACTTTGGCCAGAGGCGCATTGCTCGCGAGCGATCCCCGCCGAGCAGTCCTCTCACCGGCGCGCGCGATGGCGATGTCGCTCGTGGTTGACTCGGTGAAGACCTTCTTCAGTGCATCGTCATAGCGCGGACCAAGGAAGGCGAACGGCGCTGTCAACGCCCCGGTGCTGACGCCCGTCACCAGGTCGAATTCCGGACGATTGCCTCGTGTGGTCCAACCGGCGAGGCACTCCGGCGCCGAAGGCGCCATCCGCGCCGCCGCCGGAAAGCGCCAGGAAGCTGACGACCGGCCGGCCGTTCTCTTCGGCAATTGGCGATGGGATGCGCGGACCTGCGCCCACTTCTCCCTGGCCATGGCGTCGACGTTGGGAGGAGGCACGTCGCCCCAGAAGCGGACGGTCTCCCGCCCATGCCCACGACTGTCGCATCGCTCTCCAACCCCAGTGGAACAGGATTGCGCGGAAGCGAAGCGCAGGCGGCAAGACTGAACGCCACCGCGCCGTACCAGATAAGACGACGTAGCCCCCGCACGCGCACCAAGATCCCTCATCGTTTGGGCACGCAAAAACAGTCGGTTAGTCTTATCAGCGATAAGGCGGCTTTGCGGCGCTTCGCCTTGAGCCGCAAATGTTCAACCGTCCGGCGTTGCCGCCCTTCACGGCTTGGCGTCGACCTTCTGCCAGTCGAGTCCGGCGCGAAGGTCTCGATCCTTGCGCGCGATCCTTTCGGTGCGCGCGCCGAGGTCCTTCTGAAACACCGTGCCGTCCTGATTGACCATGAAGGTCATGATGCCGGAATTGCCGTATTCGGCTGGATAGGCGATGCAGCGCAAAGCCGCCGATCATCTTGCCGTTGACGAGATAGTCGTAAGCGCCTCCGCTGGAGCAGTCGCGCCTTGCCGCGTCAGGATGCGGTAGAAATAGCCGTGATAAGGGATTGGCGTGCTGCCGGCCTTGTAGCCCTCGGCTGAAGCCTGCGCCGCCAGATCGCCCAGCGGGCTCGGCTCTCTCCTTCTGCGGTCGGCCAATAGAGTCCGTCCTTCTTTGCCCGGGACGACTCGACGATCCGCTGCGCATAGACACCTCGGCCAAGACCCGCCGGATCGAGCGAGGCATATTCATTCTGCGCCTGGACATAAGCGAGGCATCACTTGGATCGCGGCAAGCTCGTTGCGGCCGATGCGGCGGCGCAAGATCTCATCGAGCCCGGCCCAGGTGTCGAACTGCCATTGACCTGCTTTGTTGACGAGCGGAATTGGAAAGGGCCAATCGTTGTCGCCAATGACAAGGGTCTGCGTGCCATCGCCCTCCATCTCGATGGCGTGCTTGGCATCATAGGCGCTCACAAAATTCTGCGTCGAATGTTGCTGTCGGCCACGGGATCGCCTGAGCTCACGATAGGCTTACCGTCAGGCCCCAACACCTTAAGAATGCGCGGCCTCGTCTTCCGACCTGGCGGCAGTCGACCAGGGCGTCGACGGCGGCGTCGGGGCTGCCGAACCGCTCCTGGGCGAAGGCTGGCGCACTAAAACCGAGGAGCGCGGCCGGTCAAGAGAAGGCGGCTTGCTTTGATTACCATGGCAACACCATCGAATTTGAGTGCGCTTCACCAGTTGTTCAATCCTGAGCGGCAGCGAAGTCCCGCCGTTTAGCGCGGCTGGATCGAGCGCATCGCTTGCCTCATGGTAACGAAGAGCTCGAACCGCTCTGAGCCAGCCACTCTTTCCAGGTCATGAATTTCAGCCCGATCCGATCATAGTTGACCATCAAATATCCGTCGTGATCGCGCCAGACGGCGCTAGGGTTCAATTTGCTGCACCTCCTGCGCCATGACGCCCGACATAGGCGGTTCGATCGCTGCCCTTGTAGCGGAAGCGATAGAGTTCGAGACCGTTGGTGAGCCGCACCAGCGGGACGATGTCTTCCTTGAGGCGGATGTCAGAACGGCGCCCGCCGCCGCGACCACCGCCGCCGCCGCGACCGCCACCGCCGCGGCCGCATGTCCTCCGCCGCGTCCGCCACCGCCGCGGCTGACATGTCGCTCCGCCACCGCCACCTCCTTGCGGACCGCCTTAGGCCGCCGCCGCCTGAGGGCCGTGAGACATTGCGATGCCCCACGATCGCCGAGGCTGGCTTGCCCGCGCTTGGAGAAGTCCTTGGCCTTTGGGCCATCGCTTCGATCGAAGGCGTTACCTCCGGCTTGCTTTTCGGCTTTTGCCTTGCCGAGATCGGGCTTCTGGCCCTGCAGAGCTGCCTGCTTTCCTGAGCGCTCCTTGAGTCCCTGCTGAATTTGACCGACATCCGGCTTCTGTCCCGGTCCCTTGCTTCGACGATCGCCGCCGGCCGGGACTCTGCTCGACGGTCTGCCGCCGGGCCGCCAGGACCCTTGCCGAGGTCTGCCGATCGCCGCCGGGGCCGACGGTCCGCGCCGGGTCTCGTCTCTGTGCCGGGCTTCAGGACCTGCTCGCCGCTCCGGCCGCGATAATCGAGCTTGCGGTCCGCCGGCGTGATCCGCCTTTGGCGAATTTGTTCCTAACAGCGTCGTTGTTATAGCTTCACGCCGCGCCGGTGATTGGAATCATGTTGCCATTTTTCTGACGTTCGCGATCGATTCGATCGACGTTGCGGTCGATGTCGATGTTCCGATCGACGTCGATATTGATGTCGCCGCCATTCCAATCAATATTATCGTTCCAGATCTCACGGCCGACGGCGTAGGCTGCGCCCCAGGCGAGCCCGGTCGCGATCGCGCCGCCGACGATGTAGCCCGACGGCGGAGGATAGTAATAAGGCGGGTACTCAGGATAAGACCACTCGCCGTAAACCACGGCCGGATCGTAATAGGGCACGTAGTACGACCTCGGGTGAGCGCGGGCTCGATCTCGATTACCTGCTGGTCAGCTTCCTGCCTAACCGTCACCGTTCTGCTGCTTGGTCGTTTCGAGCTTGCCGTTGGCTTGCGCTTTGGCGCGCAGGCGCTGAATGGCGTCCATCACATCGGCCTGTTGGGCCAGCACGGCATCGCCGAGCTTCTGGGTCCAGTCGAGCTTGTCACTCATCATCGCCAGCACCGGTCGGCGTCGACACGAGTTCCTTCACGCTTGCGTCCCAATCCTGCTTGTCCAGGGCTTCTTTGAGCTTCTCGTCTTTGAGCTTCTTGTTTGCTTTCGCGAAGCGGTCGGCTTGCACAACCTCGAGCGGATAGGTCGAGGCCATGAGCACCTGCGCGAGCGAGGCCGTCAGGATAGAGCGCGATCGGCGCCACGAGCGCGTCGAGCTCGCCCTTGGCTGAAGGTCTGTTCCGTGGCGCCGCTGTTTCGGTCCCGGCCGCCGGATCATCCGCGGCGAGGGTGGGCCACGAGAAGAGGTGGTGATGGCTACGATTGCGAAAACTGCGCCGAACCGCATGGAATTGGCTCTCCAACCCGCAATTTCAAGCCATCGGGGCCGTCATGATTGGTACCAAATAAGGGCAAGATCAGGACTGGTCGCGCCTATGCATTCTGAAGTTCCGTGAGCAGTGAGTTGGCAGCCCGAAGATCGGGCGTCTCGAACCTCTGGGTGAATTTTGCATGCGCCACGGAAAGCCTGTCACGGGCCTCAGCTATGGCGCTTTTGCTTTTGGTAGAGGCGCGCGAGGCTGGTCGTGGCGCGGAGCTCCCGAGCTTTGCTTTGCTGCTGTTTGGCGATCTCGATCGACCGTTGGAAGTGAGTTTCCGCCGCCTCCGGGACTCCGGCCGTTGGTCAGTGCAAGCTCTCCCTTGAGGCGGTGCAGCTCAGCTTCATGACAACGATCCCGGCTCTCCTCCGCGACTGATAGCGCCTTGTTCAGCGCGTTGTCGGCATCTTTCAAACGTTTCGAGTCGATCAGCGCATTGCCGAGAAGGCCGAAAATAGTAGGGCAGGGCGAGTGCGGCGCCGGTGCCCTGATAGGCGTCGAGACCCTTTATCAACCCAGGGAGCGACGCTTTGGCATGTCCTCGCAGCAGCAAGGCCGCCGCTTCGTAGACAATCCCGGTCGCGTGGAACAGCGGAAACCCCTGATCCGCCGCGAAGCGTATCTGCTCGCCGCTCGCCGCAAGGGCATCGGTCGGCAGGCGAAGATATTGATAGAGCCAGCTTGTGTGATGCAGCGCATAGGCGAGGCTGAACGGATGCTCGATCGAGCGCGCGAGCTCAAGCATCTCGCGGTTCACCGTGAGCGCCTCTTCGGGAAAACCGAGGTGCCACAGGGTCAGAGCGAGATAGCAGCGATGCGTCACCCCGGCATGCTCGCCGACCCTGACCGCCCACATGCGCGTCCGCTCCCGGTCATCGTCATAGCGCTCGAGAGCCGTCTCATATTGCTGCCGAGCGCCGACAAAATCGCCGCGGTAATAGAGCGTCACGCCCATGAGAAACAGCGCCTCCATCCAGACGCCGGGATCCTCCAGTTTCTTGGCGTGGTCGATCGCCTCGCCTGCGAGCTGCAAAGAGAGGTCCATTTCGCCGCGCACGATGCGCCAGGCGAAGTTGCCCCACACCATGGCGAATTGCTGGTGCGGTTCACCGATCTTGTCGCAAAGAGCCGCGCGCGCGTTGGAACACGGGTCCAACTTCCGGCGAGGCGTAGCCACGCACGGCGATGTAGGCGGTTCCGAGCGGGTTCAGAACCTGCAGTTCCAGCTGATCTCTAGCCGGGCCCTCGGGAAATGCTCTGAGCAGCGTGAGCGCGCTTTCGCAGATTCTGCACGGCTTGGTGCAGCGCTCCCCGCGCCATGGCCTGCATGCCGGCGAGCCTCAGATATTCGACGGCCTTTGCCTGATTGGCGCTGCGCGAGTAGTGGTGCGCCAAGTCTGCGTAGATGATCGTCCAAGGACGCGGGATAGAGCCCTTCGATGGCGCGCGCCACATCCTCATGCAGCTGTTTGCGGCGCTCCAGCAGGATCGAATTGTAGGCGACTTCCTGCGTAAGAGCGTGCTTGAAGATATATTCGATATCCGAGATTGAAGGCTGCTCGTAAACGAACTCGCCGAGCTGCAAGTTGGCGATGAGGCGTTCAAGCTCATCTTCCGATCGTCCGGCGACGGCTCTGCGCGAGGCTGAGGTCGAATTCGCGTCCAAGCACGGCAAGCGTTTGCAGGAGGTTTTTCTCATCGGCGCGCAGCCGGTCGATGCGGGCGGCGAGGATGGTTTGCACGGTCGGCGGAATACGCAAAGACGCAAGCGGTTTGACCAGCGTGACCGTGCCGTCGGATCGGCTCTAGCGCGCCTTCGTCGAACAAGGCTTGTACCGTCTCTTCCATGAAGAACGGCGTGCCTTCGGTCGTCTCGATGATGAGCTGCTTCAGCGGCAGAAGGTCGATCGACTCCCAAGAATTGCCGACAGCATTTCATCGGCACTGTCCTGTTCGAGCGGTTCGAGCCGCAACAGATGGCAGCAGGGCTTGTCTCCCCAGCGCAGCCCATATTCGGGCCGATAATTCACCAAGAGCAAAATCCGCTCATTGGTCATCTGCTCCACGAGGAGGTCGAGAAGAGCTCTGGCTCTCGTCATCCAGCCAATGCAAATCCTCGACCACCAGAATGAGCGGGCGCCGACTTGCCTCACTCAGGAGCAGACGAACGACGGCGTCGAGCGTGCGCGACCGCCTGAGCTGCGGGTCCATGCCGGCGAGGCGCTCTTTATCGTCCTCGACCTCCAGCAATGCATAGACGATAGGGGAGGGCGGCCTCGAGCGATGCATCCAGGTCGGCGATCCGTTTCGCTATCCTGTCCCGCCTAGTCGCCGGATCGTCTCCCTTCGCGATTCCGAAATAGCCGTGCAGCAGCTCGATCACCGGCAAGTACGAAGACCCCTTGCCGTGCGAGACAGAGGACGCCTCGAGGACCGTCCAATCTCCGCCTGCCTCCGCCTTGAATTCGAAGACGAGCCTCGACTTTCCCACGCCCGGTTCGGCCACGAGGGCAATAAGCTGTCCAGATCCGGACTTGGCGAGCTGCGCCGCGAGCCGGAAGATTTCCCGTTCCTTGCTGCGCCCCACGAATTTGGAGAGTCCACGTCCCGCTGACCGCTCCAATCTGGTCCGCAAGGGACCCAAGCCGGCGACCTCGTAAACCCGAACCGATCTCATTGAGCCCCTTGAGGCGCGTAGGACCCATTGCGCGAAGCGCGAAATAGCCTTCGACCAGGCTGCGCGTGCTGTCGCTGATGACAATTGCGCCGGCGTTGGCAAGCGATTGCATGCGCGAAGCGAGATTCACGGTGTGACCGACCGGCGTATATTCGGTTTGGCCCTCGCCGGTCTTGATTGGCCGAACCACCACCTCACCGGTGTTCACACCAGCCCTGATCTGGATCGGCGAACGCCCCTCAGCCAGCAGCCGATCGTTCAGGCGTCGAATGTCCTCCTGCAGCCGCAACGCTGCATAGAGCGAACGTTGCGGATGGTCTTCGTGAGCAACCGGCGCTCCAAACAAGGCGAAGATGCCGTCGCCGGTCGATTGCACGACATGGCCGTCGTAGCGGCGCACCGAGTCGATCATCAGCCCAAGGGCCGGATCGATGATCGCGCGGGCTTCTTCGGGATCGAGATCCTGCTCCAAACCTGTCGAATTGATGATGTCGACGAAGAGCGCGGTGACGAGCTTCCGCTCACCCTCCGGAATGAAGCCTAAGTCGACCGCCTGTCCCACGGCAATTCCCGGCGGTGGTGGCGTCGGCTTGGCGGCGAGGGCGGTGCCACACTGGTTGCAGAAGCGCGATCCGGCGCGGTTGAGTTGCCCGCAACTGGTGCAGCTGATTGGCAGCGCGGTCCCGCAAGCGCTGCAGAACTTTGCCGTTTCCGGGTTTTCGGCTTCGCAGCTTACGCACTGCATGGGCACGCAGGATCTCGTGGCTTTACATGCCCTTAGATCATGAATGGCGGCCTTTGTCCCAGTCCTCAGATCCGTGGACGGACCTTGCCGCCGAAGGCGGCGCAGCCTCCCGCAGCGCTCAGGATGATAAACCGGCATTCCCGCGGTCGAATGCGGGTATTTTGTTAGCCTTGCTGTGCTTCAATTCTCGCCTCGGTTGACCCTGGAGCAAACGATATGAGCACGATGAGACGCGCATTTCGCATGAGCGCGGGCCTGGCGATCGCCGCCATCGCCGCGCTGAGCTTTGGTGCTTTCGCCGCCGATCCCGTGACCAAGGACGAGGCCGTGGCCATGGTGAAGAAGGCCGTAGCCGCCATCAAGGCAGAGGGCGCTGAGAAGGCCTATGCCGAGATCGACAATCCAACCGGTCCGTTCGTCGACCGCGACCTTTTACATCGTGGTCTATGGCCTCGACGGCATGGTTCTCGCGCACGGCGCCAACAAATCGCGCATCGGCACCAACCAGATCGACGACAAGGATGCCGACGGCAAGGCCTTCGTCAAAGAGCGCGTCGACCTCGCCAAGCAAAATCCAAGCTTCTGGCAGTCCTATAAATTCATGAACCCGGTCACCAAGAAGGTCGAGCCGAAGCAGATGTATTGCGAACGGCTCGACGAGACGGCAGTCTGCGGCGGCATCTATCAGAATCTGACAAAACGAGAGAGACACACCGTGACTAGGTTTTTGCGTCTCTTTGCTTGTGCCGCCGCCTCATCGCCGCCGCGAGTGCCATCGGGGCCGAGGCGCAAACGCCGGATGCCACGCCTGCAACGAAGGAACAGGCGGTGCGCCATGGTGCAAAGCGCCGTCGCCTTCCTCAAGGCGCAAGGTCCCGAGAAGGGCTATGCCGCAATCGACGACAAGTCGGGGCAGTTCGTGCAAGGCGATCTCTATATCGCGGTCGTCGGGCTTGACGGCACGCTGCTCGCCTACGGCGCCGACGGTCATCGCGTTGGCGACAACGTGATGGACCTCAAGGACAGCGACGGCAAGGAAGTCATCAAGGAGCGCGTCGAGCTCGCCAAGAAGCAGCCGAGCTTCTGGCAGTCCTATAAATTCATGAACCCGGTGAGCAAGACGGTCGAGCCGAAGCAGATGTATTGCGAGCGGCTCAATGAGACGGTCGTTTGCGGCGGCGTCTATCAGTAGCTGGAGTTGTGCAAGCCATGATGCGACGGCGCATGTCTTTGCTGCTCGCGGCGGTGACCGCCATGGCGGGCAGCATCCGCTTCCGCCCAGGAAGACCCGACCAACATCGTCGCCGATCAGATCCGCGCGCAGGGCTACAAATGCGACTCCCGCAAAGCGCCAAACGAGATGCGCAAGCCTCGAAGCCCGACGAGGCGGTGTGGATCCTGCAGTGCGAGAGCGGAGCTATCGCGTGCGGCTCATCCCCGACATGGCCGCCACGGTCGAGCGTCTCGACAAGAGCCAGCAAGAGCCAAGACAACGGAAAGTAGGGGCGCTCGGCCTTAAGCGGCGGCGGTCTGGACGACCACCGCCGGCGCGAAGGCCTCTGGCGAGCGCCTCGAGGCTGCGCCTGGAATCTTCCGGGTCCTTGTAGATCAAGCGATTGAGCGTAGGTCCCATCACGAAACTGGGCATGACGCGCAAGATCTCGCGGCCTTGATCGCAGAGCGATGCCGCGCTCATAATCTGGTCACGATGTTGGCCCGGCGAGAGCGCCACGCGCCTGCAACATTCGATGGGCAGGCGGCGGACTTTCGCGCGCGCGCGCGAAAAGCCGGGAGCCAAGACCCGCTGACACCAGACCTGACGAACGGATCGGTGCTTAGTCTATTGCGGCGGGCGCCGGTGCCGGCGCTGGTGCCGGTGCGGCCGGAGGGGGCGTTTCGGTGCTCGCCGGAGCGAGCTGGAGCCTCGGCAGTCCGGCCCATAACGCAGTCGAACCAGCCGGCCTCGCCGAATTTGCAGCCATGCCGATAGCTTTGGACCACGCCAAACGCAGATGATGGCGATCAGTAGTGATGAGAATCAGGCGCATGTGCTCGTCCCTCCCTTGGTGGGGCGCAAATTAGCCGAATGCGCGGAAAACAGAAAGGGCGGTCGAGGAAAGGAGCGTAATTCCCAAGGACATACCGCCGCTCCGGTCGGATTTCGGGGTGAACCTTGACACGCAAGCGTCACGAATGCCGAAAACCAGCTGCCACACCGATTGCCTGACCTGCTTGCGCCGCTTTGACCGGAGCCACGCCCGCCTGCCGCGGTCGAGCACGACAGTCGCGCCTGATCGCCTCGCCTCCCTTTGGCCGTAACGGGTAAGCAAGTGGAAGGCCATGCGCTGGACCCTCCGAATCGCTGCCGTCTTGGCGGTTTTGCTCTGGCCTATGCGATCTGGCCGGTGGTGGGCTTCGCGCGCATCGCCTCAGCCATCGAGGCGAGGGATGGCGCCGCTCTCGCCAAGCTCGTCGACTTTAGGGCGCTGCGCAAATCGCTCACCAAGCAGATCGTCGCCGCCTCATATCGAGCTCACCGGCAAGGAGAAGCAGCTCGGCCTGATGGGCAAGACGCTCGCCGTCGGCATCGGCACCTCCTACGCCGAGCCGATCGTGGCGGAGCTGCTCAACGAACAGACCTTGATCGATCTGCTGACCAAGGGTGAGACGGCGGCGGCGGCGGTAACGTCAAGGTCCCGGCGGAGTTTGCCCCCTTCTCCAAGTCGGCGCTGCAGAGCGGCTGGCAGACATGGTGGGCCTCCGAATACGGGCTCGGCGATTACTACATCTATCTCCCGCCGGACAAAGCGCCGGACAAGCAGTTCAAGGTGAAACTCAGCCTGAAAGAATTGCAGTGGAAGCTCGCCGGGATCGATCTGCCCCAGCCCATGCGGGTTGAGTTGGCGCAGCAACTCATCAAACAGCGCGCCGAAAAGAGCGAATAGCTCCCTTCCGCCGCCTCCGATTCAGCCTTTCTTAAACGCTTCGCGCTTCGATCTGAAAGCACGGTGGGCGCCTCGCGATGAGGCGTGTCGCGCCGGGCTAACGGGTGGCCGTCCTTAACTTTTTGCCTTCAGGTAGGGCACGGCAAGGACGGGGCGAGGGTAACTCTTAGGTGGCGTCGATCGGGCTGGCCGCCGTTTGCCTTCCGGCCTCCCAATGACGCGTCCTCTTCTAGGAGACAGCCGCATCGCACCCGCTTGCGCGTGGAGTAGCGTCTGTGTCTCGACCGGTTGGACATCGTCCGCCTTATCGACCCGAAGGTCACCGCCACGCGGCGGACCGTCGCCCGGTCGAAGCAATTGGCCGAGGCGGCGAAGGACGATCTCACCACCCATGAAGAGTGGCTCGAGCGTCATCGCCAGCATGCGCGGCAGGATTCTGAGCAGCATCAGCGACGTTTGAGCCGCCGGCGCAGAGTGGAGGCCTGCAAGCGCTCCGCGCTATGGCTGCTTCTGCTGGTACCGTCAGCCTGCGTCGCCGTGTTTCGAGCGGCGGGTGCGGGCCTCGCCGCCTCGGCGAAGCATTCTATTTCGGCTGGTGCTGGATTGGCACGACGGCTTACGCGCTCGGCCGCTGGCTTATTCGCCTCGTTGCCGGCAGCATCACCTGGGCCGCGACGACGCTCTTCACGCTCGCGCTGTGGGTGGCCGCCGGGTTTTGGCTCATCCTGTCCTGGCTCGGCGCTGGCACAGGCCAGATATGCGGTCTCGGCGTTCGGCGCTGGCTCGCGCGGCCTCACTTGGCTCGGCCCAAGGTCGCGCAGCCTCGGCCATTGGCTCGCTCAGGCTTTGTCGTCTGGCTTCTCCCGGCTCGCCGCCCTGACCGTGAGCCTCGGCGGCTGGCTCATTGGCACAATCGAAGGGCAGATCGAGGCCCTCGCCACACGATGGCGCTGAAGACGCCACGCGTCCCGCGGCGAGGCGGGAGCCGAGCCTCGACCCGCGCCGCTTGCAAGCAGGCAGCCTTCGTCCGGCCTGCGCGCCGAGCATGACCGGCTGCAGGCCCGCATTCACGCCATGGACCAGAACTATGGCTCGCGCGTCCCGGCGCCCGGACGCCCGGACGGCGGGGAATGGGCGCAACTCCGCGAGCTTGGCCGGAACGCCCGGCGGCTGTTCGAAATCCAGGAAGCGGAGATGCTTGGTCCGGCTGGGTCGAGAGGAACTGGCCGCTCGCGTGCCCAGCAGCCGAACGGGACGACGCTGGCGGCGTCCGTTCATCCCTCGCCGCGGGCCGGACATGCTGCCCGCGCGTGCGCCAGGCCGGCGGCAACGCAGGCCCTGACGGCGCAAACGACCCGCCGGGCGTCCTCTCCCGCAACCTGTTGCTGGTCGGCGCCTCATGGTCGCCATCAGCCGGCGGTTTATTTGCGCGGCCCGTGGAACCAATTGGCCGCTTCGACAGTTGCAGGCGACGTTGGGGCGGCAGTGGGGGACGAAATGCCGGACAATATTCGACACTCGGTCGATACCCAGGCTTCGCGAAACGTTGGCGACTCGACGATCGGCGAGGACTTGCGGATCACGGGCAACGTCTCGTCGAAAGGCGAGATCCATCTCGATGGCGAGGTCCATGGCGACGTCTCTTGCGTCGCCCTCGTTCTCGGCGACAGCGCCACGCTCGAAGGCAATGTGACCGCCGAGGATGTGGTGATCCGCGGCCATCTCATCGGTTCAGTCAAAGCCTTGCGCGTGACGCTGCAAGCCACGTCCCATGTCGAGGGCGACATCTATCATCAAAGTCTCGCGCTCGAGCAGGGTGCCTATTTCGAGGGCAGGTCACGCCGCTGCGACGATCCCATGGGCCTCGGTGGCGGTGCCTCCGCCAACGGCGCCGCAGCCAAGGCATCAGAGCCCGCCGAGCCCTGCAGAGGCCGCCAGCCATCGCAAGGATAAGCCTACCCATAAATTCAACCGCTCGCTTCCAGAGTCACGCAGCGTCTAAGTCATGTCTTGCAGGAGGTAAGAATGTTTGGGTCAAAGAACCGAGGAACCGTTATTGCAAAGGGATTGAAGATCGTAGGGACCGTCACGGCCGAGGGCCTGGTCGAGGTCAACGGCCAGGTCGACGGCGAGTTGCATTGCACCTCGCTCATTATTTCGCGCGGGGCTCACGTCTCCGGAACCATCGCCGCCGGCCGCGTGGTCGTCGACGGAAGGGTCGAGGGCCCCATCCAAGGGGGCGACGTCATTCTGAAATCGCAAGCCCATGTCATTGGCGATATTCATCACCAATCGCTTTCCATCGAGAGCGGCGCCTTCTTCGATGGCCGTTCGGTGCACGCCCGCGCCAATGGTCAAGCCGCAGATCGGATCGAGAAGAAATCGGTTCGGCAAATTGCCGGCAGAGGGGAAGCCGCCCCTGCAGCAATGGACGAGAGCCTGTCTCAGCCGAGGCGAAAGCTGGCTGAGCTCTAAGCGCTCACCAAGGGCAACTCAGCTCGGCGAAGCGGCGATCCTCATCGCCGCTTGGCGCTGCGCACCGGCTTCCGCTTCTGGGCTTCGCTTTCGCGGCCTTTTTCCGGCTTGGGGATCGGCACGCACCAGGATTGCGATGCCGCGTCGGCATGCTGCGCCTTCACCGCGATCCTCGAGGCGTCGCAATCGGCTTCGGTCTTATAGTCGAACTGCACGATCGGCTGCTGACCGGCGATCACGAACACCAGGCACCATCCCCAGATCGTCACCATGGTCGAGACCCTGGCGGTGGGGCGGACCGCAAAGCTCGAACAGACAAGAGGCTGGGAACGATCGCCATACCAGCATGAGCCCGTGGATCATGGGGAGGACCGGTTCAGGCGGTCCATATTGGTCTTGGCAAGTTTATTAAAACTTAATCTTCTCGGTTCCGAATCAGTCGTAAGACCAAGATGGGTGGGAGCCATGGAGAATCTCAACGGGCTGTTGTCAGCCGCGTTTCTGATCCTGATGGCGGCGGCGGCGGCGGTCACCGGATCGATGGTCGTGCTCGGCCTGTTCGATCGCCTGTTCAGCAAAAAGAAAGGCCCTGCGCCGAGCCCTGAAATCCCTCGCGATCACGAGCAAGACGATGAGGACGACCGACAAGCTTCAGAAATGCACGCCGAGCAGATGAGGAAGTTCGGCGCGAGCCGGGCGCGTCCTAGGGCGCAAGCGGGCAGCGTTCTATCCTTGGCCCGCGCGTCTCCAGCTTGGCGAAGAAGAAGGCGCGCCCGATCTGATAGTAGATGTCGGTCTTCTCGTTGCGGACGGCATCGAGAATGCTCGGCAACATCGCTGACGGCAGATGCATGGTGATGATCCCGTCAGTCTCGGTATCGAGCTCATACGGCATGCCCGGGTCCTTGAAACGGACAAAGGCGAGACTGTTGCCGTCGGCATCGGCGAGCGTGATCTGGGCGCGGTTGTTTTGGTAGCCTTGCTCGCCGCCGTAGAACAGGATGCTGTATTTCGACACCTTGGCCATGAGCGCCTCCTCGCGCCTGTCGAACCTCAGTGCTTCTGGGCAGCCTCCCAAGCGCTCGTCGCGTCCTGCAACATCGTGTCGAAACTGCCGTTCGTGGTCATCTCGGTGATGCCCTGGCTGAAGCCTGGAGCCAAAGAGCGGCAAGGCGACTTCTTGGAGAAGGCGACGAACATTTCGGCTTCGAGGATTGCCGGGCTCAGCGGCTCGACCTGGTCCTTGACCCCCGCTTTGGCCGCCTCCGCGAGACCGGAATAATAGCCGGCGATCAGATAGTCGGCTTTTCCGGCCAGAAGATCCTTGAAGGCAGCGTCGATGCCGTCGGTGCGCGCGACCGTCAGCTTGTCCTTGATGAAGGCATCGAAATCGTTGCCGTAGCTTTCGCCCTGGTTGGTGACGCCCTTCTTGCCGATCAGGTCGTTCTCGCCCTTGAAGGGAAATCCCTTGCCCTTGGCTACGAAGATCGACAACCTCATCGAACATGAAGGCAGGCTTCACGTAATCGAGATAGGTGGCTCGCTCATCGTTGTAGTAGATGCCGAAAATCATGTCGGCCTTGCCGTCGCGCGCCGCCGCCTGGGCATCAGCCCACGTCCCCATATATTTCGATCTCAAGCGGGACCTTGAGGTTCTTGGCGATGGCCTCGACCAGCATCGGCGCGGCGCCGGCGATATTGTCGCCGTCCTTGTAGGCGATGGCCGGATATTGCGGGTGGCCAGTCGCGACGATCTTGGTGCACGTATCCGCGGCGAAGGCGGCATTGCCGACGAACGCGAGGGCAGCAAACGAGGCTGAAGCTGAGAATTCGTTTCATGAGCACGGGTTCCTTGTTCCTGGTCGCATAGAGCGCGGATCGGTGAACGGCGCTGCGCGCCGCGGCTCGACCAAGCGTCAGAGCCCTTTGCTTTTGCCTTCAGCTTATCCACCTCGGCTTGCGAAATCTTTCCGGCTTGGACCAGAGCTTGCACGCAGGCCGGCGACAAGCCAGGACCCGCCTTGCGCATGCACAGGTTGAGCGCATTGGATTGCAGCCCGTAGTCGCCGCAGAATTTCTTGTAGTCGTTGGCGCAGTAGGTCTGCATGCCTTTGGTGATGGTCCCCGCTTGTGCGAAGGCCGCCGACGGTGCCGAGCCGACGCAACAGAGGATCAAGACAAAGGCGGCGGGCAGTCTTGCACGAGAGCGCGTCATTCAGGGACCCCCTTTGTGATTTGCAGACTGGGTTCTAGCACGCTTCGGGCGCTTCGCCACCCCCGCAAAGGTCGGGGCTCGGCAGCGGAAAGTGGTGATGGTTAAAACGACCAATCGGAGCTTTTTTCGCCCGCGATGGACCACCAACCGAAGGGGGCGTTGAGAGCGCTTTGCCAAAACTGCACCATCGCTCCTAATCGGGGTGTGAGGATCGAGCCACACCACTGAGCGTCAATTGGGTACTTACGCCCACCGTGCGGAACTGCCGCCACTTGTCCGCGTTGGCCAGATCATCCGCCTAGATCGAGCGAGCTGGTCATGGTCGCTATCCTACTTATCCTCTTCATCATCCTTCTGTTCCGCCGCGCTTCCGACCTTGCCGTATAGCGCCTCAGGCAGGGCGCGGTACCATGTCGCCTCAGTTAAAGAAAGAACGGCCCCGGCTGCCGCCAAGCTTCCCCAGTTCTCTGGCGGTGAAGCCCTGCACAACAGGGTCGAGATCACGCCTCCCAGTTCCGAGAATTGCAGAACAGATTGCAAGACGCACTTGATCAGACAGCCAAGAGCTCGCCAACAAACCAAAGCTTAGAGAGGCTGATCGTTCTAGCAACGGTCAAGAGCGGCAGGCAGCTTAGCGGCGCACTCAGCCCATTGGCGGGAATAATAGAAACGAGCGCTGGCTGCAGCCTGGCGAGGCTGTGCCATGCCAGAAACACTCGATCCTATATCGCGTTGAATCGTGGGCGCTGCTCGCCGGTCGCCGGTGTTGAACAATCGAAAATTGAGGAAATCGCCATGGCCAATCAGATGACTGACATGGAAGAAGGTTCGAAAGGCGGCAAACCGCTCTGTTTTGATCGTAGGCATTGTGGCTGCGTTTCTCCTCGCTTTGTTCTTTTCTTTGGCTATCGCGGCGGTAGCCAAACTGTGGCCCCAGACACAGCTCAGCCGACCACCGAGGCGCCGGCAGCCACAGAGGCGCCGGCCAAACCGGAAGCCCCGGCGCAGTGAGCGCACACCGGGGCCTCAAGGGCCTCGAGGTAGAGAAGATGGCTGGCGGGGAAGGCCCCGGCGGAGCACCGGCCCTTCACTCATAATAAGCGTAGAGCTTTTTTGCTGGCTCGACGATTTCCCACGTGCCGGTAAAGCCTGCCGGCGACACGAAGGCGTCGCCTGCTCTGAAAGTGCGCTGAGAGTCCGTCGTCGCCGGTGACCACGATGATACCCGACAGGAGATGGCAGAACTCGCTCTCGGTGAACACAACGCGCCATTTTCCGCGTTGCGCTTCCCATATGCCGGAATTGAAGCGGCCATCGGAGCTCTGAAACAGGTTGGTCGCCGCTTGAGCGGGATCGCCGGAGAGGATGCGGTCGGCCTGCGGGCAGTACCGGTGCGGCTCAGGGAGCGGATCCTGGAAACCGACAACCTTGGGATGGGTTTCACGGATGGGTCGGCGGTCATCGTCTCGTTTCTCCTCGCGCAGCTCGCTCCTCATACTCATAGTAGACGCCAAAAACCCGAATCTGTTTCCGTGAGGGTGTATGGGCTTACGGGCTTGGGTATCCAAGCACTTGATTGTTGGCCTCCAAAGAAATTGGTTGGATGCTGTTCTGCGGCTTTGCCAAAACTACCTTTGGTCGGCTCATGCTTGCGCCGGAAAGACGCCGAAGCTGAGCGAGGTGACTCCAATGACCAAGCTTGCCCTTGCCACCGCCTTGGTCGCTGCCCTTTCCAGTGCCCGCTTGGGCATCGGGGGACAAGACGCAAATCACTCCAAGGCATCGCCACGTCCAACTCCCCTCGGACATCAATTGAAATCGAAGTTCCTGCGCAAGACATCGAAGCGAGACACGGTCACCGATCCTTACTGGACGCCATGCGACTACCAAAGCGCTTGGGCCTGTGGAGGAGACTGAACGCCCGCCTTGCTCTCTAGGCGGCGCGGCCGCAACATAGTGAAAACGGGTCGGGCCGGAGCGCGGGCGGTGCATGATTGACAGGATTCAGGCTGGCAGGGGTCGCCAGCCCAAGAGGTTCTCACCCGCGAGTTTTCCGAAGACTTGGTGAGCCCGATGGGATTCGAACCCATGACCCCTTGATTAAAAGTCAAGTGCTCTACCGGCTGAGCTACGGGCTCTCTGCGTGGCCGACCATATGGGTGCGTCGCCGTAAAGGTCAACTTAAAGCGGACAAGCCGGTGTCTTGCCGGTAGAGGCCGCGCAAATTACGGCATCGCGAAAGCCGAAAGCTTTCAGTAAGCTCCCGCCGTCTTTGGGGACCCGGCAGGGGCAGGGGGAACCGCGCTATGGCAAGCAAAACGGCGGAGGGCGGGTTAAAGCGTTATTGGCCGCGCCTTCTCCTCCTCATCCCGTTTTTCGCGGTGTTGTGGGTCCCTTTCTATAACCGCCTGGAGCCCGCGCTTGGCGGCGTGCCCTTCTTCTATTGGTATCAGCTCGCCTGGATCCTGATCGGCGCGTTGCTCGTTCTCGGCGTCTATCTGATCGAGACCCGCATCACCCATGCGATCGAGCGGACCAAAATCCTGCTGGATCGGACGGATGCCCCGGGAGACATCCTTTGAGTTTGCATCTCCCCGCCACGATCGTCTTCGTCGCGCTGTTCCTGTTCGTCACCTGGCTTGGTTTTGTCGCGGCGCGCTGGCGCAAAGCCGACCTCAACCTGTTGCATGAATGGGGCCTTGGCGGGCGCCGCTTCGGCACCATGGTCACCTGGTTCCTGCTCGGCGGCGACCTCTACACCGCCTACACCTTCATCGCGGTTCCGGCGCTCGTCTTCGGCAAAGGGGCGATGGGCTTTTTCGCCGTGCCCTACACCATCCTGATCTATCCCATTCTCTATCTGGTGTTTCCCCGGCTATGGGCGATCGCGCACGCGCGCGGCATACGTCACCGCCGCGGATTTCGTCCGCGATCGTTTCGGCAGCCGCATGCTCGCGCTTGCCATGGCGGTGACCGGCATCCTCGCCACCATGCCCTATATCGCGCTCCAGCTCGTTGGCATGGAGGTGGTGATCGGCGCGCTCGGTTTCCCGGCGGGCGGCCTGCTTGGCCATCTGCCGCTCATCATCGCGTTCACCATCCTCGCCGCCTTCACCTATACCAGCGGCCTCAGGGCGCCGGCGCTCATCGCCATCGTCAAGGACATGCTCATCTTCATGACGGTGTTCGCCGCGATCTTCGTGATTCCGGCAAAGCTCGGCGGCTACGGGGCGATCTTTGCCAGCCGTGCCTCAGGAGAAGCTCATCCTTGCCCCGCCGGAAGGCGGCAGCCTCGGTTCCTACAGCGCCTACGCCACGCTCGCGCTCGGCTCGGCGCTGGCGCTGTTCCTTTATCCTCATTCCATGACGGGGATCCTGAGCGCCTCGAACGGCAATGTGATTCGGCGCAACGCTGCGCTGCTTGCGGCCTATTCGTTCATTCTCGGGCTGATTGCGCTGCTCGGCTACATGGCCATCGCTGCCGGCGTCGATAAGGATCCCGCCTACGCCGCGGGCTTCACCCAATACGGGCCGAACTTCGCGCGTGCCGGCGCTGTTCCTCGCGTCCTTTCCGTCCTGGTTCGTGGGCGTCGCCTTTGCCAGCATCGCCATCGGCGCGCTGGTGCCGGCGGCGATCATGTCCATCGCCTGCGCCAACCTCTTCACCCGGAATCTGTACAAGGAGTTCCTCCGCCCCGACTGCACCGAAGCGCAAGAAGCCAGCATGGCCAAGATCGTGTCGCTGGTGGTGAAGGTCGGGGCCGTGGTTTTCATCCTGGCGATACCGCAGACTTACGCTATCCAGCTGCAGCTTCTCGGCGGCATCTGGATCATTCAGCTTCTCCCCGCCATCGTGCTTGGCCTGTACACGCGCTTCCTGCAACGCCTCCGCCCTCCTGATCGGGTGGGCCGCGGGGCTCGCCGATCGGCACCTATATGGCGGGGACGCAAGGGCTTCGCCAGCTCGGTCTACCCGCTCTCGGCGTTCGGCGTGACCGCTTCCCGGCTATGCCGCCCTTTATTCGGTGCTCCGTGAACTTCGCCCTCGCCATCGGGCTCACGCCGTTGTTCAATCGCCGCGGGCAACCAACTGACCGATAAGCCGTTGATAGGAGCGCGGGGCTCGCCTTCGCTTGTGCATATGCGCCGGAAATTGGCGCATTTCCGGGGATCTACCCTCGACCCAGGGTGGATAACTCGATAGGCTCTGCCTCGTCTGGACCAACGACCCTTAAGAGGAGAACAATTATATGGCAAACGACAACCAGGCCGGCGGTAGGACGTTCCTCGCTATCGTCTTGGGAGGCATCGTCCTTGCTCTCGTGATTGCTGCCTATTTCATGTATGGGCACAAGGCCGAGGCCCCCGCGCCGCACCCGAGCCGCCGAAGGCCGAAGCCCCGGCTCCGGCTCCAGCACCAGAGCCGACGCCTGCTCCGACGCCTCCTCCGGCGCCAGCACCTGAGCCAACTCCGGCCCCGGCACCAGCGCCAGAAGCCGCGCCGCCGGCACCGGCGCCAGAGGCCGCTCCGCCGGCACCGGCACCTGAGGCGCCTGCGCCAGAGCAACCGGCACCGGCGCCGACACCTCCGACCAATCCTTAGGCCACGTTACCTCTGGGCGATCCTCGAACAGGGATCGCCCAGACGGTCCCCAGCGGGACCGGCGATCGCATGAGGATTGGGAGAAGCCGACCAGGGCCGGCCCGCCAGACCTGGTCTGGCGGCGGCAGCAATGTTTCGTAACGCTCTGCAATAATCGCTGCGCTTAGGGTCTCTTTACCGCCGAATTGGTGATAGATTATTCGCCTCGAAGCACAGGCTTCGCGAGCAGGCGCGCTTATGGTTGCACGCGTGTAACCTTGATCAAGCAAGGCTATGAACGGCAGCCCGTTGTTTGACCTCTGACGGGACTTTACCGTGAGGCTTCGCGCGTCCCGCCTTAGGCGTGCGCCCGCATCGGACAGTGCGAAAGGTTGGGGAGGGCGCCCCTGATGCAAAAGGCAAGCGGCAAGAAAGGCTATTCGCTTGGCCGTCGCCTCGTGCTGATCGGCGTGCTGCTCGCACTTATGGTCCTTCTCCCTGTGTTCTGGCACCCGGCCGAGCAGATCATGCAGAGCGAGACGGCAGGTCCGAAAGAGCTTGCCACGCAGCCGCGTCAAGCCGGTCGCCGCCAAGCCGGACAAGGAGCCGCCGAAATCGGTGCCGGTCGAAGCTGCGGCGGTCGCCAAAGGACCGCTCACCGAACGGGTCACGGCCGTGGGCAGCCTCCGCTCGGATGAATCGGTGGTGATCAGCTCCGAGATCGCCGGCCGCATCGTCGACATTCATTTCAAGGAGGGCAGGCCGGTGGAGCGGGGCGCGCCGCTGATCACCCTCGACGATTCCGTCTATCAGGCCGAAGCTGCATCAGGCTGAAGCCAAGCGCCTGCTCGCCGAGCAAAGCAATCAGCGCGTGTCACGGAGCTGTTCTCCCGCAAGATCGCGAGCGGGAGCTCCAAGGACGAGGCTGAAAGCAACCTCGCCGTCGCGAACGCCGCCATGGAGCTCGCCAGGGCCCATATCGAGAAGACCAAGATCGTGGCGCCGCTTTGCCGGCATCGTCGGCCTGCGCCAGGTGAGCGTCGGCGAGTACATCATTCCAGGGCAAGCTCTGGTCGGCCTCGATGCCATCGACCAGATCAAGGTCGACTTCAAGGTGCCGGAAAAATATCTGCCCACTGTTCACACCGGCCAGTCCATCGAGATCAAGGTTGACGCCTATCCGGGAGAGACCTTCAAGGGAGAGGTGTATGCCATCGATCCGCGCGTCGACATCGAGGGCCGCTCCATCTTCATTCGCGCCCGCGTGCCCAGACGACGATCAGAAGCTCCGGCCTGGCCAGTTCGCCCGCGTGACGCTGATCCACGAGGTGAAGCCCGACGCGCTGACCGTGCCGGAGGCCGCCATCGTGCCAAAGGGCGAGGACCAATTCGTCTTCAAGGTGGTCGACGGAAGGCGCAACTCTCCAGGGTCTCGATCGGCACGCGGCGCGAGGCCGCGTCGAGCTGGTCGAAGGGGTGGCGGCCGGCGAGCTCGTGATCACGGCGGGCCAACTCAAGATCCGCGACGGCGCGGCGGTGACCGTGGTTCCGGCCGCAGGAGCCCAAGGCGTGAAGCTTTCCGAGATCTCGATCCATCGCCCGGTCTTCGCGACGGTCATGAGCCTCGTGGTGACGCTCGTCGGCCTCGTCGGCTACAGCCGCTTGAGCGTGCGCGGAATACCCCAATATCGACCCGCCGGTGGTGACGGTCACCACAGACTATCCTGGGGCGAGCGCCGCTATCGTCGAAACTCAGGTCACCAAGGTGCTCGAGGATTCGCTCTCAGGCATCGAGGGCATCGACTACCTCACCTCGATCAGCCGCCAGGAAGAGAGCCAGATCACCATCCGCTTTCAAGCTCGAGCGCGATCCCGATGATGCCGCCGCCGATGTGCGCGACCGCACCGCGCGGGTGAGGGGACATCTCCCCGACGAGATCGACGAGCCGGTGATCCAGAAGATCGAGGCCGACGCCCAGCCGATCCTCTACATCGCCTTCTCCAGCGACCGGCACTCGGCGCTCGAGATCACCGACTACGCCGACCGCTACGTCAAGGATCAGCTGCAGACGCTGAGCGGGGTCGCCGCCGTGACCATGTTCGGCGAGCGCGAATATTCGATGCGCATCTGGCTCGATCCCGAGCGCCTCGCCGCCTACAACCTCACGCCCGCAGGACGTCGAGAACGCGCTTCGCAGGCAGAACGTCGATGTGCCCGCCGGCCGCATCGAGAGCGTGCAGCGCGAATTCACCGTGCTCTCCGAGACCGACCTCAAGACGCCGCAGCAATTCGACGATCTCGTCCTCAAGGACGTGAAGGGCTATCTCGTACGCCTCTCGGACGTCGGCCATGCCGAGCTCGGCGCCGCTGGACGAGCGCCGCATCGTCCGCTTCAACGGCAAGCCGGCGATCGCGCTCGGCGTGGTGAAGCAGGCGACCGCCAATCCGCTCGACGTGTCCAACGAGGTGCAGGCGGCGATGCCGCGGCATCCTCGCCTCGCTGCCTGAAGGCATGATCGCCAAGGTCGCCCACGACAAATCCATCTTCATCCGCGAGATCGGTGAGGAACGTCTACGAGACCATCGGCGAGGCGATCGTGCTCGTGGTGCTGATCATCTTTCTGTTCCTGCGCTCCTTCCGCGCCACGCTCATCCCGCTCGTCACCATCCCGGTCTCTCTCATCGGCGCCTTCGCGCTGATGTATATGCTCAACTTCTCCATCAACACGCTGACCCTGCTCGCGCTCGTGCTGGCCATCGGTCTTGTGGTCGACGACGCCATCGTCATGATGGAGAACATCTACCGCCACGTCGAAGACGGCGAAGAGCCGGTCGAGGCGGCGCTGATCGGCAGCAAGGAGATCGGCTTCGCCGTGCTCGCCATGACGCTGACGCTTGCCGGCGGTCTACGCGCCCATCGGCTTCATGGCCGGCACCACCGGCAGGCTGTTCACCGAGTTCGCCTGGACGCTCGCCGGCGCGGTGATCGTGTCAGGCTTCGTGGCGCTGACGCTCTCGCCGATGATGTGCTCCAAGCTGCTTCACCACAGCGAAAATCACGGCTGGTTCTACCGCGTCATCGAGCGCGGCCTGCGCGGGCTCACCTCCGGCTACCGCGCCCTCTTGCGCGGGGCGCTGAAGGTCAGGCCGTTGGTCCTGCTGGTCGGCCTCTGCGTCGCCGGCTCGAGCTATTTCCTGTTTTCGGCGCTCAAGTCAGAGCTGGCGCCGACCGAGGACCAAGGCTTTCTCGTCGGCATCATCCAGGCGCCTGAAGGCGCCACCATCGAGTACACCGACACCTACGCCAAGAAACTCGAGGAGATCTTCGCCAAGGTCCCGGAAACCGAGCGCTATTTCGTGGTCTCCGGCAGGCCCACCGTGTCGCAAGGAACCACCTTCCTGAAGCTCAAGCCGTGGGAGCGAGCGCAACCGCACCCAGCAGCAAATCGCCGCCGACCTCGCACCGCAGATGATGGCGATCCCGGGCGTCGTCGCCTTTCCAGCAGCCCGCCGCCGCTTGGACAGGGCATCCGCGACAAGCCGATCCAAATGGTGATCCGAGACCTCGCGGCCCTATGCCGAGCTGCAGGTCATGGTCGACAAGATGCTGGACAAGGCCGCTGACAATCCGGGCCTGGTCAATGTCGATACCGATCTCAAGCTCAACGCGCCGCAGCTCGAAGTGGACATCGACCGCGACAAGGCTGCGGCGGTCGGGCGTCGAGGTGGAGACCATTGGGACGCACGCTCGAGACCCTGCTCGGCGGACGCCAGGTCACCCGCTTCAAGCGCGAGGGCGAGCAGTACGACGTGATCGTGAAGGTCGCCGACATCGACCGCCGCAACCCCGAAGATTTGCGCCGCATCTATGTGCGCGGGCGCGGCGACACCATGATCCCGCTGTCCAACCTGATGAGCGTCAAAGGTCGGTGGCGCCGAAGGAGCTGAACCATTTCAACCAGCTCCGCTCGGCCATGATCACCTCGCATCTGGCGCCCGGATACACCTTGAGCGAAGGCCTCGACTATCTGGAGAAGGCGGCCGAGGAGGTGCTCCCGCCCACGCGCCCGCATCGACTATGCCGGGCAGTCGCGCGAGTTCAAGCAGACGAGCTCGAGCATCTATTTCACCTTCCTGCTCGCGCTTGCCTTCATCTATCTCGTGCTCGCCGCGCAGTTCGAGAGCTTCAAGGATCCCTTCATCATCATGCTCACCGTGCCGCTCTCGATCACCGGCGCGCTGCTCGCGCTGTGGTGGAGCGGGGGCACGCTCAACATCTATAGCCAGGTGGGCCTCGTCACTCTGATCGGGCTGATCACCAAGCACGGCATCTTGATCGTGGAGTTCGCCAATCAGCTTCGCGCGCAAGGCCACGCCGATCAGGGAGGCGGTGATCGCCTCGGCCACGCTCAGGATGCGCCCGATCCTGATGACCACCGGCGCCATGGTGCTCGGCGCCGTGCCGCTCGCGCTCGCCACCGGCGCCGGCGCCGAGAGCCGCCAGGATATCGGCTGGGTGATCGTCGGCGGACTGTTGGTCGGCACGCTGTTCACCCTGTTCGTGATCCCGGTGGTCTATACCTATCTTGCCAGCCGCACCGTGAAGCACGCGAGCCGCGCCGAAGAGGAGGCGCTTGCCGCGCGCCATCGCCGTGCCCAAGGGCAAGCGCCTGCAAGCCGCGGAATAGTTCAGGGCGAGGCAGCAATGTCGTCGCGGCGCGAAGATGCACGGCGGAGCCGGCAAGCAGTTGATGCGTGCAGAGATTGGTGGTGACCGCTTGCCGCCGCCAACAAGATCACCGCGGATCATGGCGCAGCTCAGCTTGTATTCGACGAACAGCGACAGCCGCCTGCCCGAAGCGCCACTCGATCCCACCAAGCACCTGGAGCGCAGGCCCGGTGATCTGATACTCGATCGGTGCGGGCTGATTGCGGCGGGTCCGTCCGCTCGTACCTCGACATGCGGAATGGCGACACCGAGTCCCAGTCGAACATAGGGGATCAGGTTGGGCCCGCGCGACGCGCCTCGGCGGACGCGCGTTGAGCGTGAGAAGATTGTAGCCGTGGGTGAACTCAAGCCGCTTCGAGGCGTGGCCGAGACCGGCGCTTGCGGCGGCACGTGATCGCCATCCTTGAAGCCTGATTGCTGTACCGGCCGGTCCTTGATTGCGATCGCCTTGATATGGGTAAAGTCGAGCATGACCCCGTAGCGATCGCTCGGCCAATAGATCGCCCGGTAGACCGTAATACGGCGGGCGACGGAAGGGCCTTCCTTCCCAGGCGATGTCGCGGAACGTCATGTCGGTTCCGCCGGGCTGCACCAGATTGAGGTCGCTTCAGCTCAGTATAGGCTGGTCCGAGATAGAGCGCCGAGCTGGCGCATCGGCGTCTCGCCGTCCGCTCTGTCCGACCATACCGCGAAAGCGGCAGGCTGAGAAGGGCGAGGTAGGCGGCTCCAGGAAAGATGTCGAAGGAAGGCGCAACCTTATCTCGCCGCCGAGCGTTGCCATCGTCGCGGCCAACGAAGCCCGGTGGTGAGCCAGATCTGGGATTGGCGGAGGAGGCTCTCAGGGACGCGCATGGCGCCGATTGTAGCGTCAATCGGCCGGTGCCTCAGCCTTGGCCCATGCCCATAAAAGAAGAGCCCCGGCGCGGGGATTGCCGAGGCTCGTACGCATTACACAGAACGCACTACCACCCAGACGAAATACAACCGGGCGCGTATAGAATGCCTTGGACCTATGGCAGTTTTGCGACGCTTTCTTGTCGATCTCGCTTTTAACAACAAGGATTTGGCAGTTTCGCCTCACCCCCATGGTTGATCGTCCGGGGCCCGCTCGCGCCGCTTTAGAGGCTGCCCTTGCGCTTGTGCGCTAGCCCGTGCCATGCAGAATGGACGGGACCTTCCGGCATGTCCGCCAAGAAGTGTCGAGGTGGCCTGAAGATGCGGTGGCGTGGCGAACGAGAGAGCGAAAATGTCGAGGATCGCCGCAGTGAAGGCGGCGGCGGCTTCGGTTCCCCGTTCCCCGGCGGAGGGGGCCTGCGCTTTCCAGGCGGAGGCGGTGCCAGGGGGGCGGCATCGGCATTGTCGGGATCCTGATCCTGCTCGGCTTGATGTTCTTCTTCGGCGTCGACCCCCGCGTCATCATGCAGGGTGGTGGGCCCGGCGGAGATGAGTCGAACTTCCCCGACATCAGGCTGCCGCAATCGCGCCCGGACACCACCGGTTTTCCGGTCCCCAGGCAGCCGCAGGGTCCGGATATCCAGCACCCGCGAAGCGCAAGCCAGGACGACCTCAAGGAGTTCGTCTCAGTGGTGCTGGCCGAAACCGAGGACGTTTGGCGCACACCTGCTTCCGCAGTATGGAGCGAGGTACAGCGATCCGAAGCTCGTGCTGTTTTCCGGCGGCGTCCGCTCGGCCTGCGGCATCGGCATGGCGCAGATGGGCCCGTTCTATTGCCCCCAGGACGAGAAGGTCTATATCGACCTCTCCTTCTACAAGGAGCTGAAAGACCGCTTCAACGCCCCCGGCGACGCCGCCCAAGCCTACGTGATCGCGCATGAGGTCGGCCATCACGTGCAGAAGCTGCTCGGCATCATGGATCAGGTCGAGGCGGTGCGGCAGCGGGTGAGCGAGCGGCAAGGAAACGCCATTCAAGTCCGCGTCGAATTGCAGGCCGACTGCTTCGCCGGCGTCTGGGCCAACAAAACGCAGGAGGCCAAGAAGATCTTCGAGCCCGGCGATATCGAGAGCGCGCTCAACGCGGCAAGCGCCATCGGCGACGATCGCATCCAGAAGCAGACGCAAGGGTACGTCGTGCCGGATTCCTTCACCCACGGCTCATCGGAGCAGCGCGTGCGCTGGTTTAAGCGCGGCTACCAGACCGGCGACTTGCGCCAATGCGATACGTTCAACGCGGACGACCTCTAGGGCCTGATTTCGTCGGCGCCCGGCGCAACAGCATTTCGCTGGAAAAGGACTAGAAGGCGTCGCCGGCGAAGACGGTCGCCTCGCAGGGCATGTCGGCCTTCTTGAACAGCCCGCAGGCCTGCATCGCCTCGGCGGCGCTGGAGAAGGGGCCGGCGATCAGCCGCCACTTCTTGTCGGGCGCCATGACGCGCCGGGCCTGCAGGCCGGCGACCAGCGCGGCGTGGTTGGTCAGGAGATTGCGCCACATCGGCCTCACGTCATCCTGCTTGCCGACGCTGCCGATCTCGATGCCGAAGCGTGTGGTGCCAGGCGGGATTGACGGCGGGGTGAGATTTGCGGTCTGCGTCGATTCATCCGGCGGTTCATCGGCGGTGACCGGAGCTTGGCGGCGTCTCGCTCGCGTCCTGATCGCTGGATGTCTCTGCAGGCTTTGGCGCGGGACGGACGTCATCCGGCGCCTGCGCCACCGGCTTCTCCGGCTTGGCTTCGACAGGAGGTGGAGGTGGTGCCGCGGTGACCGAAGGCTTCGGCGGCTCTGGCGGCTTCTCCGCCGGTCTCATCGCGTCGGGCGCAGGCGGCGAGGTGGTGACGGAGGTCGAGCTTGGCAGCGCCGCCGACCGGGCCCAGCACCTTTTCCAGCGGCTTCAGCCGGTTGCTGAGCTCGGTGACTTGACCTGACAGGCTTTGCACCGAAGCCCTGAGCTCGCCGATCTCCTTGTCCTTGGCTTCATTCGCCTGGATCAAGGCTTCCGCCTGATCAGCCGAAACAGATGAAGGCGTGGGCGACGGGGCAGCCGGCTCGGGCGAGGTCGCGGACGTCGCCGCCGGATTGGCGGCAGCAGAGTCAGCCAGTCTGCGACCGAGGCTCGGTGACGATGCGGAACAGGTAGGCGGCGGAGAAGACGGCAAGCAGGATCCAGAAGGCGGCGAACAGCCCGGGAACCCAATTGCGTCCTCCGCTCCGGCGATCCTTGACGGCCATGGGTCCTGAGGCCTCCCTACACCCTGGACTCTACGCCGAAAAGCGCCGGCAATGTGGCTCCGCCGCGCGCCTGCCGGCCGGGAGCCAAAGATTACTCGCTTCACCTTCCCGGTCAATTTCCGCGTAATCTTGTCATGCTATCTCCGCTTATGGCTCTCGCCCCCTTCTTCCATTAGACAGATCGCGGAAAGTGGCCTGGCGCCCGCGATTCGACCCCGCGAAAGATGAACCCGACGGGCCCGATCGGTGATCGAAGAGGCATGACGCAGAATTCGGTTCTCGCCATCGTCCTTGCCGCCGGCAAAGGCACCAGGATGAAGTCCGACACGCCGAAGGTGATGCACGGGCTTGCCGGGGCGCCGCTGCTCGTCCACGTGCTGGCTGCCGCCAAGGCCGCATCCGTCGAAGAGATCTGCCTGGTCGTGGGACCCGGCATGGACGACGTTGCGAGCGTCGCCCGCAAGGTCGATCCCGGACTTCCGGTCTTCGTGCAGCCCGAGCAGCGTGGCACCGCCGACGCGGTCAAGGCTGCGCAAGACGCCCTTCGCCGGTTTCGCCGGTCCGGTGATCATTCTCTACGGGGACACGCCGCTGTTGCGCCCGGAGACGATCGGCCGGCTTCGTGCCGACGCTCGCCGAGGGCGCCGATCTCGTGGTGATCGGCTTCGAGGCGGAGGACCCGACGGGCTACGGCCGGCTGCTGCTCGACGAGCGGCGGAGACTCGATCGGCATCCGCGAGGAGAAGGACGCGAGCGCCGAAGAGCGCGCGATCACTCTGTGCAATTCGGGGATCATGGGGTTCGGCAGCGGCAAGACGCTGACAGATCTTCTTGCCCGCATCGGCAATGCCAACGCCAAGGGCGAGTTCTATCTCACCGACGCTGTGGCGCTTGCCCGCGCCGGCGGGCTCGACACGCGCATGCTGCGCGGCGAGGCCGATGAAGTGCTGGGCGTCAACTCCCGCGCCGAGCTCGCTCAGGCCGAAGCCGCCATGCAGCAGCGCTTACGCGACAAGGTCATGGCCGAAGGGCGCGACGCTCGTCGCGCCGGAGACGGTGTTTCTCAGTCATGACACCAAGATCGGCAGGGACGTGGTCATCGAGCCGAACGTGATCTTCGGCCCCGGCGTGGTCGTCGAGGACGGCGCGACCATTCATGGCTTCTGCCACTTCGTCGAGGCGCATATCGGACCAAACGCGGAAGTCGGTCCCTATGCCAGGCTGAGGCCCGGCGCGGAGCTCGGCCCGAACACCAAGGTCGGCAATTTCGTCGAGATCAAAAAGTCGCAGCTCGCCGAAGGTGCCAAGGTCAATCATCTCACCTATATCGGCGATACCAGCATCGGCGCGCACGCCAATATCGGCGCGGGCACCATCACCTGCAATTACGACGGCATGGCCAAGCATCGCACCGAGATCGGCGCCGGCGCGTTTATCGGCTCCAACAGCTCGCTCGTGGCGCCGGTCAAGATCGGGGAGGGCGCCTATGTCGGCTCTGGCAGCGTCATCTCCAAGGACGTTTCCGCCGATGCTCTCGCGCTCACCGCGCACCCGCAGGAGGAGCGGCCAGGCTGGGCGGCCCGGTTCCCGCAAGCGGCAGAGGCGGAAATAAAGGGATTACAGCATATGAATTGCCGCCGCTTTTGCCTCTTAGGTAGGTAAGCGTGAGACCCGGGAATCGGAGTTAGGCTGATGTGCGGCATTATTGGCGTCCTCGGCAAAGGGCCGGTCGCTGGCCAGCTCGTCGATGCGCTGAAGCGGCTCGAATATCGCGGCTACGACTCGGCCGGCGTGGCCACCGTGGAGAACGGCCAGCTCGGCCGCCGGCGCTCAGAGGGCAAGCTGCGTAATCTCGAAGCACGCTTGAAATCGGCGCCGCTGCTCGGCGAGACCGGCATCGGCCACACCCGCTGGGCGACCCACGGCAAGCCGACGGAGGCGAACGCCCATCCGCATATGACCGACGACGTGTCGGTCGTGCATAACGGCATCATCGAGAACTATCGCGAGCTGAAAGAAGAGCTGGTCGGCGAAGGCGCCGCCTTCACCAGCGACACCGATACCGAGGTCATCGCCCATCTCATCACCCGCGAGCTCCGAGCCGGCAACGATCCCGTGCGCGCCGTCTATCACACGCTACAGCGGCTCGAAGGCGCCTTCGCACTCGCCATGATCTTCCGCGGCTACAACGATCTGATGATCGTGGCCCGCCAAGGCAGCCCGCTCGCCATCGGTTATGGCAAGGGCGAGATGTTCGTCGGCTCCGACGCGCTGGCGCTCGCCCCTTTCACCGACGAGGTCTGCTATCTCGAGGACGGCGACTGGGCGGTGCTCACCCGCGAAGGCGTGGCCATCCGCGATCGCAGCGGCAACGCGGTGCAGCGGCCCATCGCCCGCTCGCTGGCGACGGCGCTGCTGGTGGACAAGGGCAACCACCGCCATTTCATGGCCAAGGAGATCCACGAACAGCCGGAGGTCGTCGGTCACACGCTGGCGAGCACCGTCGATCTGTCCTCCGCCCGCGTCGAGGCTCCGAAGCTTCCCTTCGACTTTGCCAAGCTCAACCGCCTCGCCATCTCGGCCTGCGGCACGGCGTTCTATGCCGGGCTCGTCGCCAAATATTGGTTCGAGCGCTGGGCTCATCTTCCCGTCGACGTCGATATCGCCTCCGAGATGCGCTACCGCCAGGGCGGCTTGGAGCCTGGCGGCGCCGCTCTGTTCGTCTCTCAGTCCGGCGAGACGGCGGACACGCTCGCCACGCTCCGCCATTGCCGCGAGCTGGGCCAGAGCTTGCTTTCCATCGTCAATGTGCGTGAGTCCTCCATCGCGCGGGAATCCGATGCGACCATTCCGACGCTCGCCGGGCCTGAGATCGGCGTCGCCTCGACCAAGGCCTTCACCTGCCAGCTCACCGCGCTTGCCTGCCTCGCCATCGTTGCCGGCAAGGCGAGGGGACATATCGACGAGGCGCTCGAGGCCGAGCTCGTGCAGGCGCTCGCCGAAGTCCCCGCCACATGGCGACGGTGCTGCGAGACGAGAAGCCCTACGAGGCCCTCGCCCATCGTCTTCAGCGCGCCCGCGACGTGCTTTATCTCGGACGTGGCCAGAGCTACCCGATCGCGCTCGAGGGCGCGCTGAAGCTGAAAGAGATCTCCTATATCCACGCCGAGGGCTATGCCGCCGGCGAGCTGAAGCACGGGCCGATCGCGCTGATCGACGAGAACATGCCGGTCATCGTCATCGCGCCGCGCGACGATCTCTTCGAGAAGACCGTGTCGAACATGCAGGAAGTCGCGGCGCGCGGCGGGCAGATCGTGCTGGTCAGCGACGCCGATGCGGCAAGCGTCGGCTGCGCCATCCACACCCATCTGGCCGTGCCGCCGCTGCACCGCTTCGTGACGCCGCTGGTCTACGCCTTGCCGGTTCAGCTTATCGCCTACCACACGGCGGTGTTCATGGGCACCGACGTCGATCAGCCCAGAAACCTGGCAAAATCCGTGACGGTAGAATAGGCTATGGGCCTCGGATTTGCCTGATTTCTTTGTTTGAGCAAGGAAATGGCGGTTCATCGGAAACGCCCCTCCTGCGCGACCCGATTTCAGGCAAGCGCCACCGCCGGCGTCTGCTCCTGTTGGGCGCGCTGATTGCTCTTGGGGGCCTTGGTTTCCTGACCTCGGCTGAGGCCCAAGAGGGTCTTTGAGCGGCGGCGCTGCCACCTTCGCAGCCGGCAAATACGACTCTACCGTCCGGCTGATGACCGGAGTCCTGCAAGGCGACAAGCGTCGCCCCGCCGACGCCGCAAAGGCGCTCTATTTCCGCGGTCTCGCCTATCAAAAGCTCGGTCAGCACACCCGCGCCATCGCCGATCTCGGTGCCGCAATGTGGCTCGGGCTGTCGTCCTCTGAGCGCACCGTTGCTCTGGTCAACCGCAGCCTCGCCTACCAGGCCGCCGGCCTCAAGACGCAGGCCGACGCCGAGCTTGCCTCGGCGCGCAAGAGCGGCAGCAGCGGCGAGGTCGACAAGCTCATCGCGAGCAAGCGGCGGCGCAGGCGCCGACGCGGGCTCCATCTCAGCCTTCGCCACGGAAGTGCGCACGGAGAACGGGCGGACCAGCACGGTCGCCTCTGCCTCGCAAGATGCTCCGCTGCCGCCGACGCCGGCGCCGCGCAATACACAGGCGGCAAATCCAAGCTCGTGGACCACCACGCGAGGAGATGCGCCGGCTGCTCCTCCTCCGAGCGGCAATCGTCTCTCCCGCTGGTGGGGGTCGGTCAGGGGCTCCTCGAGCGACGACTGGCGCCGGCGCCTGGCCCCTGAGAGCGCGCCACGGACAACCGCCGCCGCGGCGCGCCGTCGGCCTGGACCACGCAGACCCAAGCCGAGGCGGGTCCGGCGCCCGGAACCCGCGTGGCGACGGCGAGCCCAACGGCGCCCGTGCCTTCGGGCGGTGGTGGAAAATACTTGCTGCAACTGAGCCCGACGCGCTCGGAAGCCGAGGCGAGCGCGCTGTGGAAAACCGTCATTAAGCAAAATCAGCAGCTCGCAGAGCCTTCAGCCGCGCGTCGAGAAGACCGACATGGGCAATCTCGGCACCTTCTATCGCCTGCAGATCGGACCCTTCCCGGACAAGGCGGAAAGCCTTAAGCTCTGCAACGCGCTGAAGCGAAGCGGAGTCGATCTGCTTTCTCGTCAACCCCTAGAACCTAAATTGCGCGTGACGCGTTGATCCCGCGCCGGCGTCAAGGCGCGGGCGAATGTCGCGGGGTTCGCATATAGAGACAGCGTTAAGTGTCGCCCGGCTATCAGCGTCATCGACTTGTACTTGCCCGAACCACGCATGAACACGACCCCCGACCCAAAGCCTTCACCAGCGGGAGACACAGCGAAGATCGGCGAGCCGATCCGGCAGATCGTCGCCGCGGCTGCCGAGCCTCCTCCTCGCATCTCGGCGCCCGGCTCCGCAGCTACTTCCTCACCGGCCTCATCGTGGTCGGGCCGGTGGCCATCACCATCTATGTGGTGTGGTGGTTCATTACCCTGGTCGACACCTGGGTGAAGCCGCTCATTCCGCCGCAATATCTCCCCGAATATTATCTGCCCTTCAACGTGCCCGGCGTCGGCCTGATCTTCGGCATCGCCGGCGTGATGCTGGTCGGCGCGCTCACCGCCAATCTGTTCGGCCGCACGCTGGTCAGCTACAGCGAGATGATGCTCGCCCGCATGCCGATCGTGCGCAGCGTCTACCGCACCTTGAAGCAGATCTTCGAGACGGTGCTCTCCAACAACGGCGGGCTCGTTCAAGCGCGTCGGGCTGATCGAGTTTCCGCGCCGCGGGCTCTATGCCATCGTGTTTCTCGCCGGCGAGCCGCCGCTCGAGGTTGAGGACAAGATCGGCAACGGCAATCCGATGATCACCGTGTTCATGCCGAACGGCCCGAACCCCACCACCGGCTTCATCGTGTTCGTTCAGGCGAGCGAGGTGATCCCGCTCGATCTGTCGGTCGAGGACGCGGCGAAGCTCGTGGTGTCGGCGGGCTTGGTCTCGCCGGACCAGCAGGAGCGCCTGCGCGAGCTCGCCAAGCGCAAGCCGAAGCCGGTGCATGAGGAAGAGCCCGTCGTCCGAGGCGCCCGCCACCCTGAGGTGCGGGCGTAGCTCGCCTCGCAGCGGCAACGGCCCGCAACGCACTGCGGTTGTCATCCTTCAGGGTCGCTGGGTGGCACGCCTCGGAGGATGACGGTCTTCTAACCCGCCCGCATCAGCTTGATCGCATCGTCGCGCTCGAACAGATAGAGCAGCAGCTTCAGCTCTTCCGCGCGTCGGCCGGAGATCAGGATCGCGGGTGAGTGTGAGCCGCGCCTCGTCGCGCGCCGCTTGCAGCAGCGCCTCATCTTCGGGCAGCCGCGCTACGCGAAATTCGGGCAGGCCGCTTTGCCTCGTGCCGAGCACCTCGCCGCCGCCGCGAAGCTTCAGATCCTCCTCGGCGATGACGAAGCCGTCCTCGGTGCTCTTCATCACATTGAGCCGCGTCTGCGCCGCCTCGGACAGCGGCTTGCGGTAGAGCAGGATGCAGGACGACTGCGCGGCGCCGCGGCCGACGCGCGGCCCGGAGCTGGTGCAATTGCGCGAGCCCGAAGCGCTCGGCGTGCTCGATGACCATGATGGACGCGTTCGGCACGTCGACGCCGACCTCGATCACCGTGGTCGACACCAGGATGGAGAGCGCTGCCTGCGGCGAACGCCGCCATGACGCGGTCCTTCTCCTTGCCCGCAGAGCCGCCCATGCACCAGGCCGACTTTGTCGCCGAAGCGCTTCTGAGATCGGCGTGGCGCTCCTCGGCGGCGGCAATATCCAGCACCTCGGATTCGGCCACCAGCGGGCAGACCCAATAGATTTGCGCGCCCCTGGCGATGGCGCGCGTCGATGCCGCATGACCACCTCGTCCTGCCGTTCGCTCGGCACGACGCTGGTGGTCACCGGCTTCCGCCCCGGCGGCTTCTCATCGAGGCGCGACACGTCCATGTCACCATAGCTGGTAAGCAGCAGCGTGCGGGGATCGGCGTCGCCGTCATCACCAGAAGCTCTGCGCCGCGCCCTGTGCCTTTGGCTTGCAGCGCCAGCCGCTGATGCACGCCAAAGCGATGCTGCTCGTCGATCACCACAAGCGCGAGATCGCGGAACGCGACGGGCTCCTGGAAGAGGGCGTGCGTTCCGATCAGGATATCGATTCGTCCCTCGCCGGAGCGCGTGAAAGGATGTCCTCGCGCTCGCGGCCTTTCTCGCGACCGCTCAGGAGCGCGATGTTCAGTCCAGCTGACGCGGCGAAGCTGCCGATGGTCTTGAGATGCTGGCGCGCGAGCAGCTCGGTCGGCGCCATCAGCGCGGCTTGCGCGCCGGCCTCGACCGCGGTCGCCATGGCGAGCAGAGCCACCGACGGTCTTGCCGCTGCCGACATCGCCTTGCAGGAGCCGCAGCATGCGGTGGGGATCGGCGAGATCGGCGTCGATCTCCGAAAGCGCGCGGCCTGCGCGCCGGTGAGCTTGAAGGGAGTTTCGCGCGAGGATGGCCTGACGCAGCTTGCCGGAGCGGTGAGCGAACGCCCGGCGCTGCGGCGCAAGCGCTGCGCGGATCACGGCGAGCGCAAGCTGATTGGCGAGCAGCTCGTCATAGGCGAGGCGGCTCCGCGCCGGCGAGGATGGCTCGAGATCCGCGCTCGTCTCCGGTGAATGCATGCGGTCGAGCGCGTCGGCGAAGCTCGGCCAGGCATTCCGCTCGCGCCAGGCTGCATCGATCCATTCGGGCAAGGCGGGCAGGCGCGCGAGCGCCTGGGCGATGACTTTGCGCAAAGTCGTATTGGTGAGACCGGCGGTCAGCGGATAGATCGGCTCGAGCAATGGCAGCTTCGCCACACCGCCGTTCGCGGCATCGACCGCGACCACATGGTCCGGATGCGGCATCTGCAGCCAGCCGTCATAGGATTCGAGCTTGCCTGAGATCAGCCGCCGGCTTCCTTCCGGCAACAGGCGCTTGAGATAGGCCGGATCGGCGTTGAAATAGACGAGCTCGAGCGCGGCCGAAGCATCCTCCACCAGCACGCGGTAGGGGCGCGCGCGCCGCGGCGCGGGCCTCCAGGGCGATGCTCGGTCACGGTCACTTCCAGCGTGGCGAGCTCGCCGATGCGCGCGTCGGCGATCCTCGGCGTCAGCTGCCGGTCGATCACGCCTTGCGGCAGGTGCCAGAGGAGATCGATGACGCGGGCATGGGCGGACTGGTGGCGCGGCGCGACGAGCTTGTTCAGCAGCCCCTCGATACGCGGGCCGACGCCCTTGAGGCTGCGCGCCGGGGCGAAGAGTGGGGCTAACAGGGATGGCCGCATGCCGTGTCTTGCAGTTCCTGTCATCGCCCGGCTTGACTGGGCGATCAGTAACCACCGCCCCCACACAGATTCGCGGTGCCGGTGCTACTGGATGCCTTCGCGGGCATGACAAGCCGGAGCGATGACGGCGCTCGACCCTTGACAGGCGCGCGGCCCGTCCGCTCTAACCGTCGGCCTTATGCCGAGCGATCTTGCCATGCGCCGCCGCCGCGCCCTCTACCGGGCAACCCATCGCGGCAGCAAGGAGTTGGATTTCCTGCTCGGCCGCTTCGCCGAGCAGAGACTCGAGACCATGACCGACATCGAGATCAGCGTCATGGAGCGCCTCATCGAACTCCCGATCCGGACATCGCCTTGAGCCTGTTCGAAGGGAATTCGCTGGGCGAGCCGACGCTCGATGCCCTCATGCGGCATTTGCGCTGCTTCCACGGGATCGTGCTAGGCCGCATCAAAAGCTGCTAACGACTGTCCATGGCCGAAACGTCGACACCAGAAAGCCTGCCCGTCGCGCGGCTGCTCAACCGCGGCGCGGCGATCGCAAGCGGCGTGCCCGAGGGCTCGACGCCGCGGTGCTCGGCGCGCTCGCTCGCCATCTCGCGGGCAGCAAAGCCGGCAAGCCGATCCTGCATATCGCCCGCGACGGCGCAGCGGCTCGCGACGCTGGAAGACGCGCTTCAATTCTTCGCGCCCGAAGTGAAGCGCCTGAGCTTCCCAGCCTGGGACGGCGTTCCTTACGACCGGGTGGCGCCCAATGCCGAGATCATCGCCCGGCGCGTGGCGCACGCTCGCCGAGCTCGCCGAGCATCGCGGCGGCGCCGACGAGACGCCGCTGATCGTGCTCACCACGGTCAACGCCGTGCTGCAGCGCGTGCCGTCGCACGACTTCTTTGCCGCATCGATGCAGCCTCTCGCTCCGGGCAACGCGGTGAGCATGGCGGATCTGATCGAGCGGCTGGAGCATGTCGGCTATGGCCGCGCCGGCACCGTCACCGACCCTGGCCAATATGCGGTGAGGGGCGGCATCCTCGACTTCTATCCGCCAGGCGCCAGTCCCGTCCGTCTCGATTTCTTCGGCGACACGCTGGAGTCGATCCGCGCCTTCGATCCGAGACCCAACGCACGCTCGCCCGCCTCGATGCCATCCACGCTGCTGCCCATGAGCGAAGCGCCGTTGACCGAGGAGGCGCGCAGGCGATTTCGCGCCCGCTATGTGGAGCTGTTCGGTCCGGTGCGGGGCGACGACCCGCTCTATGAATCGATCTCGGCCGGCCGCCAGCATCAGGGCATGGAGCATTGGCTGCCTCTGTTCCATGAGCGCCTCGAGACTCTGTTCGACTATCTGCCGGACGCCGTCGTCACCTTCGATGCGCTCGATGACGACGCGCGCGCCAGCGCCTGGAGCAGATCAAGGACCACTACGAGGCGCGCGCAGCAGGCGCTGGAGCGCAAAGCCTTCGGCGCGCCGCCCTACAATCCCGTGCCGCCCGAGAGCCTGTTCCTCACCGAAGATGATTGGCAGGCGGCGCTGCGGGGCGGCAAACGATCGTGCTCGATCCCTTCGAGCATCCAGACGCCGCGCGCGATGCCAACGTGGTGTCCTTCGGCGGCAGGCAGGGGCGGTCCTTCGCCGCCGAGCGCCAGCGCGAAGGCGGCAATGTGTTCGACGCCGTGGTCGCTCACGCCGCGGCGCCTGCAAGGCGAAGGCAAGCGCGTGCTCGTCGCCTGCTGGAGCAAGGGCGCCAGGAGCGGCTCGCCACCCTTCTCGCCGAGCACGGGGTCGGCGAGACGCTTCGCGTCGAGACGTGGCAGGAGGTGCTGGCGGCACCGCCATCGGCCACAACCTTTGCCGTGCTGCCGCTTGAGACCGGCTTCGAGGCGCCAGGCTTCGCCGTCATCGGCGAGCAGGACATCCTCGGCGACCGGCTGGTGCGCCGCACGCGCCAAGACCGGCAGCGACGTGCTCACCGAGGTTTCGAGCCTCGCGGTCGGCGACCTCGTGGTGCACGCCGATCACGGCATCGGGCGCTTTGCCGGGCTCGCCACCATCGAAGCCGCAGGCGAGCCGCATGATTGCCTCGAGGTGATCTATCAGGGCGGCGACAAGCTCTATCTGCCGGTCGAGAATATCGAGATGCTGAGCCGCTACGGCTCGGACGAGTCAGGCGTCCAGCTCGACAGGCTCGGCGGCGTCGCCTGGCAATCGCGCAAGGCCCGGCTCAAGAAGCGCATCCGCGACATCGCCGAGAAGCTGATCAAGGTCGCCGCCATGCGCGAGCTGCGCCAGGCGCCGGTGATCACGCCGCCCGACGGCCTCTACGACGAATTCTCCGCCCGCTTCCCTACGAGGAGACCGAGGACCAGACCACCAGCATCAATGCCGTGCTCGACGATCTGGCGAGCGGCCGCCCATGGACCGGCTGATCTGCGGCGATGTCGGCTTCGGCAAGACCGAGGTGGCGTTGCGGGCGAGCCTGCTCGCGCGTGCTTGCCGGCAAGCAGGTGGCGGTGGTGGTGCCGACCACGCTGCTCGCCCGCCAGCACTTCAACACCTTCACCGAGCGCTTCCGCGGGCTGCCGGTGAAGATCGCGCAAGCCTCGCGCCTCGTCGCCGGCAAGGAGCTCGCCGAGGTGAAGAAGGGCATCAAGGACGGCGCCATCGACATCGTCATCGGCACCCACGCGCTGCTCGGCAAGGCCATCGAGTTCGCCAATCTCGGCCTCCTGATCATCGACGAGGAGCAGCATTTCGGCGTGCAGCACAAGGAGCGGCTGAAGCAGCTCCGCGAGGACGTGCACGTGCTGACGCTGACCGCCACGCCGATCCCGCGCACGCTGCAGCTCGCGCTCTCCGGCGTGCGCGAGATGTCGCTGATCTCGACCCCTCCGGTCGATCGCCTGGCGGTGCGCACCTATGTGACGCCGTTCGATCCCGTCATCCTGCGCGAGGCGTCTGCTGCGCGAGCGCTATCGCGGCGGCCAGACCTTCTATGTGGTGCCGCGCATCTCCGACCTCGACGACGCCGCAGCCTTCCTGCAGGAGCATGCGCCGGAGCTGAAGGTCGCCCGCGCCCACGGCCAGATGGCCTCGCGCGAGCTCGACTCGGTGATGAACGCCTTCTACGACCGCCAATATGACGTGCTGCTGTCGACCTCGATCGTTGAGTCTGGCCTCGACATCCCGACCGCCAACACGCTGATCGTGCACCGCGCTGATATGTTCGGGCTCGCCCAGCTCTATCAGCTGCGCGGGCGCGTCGGGCGCTCGAAGGTGCGCGCCTATGCCTATATCACCATCCCCGCCGACGCGCGGCTGACGCCTGCCGCCGAGAAGCGGCTCAAGGTGCTGCAATCGCTGGATACGCTCGGCGCCGGCTTCATGCTGGCAAGCCACGACCTGGACATCAGAGGCGCAGGCAATCTGCTCGGCGAGGAGCAGTCGGGACATATCAGGGAAGTCGGCTTCGAGCTCTACCAGTCGATGCTGGAGGAGGCGGTGATCGCGCTCAAGGGCGGGGAGGGGGCGGTGATCGAGGATCAATGGTCCCCGCGCATCAATCTCGGCACCTCGGTGCTGATCCCCGAAGATTACGTGCCGGATTTGCAGGTGCGGCTCGGCCTCTATCGCCGGCTGTCGGCGGTGGAGAGCCACGACGCCATCGAGGCCTTTGCCGCCGAGCTGATCGACCGCTTCGGACCGCTCCCCGAGGAGGTGAGGCATCTGCTCGACATCGTCGAGATCAAGGCGCTGTGCCGCCAGGCAGGCGTGGAGCAGATCGACGCCGGGCCGAAAGGCGCGGTCGTCGCCTTCCGCAACAAGAGCTTCGCCAACCCTGAAGGGCTGATCGCCTTCATCCGCGAGGAGGGGACCGGCGTGAAGCTGCAGCCCGACCATCGCTTGATCTACTACGCCGATTGGGAGACGCCAGAGGAGCGGCTCGCCGGCACCCGCGATCTTGCTCCGCCGCCTGGTCGACATCGCCGGCCAAGTGAAGAAGGCGGCGTAGGCACTATCCAGCAGCATCACTCGTCAGGCCCGAGCTTGATCCGGGCATCCAGTCGGTACCACTCGCGGCGTAGGCGCCAGGAACGGATGCCGGGTCAAGCCCGGCAATGCGCCTTGTTTAGGGCCTGAGACCACCAAGTGTCGATCTGATAGCCGTAGATCGGGGTATCGGCCGGCGAACGCTTCCAGCCTGTTCCAATAAGGCGAGCCACTGCGTCGGCAGATGGAACAGGGGCACGACATAGTCGCCCGACAATAGAAGACCGGTCTAGCGCGCGCACCGCGGCGACGAAGCTCTCGCTGTCCTTCGCCTCGAGCAAGGCCCTGATCATGGCGTCGACGCCCGCGCTTTTCACGCCGGCATAATTGTACGTGCCCTCGGTGGCCGCGGCATCGCTTCCCCAGCGAAAGGACTGCTCGTTCCCCGGCGACAGCGACACCGGCCAATCATATTGGATCATGTCGAAATCGTAGGTCTGCTTGCGCCGCTGATATTGCGCCGAGATCGACCTGGCGGATGCGCGCCTCGATGCCCACCTCCTGCAAGGCGCGGGCATAGGTGAGCAGCAGCCGCTCCTCGGCTCTGGTGGTGGCGAGGATCTCGAAGCTGAAGGGCACGCCGGTCTGGTCGCGCAGCCTGCCCTTGTCCAGCCGGTAGCCTGCCTGCTCGAGCAGCGCCAGCGCCTCTTTGCGTCCCTCGCGGTTTTCGCCCGTCCCGTCGCTGACCGGAAAGGCGAAGGTGCCGTCCATGATCTTGGGCTTCACCTCGTTCGCGTAGGGCGCGAGCAGCGCCTTCTCCCGCTCGTCTGCGGCGCGCCCATGCGAGAGCTCCGAGCGCGCGAAGTAGCTTTCGGTGCGCGCATACTGGCCGTGATAGAGCGTGCGGTTGATCCATTCGAGAAATCGAAAAGCTTGATCAGCGCCTGGCGGACGCGGCTGTCGGCGAAGAGCGGGCGCCGCGTGTTGAACACCAGCGCCGACATGCCGGCCGGCATCCGCGACCGGGAACTCTTCCTCGACGATCGCGGCCGTCGCGCACCGGCGGGATGTTGCAGCCTTCCGTCCAGCGCGTGGGGTCGTCCTCCAGGCCGCGCGTCGATGGCGCCGGCCTTGAAGGCTTCGAACATGCTGCCGGCGTCACGGTAATAGTCAGAAGCGGATCTCGTCGAAATTGAACTGGCCGCCGTTGTTGACCGGAAGCTTCGCGCCCCAGTAGTTCGGATCGCGCTTGAAGGTGATGCGCGTGCCCGGCTTCACCTCGCCGACGAGATAGGGGCCGCTGCCGATAGGCGGGACGAAGCTCGTCTTCTCGAAGAGTCTCGGGATCGATCAGATGGCGCGGCAGCACCGGCATCAAGCCCATGATCAGCGGCATCTCGCGGTCGCCGCTCGCCATCGAAGGTGAACTTCACCTTGCGGTCGCCGGTCTTCTCCACCCGCGTGACCTTCTGATAGTAGGAGCGGTGGTTGGGGCCGCCCGTGATCGCGCAACAGAGCGTGCGAGGAAGATCACGTCGTCCACGGTGACCGGGGTGCCGTCGGAGAACTTGGCGTGCAGGATTGAGCGTGAACTCGACGAAGCTCCGATCGTCCGGCGTCTCGACCTTCTCGGCGATCAGGCCATAGAGCGTGAACGGCTCGTCGTAGCCGCGGGCGAGCAGGCTCTCATGAAACATATTCGCGGATGCCCTTCGGCGCTCTGCGCCTTTGACGATGAGCGGATTGAGACTGTCGAAGGAGGCCGCGCTTGGCGAGCGTGAGCCGCCCACCTTCAGGGCATCAGGATTGGCGTAGGGAAAATGGGTGAAGCCCGCAGGCTCGGCGGGAGCTTGCCATGCTGGCGATGCCCGGCGCCGGCTCGCAACGGAGGCTGCCCGGAAGCAACACGAGGAGAAAGAATGAGAAAGGAAAGGGCTTTCAACGGCGACGGGGTGTGGCTATAGATGCTTCCGCATTGCAGCATGGTTATCAGGGTAGCATGGCGCGGCAAGGCCGAAAGGTCTGGAGGCGGCAGAGACCTTGCGTTAAACGGCGGAAGGGGCGAAGCCGCGCCGGACGGCGTATCCGGGAAGCTTTCCGGTCGCCGCCCAGCCACGTCTACGCCTCATTTCAGGTATTGACCCTAGGCAAAGGGATGCGGGGAAGCCGAGAGTCGAGTGCCGGCTGAATCGGGGCCCGCAGAAACGAGGAAAGGATCCGGTTATGAACTCGTCGATGGATCGATGGAACACGTTCCGCCAGTTGGCGGGAGCCGGCATTGTTTGCGGCATGTGCTTTGGCGCTCGGAACGACTTTGGCGGTGGCGCAGGAACCACGGCGCCCAAAGGCAACAGCCCCGGCGGCGCCTCGCCGCTGCTGCCCCAGCCGCACCGGCAGCTGGCGCCTGCAGGTCCGAAGATCGGCATGGGTGAGCTCTGCCTGAAGGAACGAGCAGACCGCCAACGAAGCAGAGTCTGTCTCGTCAATCATCGAGGGGCTTGAGCCCCAATACCGGCATGGTGCTGGTGCGCGGTGCCTGCGCCGTGCGCTCGATCGAAGGCGAGGACAAGCAGCATCTGCTCGTCAGGCTGCCGACCGCTATTCGCTGGTGATCCCGGCCGGCGTGCAGATCAAGATCGACGATGGCGAACCGATCTCGTTGCAATATGCCGTCTGCTTTCCGACGAGCTGTCAGGTCCGAGATGGAGCTGACCAAGGACATGTTCGAGCAAGATGCGGAAGGGCAAGCAGATGGTCGTCGCTGCCATGAACATGCAGCAGAAGGCCATGGCCTTCCCGGTTCCGCTCACCGGCTTCGGCAAGACCTTCGACGGGCCGCCGGCCGACAACGCCAAATATGAGGAAGCCCAGCGCCAGATGATGGAGACGATCCGTCAGCGCCAGATCGAGCTCCGCCAACAAGGCTGGCCGAGGCGCAGCAGAAGGAGGTGCAGGGCGGTGGCCAGGCTCAAGCCGAGGGCGGGCGTCCGCGCCCAACGCCACGAGTGGCGCCGCCGAAGACTGCCTCCGGCAGCGCCGCCGCGTAAGTCAAGCGCAAGCCAGCCTCGGCTCTCAACACAAGAGCCGCGCCGAAAGCTCGGCGCTTTACCGCTTTGTCGCGGGATGCGGACTGCTGCCCGCGCTCAGTGCTCCTGGACGAAGCGGAATGGCGGAAGGTCCGTCCCTAAATCCTCGAACAGCTCGGACACCTGAGGGTGACGCAGGCGGCTCGTCAGACACGTCAGGCACGAGATTCTGCTCCCAAGGCGTGTTACTCGCTGTCCGACGTTCTCGGCGAGCAGGGTGATAGAAGGGCTGGTCGCCTGGCCAGCCGCACCTCCTGCGGAATGGAGCGATACCACTCCTCGGTGTTGGAGAAGCTCGGGTCGATATCGAAGATCACACCTCGGAATGGATAGACCCGATGGCGCACGCACCTGGCCAATCTCGAAACTTGGCGCTGCGGACGACCGACATGGTTGTGATGCGCTTTCCCCGAAGTCTTTGCCTTCGATAAGGACTGTGGGGCGAGGCAATTGTCAGCGGCAAATGAGGCTTATGCAGACGCTCAAGACCAGCGCCGAGTTCGACCACATGAATTGGTCAGGATTTTCCCTGATCCAGAACTCTGAAATGCCGCTGGATGCGCCGCGGTAATGTTGCGGATGTCTTCCGCCTGATTGTTGGTGCGCGGGATGCTGGCTCGATTCCGCGTTGATGTCGAAGCAGGCGCGCTTTGCCGATGCCGCACCGCAGCGCCCGATCCAGATGCGGGCGCCGACCCTGCGCGCGATCATCGCCGCGATCGGCATGCTCTTGGCGGGGATAGCCAAAGAACGGCACTTCGACCCCGCTTGCGCGTCGTAGAGGTCGGAGATGAAGCCGAGCCGTCCGCCCTGACAGCGCACATAGTCCATGATCAGCCGCGCCGTCTTCTGCCCTTCCTCCTCGCCAGGGGCGTGGCGGCTGCCGAACAGGCCCCCGGATAGAGGTCTTGGCGCTGCGCCCGCAGGTAGCGATCTGACATAAGGGTTCTTGACCAGGCGGTAGACCCCGCCCGGGTCTGACGCCCGCGAGCGTGATCGGCCACATGCCGAGCTCCCAATTGCCCATATGCATGGTGACGATCAGCACCGCCCCATCTTGTCCTCGCTGGCGCGCGATGACATGGCCGTTGGTGACGTGCAGCCGGTCCGGCTCTCTCGAGGATGCCAGTCGATGTTCATGGTCTCGACCATGACGCGCCCGGATCTTCCCACATGCGGAGCGCGATCTGTTCGCGCGCTCTTCCGGCGCTCTTAGTCGGGAAACGCACGTTCGAGGATTGGCAAGCGCGCGGCTGTGCCTGCCGATTATGAGGGCGCGATCAGCCGCCAAAGTTTCGCTGAGATCGACGCCAGCCACGTCGATGGGGAAGAGGCGCATCGAGCCCGATCAGGATCCTGAGGCCGAGATACTCCCGCCCGGTAGCGCAGGTCGCGTAGCTGCGAGATGGCTGGAGCATCGGCCATTTGACTTTGCTTGTGCCTTGATTGGGGCGTGCAAGGGTGAGGGGCTCCTCGTGGCAAATCGCTGCTTGAGCGTCAAGCTGGCGCGGGCGACACCGTCTTCAATGTGCACCAGGACGCATCAGGGCTCGGGAAGCTCTGTCGGCGGCATCATGCCGATGCGCATGACGAGACGCCGCAACGGCGGCAACGCGTTCAGCCCATGCGAGACGATGCCGCGGGCGGCCTGCAACGGCAGGAAGCCTGAGAGCAACGAGCGGCTCAAGAGATCGATGTCCGTGAGGTGCGGGTCAGCACATCGACCTTGCGTGGGCGCGGTCGTAGGCGGCGTCAGCACGTTCGTCGCTGCCGGGGATCGCCGCCATGCTTGCCGCGCTTCGCCCACGCAGTCGGCGAGCGTCGCCCGCATCGCGCAAGCCGAGGTTCAATCCTTGCCGCGCCGATTGGTGGAAGAATGTGCGGCGGCTTCGCCGACAAGAGCAGTGCGGTGCCCGGCAAGTGTCTCTCCGCCGCCAACCGCGTGATCGGGAAACTGCGCCTGCGCGCCGGCCTCGTTCAACCTTCCCAAGAAGTCCTTCGAGCCTGTCCTGCAGGGCAACCACGAAATCTTCCGCATCGAGCCGCATGACCGCTTCGATCTCCTCGCGTGCCGTCGATCCAGATCACGCTCGACGCGCTGAGTCGGTCAGCGGCACGGTGGTGACCGAGCCGCCCTGGCGATGGAGCTCGATCGAGACGCCGCGATGCGGCGCGCGATGGGTGAAGCTCGTAGCGATCGCGGCCTGCCCGTAGGCACTGCTCTGAGGCGGCGATCCCGGACGCCTTCCGGCAGATCGAGTTCCGCCCGTCGGCGCCGGCAACGGAGCCGCGCGCAAATCTGCGCGCCTTGTGCAACGTTCAACCGGGCGTGTGCTTGGCGTGAGCTCGACGCGCTCGACATTCGCGGGATAGAGCGCGGCCACGCTAACGGCAGCACTTTGCGTACAGCGGCATCGACGAGCACGCTGTTGGCGATGTTGTAGCCGAAGGCGTCGAGGCCAAGCTCGCTTGCCCTGAACTCGACGTCAGGCGCGCGAAACAGGCTGCCTGAGGCGTCGATGATGCGGATGGCGCCTTGAGCGGCGCGGCATGGGGCACGATGCGCCTCCCACAGCACGCATGGGCCTTCAGCATGTCCACCGAGCTTTCCAGAAGCGCCGCGGTCCGCGTGTCAAGAGGCCGCTGCGGGCTGTAGGGCAGGCGCGACCGGCCCGATCAGCGCCACGCGAGAGCCGCCATGGGCGAGCGCAAGCGCGGTAGCGGAGACCGGCAGGGCCGGTCGCCGACAACGGCAATGTCGATGTCCATCGCTTCCGCCAAGATCTGCTCGCGAGTCGATTGACGGGCGAGGTCGCGCCTCGAGGCTAGCCCTCACGCCGCCGACTTATAACCGGACACAGCCTGCCGAGGATTAGCGGCTTTTTTGTCACAGCGGCCAGGGAAATGCCGGCTCAGCGATTTTCATCCTCCCTATGCAGGGCGCCCAGAAAAGTAGTTCTAGGGAGTCCAGAAACAAAGAAATCCCGCCATATTGCTAATCACGACCCGGTCGGTAGAGTTGTCGACAGGCCGGGCGTAAGCCCGAAAGCGCAATCACAGGGGGCCTACAATATGCTTGGGGGACTGAGTCTGCGCCATCGCGTGCGTGCTCGCTACCACGGCCATTGCACTCATGGGCTCGTTCGCACACGAGCCTGTCAAAGCCGCCGACCTTGGCGGCGATTGCTGCGCCGATCTCGAGGACGCGCATCGCCGAGCTTGAAGCACACCACCGTCCGTAAGGGCAACAAGAAGGTCATCGCGTGACCCTCTACGGCCAGGAGAACCACTGCGCGTCCTGTTCTGGGACGATGGCGCCGAGAAGAATGCCTACGTCGTCGACAACAATTATGAGTCCTCTCGTTTCGGTTTCAAAGGTACTGCGAAAACACGGCTTCGGCGATTGGTAGGGGCTACCGGCTCGAGGTCGAGCCGACAGGGGCGAACTCAGCCGAAGCTGAATCAGTTCGACGACGACAACGCCAACGACAGCGCTCGGGCCTCCTAAACGTCCGCCACAGCTACATGTATCTGAGCAGCAAGAAGTACGGTGAGGGGCGCATGGGCCTCACGGCGACGCCGATCTACAACATCACCAAGGACACCAACGTCACAGAGCTTGAAGACACCATGCATTCCGACAACCGGCATGATGCAGGGCTTCTTCTGCGCTCCAAAGGCTTCGACAATGCCGAGGGTCTTTCCAAGCTGAAATGGCAGAACATTTCAAGCTGCTACGATCCGAACAATGCTTTCGTCTGCTGGTACGCGCCAAGAACGGCGTTGCCCATTGGTCACCCACTTGGGCGGGCTTCAGCTTCTCGACCGGCTATTTCGAGGACGACGAATGGGGCGCGGCTCTGCGCTACAAGAATTCGTTTTCTCTCTGGGAGGAGGCTCCGGCGCTTCCGAGGACGATCCATGGCTGGTCGGCGCCGGCATCGGCTACTCCAAGAATACCGACGAGCGCTACCAAAACCGGCGGCGGCGGCGAGGCCAACGGGCCAAACCCGCCTTTCCCCGCGCCGAACAATTTCAGGAACTTCAAGCGCGACGTCCAGGATTGGGCCGGGTCTGCGCCTCCATCAAGCATAAGCCAACCGGCCTGTTCTTGTTCAGCGCCTTCAGCTTCTCCGAGACGAACGACACCAACACACATCCATTCCGGTTTCTACACCGGCACCAGCGCTCCACAGATGAACGGCTGGGACGTCGCAAGGCGGCATTCAGCGAGACTTCGATTTCTTTGGGGCTGAAGCAAGCTCGGCACCTCGTGACCCGCGATCGCCACTTCATCGCCGGGCGGCTATGAGCAGAACAACGATGGAGCGCCGCCTCGGCGAGCCTGGGCGGTCAACTTCTACACCGGCGGCCGCATCTGAATTTCTGAGCGGCAAATCCCACTAAGGTTTTTCCGCACGAACCCACCCTAAGGCCGCCCCTGTTAGGCGGCCTTGTTTGCGTCGCCCGCGAGTCTAGAGGTCCTGGGAAAGGCACAGCCACTTGGCACAAGCCTTCTCATCCTTGAGCCGTTGATCTAGATCATTTTTGCTCAGCCTATAGATTTCGTTCTGCAAGCACAGCGGAGGCTTGGCTCGTGACCCGCCATCCAACAGAGGAGAGTTTCAGCCTTGTGAGAGGAAGCCGCTGGCTGCTCGGAAAAATATTTGCGAGCTCGCAGTCGATACGAGCTAATTGATTTTGCTCTTCGAGTCACGGACTGCAACAGGGCCTTAAACTTACTCTGTCTGTGGGCTGTCACGGGACTGTCACCGCCCGGCTTTTAGGCTTGGATCCATCGAAGCAAGGCTAAGCCGGCAGCGATGCTTGGTTGCTTGCGCCTCAAAGGCACGAGAGGAGCACCGCTGTCGGGGACGAAAAAACGCCAAGCTTCAAAGGGCGGCATTCAAACAATCAAAATGGTGGGGTGTCATGATTGGGGTATTGAGCAGAACTGGACGGCTGGCAATAGCGGCAGATTTTCTGCGCCCGTCGGCGGCGCGCCCGATGGAAGAACGAGCCGAGGCCGCCGATCTCGGCGGCGATTGTTGCGCCGTGATCTCGAGGAGCGCGTTGCCGACTCTTGAGGCCACCACCGCCCGCAAAGGGCAACAAAGAAAGGTCACGGTACAGATCTACGGCAAGGTCAACCAGGCCAACGATGTTCTGGGACTGATGGCGCCGGAACAGAACGTCTACTCCGTGAACAATCAGTGCAGCTCCACCCGCTTCGGCATTAGAGGCAAGGCCAAAATTGGCGGAGACTGGAGTGCGGGCTACCAGATCGAGGCCGAATCACGGTGTGCTTTATCGGGAAATTTGAACCAGTTCGACGCGACAACAACGCCAACGAGGAATCGATCAGAATTCGCCAGTCGAACACAGAACATCAAACACGAGAAGTATGGCGAGTTGCGTTGGGGACTGAACAGCACGCCGAAAGACAATATCGTCAGGATACCAACGTCACGAAACTTGAGGATACCTATTTCGGCGACATCGATATGAACCGCAGCTTCCTGCTGCGGCCGAAGGGCTTCAACAACGCCCAGGGTCTTTCGACCATCAGATGGTCGGACATCGCCAGGTGCTGCAGCAATACCGATGCCTTCGACTGTTCGACTCGTCGCAATGGCGCCACCTATCTATCGCCTGCAATGTCGGGCTTCAGCTTCGGCTGGGGCTATAGGAGCGACATTTGGAGCGCCAGCGTTCGCACAAGTCGCCCAAGGAGTGGAAGAACTGGAAGGTCGGCGGCGGCCTCGCGTACGAGGATTTTCGTGACGAGCGCATTCAAAATGGCGGCGGCGGCGTCGCAAACGGGCCCTTCCCGCCTCCCTCGAGCAACCAAACCTTCTTCAAGCGCGACATCAAGGAGTGGGCCGGGTCGTTCTCAATCAAAACGTGCCGACCGGCCTGTTCTTTACGGCGAGTACAGCGTTCTCAGCAGGACGACTCGAATGCCGTGCATGGTGGCGTTCTTCAACGGCGCGAGCCTCCCGAGTACAACGGCTGCGACCTCCAGGTCGGTATTCAGCGCGAGTTTGAAATGCTCCGGCTCGGCCGACCTCGGGGAAACGTCCTTCTTCGGTGGCTACAAGAACTTGAGGGATGGCATCAGCTGCGGCAGCAATGGAAATGGCAGTAGCCTCGGGCGCATTCCAGCCAACTGCTTCATCGCCGCCAACAACTTCGACAGTGTGACGGTGAACACGCAGATCACAGGCTCTGACGTAACCGGATGGTATCTCGGTCTCGATCAGGAGCTTAAATCGGCCGGGAGATGCATCTCTACACCGTCTATCAGCACCTGGGGGCCGACATCGACCTCATCACCCGTGGCGATGGCTCTGTGACCTGCAAGGGCACGCAGTGACGTCGTCTGGCAAGCTCCGGCGCGTCCCCATTTCCCTGGACGACTTCGATTTGATGTATACAGACCCACGTACTACTTCTAATTTCATGTCCCCCTTCCGGGACCAAGACTGAGACCGCTCTTCGCGACGGCCTCAGTCTCCCCCGCGCGAACGGAAACACGATGGACGACGGCTAGCCTCGCGCGATCTGATTTACGGCCAGCTCAGCTCTGAAGGACAACAGGCCAGGCCGAGCAGCTCAATCTGCCGCGGGAGGCCGAGAACAGGTGTTCAAACCAAATACCGGCCAGGCCTCTATGTCGCCATGGATTGGATTCTTAGCACCTGCACAAACCAGCGCCGCTCTATGGCCTCTGGTCTTGGACGGTGAGGAGGGTCGAGTGCCTTTCCCTCCTGTCCCTTTGCGTGGGGTAGAGCAATACGTAGC
>ERZ1370068.6903-contig-5855_pt1 | contig 52491 bp, 80 predicted proteins | sample MGYA00561227_ERZ1370068 | MGnify/ENA primary metagenome ERZ1370068 (study PRJEB38410, sample SAMEA6850437) | metagenome | study: Metagenomic assessment of the ecological functions of the soil: analysis of the soil microbiota associated with the... | reverse complement strand
TTGTACTTCGTTCAGTTACGTATTGCTAGGAGTGTGGTCTCAAGCTCGCCTCGGTTCTGGCCCCCGCCTTTCGATATTTCATCAATTATAAAAAGGGGATGTAAATGAAAACTGAATATCCCTTATTGTGTGAGGTTCCCTATGTGTCAGACTAAATCAAAAGCCGGAGAGAGAACGAGATGGCAATTAATCGTGAAGGTAAGCTGTTGAATGTTTCACATTAACAATTTGGGAGGCAACATGGTCCTAAACCCCACAGAGGGCGACAGAGTTAGAGCCAATACCGTACCGGAAGTAAACCGACGAATTGACGAGCAGATCGAACGAAATATTCGTCATTATTCGGGACAAACGAAGGAAGAAATCTATCGTCGTATTCGGGAACTAGATCAGGAATGGGATTTCGAACGCGTTCTCGAAACGATGGCGTCTTCGGTTTCGCTTACCGGAGTTGTGCTTGGTTCGACAGTAGATAGACGGTGGTACTTGCTTCCGACGGCTGTCCTTTCATTCCTACTTCTGCATGCAATTCAGGGTGGTGTCCGCCGCTGCCGATATTGCGCGGTTTAGGCATTCGCACTCGTGAAGAAATTGCTCGCGAGCGGTATGCACTTAAAGCTCTCGCGGGTGACTTCGCAGGAATCTCAAGAGAGCCAAGCAGGGTTGAACAGACTTTAGCTGCCGTGAAATAGCAGCCGGGGCTCAAGAGATCAAAGGCTTAGTTCCCACCGCGGCGCTCTCTCCGGCGCCGGCTCCTCAATTTGTCAACGTGACACGAAGGCCCCGGCTCTTTGAGCTTGCCATAAATACGCCCACCGTTTGGAGATCAACGGTGGGTGTTAGGCTAACTTGCCTCCATCGATCCACTTTTGAGCCGCTGCTAGGCCGGCTTCGACAGCCCCATCGTAAGTTGTAAACTTCTCATTCAATGAGAACGTCACAAGTATGTTTGTAGCTTTTTCGCGGTAATAGATAAACAAGCTAACGAACCAGCCGTCACCGTCTAGCCAGAGCTGAAACCTCGATGCGATGGTCCTTGTAAAACTGCTCCATTTCGCCCCGCCCCACCACCATACGCCCGCTGTTCTAGCGAAACGCGGAAAGCTCTTTACCGCACTGGTACTAGCTTTTCATTGTAGCCGTCTAACGCTGATGTATTAGTAGGCCTGTTGAGCGAAGGCTCACTATTCATCACCTGCGCGACGATAAATCAGCTCGCTTTCCGCAGCCGTTTGTGTTTGGCTGCTTCGAGTTCCTCGCCGAGCTGTTCCAGCTCATCTCCCTTTATCAGTTTGCGTATCTTGGGAAACATCTTGCCTTCCTCTTCTTCCTCAGCATGATGTTTGACGTCGTCCATTAAGACTTTGAACTTTGGCTTAAATCGTTCGCTGCTGGCCGAAAGCTTCCCAAGTTCTCGGAGGACTGTCTTCATTTGCCTGTGCTCTTCAAGTGATTCAAGCACCATGTCTTTTAGTTCGTCGTGTTCTTCCATTGCAGGATAGAAGATCGTCTCCTCGATCCGCGCGCGTGGGTTTCGAGTTCGGACTTGATCTCCTTGAAAATTTGCTTCTGCTGCTTTTTATCTTCCGTTTGTTGTCCCTGCTTGAACAGCTCCTTAACTTTCTGGTGATCTTGTTTCAAAGTTCTAACGCATCCATTGACGCCTCGCTTAAATGGTGTTGATTGAGTGCGCAAAATCGGGAGCCACGCATGTTTAGCAACCATCTCTACGAGGGAGATAATTAATGAAGCAACTAACCAACGATTCTTTCAAAGGGGAGATTTCAATCACACGCGCCGGCTATACTACCATTTACCAGGCTGATTCTATGCGCGGGGAGCGAATATTGCCGCCAAAAGCTTACACGGGTTAGTGCTCGAAAGGGTTCCACGCACAACCAGCTTTAACCGTCAGCTGATGAACTGTCCGATACTAGAATGACGCTTCCTTGAAGCTCGAGGGGGTAGAAAGTGAGTCGGAAGAACAATACAACGATGCAGGATAGCGGGTCGTGATGTAAGCCTCTCCAATCTGAGATAGGAGTCATGTATCCCGAGGTTGGTTTCACCAAGGGCCAGGTCATCGACTACTACACCTCGAGTTGCCCGCCACATTTTGCCTCACCTGAAAGACCGTCCGATCACGATGAAGCGATTCCCCAATGGAATCGATGGCGCAGTATTTTTACGAAAAAGATGCCCCATCTTTCACGCCGGATTGGGTCAAGACCTATCCCATCCCGCGGACCAGTGAAAAATCGACAATCAACTACATTTTGATCAACGATTTGCCCGCCCTTGTCTGGTCAGCAAATATGGCCAACCTGGAGATCCATCCCTTTCTAGCTAAAGCCCCGAATGTGGACGTCCCAACCATGGTGGTTTTTGATCTCGATCCAGGAGAGGAAGCGAATATCCTCAAATCATGCGAAGTAGCTTTTCTAGTAAAGGCGGTTTTGGACAAGTTGAAGCTCAAGTCCCTGGTCAAGGTTTCCGGCTCCAAGGGAATCCATCTACATGTGCCTCTAAACACGAACGTCACTTATGAAATGACCAAATCTTTCGCGCAGAGCATTGCCCAGTTTCTGGAACGTGAGCATCCCGACTTGATCGTCTCCGAAATGGCAAAAACAAAACGTAAAGGGAAAGTCTTTATCGATTGGAGCCAGAACTCAGAGCATAAATCCACGGTTGCGGTTTACTCGTTAAGAGCCAAAGGCGAAAGGCCCTTCGTAGCTATGCCGGTCACCTGGAACGAGCTAACAAAGGCTGTCAAAAAGACGATGCTTCATCCCTATTCTTTGAACCGGAGGCCGCTTTAAAAAGGCTTAAAAGACCGGCGACCTATTCGCTCCCGCGTTGAAACTCAAGCAAAGACTCCCAAAGCCGTTCTTGGAACTTGAGTCCAATACCAACGGCGAGACTCGTTCTAACTCCAAAGCGCTGGAGACATATCGTCAAAAGCGTAACTTTAGCAAGACATCTGAGCCGCCTCCTTCAATCCCACGGTCAAGCCGCCAGGGAAGCCGGCGGCTATTTGTCATACAAAAGCACGCCGCGAGTCATCTTCACTACGATTTCCGTCTCGAAATGGGCGGCACGTTAAAGTCCTGGGCTGTACCCAAGGGACCGCCTTATGATCTTAACGAAAGACGCCTTGCCATGGCGACTGAAGACCATCCTATGGAATATGCCAAGTTTGAGGGGATTATTCCGAAGGGAGAATACGGTGGCGGGACCGTAATGGTTTGGGATATCGGCACCTATGAGCTAATAGACGGGAACTACTGGAAAGGAAAACTACACATTGCGGTTAACGGCAAGAAACTGAAAGGAGAATGGGTTTTTGTAAAGGGACACGAGGAAAACGGGAAAGAGAACACTTGGTATCTGATCAAAACGGGTGCTGGGATAGATAGACCCTCCGACCGAAAAGAAAACTCATCGGCGCTAACCGGCCGCACCTTGGAGCAGATAGCCAAGGCCGAGGATGCCGTGTGGCATAGCAATAGAAATGGCCATGAACAATCGTCTAAACCAAATCGGCCAATCTTGGATCTTGAATCTCTGCCAAAGGCGCGTGTGGGCTTCATGGAGCCGATGCTTGCCAGATCAGTATCCGAGCTGCCGACAGACAACAAAGAGTGGCTCTATGAAATTAAACTAGACGGCTATCGCTGTCTCCTCGGTAAAACCTCAAAGAAGGTACGCCTCTGGTCCCGTCGGGAAACTACATTTACGAAGCAGTTTCCGCTTATCGCCCAAGCAGGCAACGGCCTTGAACCCGACACGCTTATTGACGGGGAGATCGTCGCCATCGATGATGACGGCCGTGTCTCTTTCAACCTACTACAGCATCATCGATCGAAGGCACAGGCCATACAGTTCTTTGCGTTTGATCTGCTCATTTATAAAGGCCGAAGCCTTTCGGGTGTGGCACTGGAGACCCGACGGGAGTTGCTGATGGAAGCCCTCGGCACGGTTGGTGATCCTATCCGATTATCAGAGGCATTTGAGACGGCGCCGGCAGACCTTGTCCGTGCGGCTAAGGAACATTCCTTGAGGGAATTATCGCGAAACGAAAAGATTCCATTTACGAGCCCGGAAAGCGATCCGGCGCATGGCTCAAGTACAGAATCAACCGCGGCCAGGAATTTGTTATCGGCGGGTATACGCCCGGCCATCCCTTCGATGCGCTGATCGTCGGCTACTATGAAGGCGAGCAAGCTGTATTACGTGGGCAAGGTAAGGAACGGCTTTGTCCCACAAGTAAGGCGGGAGGTTTACCGAAAGTTTAAAGGCTTGGAGATAGACAACCTGCCCTTTCGTACAATCTTCCCGAGAAGAAGCGGACGATGTGGGCGCTAACGAGAGAGGAGATGAAGAACTGCAAATGGCTTAAGCCGGAGCTCGTTGCTCAGATCGAGTTTGCCGAGTGGACGCCCGACAATCATCTCCGACATTCACGGTTTGTGGGATTGAGAGATGATAAAGATCCCATGCACGTTAGGCGAGAATGAGGCGTCAACTCTTATTTTCGGAATCGAACGGTAAGGCTCCCTCGTTTCCCCACATCGGTCCAGTCGCAAGCTGATCGCTTCTCAAGGGAATACAGCCGATCCCGCTAAGTAGCCCATTGGGAAGCACGCGGCCGTCCTGTATTTCTACGCGGGAGTAATCGCTCAGGATCTTGCTTATTTGCTTCCGAGGAACCCACCCCGTCTACGATCGCCCTCATCCCCTTAAGAGAGATGAATAAAACCGAGACCAAACGCGACCGCACTGGCTTTCAGTAAGGAAAATATCCAATTCCCTTCTTCCGTCTTTGTACAGAATCTCCTGCACTATCGGATAAGTGCTCTGGAAATCAGACAGAAAAAATGGCATAGGCGTTGCGTGGAACGGGGCAGCCTCTCTTTGGGCCCCACTAGTTCGGGGTTTCTCGCGTCGGAAGCTAACCGACCTCGGCGCTTCTATGCGAGCGCTGCAGGTAAAAAGTGTTATCGAGATGTCGATGGTAACTAAATGACAGTCTACACAAGCAGTGCCTTTCCTATAGCCGGTCTCGGGACTCTTGCAAACCATTTCACAAACCTCAGGGAGGTGAAACGCCTATGACCAAGACTGATCTCATTAACGCAGTAGCTAAAGCAGCAAAGGTTAGCAAAAGAGCAGCGGGTAATGCTGTGGACGTGACTTTTAGCAGTCTCGTCAAAAGTATTAAGAAGGATAAGCGCTTTCAGGTGTCGGGCTTTGGTACCTTTACTAGTGCGTTCACGAAAGGCTCGGAAAGGAAGGAATCCTCAAACCGGAGCGGTCATCAATATCAAAGCGAGCCGGACTGTTGGATTTAAGCCGGCACCGACCTTCAAAAAAGGGCTTTAGGATAAAAGGTTCTTTCCGCCCAAAATCAATGCGGGACCGCTCGAACCGATGCGGGCAAGCCTTGCCCAGCAAGGCTTACCGGATGCTCGTACGGTGACAACTATGAAGAACGGCGACAATGTCCGCTACGCCGGCCTAGTCATCTGCCGGCAGCGGCCGGGAACCGCCGGCGGCGTTGTCTTCATGACCCTGGAAGATGAAACAGGGTTCGTGAACGCTGTGATATGGGAAAGCGTAGCTTTCAGCGCTATTCTGTTTGGCGAAGATCATGAGCTTTTTAGGAATTACCGGAAATCTCCAGCTTGAAGACGGAGTCGTTCATCTCATTGCCGAAAAGCTTTGGGATCCGAGAGTGGAATTGAAACCGATTGGCTGCACGCAGCCGGAATTTTCATTAACGGTAAGTTCGCTTTAAGGGCAACCGTTCCTCACTAGAATAAGGGCCTAATGTTATTGACGAATCTATCTGTTGTGTCAGGCTCATAGTTAGATCGTGAGACTGAGATTAATCAATTAATCATAGCGAGGAGGTTCGCATGTCGATCATCAGACTTATCTACGTTACCGTTCAACCCAACCAGGTTAAGGATGCGGTCAGTCTATGGAAGAACCATTGCGCTCCGCTGATGATCAAACAACCCGGTTGCCTATCGGAAAAACTTTTGGAATGTGTCGACGCGCCCGGGGAATTCATTTCCTACTCCGAGTGGGATAACCAGGCGAACATCGACAAGTACCGTGAAAGCCAAGCGCACGCAGAAATCCAGAAACACTCGCGTGCCTTGCAAGGTGGAAAGGCATCAGTGAAGCGGTATGAAGTAATGTAAGATGCAGGTATAGCAAAGCGGTAACAACCATCAAACACGACCGTCGAATCCACAACGGTTATCAACCTCCGAGCCCGGCTTAATTCGGATATTAGACCAAGTAAATGCGTTGCGAAGGAATGAGACGCTTAAGACTTCACTGGGCTCTTTTGCACAGTCCATGCAACTTAGCCAATCTCATACGATTTTGGGATGAGGTATGCGATGAATCCAAAGAACATTTTTTTCATCGTCCTGGCGTTAGGGGGATCAGTATCTTATTCTCATATCGCGCATCTAGGTCTTTTCTCGAAGCTCAAGCAGCGTCCCCGCCAGTCGGTGCGGCCAGTCCGGACGAAGCAAATGCCAAATTGGAAAAAGCAATTAAGACCATGTTCGAGCGCGACGAACAGGTGCGAAAGAGCGGACCTGAGCGTTCGAGCGGATGTAACGAAAAATGAAGTGACGCTGTCTGGTACGGTGGAGTCAGAAGCCGTGCGATCGAAAGCCGTGGAGCTGGCAAAGATCGCTCATGTTGGCGTCGTCGTTAAATGACAAGATGACCGTAAAACCGCGCTGATCAAAGCACCCACGCAGTAGGAGACGCACGGCGGCCATGCCGGATAATAGCGACTGGGCCCCCAGACGCTCCGAGGCATCTGGGCCGCTCGAGTTTACGTTGGCGACCCGACAAACGAGCATGACCTGTTCCTGACAACGACACTAGAACAGACCGCCAGCCTCAACGAAAGGATGTTTGTATGAATCATCAATCAACAAAGAAGTTGCGCAGGAACGCCTCAGGTTCGTTGCCCGCGGCAAGTTCAATAACTCTGAAAGTCAACGGCATGGTAAAGCAAACTAGAAGTTCGGCCCTGGGTAACTTTGCTCGACCTGCTGCGCGTGAACGTCTTGATTTGACCTGGGACGAAAAAGGATGCGACCACGGACAATGCGGAGCCTGCACGGTTCTGGTCAATGGTAAGCGCATCAACTCGTGCTTGACCTTGCTGGCGCATGAGCAAGACGGCGCCGAGGTCGTAACGATCGAAGGCTTAGCCGTAAGGGGACACGCTTCATCCGTTGCAAGCGGCATTTGTCGAACACGACGCTTTCAATGCGGATATTGCACGCCCGGCTCACGATCTGTTCCGGCATTGGTTTAATTAGAGAAGGCAGGGCGAAAACCTTCTAGGGCGAGATCCGCGAGTTGATGAGCGGTAACATCTGCCGGTGTGGCGCATACCCAAATATCCTCGCGGCCATCGAAGAAGCTATGCGAATCAATGGAGGAACACAAAGCCATGAACAATTTTTCATACGGAAGAGCCGATGACGTGGCAACAGCAGTGCGGGAGATGGCGATGGATAGCGCGGCGAAGTTTATAGCGGGCGGAACCAATCTGATTGATTTGATGAAGGAAAATGTCGCGCATCCGAGTCGTTTGATCGATATTACGCGCCTGCCGCTCGACAAGATCGAACAGACTGCAGATGGCGGTTTGCGACTTGGCGCGCTCGCGTCAAGAATGCTGATACTGCCACAACGAAGCAGGTCGAAAAACGTTACCCGCTACTCGCAAAGCGATTCTGGCGGGCACATCGCGCAGCTACCACGACATGGCCACTAATGGTGGAAATCTCTTACAGCGGACGCGCTGTTACTATTTCTACGATACGGCCACACTCCCTGCAATAAGCGCGAACCCGGCACAACGTGCTCTGCCGTCGATGGCTTCAACCGTATGCATGCAGATTTTAGGCACGAGCGAACATTGCATTGCCACCCACCCATCGGATATGTGCGTTGCGCTTGCCGCATTGGAGAGCGGTCGTTCGCGTCACCGGAAAAATGGCGATCGCACGATACCATTTGCCGAATTCCATCGCTTGCCCGGCGCATACGCCGCACCTCGACCTAGCAATCTGCAGGCGGACGAAATCATCACGGCAGTTGATTTGCCCGCGAAAGGATCTGCCGGAACATATGTATGTAAAAGTTCGCGATCGGAGGTCAGTATGCGTTCGCGCTCCGTGTCGGTTGCCGCCGCGTTTGAAATGGACGGCGACACAATCAGACCAAGCGCGCCTTGCTTTGGGCGGCGTAGCGCACAAGCCCTGGCGCGATGCGGAAGCCGAAGCGATGCTCGGCGGCAAAAGTGCCACTCAGGGAAAACTTCCAAAAAGTCGCGGACTTTATCATGCGCGATGCCAAAGGCTTCGGCCACAACACTTTCAAAATAAAGCTGGCGAGCAACGCGCCATTGTTCGCGCTCTTAAGCAAGCCGCAGAAATGGGGCAGCAATCATGACGACAACAGCTTATATCGGCCAAGCAATCAGCCGCATTGACGGGCGTGTGAAGGTGACCGGCCGGGCAAAGTACGCTAGCGAATACAATGTTCCGAATCTTGCCTACGGGGTCGTAGTTTCCAGCGCCATTGCCACAAGAAGGACGAATCAAGAAGATCGATACGAGAGGAAGCGCTGGCGCTGTGACGGGGGCGTGTTGCGGGTCTTTACGCATCAAAACGGGCCGCGACTCGCCAGCGGTCAACCGCAGCTATCGGGACGAGGTGGCCGTGCCCGGCTCGCCTGATTTCGCCGCCCTTTACGACGACAAGATCAGGTACAGCGGGCAGCCCGTCGCCCTCCGTCGTCGCCGAAGAGTTTGAAATTGGCGCGATACGCGGCGACCCTGGTTCGCGTCGAATACCAACAGGGAGACAGCACGCAACCGATGGTGCGTGTAAAGCGGGATCCGGAGTTACGAGACCACCGGAGGAGCGAGACGGCATGTGGATCGGTGAAACCGCGTGGCGACGCCAAGCGTGCTTTGCCAACGCCGCCGTCCGGCATGAAGCCGAATACGCGCTGCCTATTGAACATCACAATGCGATGGAGTTGTTCGCGACCACTGCCGTGTGGGAATCCGACGGCAAAATCACTATCTGCGAAAAAAACCCAGGGCTCGCAAAACAATCAGGGTTACGTCTCCAGTGTTTTTCGGCGGACTTTCGAAGAGAAATGACGTGCGTATCATTTCACGCCCTACGTCGGCGGGGCGAACGGGTCGGGAGCTACGCCCACGATATCAGCTGTTCTTCCCGGCTGTATGCTGGCGGCGCGCGGCGGCTCAGACGCTCATGGTAGTCTCGAGAGATACTCTGACGCGCCAGCGAGATGTTCTGCCTTTGGCTACCGACCCAACACCCTGCAACGCGTGGCGCTTGGGCGCCAATGCGGAGAGAGCTCACTTGTATCATCATGCACGACGCGCCAATACTTCGCGCTTTGAAGACTATCAGGAGAGCGACGTCAACTGGGCCGGTCTGCTCTATAAGTGTGCTAACACGAAAGTTCACGCTTACAAAGCTCGCTCAACTCGACCTGTACACGCCAATCGATATGCGCGCGCCGGGAGGCGTCGGCGGGCATGTACGCGCTTGAATCAGCGATGGACGAGCTCGCCTACAATCTCAATATTGACCCGCTTGGTGCGGCGGTGGGATGATCGCTCTAATGCAGCAGGCGGGAGTCAACAGTATTGAGCAAGAGATCACCAGCTCGCCGGACGAAAAGCATCAGAAGTATGCGCGCTATGCTCATTCGGCGGTTTCGCCGAAGTGAAAGTCGACGAAGAGTTGGGTGTGATCGATGTGACGCGCGTCGTCAGCGCGGTCGCCGGTGGCCGTATCCTGAATCCGAAGACAGCGCAGCCAGGTAATAGGCGGCGTGGTGTGGGATTTGGCATGGCGCTGGAAGAAGGCGTAATCGATCGGGCATTTGGACGCATCATGAACCGACAATCTCGCGGAGTACCACGTTCCCGTGAACGCCGACGTGCATGATATCGACGTGATATTCGTCAAAGAAAACGATTGCGATCGTGATCACGCCGGCGTCAAAGGTTGCCGAAATTGGCGTTGTCGGTGTGGCGGCGGCGATCGCCAATGCCGTCTTCCCCACGCGACCGGCGGCGCGCGTCCGCGAACTGCCGATCACGCTGGACAAGGCGCTGCAGAAAGTTTCCGCGTCAAAATTGGGATGCCAGAGAATCACCGTTGCAGGCGTTTGTAACCCATGGAGGCCATAATGAACACAGATCATATTACAAAGCAACGGCTGCTAGCAATGGAAGAGGAGCTGTCGTCACGTATGAAACGAGCGGGTGCAACCGCGCGTGAACCGGCTGATGACTCCACCAGTGACGCCGGCGACGAAAGCGTCAACAACGAACGGAAGGAAGAGCAGCTCTGGAAAGTAGATACCGATCGGACGATGCTGAGCCAAGTGCAAGACGCTCTGGAGCGAATCGAAAACGGGACGTTCGGCAACTGTCTGGCTGACGGCGAGCCGATCGACGAGAAACGGCTTGAGGCCATGCCGTGGACTCCCTATTGCCTGGCACATCAGCAACAACTCGAAAAGTCCCAGCCGCGGCGAACGGCAACCCTGTGAGACTTCTTTCGAGCGCTGCGGAGTCAGGCCGGCGGAGCGACCAGAATGCGAGATGTAGATATACGCTGATCAGACCCAGCTCGAACCGATGCGGGCGAGCCTTGCGCAGCAGGGATTACCGGATGCCCGTACAGTGGCATCCATGAAGAACGGCGACAATATCTGCTACGCTGGCCTAGTCATTTGCCAGCAACGGCCGCGAACGGCTGGCGGTGTCGTCTTCTCGTCTTCATGACCTCTAGATGAAACGGGGTTCGTTAAACGCTCTGGATGCTGGGAAAGCGGCTATTTCCGTGGTTCCATCGTGGCCAGCTGGCTAGTGGGAACCGAGGCGGAACTCAAACCGAACGCCCATCAGCCGGGATTTTCATTGAGCGACTTTTCTTGAAGGAATCGATTGCGTAGATTCGGTTTGATCATATAGAAGAATCAGAAGATCATTAAAAGCCGTTTTGACTTCAGAGCCTATTGCTGATAATTGAGGATCAATTTCACTCGTAAGTTAAGTAAAAAAATAACAAGTCTTTTTCGACGCCAGATTGGGAGGAATCGAGTCATTTTAACACGGTCATCATTGCTCAGCCTTCTACTAATTGTCGCCATAGGATTGGTGGTGACGAAAACCTATTGGCTGTGGACGACCAGGCCCTTGGGATCTTCCAAATCCGAGAAAGGCTAAGTCGCCGATCGGCGTTGAAGACGCCAAAGCAGTTACCAATCCGCGATCGGTAATTGGGACGGAGACCATTATCAGCAAGAACATTTTCGACCCGGAACGGGGAGCTGGACTAACCAGGGAAGCGGAGGCGAATTCCCAGGCATTTCAACGAATACGAAGCATGGTTCTGTTGGGTACTGCCATCCTTGGGAACAACCGATTTGCCATTCTGGAGGATGGAGGAGTTTCCTCCGGAGCGCCGGGAACCCTGGCCAATCGATCGCGCCTATGCGTGTCAAGCTCGGGGATACGGTGGAGGGGTTCAGGTTGTCAGAAATTTCGGAAAAAAGAATTGTTTTTGCCAGGGGCACCGCGACGGTAGAGGTGCCGCTCGATTATTTTCGCAAAACCGATGGAGCTCAGCCGCGAAGACCAGTAGCGGCGCAAACAAGTCCGGCGGGACAAGCGGCTACGCCCGGAGCTGTCGCGCCCAGAGTTGTTACACCAGGACAATCAAACGTGCCAGGACAGAGAGTGCCGAGGGCTATGCCCGCTTTACCGCAGGCGAGAGCGCCAGCCGGCTGAAGACGAGTTAGAGGCCGTTAGTTCCGCCGCGAAATACAATCCGCGAACCGCAGCGCGTCCGTTCATCGCTTCACAGAAATAGTCTTCTGTGCAAAGAGCCGTGGCAGCCCATTCGGGGTCGGTTGCTTTCGGGCCCATGTTGATCACCACCGTAAAGTGGCCTCGGTCGGCCCAGTCCACCGGGGTGACTGTCACTGCAAAAGCAATCCGTTGTCGACCCTCGTGCAGGTCACGGCGCTCGACACTGCGGTATCCGGTTGGGGATTTGAGGTTGAACCAAACACGCGCGATCCCTTCGCTTCGCGGAGTGGAGTTCCGCCTCAATCTCAATGGTGAATTTGGTCTCGACGCTAGACCATTTCACACCTATCGTCCCGGTGACACCTCTGGAATCACCTCCCCGATTACGGTAAGACTGGTCGCTCAAAGGCGATGTTATGCTATGGGTTCACACGAGGCGACGAAAGCGGACGCGCAGTTTCGATGGCGATGAGGGCATGAGACTTTGTCTGCTGCCGCATTTGCGCGAATATCTTCGCGTAACAAGTGGACGACACCTTTTCAAAGCATGACACAGACCGTGAAACCTACATGGAGGAATATCATCCTCTCGATAAGGCTGAAACCGATTTTGCACACTACTATCCTCTCTTCCTCTGCGCTCCTCGGCGCGGGGACTTCGGGAAGGCGAGCTGATCTCACTCAAGGGAATCGACCTGGATTTCAACGGCCGATTCATTGACGTCCAAAGGAACTTCTCCCGGGATAAGATTACGACACCCAGAGAACGGCAAGAGCCGGCGCGTCGATATGAGCAACCGGTTGATGCTGTTCTTAATGACCTTCTCGAAGAAGCGCGCCTTAGCGCTACGGAAAGAGATGGCGAAAGAACCGGGCGAGCGAAGGGATGCAGCCGCAGTAGTGAACGAGGTAATGGAAGACTGGCTCTTTACCACCCCGCAGGGAACGCAGTTAGATCCGAGCAATCTACGGAAAGTGTTTTATAGGTTACTGGTGGCAGCCAAGCTTCGGCGGGTGCGCTTTCACGACCTAAGACACACCTTCGCAACCCTGTTGATCCAGCAAGGGAAGGTCTCCCGTACTATTCGGGATCAACTAGGCCATAGCAGCATCAAAGTAACGGTCGACACCTACGGGCACCTTGTCCTAGGTGGAAACCGCCAAGCGGTCGACAAACTAGACGAGCGTGTAGTAGTGAACTCGAGATAAAGAGGCAGCGGCGAGTGCCTAATTAGAGTCAGTTCGGAAACAGGAAATGGAAACAATTGGAAAGAAGACCGGACTGGAAGCGCGTAAGTTATTGATTTACCATGGCGCGCCCGGAGGGATTTGAACCCCCAACCCCAGATCCGTAGTCTGGTGCTCTGTCCAATTGAGCTACGGGCGCTCGATCCGATAGTGGCGGAGAGAGAGGATTTGAACCCTCGGTACCCTTTTGGGGTACACACGCTTAGCAGGCGTGCGCCTTAGACCACTCGGCCATCTCTCCGTTAGAACGTTGACTGTAAACTCTCTGGCGTGAAGCGCCAGAAACGCTACTTGGCACCCTGGGAGGTTACCCTCGAAATTAGAATCCGCTACGTGAAACAAGATCCTTCCTTGAGTTTCGTTAAATTAGCACACGGAGATCCGGTTTTCCACAATTTTCAAACGACCGCCAAACATTGGAGCTTCGATTACGCCCGGTTTACGCAGCGGAGGCTTTGTGGTAGCTTAACGCAACTAATTCAGGGAGTTGTTGTCTATGTCCGGTCATTCGAAATGGAGCACCATCAAGCACAAAAAGCGGCTAAGGACGCAAAGAAGGGACGGCTGTTCACCAAGCTCATCAAGGAAATTACGGTGGCGGCTCGGGTGGGCGGGGGCGACATCAACTCCAACCCGCGCTTGCGCACTGCCGTGATCACGGCGAGAACCAACAGTATGCCCGGAGACAATATTGAGCGGGCAATCAAAAAAGGCACCGGAGAATTGGAAGGCGTCTCATACGAAGAAATCCAGTACGAAGGATACGGTCCGGCGGCGCCGCCATCTTGGCGCAGGTGTTGACGGACAACAAGAACCGCACGGTCTCTGAGATACGGCGCTTGTTTGCCAAACATGGGGAAATTTGGGAGAGACCGGCTGCGTGGCCTGGATGTTTGACAAAAGGGGTGTCATCACGGTGGAAAAATCACAAATCGAGGAAGACCGCTTGCTGGGGCTGGTGCTAGAAGCGGGTGGAGAAGATGTCAAAGATGAGGGCGATCTATTTGAAGTGGTGACCCAACCGGAGGACTTCGAAAGAGTCAAAGAGACGCTCGACCGAGAAAAGGTAGCCCTTGCCAGCGCGCAAATCACGATGGTCCCGAAAAATACCGTAACCGTAGACGAAAAGCATGTAGAACAAATTCTCAAGTTGACGGAAGAGCTTGAGGATCATGATGACGTGCAAAACGTTTCGGCAAATTTCGATATCCCGAGCGAGTACCTCGAAAAGGCTAGCTGATGGGAGGTGCCTCGGACCGTTCGGTGCACCGTGCCGTGGTGGGCCGTAGAATCCTGGGCATCGATCCGGGATCGCTTGTGACCGGATGGGGCATCGTCGAGTCAGTCGAAAGTTCCTTTAAGTCACGTGGCCTGCGGTACCATCGCGACGGCGGCTGCCCAAGCGCAGGGGGCTCGGTTAAGCCGCATCTACAGAGGCATTCAGCAAATCATAGTTCATTATCATCCGGACGGAGTCAGTCTGGAGAAGGTTTTTTGCGCGCAACCCGCAGAGCGCCCTCAAACTCGGACAGGCGCGCGGCGTGGCCCTGTTAGCGGCTGCAGAAAACCAACTCGATGTCTACGAGTACAGTTCAAATGAGATCAAGTCGGCTGTGGTCGGGTATGGCCACGCGACTAAGGAGCAGGTGCAAAAATGGTCGCGTCGCTTCTCCATGTTTCGGGAGAAGATGGCCGCCGATGCCGCCGATGCGTTGGCAGCCGCGGTTTGTCACGTTCATCGCCAGGCATTTCAAGCCCGCATTATGGAAGCTGCGCCGGACTGGCGACCCGCGATGCGCCGGCGCAGGTTACCCTGAGCGATTCAAGCGATTGGCGGAAAATCCCGTCCTTAGAGAAATCCAAGACCCACTGTGATAGCGCAAATTAGCGGAACCCTGGCGCATAAGCTGCCGGGAGAAGTCATCGTCGATGTCGGAGGAGTGGGCTACCAGATATTCATCCCGCTCAATGTTTTCTATCGGCTGCCGGAGGTCGGGGGTTCGGTCAGTCTTTACATTCATACCCATCTAAGGGAAGATGCGCTTCAGTTGTTCGGCTTTCGAGCAGCGGAAGAAAAACAGGTCTTTCTCTTGCTTAACAGCGTCTCCGGCATCGGTCCAAAGTTAGCGATAAACATTCTTTCCGGAATTCCGTCGGAGGAATTGGTGGAGGCGGTCAAGGGTGGCGATCAGCTGCGGCTGGTGTCGATTCCGGGAGTGGGCAAAAAGCTCGCGGAACGTATGATCGTCGAACTTCGAGATAAATTTGCGACTTTGCAATCCCGGCCGTCGGAAGCTATCCCTCAAAATAACGATTCTCAACTCGTCCAAGATGCAGTGTCGGCGCTGGTCAATCTTGGTTATAGAAAAGCGGAAGTTGAGAGAAATGTGCGGGATTTGATCCAGACTGGAAAACGGAGTTTGGAAGAAGTGATCAAGGACGTACTCCGGCGAATGAGTCGCTAGCACCCGCAATGCCGAAACCTGACGACCGAAACGAGAGCGCTGTGCCGTCGCGACCTGTTGCGCCCAAGCTTGTCGAGGACGATGTAAACTATGACGTCAACCTGCGGCCGCGGGGCTTCGATGAATACGTCGGCCAGGAGCAGGTGAAGGAAAATCTTAAGGTCGCGATTGCCGCGGCGCGAGGCCGCAACGATGTCTTGGATCATATCTTGTTCCATGGACCGCCGGGATTGGGCAAGACATCGCTCGCCTACATCATTTCGCGGGAGATGGGCGTGAACATCAAGGCGACCTCGGGACCGGTGAGTGGAGCGCCCGGGCGATCTTGCGGCGCTGCTGACAAATCTCGAGGAAGGCGATATTCTGTTCATTGACGAGATTCACCGCTTGAATCACGTGGTGGAAGAGGTTCTTTACCCAGCCATGGAAGACTACCAGATCGATATACTGATTGGTCAAGGTCCCGCAGCCAGGTCAATGAAGCTGCCATTGAAGCCATTTACGCTGATCGGACAACGACCCGGTCCGGACTTCTTGCCTCGCCATTGCGGGATCGCTTTGGGCAAATTTTTCGGCTCGATTTCTATTCGACCGAAGCGCTGGCGCAAATCCTAGACGATCCGCCTCCATTTTGGGTGTCGCTGCCGAGGACGACGGCACTGCCGAGATCGCACGCCGGTCCCGGGGCACTCCGCGGATCGCGAATCGGCTCCTTCGCCGGGTGCGCGATTTCGCCCAGGTCAAGGCGGATGGCAAAATTACGAAACCGGTTGCCCAAGAAGCTCTCCGGATGTTGGAAGTTGATCCCATCGGTCTCGACAAGATGGACACGATGCTCCTGGTTACCTTGATCGACAAGTTTTCGGGCGGGCCGGTTGGGGTTGAAACGCTGGCGGCGGCCATTGGAGAAGAGAAGGACACCATCGAGGACGTGTACGAGCCGTTCTTGATTCAAGCCGGGTTTCTAAAGCGGACGCCCGCGGCCGCGTGGCGATCGAGCTGGCGTACGAACATTTCGGGCGCAACCAGACAGCGCCAAAGGGTAACAGTTCGAAGAATCAACCTAGCCTTTTTTGAATGGGTTTCGCTCTACCCCGGGGCCGACAAGAAAGGTGAGAAGCTGATTTACGCAAATGGCCGAGTTTGGCAAGACGCTGGTCTATATTGGAATCGCCCTGGTGGTTCTTGGGTTGATCTTTTCGGTGGTTGGCAAGATCCCTGGTTAGGGAATCTGCCGGGCGATATCACCATCCAGCGAGAGCGATTCACGTTCTATTTCCCGTTGACCACCTGTATCCTTATAAGTGTTATTATAACGCTTGTCCTTTATTTTTAGACGGTAAAATTTGACTGTCCTTTTCTCCCCTTAGAAAGCCTGCTCATGGAAAGTTCGGGCACCGCCGAGTCGATCGAGGTAAGCCTCAAGCTGGAAGAAGCCAAGCGTCGCAAGCGCGAGGGCTTGGTGATCCTCGTTACCACCTTGATGGTATTGGCGTTTGCGTTTTTTGAAGTTCAGTTGCCTGAGACGGCGCCGGAATACTCCTTGGGCAACAATATAGCTTTCTTTCTTTTGATCAACGTCGAACGTCATCCTCCTGGCGTTGCTGGTTTTTCTGGTTGTACGCAACTTGGTCAAACTTGTCTTCGAGCGCAAAAGAAGGATTCTTGGTTCCCGCCTGCGGGTGCGGTTGGTATTGGCGTTTGTTGCGCTATCCCATAGTGCCCACGCTGTTGCTGTTCGTCATTGCGGGTGGATTCGTGACGCGGTCTTTTGAACGATGGTTTGATCTTCAGGTGGAGAATGCGTTGCAGGGCTCATTGGAGATCGGCCAGACTTATTATCAGAATTCGGCTAATAACGCGTTGTTCTATGCCCGGCAGTTGAGTCAACGCATGACTCGAAGAGGGACTCTTTGAGACGCATCGACTGGGCGAGCTCAAGGAGTTCATTCAAAACAAACAGCGGGAGTATAACCTCGGAACCGTGGAATTGTTTTCGCCTGACTATCGATCACTGGTCGTCGCTTTCAATGAACAAGTGCCGACGGGGATCACCATCAAACCTGAAAATGAGTTTCTCAACCGGGCGCTCCGGGGTCTGGAGGTAACGCGAACGCAAGCGTTTGGAGAAGGGGACATTATCCGTGGCGGGGTTCCCATCTACAGCGCGGATAAGCGCGTGCTCGGAGTCGTGGTGGTCGACTACTATGTGCCCAAAAGCATTACTAAAGAGCCTTGCAAATTTCCCGTTCCTACGAACAGTACAAACACCTGATGTTTCTCAAGGCGCCGATCAAAAATAGCTATATTTTGACCCTGCTCCTCATCACGTTGGTGATTATCTTCGCGGCCACTTGGTGCGGGTTTTTATCTTGCCAAAGGCATTACGGTCCCGATCCAAAAACTTGCGGAAGGAACCCACGAAGTTGCCCAGAAACTGGGATTATAAAAATCGATTCCGGAGGAGACGATGAGATTGGAACTCTAGTGGAATCGTTCAACCAGATGACCCGAGATCTGAAGCAGAGCAATTTAGAACTGGAGCAAAGAAAGCGCTTTGTTGAGACGCTTCTCGCCAATATTACGGCGGGCGTGATCGCCGTGGATCCCATGGGACGCGTTACAACCTGGAACAAGACCGCCGAGGAGATGTTGGGAGTCGAGGCTGCGGGAGTGCTCGGAAAAAATCAGGAGGAGATCTTTCAGGTTGGACAGCTCCAAGTCATGCGTGACATCCTGGAAAGTGTGAAAGGCCGAGAGAGCGTGGAACGCCAAATCAAGATCTCTTTAACGGACCAATTGCTCACAGTGGTGGTAACGGCTGCAACGTTGCGCGACGATGAAGGAAAACCATGGGCGTCATGGTCTTTCTCGAGGACATCACACAGATTCAAAAGGTGCAGAGAATGGAGGCATGGCGGGAAGTCGCGCGGCGTATCGCTCATGAGATCAAGAATCCGCTCACCCCCATCCAATTGTCCGCCGAGCGGCTCCGAAAACGGTATGGCAAATTGCTCGATGGCAACGGTGCGATTTTGGATAAGTGTACCTCGACCATCATCCAGCAGGTGGACGAGCTGAAGAATCTCGTCAATGAATTTTCCCATTTCGCGCGTCTACCTTCGGCCCATCTCACCAGAAGCGACCTGAATGGGATCGTTCAGGAGGCTCTGTTTCTCTTCAAAGAAGGACACAACGATATTCATTTCCAATTTCGCAACGAAGAGATCCCGCCGCTCAATTGGACCGAGAACAGATCAAACGCGTTATTATCAATTTATTGGACAACGCGGTGGCCGCTGTCGGAGAAAATGGCGAAATCAGAATGGCCACCAGTTCATGACCCCTCTCGAGGAGTCGTCTATTTGGAGGTCGCGGATAACGGCTGCGGTGTGGCGCCAGAAGTAAGAGGAGAATTTTCGAGCCCTATTTCTCCACCAAGAAGAATGGAACGGGCTTGGGACTCACCATCGTGAGCCAGATCATCGAGGATCACCGAGGCTACATCCGGGTGCGACCCAATGAACCCGGGGTACGAAGTTTACGATCGAGTTTCCGGTGCAAGCGGAGAGCGATCTTGTCCAGAATGAGAAGAGGGCGATGCATTCCTAGGAGACGCGATGAAAGAACGGCTGGGACAGAAGGTCATCATGATCGTCGACGACGAGGACAAAGTTCGTGAGTCGGTCCGAGAAGTCCTGGCCGACGAGGGCTATCGCGTTGTGGATACCGCCGACGGCACTCGTGTGCTCGAATTGATTGAACAGGAAAAGCCCGGACTCGTGCTTCTGGATATTTGGATGCCGCAGATTGACGGTATCGATCTGCTTAAGCAGATCAAGAGCAAGGAACCGGCGATCAACGTGGTGATGATTTCGGGCCATGGGAATATTCATACTGCAGTGACGGCGACCAAATTCGGAGCGTTCGATTTTATCGAGAAGCCGCTATCTTTAGATGCGCTGCTGCTAACGGTGCAGCGGGCCTTAGGTGATTATTCGCCGGGCCGCTCCAAAGAAATCAATGGTAACGGAGGCAGAAAATCGACAAAAGGGAAGCGTTCTCCGACGGCAGCAAGACGGGGAAGCTCTAGTCCGTCCATCAAGCAACGCACATTGAAGAAAAGTATTGTGACATCGGGACAAGGACTTCACTCCGGAGTGAAGACAGGTCTCGATTCTCCACCCGCTGCCGCCTCATGGCGGGATTCTATTCACCGGCATTTCCGGTGATGTGCGAGGTGCCCGCCCACCTGGACCATGTCGGATCGACAGGATATGCAACGTCGCTCCGCGCCAAAGGGTTTGCCGTAGGGACGGTGGAACATTTATTGGCCGTGCTGCATAGTTACGGCATTACAAATCTGCTGGTCAAGGTTCAAGGGAGATTCCCATTCTGGACGGTTCCGCCGTAGAGTTCTGTAATCTCATTGACGAAGTTGGCGTTCAGGAAGAAAGCGAGGAATGGTCCGAAATCGTGGTTGATCGACCGTATCGAATCGGGAGCCAAGGGGGTGAGTCGATCAGCATCGAGCCTGCGGATGTTTTCTCGGTGCACTATGTTTTGAATTATCCGAAGCCCGTGGGCATCCAAGAGCACACCTACCTCCACAACGGTCCTACGTTGCTTTAGGGAAGAAATCGCGCCGGCGAGAACCTTTGGCTTTTGAGGGACATCGAGCAGCTGCAACAAGCGGGCTTGGTAAACGGCGGCAAGCTCAACAATTGTATCCTGATCGACAACGAGAAAATCGTCAATACGGATTTGCGCTTCCCCAACGAGTTGGCGCGCCACAAGATCCTTGACATTATGGGTGACCTTTATTTGCTCGGCAAACCGGTTCGAGGCTGCAATTGAAGGCTTATATGACTGGCCACTCCGACAATATTGCTCTGTTGCGAGAGCTGAGGAGTGGGATGGGTCTTTAGCAGTGATCAGCACCTCTGTGCTTCTGCGCCCGCGCGACTGTGCGACGCTACGCTGCTAAGCTAAAAAGAATGGTCTCCTCTGTCTCTTTCCCTCGACTTTTTACGGTGGATGAAGCCAATGCGTTGCTGCCCGCCGTGCGTACGCTGACTGAAAGGATCCAGGAAAATATTCGGCGACTGAGAAGCCAAAGCAAAGCAATCGTACGTCATGAACATCTGGATCCAGAGGCCACGGATTTTATGGACCGATTGCAGAGGAATAATGAAATTGCTCAGCTGGTGGCGGAAGTCAAAAATTGCGTGGAACAGATACAAAGCTACGGTTGCATCTGCAAGGGAGTGGAACAGGGTCTCATCGATTTTCCGTGCCTGCTGCGGAGCTGAAGTGGTCTTTCTCTGCTGGCAGTTGGGTGAACCGACGGTCAGCCATTGGCACCGGATCGAGGACGGTTTTGCCGGGCGCCGGTCCTTGCTCGATGTCGAGCAAACGGGCCCTGACGGAAAAACTTCTTACCATTAATCGGTCCGTCAAATTTTCCGTTCCTTACTCCTTTACTCTTGCTCTTTCGATTCAATAGATTGGTCGGCCGGGAGGCTTGTGATTGCCCAGAATGAAAACGCGCTCTCGCTTCGGATCAAAGAAGCAGCGCAGCGCCTGGGTTTCGAGCTGGTCGGTATCTCGCCGGTAAGACTTCCGCCCCATGAGAGTCGTTCGCAGAGTGGCTGCGGCGGGGCTTCTCCGGAGAGCTAGAATATATGAAACGGACCGAGGAGCTACGCCGCAATCCCCATCGGCTCATTCCCTGGGCGGTATCGCTTATCTCGGTCGGAATGAATTACTATACGCCGTTTTCCGTCCGCCAGCATCGCAGCAGCCGAAAGGCTGGATTTCCCGTTACGCATGGGGCGATGATTATCACAACCTGATCAAGGACAAGCTGGAATCTCTCCTCGACAACATTCGACGGATTTGCAACGCACCTGTAGAAGGAAAGGCATTCGTGGATTCGGGTCCGGTTCTGGAGCGGGAGTTTGCCAGCATTGCAGGGGTTGGCTGGATCGGCAAAAATACCCATCTCATTTCTCCTCAAAGGGGCTCGTGGTTTTTTTGGGAGAACTTTTCCTCAGCATACCGCTCGTCCATGATCGACCGATTCGCGATCGGTGTGGAAAGTGCGATCTGTGTATAAAGGCCTGCCCGACGGCGGCTTTCGTAGGACCCTACGTATTGGATGCGCGACGCTGCATTTCCTATCTCACGATTGAGCTTAAAGGTTTTATTCCTCGCCATCTTCGTCCCCTGGTGGGAGTCATATTTTTGGCTGTGACATCTGTCAGGAGATCTGCCCGTATAATGTAAAGTCTCGTCCGACCATGGAAAAGGCATACGCTCCAAGAGCAGGGCTTTATGCACCGGATCTGATTCCTTGCTGTCGCTGGACGAGAAGGAGTTTCGGCACAGGTTTCGGGAGCCCGATCCTTCGCGCCAAGCGAAAGGGATTATTGCGCAACGTTGCCGTGGCTCTCGGCAATACTAAAAGTCCTGAGGCCTTGCCAGCATTGATGCGGGCCTTAAATGATGAAGAAACTTTAGTGCGGGGCCATGTGGCTTGGGCACTGGGTCAGATCGGGTCACCCAAGGCGATCAGCGCACTAGGAAAAAGGTTGCGCATTGAGAACGATCCCACAGTCAGGATGGAAATCGAAGATGCGATCACGGAAGCGAGAAAGACCCGTTCCGCAAAGACCGATAGCACAGCTTCGAACATAGAATAAGAATCGTTCGTTCAGTGATGCATGGCCTTGGCTATCGTTAGGTCAATTGGGTTGGAGTGATCAAGACTTTGGCCAATCGTTGGGTCAAGTTGCCGGGCATACGCGTGATGCGGTCATTAACATCGACGCAGGCGTGCTTCGTCGATCCCGACGCCAAGAAAGAAGTGTCGTCTTCCCGTGAGATTACATAGGCGAACGCCAGCGAGGCGCGGCCGACAGACGTCAGTTGAGTGGCAATCGTAATCAGGTCGTCGTAGTGAACTGATTTGAAGTAGCGACAGGAAACTTCAGTTACGGGAAAATGAAATCCTTGCGCCTCGATTGTTTTGATAAGGAAGACCGATTTGGCGCAGAAATTCTGACCTCCCTTGTTCAAACCACCTAAGATAATTTGCGTAATAGACGACGCCCATCTGGTCGGTGTCTCCGTAGATGACACGATGGGATGTGAAGATCTTCAGGCTTGCGCCGAGTTGCGCCATTCACAATACTCCTAGTTCTTTTTGCCACTTACTCTATCCTTATAGGAAGCCACTCCGCCTTGACAAGGTAAAGCGATCTATGGTTAAGATTTTTCCATTTACATAACGATTTCTTCACTTAACCAGTCACAAATCGAACGCCTATTTTGCCAAGAAAAGAAGGAGGACAAGGAATGAAGGGTTCAGCCAATTACGTGATCGGGTCTATTGCCGCGTTGCTATTGGCGGTTTGGATGGTGGCTTGCACAGCTGTCCAGGAGCAGCCAAAGCCGGCCGCGCCTGCGGTGGCGCAGCAACCGGCGCCAGCTGTACAGGAAGGGGCCAAAGCGCCGACCAAACAGGAGTCCAGCCAAACGGAGACAAAGGCGGCCAAAACGAAAGCCGTGGAGGTGGAAGGTGTGATCAGCAGCGTCGGGCAACGGACGATCACTTTTCAACTTGAACGAAAAGGGAAAGTCAGGGAAGAAGTTGTGGGCGTTGATGACAAGACTAATATTGAAAAGGACGGCAGCAAAGTTAAGTTAGGGCAGTTACAGGAGACGGATAAAGCCCTCATCAACTATGAACCCGATGCTTACACACCAGCCAACTCAGTGAAGGTGATCGGCAAGGGTCAAATACAAAAAGTCGGCGGAGACGATTAGGAGCGATAACGATCCGATCGGTCACCAGCGACTATCTCGAGGTCAAAAGACTGCTCGTCTCTTAATATCCGAAACGAGATTCGCTCTCCCGGGCGCTTTTTCCACATCTCTTGGTAAAGCTCAGGTCGAGAGCGGATCTCTTTTTTCCACCCCGATAATAATATCGCCTTCCTTGAGACCGTGTCTTTCGGCTGGCCCGCCGGCAACTATTCCTCCTACGACGACGTGTCCCGCCATAGGTTGCGGATAAAATCCTAGCCAGGGCCGCCGGGGCGGCTGCGGACTTGTCCGTACTGCTTCAGTTCCTGGGCGTGCTGCAGATAATAATCGATGGGGATTGCCAGAGAGAACTTACCAATCTCAGTTAGATTCAGCGAGACGACGCCGATGATTTCCCCTTAAAGTTGGCCATCGTGCCGCCGCCAAAGCCTGGATTAGGTGCCGTGAGACGAATGGTCTTTTCCAGCATGTATTCCCAATGGCCATCGTAGCAGTCCATAGAGCTCACATAGCCGCCGCTAACCCGGCGGGTGCCCTGGCCGCTACTGGCGATGATGACCGCAGGCTGGCCCAATACGACTGAGTCCAATGCCGCAGGCTTGAGAAAAGGCAATCCTCGCGCGGGAATTTTGACCAGCGCAAGGCCGGTTTCCTGGTCCTGGGCAGCCAATGCTCCGGGGTGCTGCTCGCCGTCCGGTAATGTTACGGTGATGGACGCTGCCCCAACGGTTACATAGTGGACAGTTAAGATATAGCCATCCGGATCAACGATGGTGCCTGAACCGCCTCGCTCCGACCCCAGATTGCGAGTCGATGGGTGGTTGTCGGGAACGGTAACTTGAGATGTCGGCCGTCGCGGGTAAAATCGAATGGATCAGACCAATATGACCGTTCAAATCAGTACTCCTCCCGGGCCACGGGTATGTTGAGGCTCGGACCTTCAGTTTCGTTTGGATAAAATCTGCCCTGCCAACTGTCTCGTTCCTCTAGTTCTTTGTAGATCGCATTGTGCACCCCGATCTTATTGATTGACCATTCCGGAGCGACTGGTAATCGCCCGATAAGTTTCGCCGGTCAAACGATGCACAACGATTTCCGGCGCTAGACGCTCGAGGAAATCAACGACGAGTGTCACATATTCCTTTTGGCTAAAGAGGGTGAAGCCACCAGCGGCATAAAGTTTTTCCAGGACGGTGTTCTTGATCACGTGGAGATTGTGCAGTTTAAGACCGTCGATCTCCAGCCGATTCAACAAAGACGTTGTTGCAAGAATTTCGGCACGGCTTTCTTCAGGGAACCCCAGGATCAAATGGGTACAAAGCCCGCAGTCCGCGTTTCTTGCAGCGCCGGACGGTTTCAACGAACTCCTTTAGCCCATGGCCGCGGTTCACCCATCGAAGCGTCCGGTCTTGCATCGACTCAAGTCCAAGCTCCAACCAAAGATAAGTGTGATGGGAGAGATCGGTCAGGAGGTCGAGAGTATCCTCTGGTAGGCAATCGGGCCGGGTAGCGACGGAGAGACCGACGACTCCGCGGAAGTCGAGGGCTTCGCGATAAAGCTTTCGAGCTTAGAGACTGAACCGTAAGTATTTGTGTAACTCTGAAAATAGGCGATGAATTTGTCGGCTCGATGACGACGTTGAATCGCCGCTGCCCCGCGCTCAAGTTGTTCCGTTACCGAAGCGCGAGGCTGATAGCTCTGCGGGGTATGACTAGAATTGTTGCAGTAAATGCATCCTCCCACGGCGACCTTTCCATCCCGATTCGGACAGGTGAAATCCAGCCTCAGACCAATTTTGTAGACCCGCGCATCAAAAGTGTCTTTAAGTATGCGGTTATAAGAATTATAGCGCCTGCCGTGCCATCGCTTGTGTAGTGTGACGGGAAAATTCATGACGTGAACTGAAATTGGTTAACAAAAAGCCGGTCAATACTCAAGAGAATTACCTTGCGCGGCCCGGCCACAAAACAGGGCGATGCCTGGTTTCTGCACGAGTGCCATCGGCTCGACGGCTTAGCCCTGCTAGAACTTTGGAAGTGGTTAATAAATCACGTGCTTTTTGAGTCCGTTGACTGATGTTGGCTTGACAATAAATCTCGATTGACTATAGTCTACCGAGCAGGCTTGTTTGTCCGCCGATGAAAATTCCCGTCGACGACATTACCGAATCCGCCAGAGAGATTAGGTTTTCCGAACGAATTGATGGACTAAACGATCTCTACAAAAATAACCAGTTCCGGGATTTTAGCTTTCCTCCCTTGCTGGAAGTAGATTTAGTCTATTATCGATCCGGTCAAGAGATTTTGTTTAAAGGTTCATTCGGCGGGACGCTTGAAGGGAGTTGTAGCCGTTGTTTGGGGAGCTACTCCTTCCCTTGAACAAAGAATTTGATTTTGTACTCAGCCCAGATCCGTTTAAATCGGGGCGCAAAATTGAAGAGCTGAGTAGGGAGGATCTGGGGTTGAGTTACTATTCCACAGAGGAAATTGAACTCGCACCTCTTATAAAAGAACAGGTCATGTTGGCTCTCCCGACCCGGCCGCTGTGTCATGAAAACTGCCGTGGGCTTTGCGGTAGCTGTGGCGTCGACCTCAACAAGGAGACTTGCGCCTGTAGTAGCTCCGCAACCGATCCACGCATGGCGATTTTTCGAACGCTCAAAGTCGGTCGTTAGTTCACGTCGACATTTGTTGCATTTTAGCTGTCGCTGAGCGACGGGGAAAGATAGGACTAAGAAAATGCCAGTACCAAAGAGAAGAACTTCAAAAGAGTGAAAAACCAAAGACGATCGCACGATGCGCTGACCGCTCCACAGTGGAGCACCTGTCCCAAGTGCGGCGAAACCGTTTTGCCGCACCGCGCCTGCTCCGGCTGCGGTTTCTACCGGGGTCGAATCGTGATAAAGACCGACGAAAGTTAACCTGCCTTCCTTTCTTATATGCTAAAAATCGCCGTCGACGCCATGGGGGAGACCATGCTCCCGGGGTAGTGGTAGAGGGAGCGTTATGGGCTGCCCGAGAATTCGGCGTGGATCTAGCCTTAGTAGGTCAGAAGGAGCTCGTAGAACACGAATTAGTGCGTCATCCTACCCCGTCGTCTTCGGTTCAAGTTGTCCATGCTTCTCAAATCATTGCTATGAATGAATCTCCCAGTTCTGCGCTCAAAAAAGGGATTCGTCCATGAAGATCGCCTTTGAGATGATGAAACGCGGAGAAGTTCAGGCTGTAGTGAGCGCGAGGAATTCCGGTGCCATGATGGCGACGGGGATGTTTGTCATGGGCAGGTTGCCACAAGTGGCTCGACCCGCGATTCTGATCGTCGTACCGGGCCTGTCGAAGGGGACAGTCATTATCGACGCCGGCGCTAACGTAGATTGCAAACCGCATCATCTGGTTCAGTTTGCCTTTATGGGCGCGATCTACGCTGAGAAGGTGCAAGGGATCGCCAGTCCGCGCGTCGGGGTCTTAAGCAACGGCGAGGAAGAAGGAAAAGGAAACGATCTCACCAGGGCGGCCAGCCAAGAGCTTGCAGCGACTTCGTTAAATTACATTGGCTACGTCGAAGGACGGGATGTTTTCAATGGCAAGGTCGATGTGATCGTCTGCGATGGATTCACTGGCAATATAGCCCTCAAGACTATGGAAGGCGTTGCAGAGTTTCGCGGGAGACGTGTTGAAGGAAGCCTTTCAGAAGAATCTTTCCAGTCGACTGGGATACTTCATGAGTCGTAGTTCGCTCCGAGAAGCCTATCGGCGTCTCGACTATGCGGAGTATGGAGGCGCTCCCTTGCTCGGCCTTGACGGGGTCGGGATTGTCGCTCATGGAGGGTCGAGTCCTCGGGCGATTAAGAATGCTATCCGCGCCGCCAAGGACGAAGTTCAACAGGATATCAACGGGCATATCAGCCAAGTGCTCGGGGAAATGGGTGGCGGCGGCGAGGAAAGACATGGCTTGCCGAGTAAGATTTGGCAACGAATCAAATCGAAGATCGACTCCCTGGGGGAGAAACCAAGCAACGAGAGCGAAACCGAGGAACGGCAAAGTGAAGCAAAGCGGTAAAGTTGCATTCGTCTTTCCTGGACAGGGCTCTCAATATGTGGGAATGGGGAAGGAGCTCCACGCGCAATTTACGGAGGCCAGGCGGGTGTTTTCGGAAGCGGATGAGATCCTTGGGTTTCCGCTAAGTCAAGTTTGCTTTAGTGGCCCCGATTCCGATCTCAAACTCACTGAGAATACCCAACCGGCTATCTTGACAGTCTCAGTTGCTGCTCTGCGTGTTTTAGAATCGGAAAGCGCACTAAGGCCCGACTTTGTTGCTGGTCATAGTCTCGGAGAATACACTGCGCTGGTTTGCGCCGGGGCACTGAGCTTCAGGACGCGGTAAGAGTCGTGCGCGAACGGGGCAGACTCATGCAACAGGCCGTGCCTCCCGGCGTGGGCAGTATGGCGGTGATTTTGGGATTGGAGATGGAAGCTGTTCGATCTGTTTGCGAAGCAGTCAGCAACGGGGAGGTTGTGGCGCCGGCCAATTACAACGGGGGCGGACAAATCGTCATTGCCGGCTCTAAAGCCGCGGTTAGTCTCGCTATGTCAATCGCCAAGGAGCGCGGCGCAAGAAGGGTCTTAGATCTGCCCGTAAGTGCTCCCTTTCATTGCCCGCTTATGCGTCCGGCTGCGGAAGGATTAAAAAGGGTCTTGGACGATGTGGCCGTCCACCCGTTTTCGATCGGTGTGGTAACGAACGTCGAGGGGGATCTGAATTTGGACGCCAACCGCGTGAAGTCTTTATTGATAGAACAAGCCGTGCAGCCCGTACGGTGGGAAGAATCGATTCGCAGGCTTGATAATCTCGGTTGCGTTCGCGTTTGGGAAATCGGGCCAGGCAAGGTGCTCAAGGGCTTGATCAACCGTATCAGTCCGGCGCTACAAGTCGATAATTTTGAGGCCCCGCAAGATCTTGGCAAACTTTCCAAAGAGCTTGCATGAGTCTAGAAGGTCAAATTGGTATAGTCACGGGCGGGAGCCGGGGCATTGGTAGGGCCATTGTACTAGCGCTGGGTCGCCTAGGGGCGCATGTGATCATCAACTATCGGGACAATCACAGGGCAGCCACTGAAACCTTGCACGAACTAGAAAACCGGGGTGGACATGGCGAAGTCGGTCAGTTTGATGTCTCAAACGAAAATCAGATAGAAGAGGCCATCAAGAAAATCGTTGACCATCACAAAAAAATTGATATTCTGGTCAACAATGCCGGGGTAACCTCTGACAATCTCTTGATTCGGATGAGGTCAGAGGACTGGGACCAGGTTGTTGGAACTAACCTCAAGGGCACGGTCTTTTGCACTAAGTCCACGTCCCGAGCCATGATCCGCCAACGGTATGGTAGGATCATCAATCTGTCATCGGTGGTAGGGCAGATGGGCAATGCTGGTCAGTCACTGTATGCCTCCACCAAAGCAGGCATTATTGGATTCACCAAAGCTATGGCAAGGGAAGTCGGCTCGAGGGGCATTACGGTAAATACGGTTGCGCCGGGTTTCATTGAAACCGAAATGACTGGGCAATTATCCGCCAAGATGCAACAGGAGTTTCTCCGCGCTATACCCCTTGGTCGTTTTGGCACCTGTGACGAAGTCGCCGAGTTGGTGGCTTTTCTCGCTGGGCCTGGCGCTGGATACATTACAGGACAAGTGCTTAGTGTTAATGGCGGACTTTACATGTGAGGAAAACGTAGGCAGGAGGTGAGATAAAGATGGCAGCATCTGTTCAGACCAGGGTGAAGGAAATCGTCTGTGAGCAACTTGGGGTGAGTGAGGAGGAAGTAACTCCTGAAGCGTCCTTTATCGAAGACCTTGGAGCGGATTCTTTGGATATCGTGGAGTTGGTGATGGCGCTGGAGGAGGAGTACGAAATGGAGATATCCGACGAGGACGCCGAAAAATCAAAACTGTCCAGGACGTAATCACCTACATTGAGAGCCACCGTTAATTTCTCCAAGTTGGCGAGGAACTAAAATGGCGCGGTGACGGCTCAAAGTTAATCACCGGAATTCTAACTGGAGATCGCGGGGTCGTCATGTTGATTACTCCTGCGATTTTTCTATTTGCAAATCACTCAAGTAAAATAAAGGCGACTCTAATCGAGCGTGCCCCAGTTATGATCGCGATTGGTAGTGACCATGGCGGAGTAGAACTCAAGGACTACTTGGTCGGCTTCCTTTGTTCCAGAGGCGTGGAGGTGAGGGATTTTGGAACTCAAGGGCGTGAATCCGTCGACTATCCAGATTTTGGCCGCGAGGTCTCTCTACGCGTTGCGCGGGGCGAGGCCGAGCGGGGAATCCAATCTGCACGACCGGCATCGGGATGTCCATTGCTGCCAATAAGTTTCCCGGGGTTCGTGCCGCGTTGGTGGTGGATCTCGACAGCGCGAGAACGAGCCGGGAACACAATGATGCCAATATCCTCGTTCTAAGCGGGGCGAAGACGAAAAACCAGTAGCACAAGAGATAGTAGAAACGTGGCTCGAAACCTCCTTCGCCGGTGGAAGGCATCAACGGCGTGTCGAAAAGATCACCCAGATTGAGCAGGATCTCGGTATCCGGATCAATAACGTTCAGACTGAGAAATAACTACGCGAAGGAAAATTTACATGTCCTTTCTGGAACAAATCGATCCCGAAGTTTTTTCGGCCATTCAGAAGGAAACCGATAGGCTTGAGCAAAACCTTGAGTTGATTGCTTCGGAAAACGTTGTCAGTGAAGCTGTGTTGGAAGGCTCAAGGCTGCGTTATGACGAACAAATATGCCGAAGGGTATCCGGGAAAACGGTATTACGGCGGCTGTCAGTTCGTCGATGAAGTCGAATCGTTGGCGATTGCACGCGCCAAGGAACTATTCGGCGCCGACCACGCCTAATGTTCAACCCCATTCCGGAACGCAGGCGAACATGACCGTCTATCTCGCTGTGCTCAAACCAGGGGATAGTTATCTAGGTATGAACCTGGCCCATGGCGGTCATCTATCTATGGGTAGTCCGGTGAATTTTTCCGGGATGCTTTATCGTGTCATCCCATACGGTGTGTCCGAGCAGACTGAGACTATCGACTACGACGAACTCGAGCGGCTGGCAAAGGAGCACAGACCGAAGTTGATTGTGGCCGGCGCCAGCGCCTATCCGCGCATAATCGACTACCTAAGATTTCGTAAAATCGCGGACGGTATCGGCGCTATGCTTATGGTGGACATGGCCCATATTGCGGGTTTAGTTGCCGCAGGCTTGCATCCAAGTCCTGTGCCCCACGCCGACTTCGTCACCACAACGACGCATAAGACGCTGAGAGGTCCTCGTGGCGGCATGGTGCTGTGTCGGGCAGAGCATGCCAAGACCATCGACAGCAAGGTCTTTCCGGGCATGCAGGGCGGACCGCTGATGCACGTTATCGCCGCGAAAGCCGTGGCTTTAAAGGAAGCATTGAGCCCCGACTTCAAATGCTATCAACAGCAGATCGTTAAGAATGCCCAGGCGCTGGCGCAGGCTCTGATGTCCCAAGGGTTCCGCTTGACCTCCGGCGGGACGGACAATCACTTGATGCTGGTTGATCTACGCAAATCGGAATTGACCGGGAAGGTTGCACAAGAGGCGCTCGATAAGGCGCGTATCACGGTCAATAAAAATGCGGTCCCATTTGACACACGCTCTCCTTTCGTAACCAGCGGCATTCGACTCGGAACCCCGGCGGTGACGACGCGGGGCATGAAAGAGAAAGAAATGGAGCAAATCGGCAATTTCATCGTCCGTGCTCTGAACCACGTCGCTGACGAGCAGGCGCTTCAAACCGTTGCCGGTAAAGTCGGAGAGCTTTGTCGAAAATTTCCGGTCTATCCGCGACGACTTTCTGGACGTTAAGCCAGCCGGTGTCAGTGGCTGGATTCCATCGAAGATTGGCATCATCACGACGGCCCACGGTTTTTCCTAATGTCTGGCCAATGATATATCCACAGCTTAGGTATCCTCCATGAAATGTCCCTTCTGCCATGAGACTGACAATCGCGTTATCGATTCGCGCTTGAGCAAAGACAGCAACATGATCAGGCGCCGACGAGAGTGCTCCGATTGTAACCGTCGATTTACCACTTATGAGCGGGTGGAAGAAATGATGCCGCTGGTGGTTAAGAAAGACGGTCGACGAGAAAGCTTACGACCGGATCAAGATTATCAACGGGCTGAAGCGAGCATGCGAGAAGCGTCCCGGTGAGCATCAACACCATAGAGGCGATTGCTGACCGTATCGAACGAAATCTGCAAGAGCGGGGGAAAAGGAAATTTCTAGTTCCGCAATCGGCGAAACCCCTTATGCGGGAACTTCACGATACCGATCAGGTAGCCTATGTTCGGTTTGCCTCGGTTTACCGCTCCTTCAAAGATATCAATGAATTCATGGTTGAGTTAGAGGAACTCATCAAAGAGCGAAAAAGCGTGCCGGCGACAAACTCGACTCGGCCAAGGAGGGAATAGTTAATTTGTCCGACCGGACCTGGACGGATTTAGATAAACGTTACCTACGCATGGTTTGTCGTCTTGCCCGCAAAGCTACGGGTAGGACGAGTCCGAATCCAATGGTCGGCGCAGTATTGGTGCGAGGCGGAAAAATCATCGCCACAGGTTTTCATAGAATTGCTGGCGCAGACCACGCGGAAATCGTTGCTCTCAAACGCGCGGGAGCGAAAGCCAAAGGATCCACCCTCTACATCAACCTGGAACCTTGCAGCCATTACGGTCGTACCCCGCCCTGTTCACGGGCACTGATCCATGCAGGAATTAAAGAAGTCGTCGCTGGCATGAAGGACCCGAATCCGCTGGTCGGAGGTAAAGGATTTCGAGGCTCAAACGGGCAGGGATCAAAGTCCGGGTCGGGCTTTTGGAACAAGAGTGTCGGACGCTTAACGAGGCCTTCATCAAATATATCACGCGGCGGCTCCCCTTCGTTACCCTCAAGCTAGCGGCCTCATTGGACGGAAAGATTGCTACCATGACCGGCGACGCGCGCTGGATCAGCAGCGAGGATTCCCGTCGCATGGTTCACGAGCTGCGGAATGAGGTGGACGCGGTAGTAACAGGAGTGAGGACCGTTATAGCGGACGATCCACAGTTAACTTGTAGAATTCCCCATGGCCGAAACCCCTGGCGGGTGATTTTGGATTCCCGTCTTCGTATTCCTCTTTCAGCCAAGCTTTTGCGTCAACCTGATTCGGAAAGGAGCATTATCGTCACCAGCGAGCGGTCGTCGCATCAAAAAGCCCGTGCAATCGAATCCTTCGGAGCACAGGTTTGGCGCATAAAACTGAGAAAGGGAAGAATGCCTTGGACGGCGATCTTGCGGAGACTCGCGGTGAAGGGGGTTCTTAGCGTGATGATCGAGGGCGGGGCGACGACCTCAGCGTGGGCGTTGCGAGAGAGGGCGGTGGACAAAATCTTGTTTTTCTACGCCCCGATGATTCTGAGGCGGCGACGGCCGGGTTATGATTGATGCGCTGGGAGTCAAACGGGTTAGGCAGGCCATTTCCGTCCAGAGAATGCGAGTACGACAGTCGGGGACTGATACGCTTGTTTCCGCATATCTTTGAAACGGGCCGAATCTAGGTCCCTGTTCCCCGGCGGCAAGGCACGAGCGAAGACTAATTCTGAAGCCGATGTTTACGGGTTTAATCGAAGACGTGGGGAAAATCGCGTCGCTACGGGTAAATAAAAGGTCGGCGGTTTTAGCTGTTGAGACCAACCTCCCCGTGCGCTCGATGAAACTTGGTGCCAGCATCGCTGTCAATGGAGCATGTTTGACCGTAATAAAAAAGGCAAGAATAAATTTACAGTCGACGTCTCACCTGAAACACTGAAGCGCACGAGTCTCGCAATACTGGGAATCGGCAGTTTGGTCAATCTCGAACGACCATTGCGACTTCAAGACGTGTTGGGTGGCCATTTGGTTACAGGGCATATCGATGGGGTTGCAGTTGTTGAGTCCATAGAAACACAAGGTGAATTTACCTTCTTTAGGTTTCTGTGTCCCCGTGCAGTTGGGAGCCTTCCTGGTATCGAAGGGGTCGGTTGCTGTGGATGGTATTAGCTTGACCATAAACGAGTGTAGTCGTCGACACTTCTCAGTCGCGATTATTCCGTTCACCTTGGAGCATACTAATTTGCGCACCCGTAGGGTTGGTGATAAAGTCAACATTGAAACTGATCTCGTCGGAAAATACGTGCAAAAGCTCGTCAAGGCGCAGAAATAGTTTCAACTTTCAATCATTTCGCCTCCCTTTAGTGACCTATGCCGCTCGCATCTATTGAAGAGGGTATTAAGGAACTCCGCGAAGGTCGGATGGTCATGCTCGTCAACGAGGAGGGGTCCGACAGCGATGGTTTCTTTGTATCCCCGCCGAAAAGGTGACAACCGAGATCGTTAATCATATGCTGCACCACGGTCGAGGAATAATCTACGTGACATTGACCGATGAAAGGATTCGGGAATTGGGTATTCCTCTGGTCGCGGAGGAGAACAGCAGTTTGGCTGGACTCCTGTGCGGCGCGTCTTTTTCGGTGAGATTAGAAGGCGTGCATGGCGTGTCGGCTCAGGGTCGAGCACACACAATTAAAGCAGCCATCGCTGATCAGACCAAGCATGAAGACCTGGTGATTCCCGGTCATGTACAACCTCTGCAGGCGCGTAGCGGTGGGGTATTGGCGCGTTCGGGTCGAACCGATGCTTCGGTGGATTTGGCCCGACTAGCGGGATTCAAACCTGCCGGCGTGATCTGCCAAATTCTAGAAGATGACGGTTCCCTTGCCTTGCTTCCGTATCTCGAGCACTTGGCCGAGCGGGACAACGTCAAGATTGTCTCGGTTACTGGATTGATCGCCTATCGATTGCGAAACGAGAGTCTGGTGAAGCGCGTTGCCGAGGAGGTCTTCCCGACCATACACGGAGGCGTGTATAAGGCTATAGTCTATCGCAACGAGGTTGACGGTTCTGAACATATGGCCCTCGTCAAAGGGGATATCGGAGATGCGACGGGCGTGCTGGTGCGGCTGCATTCCGGAATGTCTTACGGGCGATGTTTTTGGTTCGGAACGTTGCGATTGTCGGCGATCAGATCCGGCAGTCTCTAAAACTAATCGACCAGCAAGGTAAAGGGCGTGTTGGTTTATATGCATCAGGAAGGCAGAGGGATTGGTCTAACGAACAAGATCAAGGCCTACGCCTTGCAGGATAAAGGATTGGATACCGTCGAGGCTAATCTTGAACTAGGCTTTAAAGAAGATCTCCGGGACTATGGCATTGGCGCCCAGAATGCTACGCGATCTCGGCGTTCAAAGCATCCGTTTGTTGACCAACAACCCGCGCAAGATCCTCGGCCTCGAAGGGTACGGACTAAAAGTGGAAGAACGGGTGCCGCTGGAGATTCCACCCCGTGACACTAATATTCACTATCTTCGCACGAAACAGAGTAAGCTAGGGCATATTTTTCCAACCTCGAGTCCAAGCCCGCCAAGCAGTAACCTGGCCTGCAGTTGCGCAGACTCATGACGAAGATTATTGAAGCGCAAGCTTGATGCGCGGGGATGAAGATCGGTATTATCGTGAGCCGTTTCAATAATTTCATAACGGAGAAGTTATTGGCCGGAGCCTTGGAGGGTTGAAGAGCCACGGTGGTGAAGATGACGATATTACCGTTATTCGCGTTCCCGGTGCATTCAGAAATACCTTTGCTGGCCGAGCGGATGGCGGCCAGCGGAAAATATGATGCGCTGGTTTGCTTAGGCGCGGTGATTCGAGGAGATACGCCGCATTTCGAATATGTATCCGACGCGGTGACCCGAGGAATCGGAGAACCATCTCAAAGTATCGGATTCCCATTGGCTTTGGAGTTTTGACGACCAACAACGTCGAGCAAGCCAGTGGAACGCTCCGGCTCCAAGGATGCGAATAAGGGTTATGAGGCGGCCCTGACGGCTGTTGAGATGATCAATGTTATTCGTCAACTCCCAGAGTAAGCAAGTATTCGGCATTGTCGGTTCGTCAACTTCAAGAAGGTCTTCGTCGGGAATCAAGAGTCCAACAAGAGCACAGTTTGATCATGGGAACTCAGACGTAAGGGCAGGGAACTCGCCCTCCAGGCTTTTATACCAGATCGAGATAACCGGCGATGCTTCGGTCGCCGCCGTGCAACTCTTTCTTAGTCATTTCGAAGGCAGCGCAGAAGCAAAGAAATTTGCCCGCCGTTTGGTGTCGGGAGTGGTGAGTCAGCGGGTGGAAATCGATCGACTTATTCAACAATGCACTGAACACTGGAAGCTGTTGCGGATGGCGAAGGTTGATCTTGTGATTCTACGCATGGCCACGTATGAGCTGGTTTTCTGCCCGGACATCCCTCTGAACGCTCGGTTTGGATGAGGCCATCGAAATCGGCAAGCGCTTTGGCACGGACGACTCGCCAAACTTTATCAATGGCGTGTTGGATCAGGTGGCCCACTCAGGCTGCGCAAAATTACAATAGCCCTGCAAATGGAAAGATCGGTATCGGGCCAAGGCCATAGAAGACAAGTGGCAGCGGATTTGGGAGGAAAACAGAACCTTCCAGGTCACAGAGAATTCAGGAAAGCCCAAGTACTATGTGCTTGAGATGTTTCCGTATCTCCTCTGGGCGCATCCACATGGGTCACGTCCGTGTGTATGCGATTGGCGACGTGATCGCCCGCTTTAGAAGAATGAGAGGCTACAATGTGCTCCACCCTATGGGATGGGATGCCTTTTGGGCTTCCTGCGGAGAACGCTGCGATCGAACGTGGAATTCACCCTGCCAAGTGGACGACGGAAAATATCGCCTACATGCGGGATCAGCTGAAGAAAATGGGAATCTCTTACGACTGGGACCGTGAAATCGCCACTTGCGACCCTGAATATTATCGTTGGGAACAACTGGTCTTCATCCGGATGCTCGAGCGTGGGTTTGGCATACCGCAAGCGCTCCAGTGTGAATTGGTGCCCTTCGTGCCAGACGGTTCTGGCCAACGAGCAGGTTGAGGGGTGGCCGTTGTTGGCGGTGCGAGTCCGAGGAGTCAGCTAAGCGTGATATCGACGGCTGGTTCTTCAAGATCACCGCTTACGCAGATGAATTGTTGGATTGGTGCTGATCGACTTACAGGCTGGCCCGAACGTGTCAATCACGATGCAGAAAAACTGGATCGGGCGCAGCGAAGGCGCGGAGTTCGACCTACCAGTAGTGGGCCACTCGGACCTGAAGATCCGGGTGTTTACCACACGGCCGGACACTGTATTCGGCATGACTTACGCTGTACTGGCGCCCGAACATCCGCTGGTGGACCGGTTGGTGACCGAACCCGCTGAGCAGGCGGAGGTGGAACGGTTCCGCGCTGAAGTGCTCAAGCAGTCCTGAGCAGGAACGCGTGGCCGAAGACCGGCTCGCAGCACGGCCTGCGACTCTCTGCGCACGTGATCAATCCCTTTAACGGAAAGAGATACCGCTGTTTATCGCGGACTATGTGCTCATGATTTACGGCACCGAGCGCTTATAATGGCCGTGCCGGAGAGGACCAGCAGGACTGGGATTTCGCGCAGGCGCACGGGCTCGACATCATCGAGACGGTAAAGCCGGCCGGCAGAATGGAGCGGCGAGGCGTACACCGGCGACGGCATCAAGATCAATTCAGGTTTCCTCAATGGACTTATGGTGGCCGACGCCAAACGGCGGGCGATCGACTGGCTAGTTGAGCGGGGCCTTGGAGAAGCGAGGATCAACTATCGCTTGCGCGACTGGGGAATAAGCCGCCAGCGCTATTGGGGTGCCCCGGATTCCCGTGATCTATTGCAATGCCTGTGGCGTCGTGCCCGAAAAGGAGGAAAATCTCCCGGTCGTGTTGCCCCATGATGTCCAAATCAGCGGTAAGGGAGGCTCCCCGCTGTCCACCCACGCCGCGTTCGGTCAGCGCCGCCTGCCCACGTTGCGGCGGTCCCGCGCGGCGCAGAGACTGACACGATGGACACTTTTGTAGAGTCATCCTGGTACTTTCTCCGCTACTGTTCGCCTCACTTCGGGGAGGCATAGTCGAAGCGGGACGCGGCGGCCTACTGGATGCCAGTGGATCAATACATCGGTGGTATCGAGCATGCTGTGCTCCATCTCCTCTACGCGCGGTTTTACACCAAGGTGTTACGCGATCTTGGGCTCGTGAAGGTGGACGAGCCGTTTAACGCACTCCTGTCGCAAGGCATGGTTGTCAAGGACGGTGCCAAGATGTCGAAGTCAAAGGGTAACGTCGTCTCCGACGACGTGATCCGCGGCAAATATGGCGCCGACACCGGACGATTATTCGAGCTTTTGCCGGTCCTCCGGAAAAGGATCTGGAATGGAGCGATCAAGGAGTGGAAGGGGCTTATCGGTTTCTTACTCGTTTGTGGCGCTTCACCTTCCAGCATCGCGAGGCTTTGATCGCGGCGAGGTCAGATTTTTCGCAAAACGACCTCCCTGGCGATCTTAGGAATCTGTACCGGTTGATTCATAGGACCATTAAGAAGGTCACGGAAGACATCGAATCGAGATTTCACTTCAATACGGCGATTGCAGCCATCATGGAACTTTTCAACGCTCTCAGCGCCAGGGTTCAAGATGAGTCTAAGCTCGAAATAGGGGCGCCGGTCATCAAAGCAGGGTTGGAAACGATTATTACCATGCTTTACCCTTTCGTGCCTCATGTCACGAGCGAGTTGTGGGAGTTTCTAGATCATCGGGGCGGTCTGGATGCCGTTACTTGGCCTGAAATACTCCGAAGCAGCGCTCGAAGAAGAGCAGCTCCTGATTGTGGTCCAGGTCAATGGAAAAGTGCGCGGGAAAATTACCGTTTCTGCTGATGTGGACCAAACCCGAATTGAGTCGGAGGCATTGCAGGATCAGAAAGTAAAAAGTTTTCTAGATGGTAAAAGGTACAGAAGGTTATTCACGTGCCGCGTCGGCTTGTGAATATCGTCGTGGAGGGTTAAGAGATGGGCCAGAAACAGATACTTCAATCTTTAACCGGGCGGTGTGCTTATCTCGCGTTGCTATGCCTGATCGGTTGTGGTTATCAATTCGCGGGACGGAGCGATCTTTTTCCCAAGGACATCCACTCCGTGTACGTGGAACCGTTTTCTTAATCGAACTCGAGACGTTGGCTTGGGGACCGAGATAACCACAGCGTTACGAGGTGAGTTGTATCGCAGAGGTGAGCTGCAACTCGTGGATCGAGCCGGGGCGGGCGGATGCGATTTTGAGTGGGGTCGTGCGCTCATTTCGACAGCCTAACGGCGTCAGTAAACCAAGATGCCGAGGTCCTGCAGTTTGAAGCCACATTGATTGTTGACACAACATTTCGCCGTCGAGAGCCGAGTGAAATATTATGGCGCGGGCAGGGCATCCGGCTAACCGAGATTTATGCCGGTGAGCGGGCCGCGGTTGTGACAACATCCTCAAAGTTTCAAAACCAAACAACACTGAGCACCACGAACGTGCGTAGTCTGACGGACACTACAGCTAACTGAAACCGAAAGTCGCCGGATGCGCGAGGAACTGATGGAGCGCTTCGCTCGTGAACTCCATCAGAGACTAATGGAAATGTTTTGATGCGCGGGTGACATTCTAGAACCACGCGGCCGAAGCCGGAAATCTGATTGGTATCAGGCCGTTGCAGCGAGGCTTGCTGAGCGCGATAGCCGCGAGAGCCAGCGAGAGGCTGTGTTACGCGTGATTGTTCCCTTGCTGACAGCTTTGCCTAAGGCTCGATTGACCGCTCTGATCTGAGCGGAAACAGTATCTGGGTTTTTCGACTCGATTGCTTGCCGTGCCTTTTTGATCAAAGTCCTGAGTTTGGTCCTTGATTCCACGTTTCTTGCCCGTCTCTTTTCGCTCTGACGATGCCTTTTGATAACCGATGGATGGACAGCCAAAGAATGCCTCCTAAAATCAATGCAGCCTTTCTAACATCTACCCTCTGAGTAGTCAACGTGACGAAAAACAGGACGATGGAAATGACAGTCTGCGCTGCGATTCTTCCGCAATGGTTGCCTCATGCGATGGCAATTATAAACTATCGCGCGGTGGTCCTCGTTGGGTCAGTCAAAGAGGGTTTCCAATTCCCTTTTGCATGTCGAATGTGGTCTTTTGCGGCGTCTTGGGTGAGAGATTCCTTTTACAAGGTCTTAACAGGAGAGAGATTCGTCTAATTTACTAGAAATGCCGTCAAATCCATGTATTGAATTACTTTGATAACTTGTTAAATTTAAAGCGAATTTATTGACTTGAAATTGGGCATTTCGCTGAACTGCGCCATTTTTGGCCCTCTGCTTGACCCTTTGAATTACTTATCAACAAGTTACTAACAGTTCTTGTGGGCTCGGATTTTGGGCTGCTCTTCTGGCCCTGCTAATTGTCGAAGGGGACTGCTGGAGTCTGACATTTACAGGCCGTATAGGAGCTGCCAAACTGTGAACCACCCCGGTTCGACAGAGGAAGATGTGAAAACAATCGCAGCAGAAATGGCTGGAAGCGCATGTAATGCAAGCGCAAATATTAAGTTGTATTCCAAGGTAAGAGCCGGATAGGAACAGCGCGCCGCGTTTTGGATGAGACGAAGCAAGTCTCTGCTTGCGTTATCCTTATAATTATTTTTCCGACCTTGAGAATTTACTTGAAAACTCTTTGCTAGATCGGGTCTCCGACATTAATAGAATCTGCTTTGTACGTGCGGCCGGCCGGCTCTGAACCTGCAAAACCTCGTAGGTGAAATGGCATCATTTTCGTTTTTATTCCGCTTGCAAGGAAGCGGGACTTGTGCAATAAAAAATTATCTAGCAAAACGGCTTTTCAGAGATGTGTCGGGAAAGGAGGTGAACTCAGGATGGGAAAGAGAATCATTCTATTGTCGGGAACAACCCTCTTCGCTTTGATGCTAACATTTGCAGGGTGCGGTAAAAGGAGGAGCCAGCTCCACCTCCCGCCGCCGCCAGCGCCTGCACCAGCAGCGCCAGCGCCGGCAGAACCGGCGGCACCGAGTGGTGAAATGAAGGCGCCCGCCGACCAGCCTTCGGGCGGAGCGCCAATGGAGAAGAAAGACGAGGGAACTAAAACCAAGTAAAGGTGAATTAACTTTACCGCGGTTTTTGATAACCCGAAGAAGGGAAGGGCATGTATCCTTCCCCTTTTGCAATCTTTATCCGGGGTAGTGGCTTTTGGCGATAGATTCCGACATGACGTTAACGGAGCACCTCGAAGAGCTCCGATGGTGTTTGCTCAAGTCTTTGGCCGCGATAGTCCTAGCCTCCGGACTCTGTTATTTTTTCGGACGCGATTTTCGGATTCACGGTGGCTCCGCTTCGACAGAGCCTTCGTCCCGGGCAAAGTCTGATTGGGACGGGAGTTACTGAAGCATTTTTTATTGAAATAAAAGTAGCCATAGCTGGAGGAGTTTTTTTCGCCAGTCCGGTTATTTTCTACCAGATCTGGCGCTTTATTGCTCCGGGTCTTTCGGGGGCGAGAAGAGGCTGGTCCTGCCGTTTGTCTTGTGTGCGACGCTTTTTTCTCGGGGGACCTTTTTTGCTACCGAATCGTTCTTCCCGGTTGCGTTTCAGTATTTCATCGAGCAATACGGGACGATCGGGGGTAACGCCGCGGCAATACGCATCGGGGAATATTTTACTTTTTTTTCCGTATGGTTTTAGCCTTTGGTGTGACCTTTGAGCTGCCGGTTTTCACATTTTTCCTGGTGCGTCTGGGCATCTGGAATTACCGTCTCATGCTCAGTACCTTCCGGTATGCCATTGTCGCGATATTTATTGTCGGCCGCTATCTTGACGCCGACGCCCGATATCATTAATCAATCTCTCTTAGCGGGTCCCGATGCTCTTGCTGTATCTACTGAGTATCGGAGTGGCCTATCTGTGGCGAAGAGATTGACGAACTTATTTTATTTAAGAAGGGATAATCCACCATCATGATCTTGCTGGTAATCACCATTAGTTGTTTAGCTTTGTTGTTTGCCGTTTACCTTGCCCGTTACGTCCTTCAACACGAAATGGGCACCGAGAAGATGCAGGAGATCTCCAACGCGATCAAAGAGAGGCGCGGGAGGCATTTCTGTCACGTCAGAACCGGACGATCATTCTTTTTCCACGTGGTGCTAGCGGTTCGTGATTTTCTTGCTCTATGCTTGTCCGGACGCCAAGTCCGGCCGATCCCATGCCGCCCGGTGCAGATGGCTCTTTGGACGACGTTCTCCCTTTGTACTGGGCGCGTTGTGCTCGGTCATCGCCGGATTATATCGGCATGTGGGTTTCGATCCGCTCCAATATTCGGACGGCGGCGGCGGTTCGATCGAGCTTGAACGAGGCGCTGCGTATCGCGACTGCGGGTGGAGCGCGTGTCCGGCCTGTTCGTCGTCGCGATGAGTCTGCTTGGGTGTCGGAGGACTCTATGTACCTGCTTGAACATTGAGGGCTACGATCCGCAGAAAATTCCATTCACCATCGTCGGTTACGGCTTCGGCGCTTCCTTTGTCGCACTCGTTTGCGCAGCTGGGCGGCGGAATCTATACCGAAGGCAGCGGATGTCGGGGCGCGATCTGGTCGGAAAGTGGAAGCGGGAATTCCGGAAGATCGATCCGCGCAATCCAGCGGTCATTGCTGATCTCGTCGGCGACAATGTGGGCGACTGCTGCTGGTCGTGGCGCCGATCTGTTCGAATCCACCGCAGCGGAAGAATATCGGCGCCATGATCTCTTGGGGTCGGGTTGTATCCGTTCTTTCGGCCTTGAAAGGAATTCTCTTCCTCTCGTCGGCTGCGCGTGCTTCGGCCTGATCGCTTCGATTATCGGCGTCATGATCGTGAAGAGCGAGGAGAGCAGCGAAGATCCGATGTCAGCGCTGAATCGCGGCTATTACGTCGACCAGCGCCTAGCCATTGTCGGGTTCTTCTTTGCACGCCCGGTGGATGCTTGCCGTCGATCCCGCAGCAGCATCCGGAAGCAACCTCGGCCTGGTTTTATTTTTTCCTTGTGCGGTGTCATCGGTATCGCTATGGCGCAAGCGTTTGTCTATATCACGCAGTATTATACAGAATACAAATACCGTCCGGTTAAGTCGATCGTAGAAGCCTCCCAGACCGGCCCGGCGACCAATATCATTGCGCAGGCATGGCTGTAGGACTTGGAGTGCACGGCGATTCCCGGTCGGTCGTGATCTCCGTCGCCATCATCGCTTCCTATTATTTGGGTAATCTGAGGCGGCGTGCCACATGCGGGTCTTTTCGGTACCGCCGTTGCGACGATGGGGATGCTCGGAACCGCCGCCTATGTTTCTGGCTATGGATACTTTCGGTCCCATAACCGATAACGCCGGGGTATCATCGAGATGAGCGGGCAGCCCGAAGAGGTGCGGCACAAGACAGACCGCCTCGACTGCGGTGGGTAATACGACAAAAGCGTTAACCAAAGGGTATGCTATCGGCTCAGCGGCTCTCGCTGCATTTCTCCTTTTTTCTGCCTATCTGGATGAGGTTGCTCACTATGGCAGCAAACTTGAGTCCGGTCAACATCGCCAAGCCGGAGGTATTCGTCGGCGGGCTGTTAGGCGCCATGTTGGTGTTTCTCTTTTTCAGCCCTCGCGATTCGCGCGGTGGGCAAGGCGGCCTATTACGTGATCAACGAAGTCAGACGGCAGTTCAAGGAAAATCCCAATATCTTGAAAGGAACCGCTAAGCCCGACTACGCTCGTTGCGTCGATATCGTTACCGTCGGAGCGCTGAAGGAGATGGTGCTTCCCGGTCTGATCGTCGTCGGAATGCCGGTGGCGGTGGGTCTCGTCTTCCGTCTTTTCGGAATGGGCGCCGAGGTCGTGGCGGCGTTTTTGATGGTCGGCACCATTGCCGGGATTTTGATGGCCACGTTCTGAATAACAGCGGCGGCGCGTGGGATAATGCCAAGAAGTTCATCGAAACCGGAGCGCACGGGCGGTAAGGGATCCGAGACGCATAAAGCGGCGGTTGTCGGGGATACTGTTGGACGATCCCTTCAAGAGATACCGCGGGCCCGAGCCTGCACGTGTTGATTAAGCTTCTCGCCACGATCACGCTCGTTCTTGGCGCCGCTGTTTGTTTAGTCCAAGTTAGATTTCGAAAAAGGCCTCTCGCATGAGGAGGCCTTCCTGCTTTCAGACTCCGGTCCGTTCTGGAAGAGAGTGAGTGTCGCCTCTGTTAAGCTTATCGTTTCGATCCCTGTTTTGTTTTCGTACGATCGACTTAGTGCCCGGATGGTGGAATTGGTAGACACACGGGACTTAAAATCCCGAGGACCCGGAAGGGGTCCGTGCCGGTTCGAGTCCGGCTCCGGGCACCAAAATCAATAACTTAGCGCCCTTTTCGTTCAGGAGTCTTAAGACTGGTGTGTCGCCATATTGTAACTTAACTGTAACTTACGACTGATTTTCGTTGACCCGCTTATAGCCCTACCACGTTGCTCGCCTTATCCTGGCTCTGCGCATGCTCTGAGTGTCTGCGGCGGCCTCTCTCAAGATCGTCCTCTCTGCACGATGTTGTAGCGGTCAAATACGCTTCTCGTCTTATGGCCGCGATATCATCATCGCCACGCCGCTCATTAACGCCGGCGCGAACCATGTCCCGTACAGCCGTTGCGCCGTGAAGTCATGGAGTATCTTGGTTGCGAGTCCGGTTTGACTTCGACGCGCCGCATTCCAGGCATCGCGGAAAGTCTTTTGATAGGCTTTCCGTCTTTGTGGAAGACAAGCGGGCAAAAGCAGGGTAGGGGATTGACCGGGAATCGTCACTACCTTGCGCCGCTCCCACTGCTTCTGAATCGCGTCTAAGGAGTTCGCCGTCAAGGATAACCATCTGCCCGGCGTCGTTCTTGGTCGTCCCCGGATTGAGGCGAACGGTTCGCGCGTTGAGATCGACTTGGTTCCACATAAGGTCAAGGATGTTCTGCTTCCGCCAGCCAGTATAATAGGCGAAGCGTTGCCACTGGGCTGTAGGTAATCCGGCATGCGCCCACGGAACGCAACAAACTCACCATGCTCAAAAAAGCCGGTCCTGACATTGTTCTCCTTCAGCATCGGAATATAGGGCTTGCGATAGGATCTTCTCGGCCTGGATGCCAAGATTGAAACACGTTCTTTGAAGGCACGCGAGCTCTGCTGTTGATCGTTGCGTTCGGCCGCTCGCCTCTTCAATCCTCTGCGCGTGTAGGCTCTAACGCATCGTTCCTACCAGCGCCCAGAGGTCCAATAATGCCATCGATGCCCCAGTCATTTCCTGCCGTCAAAATTCATCAGTGACGCTTGACCATGCGCTCGGCCTTGTCTAGGCTATCTTCGCTCATTCACCCGGTAGTCCGTTACAACAGTCCTCAGCCAGCTCACGAACCGTAACCCGCTCGGCATCTGGCCCGATGAAACGGCCTATGGCAATTTCACCCATGCCGCCTCTTTAGAGAGTTTTCGCGCCTCAGCTTTCTTTGTCCGACCCGCTGCTTTCTGGAACCACTTCGCCGTTCACCGAATACTTGACCCACCATATACGCCCGCGTAGGTATACGCACGCCGTCACCTCGTCTTTCGTCCGCGCGCTTCATTTTTCACCCCCTTCTGCGGTATTCCTTAAGCCACGCTTCCACGGCTTGGGTTAAGTGCCTCGTTCATGCTGATACCCGTCTTCAATGGCCGCTATTCGTAAGCGCCTTGTGGGTTTCAGGATCGAGGCGAAACACTGTTGATTTCATTTCCTTGTCCCCCTTTCTAGTTTTAATCATGCTGCTTTGATAGCATGATAGCAAAGGCGCGTCAAGGAGGTATATGCTTCCGCTGCCAACCATTTTTGCAACTGCGAGGGTGAAAATTTCCAATACTTGCCCAATTTGACCGAGGGTATCTTCTTCGCCTTAGCTTGCTGGTAAACCCATCGTTCCTTTCTCGCCCAACAGCTCGGCCCACTGTTTTGGCGTCCAGAAGTTTCTCGACTGCCGTCAATCGGATCCGCCCGTTTCTTCAGTTCCGACTTGACCGCGCGTATCTCTTGCAAGCCGGTTAGAAACGAGAAGCTCTTCCAGCACATGCGCGCTAGAATGTCAGGGCCGGCGGATTGCCAGCGTTTAATCGATGATAGGCTTTCCCTCGCTCATCCCTGTACTCGCTGATGGAGCTCTGCGCTGGGGACCTGGCCTGTTCGTTTAGCGATACCCATTTTAAGCCCGTCAAATCTCCCGAAATTGGTCGGTGAAGGGGTAACTAGCCATTACGTTTCACTATATTTCGACTGCGCATATCAGTTTCATAACGGTTTCAAGAAAGGGTTTGCCGCTCTTTTTAGACTGTACGGATCCTCTGTACGGGGGATGTGATTTCCATGTGATTATTTTTTCGCGACAGGCACGTTGTTTCCATGTTGTTGTGTGGGCTTGAGATTTCTCGAAAGCCACCTCTTTTTAAGTGTGCAATGCTGCAGTCGTTCTGTCGCTCGCCCCGATTTGACAAAAGCTCGCGTGTGATTAAGAAGCCGGATGGATTTAATACTGATTGCCGCTGTAGCGACGCTTCCATTATTGATTCGTCATAATTCTTAGGTGCAGCAAGCTCAAAGAAGGGCTGATTTAGCCTAAACGCCCGATTGCGTAAGGTAGCCATCGGGCGAAAACTGCTCAAAAAATCCCAATGAAATTCTGCGGCTCGGCGATAGCCGTTTTTTCAGGCTCGCTGATCTTCACCGGCCGTCTTCTGGGAAGTCCTCCGTGGTAGTGCAGCCCTTTTAGGTAGAAATCGATCACGCTTTTGTACGGGATCACCACATCGCTGCGCGATCCTCAGAGCGGCCTGTGTCTAGGGGTTGCGCCACTGGCAAGACATCACACGCTCGAAGAAGCTGCGGCTATCGTCGAGGTTTGCCGCGAAAGATGTCTGCCAAGTCATCAACGGTACGCCTGCGCTTAGCCATGAGCCTTTGAAAGTCTTTGAAGGTGACTTCTCTCATTGCCGCCGCTTTCCGCCCGCGGGAACATTTTGCGAAGGCGTGAAATTTTAAGTTTCACCCCGGTGGCGGCAGCCAAACTTTGACTGCTCTCTTCCCGTTCGGATTGCTCTACGGCAACTGGTATGGTCCCGGGCAGGCAATTGGGGGGATGTCGATTGTGAGCGTATGGGGCGAAGATGATAGTTGGCGGGACGATAATGTTCTCCTCGGTCAGCGTCGGGAGAACTTTATCAACCGCGTGGCGCATCGTGGCAGGGATCGGCTAAAGCCATGCGTCGTAATACGCACCGGCTAGTTCCTCGGCTCCCTCTCTCCCCGCTTGCGCTCCAAGGCTTCGACGGAAAGATTCCTTCTCGGCGGCCCGCTCCTCTGTCGGCCGGCCACCAGGAGGATTTCTGCGACCACCCTGTCCCGGTTGTCGTTGGCCTTTAACGTAACGTATGGTTTTCATGGTTCCGGCTTCAGCGTCTTCACCCCACGGCATTGCGCCTCCTCTGCTGGCAAGGATGGAAGAGATGACCATCTAGAGACATGAGTGTGATGAGAGAGATGAGAGAGATGAGAACGTTCTCAAGGATACTCAACATACTCATCATCCTCATACCATCCATGCGACACTCATGCAAAGCCGCCACCACCAGTCGCCCGACCCTCTTTCCTTGCTGGACTCTGATGTCTAGGATTTCACTTTGCCCGCCAAAGGGTAGCGTTGGATATACCGGCCTGTTGAGCCTTGGCCTGACGCTATTGCTAGCCACATTGGGCCGCTGGACAGAGCTTCCTCAAGAAAGCTCTTGGCAGCCTCGAGCTGGCCTTTTCTTTCCTTCGCGTGTCCGTCCTGCTCTGCAGTAAGTAATCCTTCCGCGTCGGTGTCTACTTCCTGCCCCCATCTAAAGCCCTTCTCGTCGATATAAAAGCCCAACGATCAGGCTCCTGGGTCCAAGAGAAGTTTTTCACCTGGGCGAGCACTGCAGGTCTCTCTCTTCGTCGGACTCAACGATAATGAAGGCAGCTTCGGCACGCGGCCATGAAATCAACGCCGCCAGAGCCCCTATACATGGCCCTAGCGTCAACCTGCTTGGTGAAGTGTCGAATCACGAGACAGGCCAAAGCGTATCGCTCGGCTATGCTCATTAACGGTGACAGCAACTCCCGCACGTCGTTTGCCTTATCGGTATTCTTGCCGCGGGCGAAGGCAACGATCGGGTCAACGATTACCAATGCCGGCCCCAATTCCTTGACGGCCTGCTCGATAAAAACTCGCGTTCAACATCGTGGCTGCTAAGTCCTCTGCCCGGATTCGGGATCGCAATCCTCGATCACGTCGGCGCCGGCACTTATCCAATCGGGCCGTACAGTGTCGCCAGTAACCGTCCTCGCAGCTCATCAAAAGCACGTCTCGCGGGTGCTCTCGGCCTCTCCCGAAGGGTAACGCAGCGCCCCTTGCTAACCGCGCGAAGCTATTTCAAGTGACAGCGTGCTCTTGCCTGCCGCCCGGATCACCATCAAGTAACGTGATGCGCCCTGATGGGAACTCTGCCAGCCCATAGCCAATCAACTTTTCTGCTTTGACTCTGGTCCATGGTGATGATTAATGGCGGAAGGTTTGCTTTCTTCCCATTGTCGTTGCGTTCGCTGGGCACCATTCGGCATCCCACGCCGCTCAAGCTCACTTTCAGTCGCCGCGGCGAATTGCTCCGTTCTCATGTAATGGACTCCAACAGCCGCTTCGATGTCTTCCCCGCTGTTCCCAGATCTCAAGCGATGGTTGTTGGGTCGTTCACAATCGTCATCGAGATCGCACAAAATAGCCCACTGACGGATTAGGCCTGACTTCTCTTGTCGCCATTAACTGACGATCGACGCCGGGTTCCTTGCGCGCGATACTCCAGATCCGGATCTTGGTCCCCAATCTCGCGCAGATGATCCCGGATGTTTGACGCGTTACGCGCCCACCAAACGATTTTTTGACCTCATTGCGGCGCTTAACGTCGCTCAGGACTCGGGCGGTAAGTCTCCAACCCAAGTTTCTGCACTGCGGTTCTGAAATCGCAATTCTCCATCCGCATCACAAAAATCGAAGATGCTGTCCGCCAGCGCCACATCCAAACAATGGAATAAGATGCTTCGTCAGGGTTTACCGCGAAAGAAGGCGTTTTTTCCGCGTGAAAAGGACACAAACCGACGTACTCCACGGCCCATTTTGCGCAGCTGGACGTACTGGCCGACTGACGTCGAGGATATTCGGTTTATCCATTCTGAGGCCTTCTGTTGTGGAAACAACTTCTGGCGGTGTCTGCTCTCGCTTTGCAGCCTGATAAAGGCTGGTTCTGGTCACGGATCTAATCTCATCCGGTCCACTGGATGATCCGGCCCTTATCCGATAGGACGGGAAGCGCTGCCCCTGGCGATCATCTTTCGGATATGGCTGGGACTCAATGAAAGACAGTTTGCAGCTTCTTTAATGTTCACGAGCATGTGACCCCCGTTCGCTCAGATTCTGGTTTCTCTGAGCTTACCTTAGGGCGGTGGGCAAGCTGTAAATTCGTTATTGGGAGATAGCTATTTAACGGGGGTTAAGAAGAGGGAAGACGGGCTAAGTCGATGATACGTTCTTTGATATAACATGCCTCCTTTGGGTGGTCCTCCTGAAAGCTTTAGGCGTGTCGCTATTCTACGGTCTGGATTGTCGGGTATCCTGTAGTGTTTCCTCGGTTTCTTGACCTCCATTCTTATAGCTCCAGCAGCAACGAGGAGATCCAGAACTGTTTGCCATTGGGGGCTGCCAGTTTTCTGTTTCACATACTCACAAATTGGTGAAGATCACGCGATTTATCTTGTCGTTCGGGCGGGCGGTTTTTTGTTCGGGCTCGCGGAAATCTTTTTCGTTCATGAAGCTTCTACACGATCCTCAATACCAAGAAGGGCTAGTTCAAAATTCTCCGCGTCATCGAAAGTTTCAAGACCGGATGCTTTGGTAACAAACTGGTCGTGAGTGATTCTTTGACTTTGCGTATCGCCGCTAAACCCTCTTGCCAGTCTTGCGCCGGCGCCCTTTGTGCTCTCTCGGACTTACATCTCATTCCACAGATGGTTACACGAGCAGAGCAAAGGATGAAGTCTGAGGCTTGCTCCCGTGGCATCTAGTCTCCGTAGGGTTTTTCACGGAGCAATCGGGCCGTCTGCTCCTTAGAGAAAGTAGCGATAAGCTCTGCGAAGCCCCGGATACGCTAACCGGGTGGCCCCAACAGAGCCTCGATCGAACTCACCGGGAAGCGGGATTTTGTCTACGTGGTCCTTTTGGAGGTTGCGTTTTGGCACGGATCTCTAGAAGCCAGGCATCGCTTTTCGCCTTCGCTCCCATAGAGCTACGTCTCGCAATCGCTTTCGCTCCTTGAGAAACTCAAAACGATCCCTCTCCGTCTCACCGCTTGCTCACAATCAGCAAGGCGGGTTTCTTGGCTGGCAATGCTCTCACACCGTTTCTCTCACACTTTGGAAGGGAAAGAGGCCAGGCCCGGCGTGTGAGAATCTCCGGGCCGTTCGCTGATCAGGCTAGGCCACTTTAGTTACGCTCGTGTAGGCTTGGGCGAAAATCAAGAAAATTTGGTTGACGCAGTGCCATCCCAGACGAAGGCATAGAAGAAACTCAACAAGCGGGTGGAGTCCGCCACAATCCTAGGAACAGAGGAATGAAATGCGGTGAGCTGGTAATTCTGTGGGTGGTGGACTATTGTCGGCGACGCTCCTAATTGCCACGGACGCACCGACTAGACTGGAGGCCTGGCTCACTGCCTCATTCGTCGTAGCCCATCGAAGTTCTGCTTAGATAATTCCTCGCCTTTGGCAATGATGGAATAGTCCATCTCGTTCCATCCTATTTCCGCCCCTCAAATATCGCTCGCTTGCATCTTCATGAAAGCGAGGTATTTCGCACGGTCATAGGTTTTTGGCGCAACGCCTTGCCCCTGCAGCGCTGGCCTTAGGTCGATTAGAATTGCGAGGGCTAAAATTTTCGTCTTGTCATCGCCTCGAGACGTTGGCTATGTCTGCGCAGAGCACGCGCCCCTCTTTCCCGTCAGACGCGAGGTTCTCCTTGCACGAGTTGTGAAACGAAGCGAAGCGTGAATATATCGGTTGCGCTTATCCAGATAGGCCTTTTCTAAAATGTTTGGCTTTGTAGGTTCGCTGCGCGCAACCCGCCAGCGCCGAATAAACTAAGACGACAGCCGTTAAAATCCTGACTTTCACAGGTACGCGCCGAAAAGCCGCAGGCGCACTTCGGCGTTCTTACCGCCTTACCTTTGCCGCTGAAGGAATGCCCCAAACCCCTTCCTCCTGCCAAAGAGGGCTTCCTGTTCTTTTAGCAAGGAAAGGGGCCAGGCCGGCAGGAGAGCACGGCTTTTCGCTGATCAGGCTAGGCCCCTGATGGTTACGCCTCAAATGTAGGCTTTTGGGCGCAAAAAACAAGATTAAAATTTGGGTTGACGGCGGCTGGTTTCCGGAGGAGAATGCCGCCCGTCAGTGGGAGTCTATCCTAGCAACTAAGCAGATAACTGTCGGCTGCGCTTCTAAATCACTGGGACAGCCCCCCGACTGGGTACTACTGGACAAGGAGCTCGCGCCGGAAGTAAAATCGAGGGAAAAGAGCGGACCACAATTCATGCGATCAATCAATGGCTATTTCTTGTTTGAACTTGGCAAGATCTGGCAGCTGCTATGATCTTCACCCTAGACAGCCTGTCGGCCCGCTACTAGCGCCTCTAGGTGCGATCATTTCTCTTGCAAGGATTTCATTGGAGATGAGAAACCAATTGATCTTGGCGACTCGGTTGCGGCCGCGAGCATTCTGAAGACTCACCTAGAGAAGCTAACAAGTAAGCCGCTGGATTCAGTCATAGAGCCGGATTATAAAACTGCATTGCTCCACATTCTTACGGCGTTTACTGACCGTTTATTTAATGAATTAGGCAGAGTCCACGTATGGTTCCCCGAAGAAAAGGGGGCCTTTGGAATTAACACCCCAAAGTGAAAGCCTCTCAAATTGGTGGCAGCTACTGCAGTTCCGCATCTATCTGGACTTTGTGATTGAGAACGTGTTGGTGAGGCAGCAAAGTGTCTTTTGCTGGATCGCTTTACTGCTGCTCGGTTTTCATGCGACGTTCCGTTGAGGCGTGGCCCGGAGATATTACGAATTTGTTACTGGCAATAGTTCGCCCTATAAACCATTTAAAACCTTGGGAACGATAATCGATGAACTAAAGAAGCACCTCGACCAAAGGGTGGCCATCTTTGGAATGATAGTAGGCAATTTAGTGCTCCTCAATGAATTATATCGAAAAAACTTCTTCCCCCATCCTGACATTCATAAGCTCGATGAAGACCAAGCAATCAATGCCCTAACTCCGCCAGATTATTGGGACAAATGATACGCGATGCGACAACTGGTGGGACTCAATTTCACCAAACCTCGGAAGTCCGGGGAGAAGTTTTAGGAATCCTTATTCGCCCGTAAAAGTCCTTGATTTAGAAGCCGTCGCCATTCTCGAACTGCCATCCCGGAAGAAGCATTCAATCTGTGCGCCGAGCGAAAAGGCTAACAGCTCCGCGCCTGGTCCAAAGATGCCCTACCATGAAAACGAGCATGTATCCTGTTGATTGACTTCTTTCGATCTCCCGCCTGCATTCGCGAAGTGGCCAGAGCATGACCCTAATGGTCAACTGAAGACCGGAGAACGGGATTACATGCCGCGCCTACGTCCACGTGGATCAATTCAGGCGCGAGGACAGTCCAAGAGTACGAGGGCTTAGGCTTCGTGCAGGCGCAGAAGCTAACGCCCGAGCAACGCGACAACCTACCGGCGAAACCACGGTAACACGGGTACTTAAGATGCAGCGCCGGTCACGAAGTCCACGGCGCGACCCTGACAAGCAATACGTAACTGAACGAAGTATACC
>ERZ1370068.6544-contig-552_pt1 | contig 52494 bp, 94 predicted proteins | sample MGYA00561227_ERZ1370068 | MGnify/ENA primary metagenome ERZ1370068 (study PRJEB38410, sample SAMEA6850437) | metagenome | study: Metagenomic assessment of the ecological functions of the soil: analysis of the soil microbiota associated with the... | reverse complement strand
GTAATACTTCGTTCAGTTACGTATTGCTCTAACGCACAGCAGCTGGGCTTTCGGTCGCGAGTCTTCAAAGTTGTCAAGACTCCTTTGCCCTGATCACCTGAAAGCTCGAGCCTGAGAGCAAATGCGAAATCTGATCGGTTATCAGTTTTTGGCGAGGATGAGTCCGACGGCAAGTTGCCGCGGATTAGCTCCGATCCGGAAGATAAATCTTACTGGAAGATGCTCAACCGTTTGGTGTCTGATCTAAAGAGACGCTCATCGAGTTGAAAGTATTTCACGGACTCGAAACCAGACGGCGCCGGCTCATCTGCGACCGGTGCCTGCATCCGTGGTGGCAACCGGCGCTGCTGCCCCGGCGGGTCGAACGCCGATAATCCCGGCGAAGTTTATCTATCTCGCCGAGACTACTTCCGGACCTCACCAAAAAGAGCGTGAGCTGGTGGCCCAGGCAAGTTGCAGACAACGCGGGCACACCGTAATGCCGAACCAGAAGCTTCCGCTCTCGAAGAGGTTAAGCAGACCATCTCACATCCGTTCAGAGTGATCTTGCTCGCTGCTCGCTCTCGGTGCATCTCGTGGGCCGGCGCTATGGGTCAACGCCCGAGGATGACGCCCGCTCAATCGTAAAGCTACAGGAACGGTTATCGGCCGAACGCAGCCAGAGCGATCCGGCGTTCCGTCGACTGTTGTGGATTCCGCCCGGGCTGGGGAACGCGGACCTGGAAATCAGCGACGACCGGCAAAAAACATTTATCGCCGACCTGCAAACGAAAGTCATGCCGGGTGCCGAAGTTTTGCAGACGAGCATCGAAGACCTGAAGACGCGCATCATGGAAAAGCTTAACCTTCAGCCGGCGCGTTCAAGCCGCGACGTTCAACCCTCAAGCAGGTTTATCTTATTTGCGAGCACCTGGACCGCGCTTCAGTACGTCCGCTCAAGGAGTACCTCTTCAAACTAAAGTTCGAGGTCATCACCTGGCTCGACCAGGGCTAGCGACAAACTCATGGAATACCATCACAAGAACCTCAGAGATTGTGATGCCGCGGTCATTACTTTGGCAACGGGGACGAGCCCTGGGTACCGCAGAACCTTGAAGACCTTGAGAAAGCCTACGGTACGGGCGCGAAACGGATTGGCTGGCAAATGCGGTGTATGTCGCGGGGCCGAGCAACGAACAGAAGGAAGACTTTTTCGCCAACATGGTTCCTTACGTCATTCGTAATTTCCAGACGTTTGATCCGAATGACCTGCGCGAGTTTGTCGGGGCCGTGCAGCGGGAACTGGAGGGCATTGATATGGGTGAAGCGAAAAAATTCACGAACCCCTTTCCCGGCCTTCGTCCCTTCGAGACCGACGAATATCGCTTATTTTCAGTCGCGAAAGTCAGTCCGATGAACTGATTCGGCGGCTGCAACGATCGCGCTTTCTCGCAGTGGTGGGCACCTCTGGTAGTGGCAAGTCCTCGCTGGTAGGGCTGGATTGCTCCCGGCGCTACTTGGCGGAATGATGGCGGAAGCCGGTTCCCGTTGGCATGTTTGTATCATGCGACCCGGCAATGATCCTTTCGGCAACCTCGCGCATGAACTCGCCAGGGACAGATGTGATGGCGGAAGCGGGCAGCAGTCTGAAACAAGTTAAGGAATCCGATTCGGCAACCGCGACGAGCGGTCTTAGCTCGGCTGAGGCCGAGGCCATGATCGAAGCGACACTGCGCGGAGGGTCTTTGGGCCTGGTTGAAGTCGCCCGAAATGCGCGGCTCTCGGAAAATGAAAACTGCTGGTAGTGGTAGATCAGTTTGAAGAGTTGTTTCGGTTTCGCGCCGCCCGAGCGGCGACCAGTGCCGACGATGAGGCCTCAGCGTTTGTGAAGGACGACTGCTCGAGGCCGCACAGCAACGCGAGTTCTCGCTGTATGTTGTGCTAACGATGCGATCCGATTTTCTTGGCGATTGCGCCCAATTCCGGGGACTGCCGGAAGCGATCAACGACGGGCAATACCTGATCCCGCGCATGACCCGCGACGAGCGGCGCATGGCGATCACCGGACCGGTCGGCGTAACCCGTGGCAAGATGACGGAACCACTCATCAATCGCCTGCTCAATGACGTGGGCGACAACCCGGACCAGTTGCCGATTCTGCAGCACGCACTGATGCGAACCTGGGACTATTGGGCGAAGTATCGGGAGGATGGCGAGCCTATCGGTCTCAGCCATTACCAGGACATCGGCACGATGGAAAGAGCGCTCTCTATTCATGCTGACGAAGCCTGGCGTGAGTTGCCTGACGAACGCAGCCGGCAAATCGCCGAGAGTCTTTTCCGAGGTCTGACTGAAAGGGGCGCCGACAATCGCGAGATCGCCGGCCCAGCAAGCTGTCGGAGATTTGTGGCGCTGCTGAGGCGGAGCTCACCGAAGTAATTCCGGTGATTGAAGTGTTTCGCCGCGAGGGTCGCTCGTTTCTCATGCCGCCCGCCGGCGTTCCGCTCAAGCCGGAGACGGTCATCGACATCTCACGCGAGAGTTTGATTCGCAATTGGGATCGTTTGCAGGAGTGGGTGGACGAAGAGTCGCAATCGGCGCGCATTTATCGACGGCTGGCTGAGGACGCCGTCCTCCATCGTGAAGGCCAGGAAAGGTTTGCTCATGGATCCGGCATTGCAAATCGCCATCGATTGGCAGCACGAGCGACGACCCAATGCCGCCTGGGCCAGACGTTATCATCCTGAGTTCGACACCGCCGCCTAGCCTACCGCCTCGAGGCCAGTCGCCGGCAGCGTGATGCCCAGCCGTGATGAGAAGAGCGGCAGCGCCGTGAGCAGATGGTGAGCGAGACCGCCGCGAGCTGGAACAAGCTCAGCTCTATGCTCGCACAGCAACGCCGTGCGGCGCGCCGACTGCGCTGGCTGGCGGCCGGGATGGCTGTCATGTTTTTACTGGCCATGATCGCGGTAGGCGTCGCTTTCAAGCTCAGGAACGACGCCGTAACTGAAAGGACAATGCGCGCCGGGCACAAGGAATACGCGGAAGGACAATCCAGGATCGCCAAAGAGGAAAAGCAGAAAGCGGAGAAACAATTCGAACGAGCTGAAGGCGAAAGAAAAAGCACAAGGAGGAATTCGAAAGAGCCGAAGGTGAAAGAAGAAAGCACTGGGAGAATTCGAAAGAGCCGAGGGCGAGAGGAAGCGGGCGTTGATCGAAGCCGCCCGCGCCAATACTCAGGCCGGCATTGCCGCTGAAGAACCTGGAGACCGCACAACGACCACGACCGCGGCTTCATCGATCGTGCGCCGGGCGATGATTCCGGTGGTGTCGCAAGGCAACTTTGTTGCTGAAGGGCAGCGAGGCCTACCGCCGCGTGAGCTGGACCAGGCGCTGACCTTCTTCAATTTGTTGCGCCAGCAGTTGGAAGAACTTGGCTCCAGTTCGAGCACCAGACTCAGAGCTGAACCTCACCATCGAAGAGCTGCAGAGATACGCGAGGACCTTGGCCAGGTACGAGCAGTTTAATCTGCAACTTGGCTGGACCCTTTCGCACATCGGGTCGACTCAGCTGAGAAAAGGAGATCAGCCGAAGGCAATTGAGCGCCACGAGAATTCGCTCAAGGTTCTCGGAAGGCTCCGGGATCCGATCGTGCTCGAAACCTATCTCGGTCTGGCCGAAGCTTACCAGGGCGTGGCCGTTAATGGCCGACCGGGCCTGGGCAGGTTCGCGACAGGAGTGCAGCGCCGGCGGATTTCAAGAAGGCGGAAGATTACACGGAGCCGCGCTGAACTTTCAGCAGGGGCCTTAGTGCAGGACTCGCGGCTGGTCGCCGATACTCATTTGAGACTGGCCCGACTGTATGTAGATGCCGGCCAAACCAGAAGCAGGCTGAAGCTAGCTACAAGCGCGCAGTCGAAGGAAGGAAACGAGGTAAGGAGGGCAATACGCTCGCCGAGCAACGAGCGCGCCGAGCTGGCGGCGATGAGAGAGCTGGCCGAGTTTTACCAGGGACAGGAAAACGGCTACGGGTCCGCCAGCACGCTTTCAGTCGAAATGATCACCGTGCGGAAGACATCTCAGTCTATGATTTGGCGGAGCAGGGCCAGGAGTTGCAAACAGCTCACAGCGATCTTGGCCAGATTTGCCACCGCAAAGGTGAGAAGAAAAAGGCGGACGATGCTTTTCGCGTGGCGAATCTGCTTCAGCAGACGGCTCTCAAAGATGCGGCGATTAGGGAAAACCTCAAAGCACTTCCAGTGGGGTTGCTATGTTACGCGAACTGGCCCGAAGAGCTCCGACGATCTTCGGAGATGCCTACCTCAAACTGGGCAGGATTTTCGGATGCCGAAGCGCTTTACAACGTATCGTTGGAGAATCGGAAGAATGCAGCGATCCTGAAGTATGGAAAAGCTACGACAAATTAGCGAAGCTTTATAGCGCTCAGAAGAACTACGAGAAGGCTGCGCAAGGTTACAATGAGCTGCGCGCAATTCTATCGGGACAGTCCGCAAGCGCTGACTACGCCAGGGCGCTGTGTTGCAGATCGCTGCCACTACGCCGAGAGACCCCAACGCTGCCACCGGTGCGTCGGTGTCAAATTACCGGAACGCCTTCAACATCTATGACGCGATCGGCGACTGGGACAGCTCGAGCGTCGTTCTGTTTCGACCTGACAAAGATATTTGAGAAACGGAAGCAGGAACCGGAACGACTGCAGGTGCTCCGAAAGGGTGACCACGCTTGGGAAATCACTTTGATCAACTGGTAGCGGGCAAGGCGATTACTCCAAAACACCGCTCAAGTTGGCTAACGAATATCTTCGGGCGATTTACGCTCGCCTACGCCCAGAACGGTAAGAATGACGCCGAGGCGGTGGCTGCCTATCAGCGAGCTGATTCAGAGCGCGCGCAGCTACTTCGCGGAAAAGTCCAGGTTGAAAGGCCCGGGATGAAAGGGTCTTAGAAATTCTATGCGGCAGTGCTGGGGAACTGCGAGACCTTGCTGAAGAGACTCAGCAACAAGTCGGCTGCTGACGTCGGGAAAGTGGCCCGGGGTCTCAGGGACAGGTTAAGCAAAGCGGAGGAAAACAAGTTGACCAGCGGCCGGGGCCGCGTCGGCGGAATAAAAACAGGACGCACAGTGACGATCTAATCATCGTCACGTTCGCGGTTTGCTCTGGCGCAGGCGGCGCGCAACGTGAGAAGCACATGGAAGCGCCTATTGCACGAAAGTCGATTGCATCTGATCGGTTGGCGTTTTACGCTCGCAAGCAGAGCTCTTTTCTTCCGAAGGGGTACGTCCCTCAGCCAGTTGCCGGCCTGGCGGACTACGCCTAGGAAAACAGACAAACGAACACGCGAAGCACCGCGGTTGCGTCGGACGCGAATCACTCATGCCTACGACTAGCGCAGCCGCGTTGCGGTTGATCGTACTGTCGGCCCTCCCAGCGTAGCCGAGCGACGCGTTGGGCTGGAGGACACGCTGCCGCGGGCTGGTAACGAAGCCGCGAACGCTAAAGTTGCAACGCCTCTTTGTGCGACGCCTCGTTTATCCAGTGTCTTATCTCACCTTCACGCAGTGTCAGTAGTCCGTGGCTCGCAAGCAGAGCCTGCTTTGCGACCCGCGCCTCTCCTTGAAGGCCGGGCTTCGGACACTCTGTGCTAAATTCACTGCTGAATGAACACGCAGTATCAGCTGGTCAAAACCGCGGATGAATTGCGCCGCGCGGTCGAACAACTTTCAAGCCGGCCGGCCATCGGTGTCGATACGGAAACCACCGATCTCGATCCTTATCTCGCGCGTTTGCGTCTGATTCAGCTGGCGACTTCGGACGGCGTATTCATCGTTGATGTAAACCAGTTCGCCAACGAAGATCTTAAGAATGGCGAAGCGCTTGGCGCCTCTGCGACGACTGCTCACGCGCGCCGCGCCCGATCAAAATCGCGCACAACGCAAAGTTCGACGCGAAATTCCTCAAGCACAATCTTGGCGTGGATGTTGTCGGTTTGTTCGACACCTTACTGGCGAGCCAGCTGGTTTCGGCCGGCGACATCGAAGAACGTCACGGGCTGGAGGCAATCGCCGGACGTTATCTCAACGAAGCCGTCGATAAGAGCGAACGACTGAGCAATTGGGAGTTTGAATTGTCCGAAGCCCAGTTGCAGTACGCGGCGCGCGATGCGGCCGTGCTGATTCCGCTGCGCGAAAAGTTGATCGATCAAGATCAAATCGAACGGCTTGATTCAATGCGCGCAGCTGGAATTCGAGTGCGTGATGCCGGTGGTTGACCTCGAGCTGACCGGCTTTTTCATGGAAAAGCAGCGCTGGCTGGAACAACTTGGCATTGTCGAAGAGAAGCGCGCCGAGCTCGCCAACGAATTGCAGGAAATGCTTGGCGAGGGCGTGGCCCAGGCGTCTTTGTTCGGGCCGCCGCGCGCGAACATCAATCTCGATTCACAACAGCAGGTGACCGAGGCGATGAACCGCCTGGGCATTCCGCTTCCCGATTCAACTCGGAACTGGAAGTTGCAGCCGCTGGCCGCGCAGTATCCGATCGTGGCCAAGCTGCTTGAGTACCGCACGATGCAGAAAGCTCTGACCAGCTATGGCCAGAACATGATCGAGTTCATCAATCCGAAGACTGGCAGGCTGCACGCAGACTTTCGTCAAATCGGCGCGCCGACCGGGCGCTTTGCCTGCACCAATCCAAACATTCAACAGGTGCCGCATGCAATTGAATACCGGCGCTGTTTCATGGGGCATCCGGATGGGACGACGTCTGGTGATCGCTGACTATTCGCAGATCGAATTGCGAATTCTGGCAGAGTTCTCGGGCGACCAGGCTTTCATGGATGCCTTCCGGTCCGGCGCGGATCTTGCATCGAGGTGACCGCCGCACAGGTGTTCGGCGTGTCGCAGCCGATCAGGTAACGAAAGAGCAACGCGATTTTGCGAAGCGTCTGAACTTTGGCGTGGTCTACGGCATTGGCGCGCAGCGATTTTCCATGATGACGGGGTTGGGCGTGACGCGAAGCTGAAGAACGTTCTGCGTCGTTACTTCGCGACCTATCGAGGTCTGGATCGATTACCTGCGCGAGTCAGCCAATCGCGCGGTGAACGACGAAGCAGGCGCGCACCGGTTCAGGACGTCTGGTGAAATTCAATTTCGATCCGTCAGATCGCCAGCAGGTTTCGATGACTCAGCGCAACGGCAAGAATGCGCCGATTCAGGGTACCAGCGCCGACATTCTGAAACGCGCGTTGCGGCTTTTGAACGATGAGTTGCGCCGAGACCTCGGCAAAGATCGTGAACATCATTCACGATGAAATCGTTGTCGAAGTTGACGAAGATGAAGCACCCGCGGTCGCCGCAAACGGTCGAGCGCGCGATGTGCGCAGCCGGCGAGGAATACCTGACGACAGTGCCGGTGAAGGTTGAATCGCAGATTGCCGACTGAATGGACGAAGTAGTCAGGCCCGGTCTTATGGGACGTCTAGTGACATATGCGACAAATAGGACCTATGTTCACAGCTGCTAAAGTTTCTGACCACGGCAATGCTGATAGATTCCTTTGCGCCAAATTTGACGCCACCGAGGTTCACCGCATATCGATTAACGCGTCGCGCCAGACTGTCTACGAAGCACTTTGGACCGCGGACCTCGGCGGTTCACTGGTGATCAAGCTGCTGCATGTTGCTGCGATCGATGCCCGGATTCATCGCGCGGCGTGGTCACTCACCTCCGCGAAATCAGAAAGATCACGCTACAGACTCTGATAGATTCGGGCTTTGGCTTGCTTGCTGAAAGAGCCCGTCAGAAGAAATTGTCCTGGGCGTAACGGGCAGGTTCTGGCGCCCGACCGGTAATCTCTCAACCTTCAGGCGATCCGATTTCGATCATCCAGTGCCCGCGCAGGTTGGCGCGAGGCGTCTGGAATTTCAGCGTCAGCGACGAGGCCCGACGGTCGGACAATTCTCCAGACCGAAACGCGCGTTATCTGTGGCGACGCCAGACAGCCGCCGAAAGTTTCTGGCCTACTGGTTCGTGGTCCGGCCATTTAGCGGTCTAATCCGTCTAATAATGCTGAGAAATGTACGAAAGGCCGCGGAAAAAGGGCGCTGATGCGCGGTCAAAGTCCGGCAACACCTGTCATATAATCCGCCGCCTGCGGCAACTAATCAATGAACACGGAGCGCTTCCGTGAAGACTGACGGAATGCAAATCGCGGAGCTGAAGGCTGAACTGGAAAGGCTCCACAGCGCCAGTTTTGGCTGGGCGTTGAGTTGTTGCCGTCGCGATCAGACTGAGGCTGAGGAAGTCTTGCAGACGGTTTATTTGAAGATCCTTGAAGGCAAAGCGCGTTTTGGTGGCGAGTCGAGTTTGAAGACCTGGCTCTTTGCCGTGATTCGCAAAACCGCCGCCACCGAATATCGCCGGCGACTGCTGCGCAGCTTTCAGACTGACCGGCGATCCGGAAGAAATGGTCGAACGCGTTGCGCACCAGCGAATCGCAGTCAGCCGGTTTTGAAAGGTCTGAATTGCAGGGACACTTCCAGATCGCGATGAAGAGTTTGCCGAAGCGGCAGCGCGAGGCTCTGCATTTGGTTTTTTACGAGGACTTGAGTTTGCGCGAAGCCGCCGATGTGATGGGAGTTTCAATCGGCAGTGCACGGCAACATTATGAGCGTGGCAAGAAGCGCCTGCGCGAGTCTTTGGCCACAATGGAACTGGGTTATGGCATCAATTGGGGAAGAGCAGGAAATCCGAGCGCTGTTTAGCGAGCTGAAGCTCGCTGACGAGCAGACCGCGCCAGGCTTCAACGCTGTCTGGCATCGGGCCCAGGCGCGTTCGCTGAAGCCGCGGCGAGCATTCAATCTTTCATTCGCGGTGGCGACCGGTGTTGCTGATCTGCGCGTTGGCGACACTCGCTGTCTGGTCAATGCGCTCGCAACCAGTCGCGCCGGCATCGGCGGTCTGCGAGTATGTCTGCGCAGGCGGGTTCGTTCGCGCCCCGGCCAGACAAGTCATCAACCGTTGCCGGCACCTACTCAGCACGCGTGAAGTACATTCGCCCTTTGGTCAAGAGTCGGGTGCAGCAGATCGGTATCGCCACAACACGCGCAGGAGATCGCGGGTAATCAACAGTTGACCAAGGAAGCCAAAGCGATCGCGAGTTGGCAGTCGCCCACGGCGGATCTCCTGAGCTCGCCCAGCGACGGTTTGTTCAAGTCGCTTCCGCAGCTAAACGAGAATGCTAACGAGCTGAAATCGTTCCTGCCCAATCGTGAAAACGATAAGGAGAAGTAATATGAGCCAGAGATGGATTTTGCGAGTGGCAATGGTGATCGCGTTTGCGTGCGCGAGCGCCGGTCGCCAGTGGCGCAACCGAGCCGGCATGAGGGCCCCAGCAGCCGCCGCCTCAGGGCGAGCCGGACAGAAACCGCCACCGCCACCGCCTGACCCCTTGGTGATTCGATCTTTCCGCCCGAGATGATCATGCAGCATCAACGCGAACTGGCGTTGACTGACGAGCAAAAGGCATTCATGCGCGGAGAGATTCAGCGAACGACGACGCGCTTCAACGAACTTCAATGGCAGTTGCAGGACCAGATGGAAGCGTTGCACGAGACGGTCAAGAGCAATTCCATCAACGAGCAGCTCGCCCTCTCGCAATTGGATCAAAGTGCTCGAGAGCGAACGTGAAATCAAGCGTCTGCACATGGAGCTGGCAATTCGTCTTAAGAACAAGCTGACGGCGGATCAGCAGATGAAGCTCCAGACGATCCGGCAAAATAACAGGCCGCCGCGCGCCTGATGGTCCCGGTATGGGCCCGGGACGCGGCCCTGGACCCGGCAGACCTGGTGGGCCTGGGACTAGGGTCAGGACCGGGACAAGGGACCTCCGGGGATGGTCAGAGGACCGACGGTCTCGCTAACCGCGCAGTGTCAGGTCGACGTCGACGTCGAGACGCGCGAAGCGGCTCGGCTCCGCTAACAGGCGGACTTGAAAGTCTGACTCAAGTGTTCGCCTGACGGTGCCCAGCTGAGGCCGTGCAGAACGCGAGCGGTAGCGACCGGATCACTGCAGTCTCATCGACTCCAGAACACAACCTCGCGGCGACGTATCGAACTGGCCGGATGATTTCCCGGCTCTCATGATCCGGTGCGCTACCGCTCCGGTTCTTACATTCCACGCCTCAGCTTTCGCGGCTTGCTTTTCTCCAGATCAGATACGCCGGAATGCCGGTGAGCACAATCAGATATCCAATACCTGAAGTGCGTGGCGCGAGATAACCGAGATCAATTACAAACAGGAAAGCCAGCACAATATAGATCAGGGGCACGAGCGGATAGCCGAAAGTTCGATAAGGCCTTTCGAGATTTGGCGCCTTTCGCCGCATCACAATCACGGCGGCCACCATCAATCCATAGAAAATCATGTCGGCCGATGTCAGATATTCGATCAACTGAGTATAGACATTTCCGTAGGCTACCTTGCCTGTCTTTGCATCGATCGTCGCGGTGCGCGGCAGCGTGAGACAGGCCGCCCAGATGCCTTGCGTGATCAGGGCCACGGCGGGTACATGCTTTGAATTCACCGTGCCGACGCGCTGAAAGAAAAGGTTGTCGCGCGCCATCGCGTAATAGACGCGAGCGCCCGGCCAGGATCAAACCGTTGTTACATCCGAAGGTCGAGATCATGATCGCAATTGCCATGATGATCTTTCCCGTCGGACCGAAGATCGCCTGCATCGCGGCGGTGCCGACGCGATTCGATTCGGCGTTCTGAATTGCTCCCAGCGGCAAAACGATCACGTAGGCCAGGTTGGCGAGCAAATACAATCCGACAACCAGTCCACATCCAATCAAAAGTGCGCGCGGTAAATTGCGACCCGGGTTTTCAACTTCGCCGCCGGTGAAGGTGACGTTGTTCCAGGCCGACTGGGCGAAGAGGGGTCCGGACATCGCGCGGCCGAGAAACATCAGCAAGGCGAGCGTGAGGGGTAGCTTTTCCGGTCGCGGCGAATCCGAGTTGCGAGGCCTGCGGGTTCCAACCATTAAGCGTCGGGTTCCACCCACGAAGAGGTGAAGGCCGCGCTGCCATTCTGCATCCCCACCTTCCAGCCGATTGTCAGCCCGACAACGATCGAGACCGGAGGAGCGCTGCGGTCTTTGTGAAGGTGAACGTGTTTTGAATGATCTTGCCGGTTTTGAGCCCGCTTAGATTCGTGGCCGTCAGCAGCAGAATCATGAGAATGGCAATCAGTTGATTAGTCGAAAGGCCAATGGCGTAACCACCGAGCGCGCGCGGCGCGATGAGATAGTTGTCGCCGGAGATCGCCGGAATGAGAACGCCCATGAAATTGGCGAAGGCGACCGCCACCGCGGCGATGGTTCCGGTTTGCACGACCAGGAACGAGGGTCCAGCCAAAAGGAATCCGATCGAAGGACCATAAGCCTCGCGCAGAAACACATACTGTCCGCCGGCGCGGGCATCATGGCCGCCAGTTCCGCGCACGAAAGCGCACCCGTGATTGGTGAGGACGCCGGCCAGGGCCCAGGCGGCCAGTAACCAACTCGGGCGAGGCGACCAGACGCGCCGACTCGGCCGAGACGAGGAAGATTCCGGAGCCAATCATCGAGCCCACCACGATCATAGTTGCATCGAGCAGGCTGAGGCCGCGGACGAGTAGACGCTTTCGGCTCGTTCGGCGCTGTTCGCCGGTTGAGCAGACGCTTCCATCCGAAACTACCTCCGTTAATTTGTCGGAAAGTCAGGCGGTAAGACGCGCGGACAATATGTCAAAGCGGGCCCAAAGATCAATACGAATGTGTTGTTCCAGTTTCGGAATCCGGCGGGGTTAGAGTACCAACTTTAGTTGGGCTTTCATTCTTGTTGACCAGAACGCCCGGCTAAAGTCGGTACTCTAACACCCCTCATGAAAATCAGAGATCATGATCTGTTTCTGCAACTCGAGCTATTGCTCGGCGCGTGTTGGACAACGGTAGAAGGGGAGATTGTCTCTAAAGGGTTCCCGTCTTGCCGCGTGGTATACTCCGACCTGAAAATGGCTGAATTCACTGTTCGTTTAGGAACGCCTGCGGGCGAAATCGTGACGCGCACCGTCGAAGCTTTGGCGGCGAACGAGGCGCGCACGCGTCTGGAGCACGAAGGCTTCAAAGTCTTTGCGATCACACCGCCAAAAGGTGAAGGCGTCGCTTCGCTTACCAGGTCAGGTGCGGCCGGCGGCCGGGTCCGGGTCAAAGCCAACGATTTTCTGCTCTTCAATCAACAGCTGGCCGCGTTGCTGCGCGCCGGCATTCCGATCTTACAAGCCGATCACAATGCTGCGACGCCGGGCCACGGCGCCGCGTCTGCGAGCCGTTTTAGAGAGCGTGGAAGAAGCCATCCGCGGCGGCGCGGCGCTGTCCCAGGCATTTGCGGACGCAGGGGGCGATGTTCCCGCGCATCTACACGGCCTCAATTCTGGCGGGCGAAAGATCGGGCGCGTTGGACGAAGTCTTGTCGCGTTATGTGAGTTACATGAGGCGATCCGTCGGACTGCGTCGAAAGATTCGCGGCGCGTTGGCGTATCCAGCATTTCTGCTGATCGCCTGTCTCGGCATGGTGGTGTTTCTGACCACTTTTGTGGTGCCGCGCATGTCTGATTTGTTCGCCGGATTTGGAAACAATCTGCCGCTGGTAACGGTGATCGTCCTGGCGCTTTCAGGCTGGATGATGCGGAATGGGCTTTGGGTCGTGCCGCTGCTGGCCGTGGGATCGGTTGGGGGCGTTATCTGGTCACGCACTCCGGGCGGAAGGCTTGATGATTGATAGAACGATCTTGAGATTACCGCTGGCGGGCAAGCTGGTGGTGCAGATGAGCACCGCGCAGGCCTCGCGATCTCTGGCGACACTGCTCGCCGGTGGCATCACGCATTGTCGAGTCGTGGAGATCGCCGCCGAGATCAATCACCAATGTTGAGTTGCGGCAACGCAGTTCGGCAATTCTGCCCTTGATCCGTGAAGGCCGTACCTTTACCGAGAGTCTGGAAACGGCTAACTGGATGCCTGAATTAGCGGTGGACATGATCGGAATTGGCGAGCGTTCGGGCAGTTTGCGCGAGATGCTGGACGAAGTGGCGACGTTCTATGACGCCGAATCAGAAGTGCGTTTAGAGCAGTTGACGACCACCCTTGAGCCTGCGATTCTGGTCGTCATGGGCGGCGTGGTGGTGACGATTTTGCTGGCGATTTATTTGCCGATCATTCAATCAATATCGTCTGGCCCGATGACGCACTGAAAGAAAGCAAGACGCAAACCAACAGTTTGCGTTACATCATGAAGCAAATAACTGACGAACAAGTTGACACCAAGCTCGCTGACGCGGTGCGGACGGAAATCACCCAGGCCGAAGATGATCTGCCTGCCGCCGTCGAACCGCCTGAGGTGCTGGAAGCGAAGGACCTGGCCCGTCGCTATCGTCTTCCGTTCGTAAATCTGCTGCCGCAGGACGGCGACTCTCCGATCGATTATTCATTGCTCTTCAGAAGTTCCCGTCGATCTGATGCTGCGACATCAGTTCGTGCCCTTGCGGCGCGAGAATGGGAGGTTGCACATCGCGATGGCCGATCCGACCGATCTCGATCGCCTGGATGAACTGGCCGGCGCCCTGCGCATCGCGTCTGGTTCCTTCAGTGGCCACCGCCGGAGCCATTGATGTCGTGCTGCGTAAAGGTGATTCCACGCAGCGTGTCTTGCAGGAAGCGGCGTCGGGATTTCGCATTTCACTGGTGCGCGAGACCGAACAGCGGCGAGGAAGTTCTCGACCTCGATCGCTTGGCGACCGACAGCGAGATGTCGCCGATCATCAAACTGGTCGACACCATTATTTACAACGCCATGGAGTCGCGCGCGCTCGGACATTCACATCGAAACTCGCGATACGGAAGTGCAGGTGAAGTACCGCATCGACGGCGCGTTGTATCACAAAGTCGATCCGATCGATCTGGCTTATCACCAGACACTCATTTCGCGTATCAAGGTCATGTCGGAACTCGACATCGCCGAACGCCGCGTGCCGCAGGACGGTCGCTTTCGCGTTCGTTACAAAGGCCGCAACTGTCGACTTCCGCGTTTCGATCATGCCCACCGTCCATGGCGAGGATGCGGTGATTCGTATTCTCGACAAAGAGCAGATCAACGAAGAATTCAAGAACCTGGATCTAAACGTCGTTGGATTCGATCCCGAGGACCTGCGAAAGTTTCGGCGCTACATCGCTGAGCCGTACGGAATGGTGCTGGTGACCGGGCCCACCGGTTCAGGTAAGACGACTACGCTCTACGCCGCGCTCAACGAGATTCGCAACGAAGAAGACAAGATCATCACCATCGAAGATCCGGTTGAGTATCAGTTGCACGGCATCACCCAGATTCCGGTGAACGAGAAGAAGGGCCTGACCTTTGCGCCGCGGCCTGCGATCGATCCTGCGCCACGACCCTGACAAGATCATGGTCGGCGAAATTCGCGACAACGAAACGGCGCAAATCGCTATTCAATCAGCCCTGACCGGCCACCTGGTATTCACGACCGTTCACGCCAACAACGTGATCGACGTGATCGGACGATTTCTGAACATGGGCGTCGAGCCCTACAACTTTGTTTCTTCCCTGAATTGCGTGCTGGCCCAACGTCTGGTGCGCGTGCTTTGTACCTTTTGCCGGCGGCCGATTCACCCTCCGACATCTGAATTAGTCGAATCCGGTTTGCGTCCCGAAGAGCATCGCAGCAGCGTTTTTATATCAAATGTCGGCTGCGACGCCTGCAATCACACGGGCTATCGTGGCCGCACCGCGATTCACGAACTGCTGGACCTGAGCGACAACATTCGCGAGATGATTGTTGAGCGGCGTCCGGGCTCGGAAGTCCGCCGCGCCGCCGAGGCCGAGGGCCTGACCAGCCTGCGCGAATCTGCCCTGAAGAAAGTTTTTCCGGGGTTTCCACTTTGCACGAAATTAACCGCGTCACTTTTGTCGAGGAACTGAAGCTAAACGATCGGCCCTGATGGCCAAATTAGCCCGACAAAAGGGGAAGTTGCCTGAGCGCCTCAAAGTCTCTCCCCCTTAAATTTAGCCTGTTTTTCGTGTAGACTGCTTGAGTTTTTCGCATTGCGGAACTGGTTCGGACTAGTTGCGTGTAAACAAGAGACTCCCGGGTTTTCCGGTGGACTCTTTCCAAAAGCCTGACGTTTCCAAATGAGGTTACTTATGAGATTACGAAACCGTTGGCACTCGCTTATGGCGCTGATGATTTTGGCTTGCATGTTAGCGCTGCCGATGACCGCGTTCCGCCACCAGGGGCAAGGACCACTACCGGCGCGGCATGGATTACGAGAAGGCGCAACAATGGGAGAAAGCCGCGCAGGAATTTACGCAGGCGCTGGCCGCTGAGCCCGGAAACGTCGATTACCAGTTGCACTACCGGCGCGCGATTTTCAATGCTTCGCAGTCGTTCATGCAGCAGGGCCGCGCCCTGGCTGAACAGCGTGATTACGTCGGAGCTTATAACGCCTTTCGCCAGGCCTTCGGCTACGATCCGGTAAACCAACTTGCCGTCTCAGAGATGGAGCGCATGCTGAGACTTGAACAGGTCAAGCAGGGAAATGTCCGCACGGATTCCGGCGACGGCAATCCCAGGACCGATACGGCGCGTCGAACGACGGATCGCCATCTCAGCCTGGCCAGGCGCGTCCGGCGGAACAGGATATTCAAACCAAGCCGGAACCAACGCGCGTGATCAATTTCAATGGCGTGGATCTCAAACAGGTAATCAAGCAGTTGGCGGCGGACCTGAACCTGAACGTCATGTTCGACCGGCAATCGTTTGCCCAGCCGCGTCCGGTTGAGGTCAACCTGCGCGATGTCACCGCGGCGAAAGCTCTCGACTACATCTTCCTGCAGGAGAATCTGTTTTTTCAAAAGCTTGATCGACGAACGATTCTGGTCGCCGACCAGACGCGCCGGCCACAGTACCAGCAGCTGGTCGTGCGCACGTTCTTCATCTGCCAATTCAGACCCTGACAAAATCAAGGGTCTGATCGCCCAGGCTTTGCCGGCATCGGTTGGCCGGCCCCAGCCAATAGTCGTTTCCGATAAAGACACGAACAGTCTGACTGTTCGCGACACGGCTGAGAACGTGAAACTGATCGGCGAGCTGCTGCAAAGCATCGATAAGGATCGCGCCGAAGTCGTGATGGATGTGGAGATTTATGAGGTCAACCGCAGCGATCTACTGACGTTTGGTAATCAAATTGGATCAGGGACCTTCAATATGGGGGATCGCCTGGTTTGTCGATTCTGACTGCGAACTGGCACCACTAATCCCAATCAGACTCCCGGTGTGGATCTTTCGAAGCATAATAAGCGGCGTTCCGACTGCGGCTGCGCTGGCGCTGGTTATTCCACCGTCGGTCTTCAATGCTTTTCAAAGCAGGAGCAACGCGAAACTCCTCGCTTCAACCCAGGTCCACGCTTTCAATAACGAAGAATCAAGCGCTCGTATTGGTCAGCGCGTGCCGGTGCAAACGGCTCAGGCCTATCCCTTCGGCGTGCAGACGGGAACTAACCAAACCAATCCGGGTGGCTTTCCCACCGGAGGCTTTCCGGTCATCAACTACGAGCCGACCGGCTTGACGCTCAACTTCACGCCCATCGTTTTTCCGAACCTCGATGTGCAGGTGAAGATGAAGATCGAAACGAAAGACGTGAGCGGCGCTAATACCCTGACTCCGACCTTCACCGAGCGAACTCTGAACGGTACCGCCCGCGTGCAGAATAACCGGACGATGATGCTGGCCAGCGTCTCGACTGAAGTTCAGTCGAACGGTCGACAGGGTCTGCCCATTCTCGGCGGTCTGCCCGTTCTCGGGAGACTGTTTACTTCGCCGACGAAAGAAAGTCGCCAGGTGGATATTGTAATTGCGGTGACGCCGCGAGTACTGCGCGCGCCGGCCCTGACGCCGCGCGATGAAGAGATGCGGCCGAGCGGCACCTCTGCAGGCGCCCACCACCGGCTCGCTGGAAGCGATGCTGCGGGAAAGTGACCGCGAGGAACAGATTGCCGCGGCGCGACGGATTCCCAAACAGGCGAACATTCTGTTGCCGGATGCTCCGGCAACCTATGAACCGGCTAAGCACGGACAGCACGCAGCAGGCGACCGTCGCCGCTAACAAGACCGAAGCTCCCGCTTTGGCGCCCGCGGCTAACGGCTCACAAAACACCGGTCAGGCTTCGGCTCCGGCCCAAGCCGTTACCAGACCAAACGGCAGCTCCAGCTCGAACTGACGTGGCTTTACAAAGCGACGGCGTGCCGCAGCCTAAACCGGCAGCGTTGATGGCCACGCAGTCACCGCGCTACGGAACAAAAGACAGATGTGGCGACCGCTTTGAAGAGCCTGGTGTCGTCGCCGACGGACGTCTCAACGACCAGTCTGAACGCCAAGCAGGAAGCTCGCTGCGACGCAGCGGCGCCGCCGATATTGAAGCCTGATAGCTTCTGTACCCGGACCCAAAGCGATTGAGCCCACACCGAGCTTGATTGAGCTCAGCCTGACTCTGATCAAGCCGAATTACAGGTTGGCGCGAAACGACAACTTGCTTTACAGGTGAAATCTGATGCACCGCTCGGACTGGCTGTGATCACTCTGCGGTTCGATCCTTCGGTCTTGAAGATTAGTGGCGTGTCGGCGGGCAGTCTGTTCGCCAATGCGAAGAATCCACCGACCGTGACGCAATCGGTCGATGAGCATGGAATGATCCTGCTTTCGATCAGCCCGGCCAGCGGTTCTCCGATAACCGCGGACGGAGTGCTGCTGAACCTCGAAGTCGAAGGCGTCAGCGCGGGCGACAGCGCCTTGTCGTTTGATTTATCAAATGTGCATCTGGTCGCCGGCGATGGCCGCACGCTCACGGTTCAAATCGAACCGATTAAATTGACGGTGAAGTAGTGATACGCAGAAAGGACACGGAGACAGATGGTGACGCTGGCGACGCGGCGGAATTCGGTTTTCCCGTGTCATCGCCTGCTGCTTACTGCCGTCGCCGTCTCGTACTCAGGCTTCTCGCTGATTGAGTTGATCATTACGGTTTCGGTGCTGGCGATTCTCACGCTGGGCGTCATCCCTCTGGTCCAGGTTTCAGTTAAGCGTCAGAAGGAATATCAACTGCGCGCTGCCCTCCGCGAAATGCGAGAAGCAATCGATCAATTTCATCGCGAAGCGCTGGCGGGCGCGCAAATGCAGGTTAACCAGCAGCAGGGTGCGAGCTACGGCGCAGCAGGAACAGGCGCCCCGCAATCCGCCAGCAGCCAGGGCCAGCAGGCAAGCAGCCCAACATCTTTGCCGATCCGCGGGTGCGGGTGGCCATCACCGACCAGACGCTTTTTACGGCTGACAATCCTGATCGCTACCCTCCGGATTTGGAAACTCTGGTTAAGGGTGTCGACGTGCTGCCGATAACGGCCGGCAGCCTGGGCCGGCGCGGGAATCTGAATTACAGCGCGACCGAAGCAGCCAGCGGGGATTCCGCGGTTCCCAAGACCAAGATTTATTTGCGACAGATTCCCATAGACCCGATGACCGGAAACCGCGATTGGGTGTTTAGTTCATGCTATGACGCCGCTGATTCCACCTCGTGGGGTGGCGAGAACGTCTTTGATGTGCATTCGAAGTCGCAGGCGACGGCGTTAAATGGAGAGAAGTACAGTGACTGGTAAGACAGATAGGCAAAGATCAGCAGCAAAGTTCCAGACAGCAGCAGTGCAGGCGTAGGCAGTTCGCTGCCCGCTAGCTTACGCACTGGTGCCGCTGGGTTTCACCCTGCTCGAGCTGATGATTGTCATCTCGATCATCATCATTCTGGTTTCGGTGGCCCTGCCGCAGTACCAGAAGACGATCATGCACGCGCGCGAGACGATGTTGAGCTACGACCTCGACACGATGCGCAAGCTGATCGATCAGTACGCCGCCGACAAGGGCAAACTGCCGCAGTCGCTGGATGATCTCGTTACCGCTGGTTATATGCGCGACGTGCCGAAGGATCCAATTACTGACAACAAGGACTGGAACATTGTCGACCGGCGACGATCCGTACTCGACTGAAGGCGGTACCGGGATCACTGATGTGCATAGTTCTTCGAGCGAAGTCTCAACCGCTGGAACCCCGTACAGCGAATGGTGAGAGTCAGTTGTCTGTGTCAGTCGTTGGTTGCAATCGTCACGTCGACTCACTAACCACTGACAACTGAACGACAAAATGGCCTGCGAATCCCTTCGATAGATTGTTAAAGCCACGATTTCCTGCCGCCGCGGTGGGAATTGAGGGCGATGGTGCGTCGGTGGTGCAACTCGATCGGGCCAAAGGCGGCATTTGTCGTCAAGCGGGCCGCGTCAGTAAGTCTTCCGTCGCGGCGTAGTCCAGCCCGGCTTTGATTCAACCAACATTCGCGACGCCGGTTGAGCTGGCGACCGCGCTTACCGATCTGATCACCAGCGCCGGATTGTTACGCCAGCGCAAGTGGTCCACCGCTTTGCCGGAAGCCTCAACCCGGTCGGCGATCATTACCATTGAAGGCGCGACGGCTTCTCGCCGCGAGATCGAAGAAGATGTTCGAATGGAAAATCGAGCGCAACTTTGGCGCGCCTTCGTCCCAGTTGCGGCTGATCGCGCGAACAGTTGGCGCCGGATGCGCAAAAACAGTCGCGCTATCTGGTGAATGCAATTCGGCTGGAAGTGCTGGCCGAGTACGAAGCAGTTTTTGCGCTCGCTTGGCTGGCACGTGGGTTTGGTGCTGCCGCGCCACGCCGGCGAAGAGCAGTGGTTGCGCAACGGCCATCGGGGCGATGGCTTGTTGTTGACCGCGCACGACGAGGGGTTCACGGCCGTGCTGATGCGCGGAAATCGCACGCTGACTTTGCGATCGGTTTTCTGCGATGCGGCAGGAACGCGACGATGAACTTCATCGCGTGCTGCTGTTTCTATCGCGACCGCGCCGGCGCCGGTAAACAGAGCGAGACATCGTCTCTCGATCGGTTGTTGGTCGTAGGTGAACAGCTGGACAAGGCTCGGGTCACTGAAATCGCTGAAGAGACGTTTGGCGTTCGGCTCAAGCCTTTGGCCGCCGGTGACGTGGGTCTGATGATTCCCAGCGGCGATTTGGATTTTGACGCGATCGCGGCGCCACGCCGGGCTGGCCCGCTTGGCCTGGTAGATACGCGGTACGCACGCTGCGAGCGTGCTGCCTCTGAACGATTCAGGCAGCACGCTGGAAGCGTGCGTACCTAGTCTTGAAACTTTCCTGATTCACCGGACGTAAACTGGGCATTAACACGCGATGAAGGCGGCGATTTCCCTGACAGATCCTGGCACATTGGCTGACGGCGAGCTGGTTCTGACCGCGGTCGCCGGACGCGAGTCCGCGTTCGAAGAACTGGTGCGCCGCTACCAAAGACCGATTGCTTCGTATGTCTATCGCATGGTTGGCGATTACGATGCGGCCCTCGATCTCACGCAGGAAGTCTTCATCAAAGTTTACAATTCATTGGCCCGCTATCGCTCCGAGTTCAAATTCTCGACCTGGATTTACAAGATCGCTCACAATGCCGCGATCGATCACCTTCGCCGTCACAGTGTCCGCGATCAGATCCTGACGGCTGGAGTTGACGGCACGCGATCGGAAATTGCGATCGAGAGCCGCCGGCTCACCCCGAACAGGAAAGCGAAAGAGAAGAACGAAGATCAGAAATAGAATCTGTGGTGCAATCACTGCCGGCTGCCTATCGCGAACTTATTGTGCTCAGGCATTCACATGACTTGAGCTACGACGAAATTGCCGAAGTCACCGGGCTGCCGTTGGGCACGGTAAAGAACCGTCTGTTTCGCGCCCGCGAGGCGATGCGTGATTTGCTGGTGCCGCGAGGAATCACCAGCGCTTAAAAATTGCGCATGAACGATTTCAGCGAAAACAAATGTCAACTCGAAGACGTCGCGGCGTATCTCGACGGCGAGTTGAGCGAAGCTGGAATCAATCGTTTCGAAGATCACCTGAGGTCGTGTGGCGAGTGCGCGACAGAGTTGCGCGCCCAGCGGCAACTGCTGTGTACACTCGATGTGGCTCTTTAACGGCACGCGTTCTTTCCAGCTGCCTCATGACTTCACCCGCATCGTGACGGCCCGCGCCGAGAGTGATCTCAGCGGCATGCGCAATAAGCATGAGCGTCGGCGGGCGCTGAAATTATGTGCCGGGCTGGCGCTCGTTTCGTTTGCGCTGCTCGGGGCTGCGGCGCGCGACAGTCGTGCTCGATCCGTTGCGCACGTTCTTCAAAGTTACCGGCAGTCTGTTGCAGCTTGCCTGGCAGGCTGCCTCTGAAGCGGTTCATGAGTGCGGCGGTCCTTGTCCGCGTCATCATGCGGGCTGTCCTGCCGGCCCAAAACGGCCTCGCCTTGCTCATGGTGGCGGCCTTTCTCTTGTCGGTTTCGGTTCTTCCTTTCCTCTTAGTCAAATATCGTCGCGCGCAAACCATTGAATAGGAGTCGTCCCGTTCAATGACCGCGTCACTATCCCTTTTCGACATTAGATTCAAAATCTCTGAGGTGGCCCAAAGCTGCCATCGGATAATCGCGCTGATTGCCGCCTCACTGGTCCTGGTAATTGCCGGTTATGCGCAGCCGGCCAGCGAAGCACATCCCGGCGATCCGCAGGCCCGGGTAATCGAAGGCGTAACCAACACCACCGTGTTTGGGATGGGCCAGTCGATTAGAATCACCGGAACCGTGAAAGAGGGCGCGATCGCGTTTGGCGGCGATGTGATTGTCGAAGGCTCGGTTGATGGCGACGTCGCGGCCATCGGTGGTTCGGTGATCCAGCGCGAAGGCGCGCGCATCGGCGGCGATGTGATTGTGCTGGGCGGCATTTATCATCACGGGAAAGCCGCGCCCGATCGCGATCCGAAGAGCGTCACCATTATGTACGCCGGCTATGAAGATCAATTGCGCCGGGTGATGCGCGATCCCTTCAGCGTGCTTCATCCGCAAATATCTGCGGTATTCTTCGGCACGCGTCTGTTGGCAATCCTGGTCTGGTTTGTCATATCACTGGCCCTGACTGCGGCCATGCCCAATACAGTCAGTCGCGCTGTTACGCGACTGCAGTTAGCCAGCTTGCGAGTAGCTGTGATTGGATTGCTCGGTGCGGTAGTGATTACGTTCGGCGTCCTGGGCAGTTTGTGGTTGCTGCCGTCGATTGTCGGGGCCGCGATTTCTTTGCTGGCCTTGTTGCTCGCGGTTTTGTCGACGGTCTTTGGGCGGGTGGTAATCTTCGCGGCGACTGGCCAGCGGTTACAGCGCCTGCTCCTGCCGCGGTTACAATCTGAATCCGTGACATTATTGTTGGGCGTCTTGTTTTGGATCGTGTGTTCGTCGTTGCCTTACGTGTGGCCTTTGGTGCAGGCAGGATTGTTTGTGGCGAGCCTGGGACTAGCCTTAACGGCGCGTTACCGCCTTGCCTGGAAGAAGAAAGAGCCTGTCAGCGAATGATCATCCGAGGCACTCGAACCTCAAATCGCACAGAGAATCTCGAAACGCTGGTGGATTCATTTTCCGAATCGACAGATGACGTGCTGGTCGCAGCCGCCGCCACCGGCGACGAAAATGCCTTCGAGCAATTGTTCGAGCGGCATCGTCGCCAGGTCGCGCGAATCGCGGGCCGTTTCTTTGCGCAACGCGAGCAGATCGAAGAGATAAGTCAGGACAGTTTCACCAAGGCTTACTTTGCGCTGAACACCTATCACGGCACGCACGCAGCTTCTTTCAAGGCGTGGTTGGCGCAAATAACCGTAAATTGTTGTTACGATCATTTGCGACGAGCGCGCCGCCGGCCGGAACAGGGAATCGATGACATTGAGGACGCGGGGGCGCAGGAGTTTTCGGCCTGGCTGCGGTCGCGCCCGGCGGACGTAGAAACCAAACTGATTTCGCGCGACCTGGCGACAAAACTGTTGGCCCGCCTGAGCGCCGACGATCGTCTGGTCCTGACCTTGCTGGATGTGGAAGGTTTTTCGGTGGCCGAGATTGCCGACGTCACCAATTGGTCAATCTCCAAGGTAAAAGTTCGCGCCCATCGCGCCCGGGCGCATTTGCGGCGTGTTCTCCAGCGTTACATCTAACCGTGGAAGGTAGCGGAATTCTTGTAACTTTCGCGTATAATCCATCGTCTTTTGAAGGTGAGAGCGGGAATTACTCCTGCATGGAGACCAGAAGATGTTCAAAACCAGTCGCCAAAGAAACGAAGATCTGGATCTGATCGGCAAAGTGATTCTGCGATCTGCTGCGGCTCAGGAAGAAGATATCGAGGCCGCTGCTTCCTCTCCATTCTTGTTTGCACGGGTGCGCGCGGCGATAGCCGACGAAAATCGCCAACGGGAAGAATCCGGCGGATGGCTGTCGATGATTTTGGTGGCCCGCCGGGCGATTCCGGCGATGGCTCTGGTGGCTACTCTGGCGGCGGTTTTAACCGTTTGGTCGGCGGGGCCCTCATTTACCGGAGCCCAGGCTCAAAGCGATGAAGAGGCTCTGTTTGGGATGAACGATCCGGGAGTCGAGCAAACTGTACTCACCAGCCGCAGTGGTTTGTCACGGGACGAGATATTCAACATCGTTGTGGACCGCAATTATGAGGTAAAAGGAAAATGACGTTCCCAGGTCACACGAGACTGAAGGTTTGGTTGGTGCTGGTGGTGGTGTTCATCCTCGGCTCGATAACCGGCGCGGCCCTGACCGGATTGTATCGATTGCGAGCCGGCAGTGATAAATCTGAAAGAAATCCGCAGCAGCGCTTTGAAAAGATGCGGAGCGAACTGAACCTTACCGATGAGCAAACCAAAGCCGTCAGCGCGATCCTCGACGAAGCCCGTAACGAATATCGCGCACTTCGCGGTGAACTTCGGCCTCGATTCGAAGAGCCACGGCAAAAAGCTCGTACCAAGATCCGCGCCTTATTAACCTCAGAACAACAGCAAAAGTTCGACGCCTTCGTCGCGCATCAGGACGCCCAGCGCGAGGGTGAGCAAAAGAAACGCTGATTGTTGTCCGAATTTTTGGACGTAGATCCAATCTTAACCGGCACTTTTTCGAAACCATAACGGCTTAGCGAGGCGTTAATAATGAATATGTTGAAATCTGTCTGGGATATGACTGTGAAAACCTCATCAAAATCGACCCTAATCCTAAGCTTTGTACTGATCGCGGCCTCTGCGGCTTTTGCGCAGACGCCCAGCCCCAGTCCGGCCACCCAAATAAGTGGGGTCATCGGTGAAGTCAAAGCCATCGACGCGGCGACCAATCAAATGCAGGTGCGCGCCGATAACGGGGTCATCGCTACGGTCGGAATCAACGATAAGACACAGTACAAACGAATGGCGCTCGGCGCCAAAACTTTGACTGGCGCGACTGATGTCACCCTGGCAGAAGTTGGCCAGGGCGATCGAATTTGGGCGCGCTGGAGACCAGAACGCGGATCAGAAGACAACGCCGGCGGCACAGCTGGTGATTATGTCCAAAGCCGATTTGGCGAAGAAGCAACAGCAGGAAAGGGCTGAGTGGCAAAAGCGTGGAGTCAGCGGCATTGTCGCTTCGGTAAATCCCTCGACTCAGGAAATAACAGTTTCCAGTCGGTCGTTGATGGGCCCACCGCAGAACGTCATTATTCCAATTAACGATAAAGTCCTGATGCGCCGCTACCCGCCCAACACTATTCCCAAATACAGCGAAGCCAAGCCGGGCAAACTGGAAGAGGTTAAGGTTGGCGATCAGTTGCGTGCGCTGGGCGATAAATCAGCCGACGGGACGCACATCGCCGCCGAGGAAGTTGTGTTTGGAACTTTCAAGATTGCCGGTGGCACCGTGACCGCGCTGGACGCGGCAACCAATCAAATCAAGATTACCGATCTGCAGACCAAGAAGCCTCTGACAATTATCATCAAGCCGGATTCGATCATTCGTCGCTTTCCTCAAGGTGGCCAGATGATGCTGGGTGGCATGGGCGGTCCGGGAGGACCCGAGTCAGGGCCAGCAGGGCCAAACCCAGAGTGCCCAGGGTCCCGGATCTCAGGGTCAAAAGCCTCAGGGACCGGGTGGTCCGCAGGGCGCCGGACCGGGCGGTCCGCAGGGTATGCGTGGAGGCGGCGGAAGCATGGCCGACATGCTCGATAAGCTGCCGGTAATTTCGATCAATGAACTTAAAGTGGGCGACACGATTCTGTTGTCGAGTCTGCCGGGGCTGACCCAACTCAGCTCACAGCGATTTCACTCGTCAGCGGCGTTGAGCCGCTGCTCCAAATGATGGCCGCGCGCCAGCAGGGCGGTGCTCGCCCGCAGGGCGGCGTGGATCTCAATGGAAGTTTTGGCGGCATGTTCGGCGGTATCGGCGCGCCGTAATTCAGTTTCCTCTGATTTTTGCAATTCAGATTTCAGAGATAACCGCGCAGCGCGAATCTGTTCTGTGAATCGCCGCGGTTATTTTTCTAATTAAGAGAGTTTGATGATGACTATTCGAAGAATCTTCCCGACTTTGGCCGCTGCCATTCTGGCGCTCGTGGTAATTACCAGCGCTATGGCCCAGGGCCGCATGACCCTTCGTGGCGTGATCAGCGATGAGTTTGGCGCGACCATTGTCGGCGCGACGGTTACGTTGACTGCGCCTGGCGCCACGCCGAAAACAGCTACAACCAACAATGAGGGCGCTTACGCGTTCACCGGGTTGGCGCCCGGCAAATACACGATTCAAGCGGCTTCGAGCGGCTTCGCACCTTCAGAACAAGTTGAGGTTGATTTGACTGCGGCGCGCCGCGATCCGCTCAACCTTACTCTGAAGATTGCGGCCATTGAGACGCAGGTAAAGGTGAACGCCGACACGCCGCTCAGCACCGAAGCCAACAACAACGCGAATGCTCAGGTGATTACCGGTAAGGATCTCGATGCTCTGCCGGATGATCCTGACGAACTTGCCGCAGCCCTGCAGGCATTGGCCGGACCTTCAATCGGACCAAACGGAGGCCAGATTTTTGTTGACGGCTTCACGGGCAGTCTGCCGCCAAAGAAGCCATTCGTGAGATTCGCATAAATCAGAATCCGTTTTCGCCTGAGAACGATCAGCCGTCTGCGCGCATCGACATTTTGACGCGACCCGGTACCGACAAATTCCGCGGCAGTGCGTCTTTCAACTTCACCGACGAAAGCCTGGACTCGCGTAATCCTTTTTCAGTCAATTCCAGCAAGCGCGCTCCTTATCAGGTCCGGCAGATCAATGGCAGCATTAGCGGTCCGATCGTGAAAAAGAAAGCATCCTTTTTCCTGGAGCTGGGTCACAACCAGCAGGATGACAACGCTGAGATTGTGGCCAGTGTGCTCGATGCTAACTTCATTCCCACTCAAATTGGCGCCAGTGTTGGGGTGCCGCGTCGAACCACGAACATCGGTCCGCGTCTCGATTACGCGATCAATTCAAGGAATACACTGATCGTCCGTTACAACTTCTTTCATTTCACCAATCTTCAGGGACTGGGTGGTTTCAGCCTGTTGTCGAAGAGCTATCCCACTTCCACGACAAATCACAACATTCAAGTGACTGAGACTGCGATCATAAATGCAACCACCATTAACGAGACGCGCTTTCAGTATTCCCATAACCATAGCGCCCAGTCGGGCAACAGCACCATTCCGGGCCTGAGCGTCAGCAGTTCTTTCAATGGCGGCGGATCGCAGGTGGGTGAAGCCTTCAACGTAAGGAAGAATTGGGAACTGAACAACTTTACCCAGAAGCAACATGGCATGCACACCTTCAAGTTTGGTGGTCGCATCCGCGGGATCTCGATTGACGATGTGAGCCCCAACAATTTCGGTGGTAATTGGGTGTTCGCCGGTGGTTTCGGCCCGCAGTTCGACGCGAGCAATAGTCCCATTGCCGGCACCAACGTGCTCCTCAGCAGTCTTGAACGTTATCGGCGGACTGTGTTGCTGCAGCAGCAGGGCGTCACGGCCGCGCAGCAGGCTTATTGCGGCGTAGGCGTCAGCCTGAACAATTGTATCCGGCTACTCGGCGGCGGCGCGTCCCAGTACAGCGTAAACCAGGGCATCCCCGAAGCGGCCGTGTCGCAAATCGACCTCGGCGTTTATTGGCAGGATGACTGGCGGATCAGGCCGAACTTCACTTTCAGTTACGGTATTCGGTACGAGAACCAGACCAATGCCGACAGTAAATTCAACTTCGCGCCGCGTATTGCTTTCGCCTGGTCGCCGGGAGCGGCTAATTCCACCAAGCCTCCCAAGATGGTCATTCGTGGCGGTGGCGGAATTTTCTACCAACGCTTTGGCGAGAACTCAACTTTGCAGGCTGATCGTTTCAACGGAGTCACCCAGCAGCAGTTCGCCGTGCCTGAGCCGATTTTCAGGGATGCGGCCGGAGTGCCCGTGCCCCGACGCTGGCGCAGTTGACTGCTTCTCAAAACGTCTATTCTTTGCTGAATTCGTTTCAGTGTGTAAGCGGTGGCCCGACCAACTGCGTGGCCACGAAGGCTAACGTGGCTGGATTTAACCCTCAGCAACAAGCGATCACTCAGATCGCGCCTAACATTCAGGCAGCGGCGTTGTATCTGGCCGGCGTCCAGGTCGAACGTCAATTGCCGAAGAACGTCACCGCGTTCGTTGGCTTGCATACAACATCCGTATGCTGCATGCGAGCCGGTTGCGCGACATCAATGCGCCCATCCCCGCTTCGATCACCACCGCTTACGCCAAATGGAATTCGTCCCAATCCCACCCTGGGGGACGTTAACCAATACGAGTCAAGCGGCAAGATGCGTCAGTGGCAAATGGTCGTCGGTTTCAGTAGCCGGCTGAATCCCAATTTGTCTTTCTCGGGAAATTACATTCTCAGCAAATCGAATAACGATTTTGACGGTGGGTTCCCTATAAATTCCTACGATATGTCAGGCGAGTATAGCCGCGCCAGTTTTGATATCAGGCATCGCTTTACGCTCCTGGGCACCTATACAGCGCAACGCCTGTGGAAAATCACCTTCAATCCCTTCGTGGTTTTGAACACGGGCGGGCCGTTCAACATCATTACCGGTGCGGACACGAACCTTGATCGGATAGCCAACGAACGGCCGACGTTTGCGGCGCTCAACGCATATTGCACGAAGGCTGCCGATCGCTGCACTGCTTTCGATTATTCGAAAACCAGCAACGACATTATTCCCCGGAACTACGGGAATGGCCCGGGTTCAGTCTCGGTCACGCTCAGGGTCAGCAAGACGTTTAGTTTTGGTGGCGAAGCGAACCGCCGGGCGGCGGGGTCTCAACCGCAACAGGGTGGCGATAAAACTGCTTCTGCTGACAACCCCAAGCGTGGTGGCTCAAGCGGAGGCGGGCGTGGCGGTCCGTCGATCGCCGCCATGGGCGGCGGCGCCAGAAGTGGGCGGCCCGGTGGTGGCGGCCCAGGCGGTGGCGGTCCGCAGATGATGATGATGGGCGGACCGGGTGGCCCAGCCGGAGCGGCGAAGTATAACCTGACCCTCTCGCTCAACGTTCAGAACGTGCTGAACCACGTCAACTTTGCCGCGCCCAACGGCAATCTGACTTCACCGAACTTCGGCCGCTCGCTGGCCGTGGCCGGCGGCGGGTTCGGCGGATTTGGCGGATTTGCTGGTGGCAACAGCGGTCCTAATCGGAAGATCTACCTCAACGCCAGGTTTACTTTCTAAAGTTAACCTGAGTCAACTCTCAGTCCTTTCGGAAAGGCGATCCTTGAAAAGGATCGCCTTTTTTGGATCAGTGAACCTGAAATTGGCAGGCACGAGCGGGATGGTGCGGATGGAATTCTCAGAACCTGCCCGGCTTCGCAGCGTATAGGTTACAGAAGAGCGAGAGCGTAAGGCACGTTAACAGTTACCGCTCCTGGCTCGTCTTACGTACGGCCATCGATTTTGCCGTCTCCCGTTTTCGTTTCTCTAACCGGAAGGAAGTCCAACATGAAGAGATACGCTCCGACATCTATTCCCCTCGTTCTGCTTCTCGTTCTCGGGGCAAACACATTCGCTCAGAGCGCCGATCCGGGTAAGTCCAGCGGCGCACCGGCAGTGGCTGTAAATCAATTCCCGCAGCCCCGGCGATAAACTGAGAAAAGCACGCCGATGGAGTTGGCGGCGGCCGCACTGGCGGCGCAGGGCGGCGACAAATTCAAAAATCTGAAAAGCATGTATCTGTATGGGTCGGCCAATCTCTACGCGCCGAACAGTTCCCAGTCCATTCCGGGAAAATTTGTGATGGTGACGGCGGGCGACAAGGTGCGAATCGACATCGACGCGAGTCCGGTGTTCAAGTTCAAACAGGTGTACGATGGCCAGCAATCGTACAGCTCGATGCCCGGCGTCAGCATGCCGCCGGCGAGTAAGTTCGGATTGCCGGTGCTGGCGAAATACGACCAACCAGGGTATACAGTTTCGGCCTTGCCAAACGAAAAGAAGCTGCGCGCGTTTCGCATCGTCGATTCAGAAGGGAATACGACGGACTTCTTTATCGATCCGGCCACGGCGCGGGTGGCAAAATACCTGACCCCTTACAACGGCAATATGTTCGGAACTGAGAATTCAAAATTTACCGAAATCGAGGGAGTGCTGATCCCGGTTAACTTTACGCCAGCGCTTGGAATTGTCCGGGGCAAGGCGCTTTCTTCGCCGAATACAAGGTTAAAGACGTAAAGCTGAACCAACCAATCGGCGACGACGTGTTTGTGATGCAGTAAGACGTAGTAAGCCGGACAAATGCGAAGGCCGCGTCGGAGTTTCCGAGCGCGGCCTTTAGTTTTGTTCGCGGGTCGCCTATTACCTGATCCGCGCCGTAAAACTCACACTGCCCGTGTTATTCGGCGCGGTCTGACTCAGCGTGCCGGCAAAGACCCAGCGGACGTTTCGTTGACCACGCGATCATAGCCAGCCGGCGCCCCGCCTGCGCCGCTCACGGGCGTGTAAGTCCAGGTTGTGCCGCCGTCATTTGAATACGAGAAGGTGGCCACGAGGCCGCTCGTGCCGGGACTACTGGTCATTGAGCCCACTTTGAAATCAACGTTGTGAAAGACTCGTTCGAGCGGATCCGCGTTGGCCGGGTTCGGATCGACAATGATGAAAGCTGCTCGCCGGCATTCCTCCACTATTGGTGTAAACGATTGTGTAGGTGACATCGGTGCCGGGCTGCTGAAATGCCGTTAGGGCTGACGCTCTTGACCAGGCTGATGCTGGGCGGGCTGGCAGTTAATCGTAGTCGCGATCGTTGGCGGTGTTGTTCCGCCGCGTTGCTTTCAGCTACCGCCGGACACATTCGCCGGTATTTGTCACACTGGCCGGGGCAGTTAGCGGCGACGTTCACCGTCAAGTGATAACCGGATAACTCGACCCGGCCGCGAGTGCATCGCTGCGAGTACACGTTAGGTTCCAAGTACGCAGCTCCAACCCGTTCCGGCTGATCGCGGTGGCGGTTAAATCCTGACGGGCAGAGTATCGGTGACCGTGACCGTGCCGCTGGTGGCTGCCGAGCCGGAGTTCGTAACGGTGATTGAGTAGGTCGCGCCGATCTGACCCCGCGTAAAATCTCCTGCGTGTGATTTGGCGATTGATCATATCAGCCAGTTGATTAATGGTTGTCGCGTCAGCTGGCCGTGTCGTTCGTCGTATTAGTCTGACCACCGCCGGAAACCGAAGCCGTGTTGGTGACACTGGCGGGCGCATTACTGGCGACGTTCACCGTCACCGTGATTACCGGATAGCTCGCGGCGGCAGCCAACGCATCGCTGCGCGTGACAGGTCAGGCGTGCCCAGAACACAACTCCACCCAGTGCCGGAAATCGCGGTGGCCGTCAACCCCGCTGGTAGGTGTGTCGGTGACGGTCACCGTACGCCTGTCGTCGCGGAAGTTCCGATGTTTCTGGCGGTGAGTGGAGTAAGTCGCGCCGGTTTGTCCCTGCGAGAAGTTCCCGGTGTGCGACTTGGTAATGGTCAGGTCGCGGGTTTGATTAATCGTGGTCGGGTCGGTGTCGGTGTCATTCCGAGGTGTTGGTCTCGCCACCGCCTGAAGTTGTAGCTGTATTCGTGACACTGGCCGGAGCGTTGGCGGCCACGGTTACGGTGACTGTAATGGCCGGAAAACTCTGACCCGCTGCGCGGGTTGTCGATCGCGTGCAGGTCAGCGTTGCCAGAGTGCAAGCTCCAACCGGTACCGCTAATGGCTGTGGCGGTCAAACCTGCCGGCAAAGTGTCGGTGACAGTAACGGTGCCGCTGGTGGTCGCGCTGCCTGAGTTGGTGACGACGATCGAATAGGTCGCGCCGGTCTGTCCCTGCGAAAGTTCCCGGTGTGACTCTTTGCAATTGTCAGATCGGGCAACTGCGTGACCGTCGTCGGATCGGTGTCGGTATCGTTCGCAGTGTTGGTTTGTCCGCCGCCCGAAACAGTGGCGGTATTCGTAATGCTGGATGCTGCGTTGCCGGCAACGTCAACCGTCACGCGTGATCACGGGATAGCTTGCACCCGCGGCAAGGCGCATCACTGCGCGTACACGTTAAGGTTCCCAGGACGCAACTCCAGCCAGTGCCACTGATCGCGGTGGCCGTTAATCCCGCCGGCAGCGTATCGGTCACACTCACCGTTCCACTGGTGGCCGCGCCGCCAGGGTTGCTAACCGTCAATGAATAAGTAGCCCCAGACTGCCCCTGACTGAAATTGCCGGTGTGCGATTTCACAATCGTCAGATCCGCAACCTGATTGATGGTGGTTACGTCACTCGCCGAATCATCGCTCTGTATCGATCTCAGAACCGCCGGACACGTTCACCACGTTGGTTACACTTGCCGCAGCATTAGTCGCGACATTCACGGTCACTGTGATCACCGGATAGCTCGCGCCCGCCGCCAGGGTTGTGCTTCGGGTGCAAGTCAAAGTTCCGAGGACGCAACTCCATCCCGTGCCGCTAATCGCCGTAGCTGTGAGTCCGCTGGGCAAGCGTGTCAGTGACGGTCACGGTTCCACTGGTGGTGGCGTTCCCTGAATTTGTCACTGTGATCGAGTAGGTGGCCCCGGTTTGTCCCTGGGTGAAGTTGCCGGTATGCGATTTCGCAACCGTCAGGTCTGCGCTGTTGACCGTGACGTCCTCGGCCGTGCTCGATCCCGAGGCATAGCTTGAAGTTGTGGTGCCTGCGGAACTGGTTCGGACAGGATCAGCGTAAGTTGCCGTGGCTGGATTCTGATACGTGCCGTTGGCCACCGTAGATGCGACTCTCGCGGTGAATGTCAGCACGACGCTGCCGCCTCCCGGAATCGTAAAAACGCCCCAGTTCGGAACCGTATCGCCCACGGTGGGATTCGTGGTTGAAGGCCTCGTCGCCTCGCCGTTCAAGGTGACGGTGCCGGTGGAATTGAAAGTGAAGCCCGTCGGCAGAGTATCCGGAGATATTAATGTTTATGGCTGATCCTTTGCCGGCGGGCGTTGGCGACCGTCATGGCGTAGGCGGTAGTCGTTCCCGAAGGAGTATTGGTAACACGTGGCAGTGCTCGTGCTCTTCGAAGTAGTCAGCACGGAATGCACTGCGCGCCTGAAGCCTTGCGCCGGGAACGTCTGTCGAAATAATCGACAAGATATTTCCATTCGAACCAGACGTTGCTCCGTATGCGTCGCCGCTACTGGTCGCGTTGATGCCATTCGCGCCGCCGGTTACGTTAGTACTAGCCGAGCCGTTGATGGCGATGAATCCACCACCACCACCGCCACCCGGTCCGTGGCGATTCCCGGGAGTGCCCCCCGCCGTCTGTGAAGGCCAGGCGTCGGCGCCCTGACCGCCGCGCGCGTTGATACTTAGACTACCGAGGCCACCGCTGTTCGCTACGACCAGAACACTGCCGCCGGCTGCCACCGCCGCCACCGCCGTCATTTTCCGCGTCTTTTCCGTCGGCGCCGTTGGCGGAGATGGTGCCTGAGCCGCTGATGGTTCCAGCGCGGATCACTGACAATTCCACCGCCGGCACCACCGCTACTCATCGTGCCCGAGGAGTTATTGCGCGTACCGGAACCGCCACCGCCGCCCATGATCAGCCGGTTGGCTGCGGCGTCTGGTAAATGCTGCGCCTCCGTACCCGCCCCGATCCGTGTTCGCTTGCCACGGTCTTTCCTCTCCATGACCGCCGGCGCCCCAGTTGCCGCCGCCGCCTGCCGCCCCGAGTTCTCGCTGGTTTGCGGCAAGGTCAGTCATCAGGCTTCCACCGCCGCCGGCGTTGCCGGGAGCGCCGCGCGCGGTACATCCATTCGATAGCCTTCGGCGCCGGTGTTTACCACAGTGTCGGTCGCCGCATCGTAAACGTACCGGGGTGTGCCGGCGATGCCCTCGCCTTTGTTGCCGTGAAAGTTGTTGGTCGAGACGTTTACGTAGTCGGTGGAGGTGCCGCCGCTGGTGCCGCCGGCTCAGTTCGCCGCGCCGGCGCCGCGAAATCCCATTCCTGATAAGTTGACCGTCGCGGCTTCCCAGACTCAGCGCACCAGCGACATCAAAAACCAGGAATGCCGCCCGTCGAACCGTTCCACGCTAGAAGCCGTCAATCCTGATCCGAGCGTGGCACTTGACATACGGCAGCGCACACCTGGAAACGCCTTCTGGACCCTGCGTCCCGCTGGCCGCCGGCATTTTGTATAAGAGTTCACCAGACCATTGCCTGAGCCTGCTCCGCGGATCGTAACCGTGCCGCGCCGGCGGCACTGGTGGCAACTACAAACTCGTAGACCCCGAATTGTTGACAGCAGTCCAACCGCTGGCGGGTGCGCCGCTCGCCACCATCACCGTAGGAATCGGTATTGGTGGAGTTGATCGCCGCATCCTGCATTTGAATCACCAACAGCAGGTCGCCGCTCGCGATCGCAGTGCCAGAGACCGTTGGCGGTACCGATGGAAATCGAAGTTGACCCGGCCGAAGCACCCGCGGCGCCGTGGATAGCGTGTGCTGATCACCCCCGAGAGAGTTCCGCCCGGGCCATCTTTTGCCGGGAACTGGCGCACACTTGCGCCTGACCGCGCGTCCACAGAAACGGAACTCAGCAGGGCGAGAACTATTAGCCGGTGGTAGGCGAGCTTTGGGAGCATGCTTATTTTTGCTCTTCTCTTGCTATCAGGCGCGCTGAGCTGTCCGAATCCAGGCCCGCCTTCGACGCTCCGAACAGATCAAAAAGCTTCGAAAGCTCTGAAGAGATCGTGAAGTAGAATCCACGGCGGCCGGGGATAACATCCGACCCGGCGGGCTCTTTCATCGAAGTGAGATTATAACCTCCACCCAGCCGAAGATCAGGAAGCACCCAGAATCCCAACTCGGTCGCATAGGTTGATCGCGCGGTGCCCGACGAAGGCTGGATCAGCATGCGTGTCTCCAGCGCCCAATCAAGCCGGCGCGTCAAAAGGTACTGGGCCCGCGCCTGAGTCAGGAAAGAAAGCGTCGAGACAAATGGCAGTTCAGGTTGGCCATTGGCGCCCAGTCGTAATGCAAAACGCCCGTAGAGTTCCAGCCGCTTGGTCAGCTGATGATAGCCGTCGGTTGCGAGGGAATCGCTGCGATCGCGCGTCGGAGTAATTCCGTTTGTCTCCTGGGTCATCGAACGATGAGTGTAACTGAACAGCAGTCCGGAACGATCCGAATGCGATCGGGCGAATTGCCAGCGCCGCCATGCCTTCGGTCGTTTCGTTTGATCTGCCTGCGAACGAGCCACGCGAAAACTGAAAACGTGAAAGCGCCGTGATGCCTTCCCGCAACTTGCCGGCCGCGCCCACCGAGAATAATTGTCCGACACCACCGCGGTCACGATATTCATAACGCGCCGAGGCGCGGAAGTCTGAGTTCGGCTGCCAGCCAAAGCCAACTGTCGCGCTGTTGAAACTTTCGTTGGGACCGGCGAGATGGAAGCCGCGCTCGAATCCGACATCGAGCGACAGTTTCTTATTAATCGGCAGCCGGTTCTGCAAGCCGATGACTGCAAAACTGTCAGTACCGTTGATGCCGTTCTCCAATTGATAGCGGCCGGTCATGGCAGTGTATTTGCCGAACCGCGTCTCAACGCCAATCGCTGTTTCCCGGCGTGATTGAGTGCCGGCAAAGCCGTTGGCGGTGAAATCGGCAATCGGAACAATCGGGGCCGCGGCCAGTCTTTGGGTAAAGAACAATTTGCGTTAACGCGTTTACCTGATAAGTAGCGCCCAGGGTCGTCTGGGTCGGGTACGTCGGATCGGCGTCGCCCAGGTTCTGCTCGCGCTTTACTGAAAACTGGAGCTTGTCGGTGGCCTGAATTTCAGCCCCAATCGTTACCAGGTTCGAGTCAGTTTGTTTGTCGTTCGAGGTCATCAGTGAGCGAACGATGATCGAAACCAAAGTGCAGCTTTACCCGTTCCTGAATTGTTTGATCCATCGCGGCCGAAGAGTCAGACGGCCATTGTCTACGTTCTCCGTCTGGTTCCGTTCGGTCGTAACGCCAAAGCGCAGCACCGACTTTTGCCCGGCTTCATTTCGACTGAGACTTCGCCGCGGCGCGAACCGGGGTAACCGTGCCGCCGAATGGATTAAGAAATCCTTCCGACGCGTTCTGATAGCGCGCCCGCACAGTCGATCCGAAGAACGGCAGCGGCTGTGACAGGGTGAGTTGATAAGCGGTGCCGTCGTGCTTCAGCTCGTTGGTTTCGATGAGATTGCCGCTGCCGAGAATTTCGCCCTGGCTGGTGGCGCCAGGCCAGTTGCAGCGAACCGCCGCGCGGCAGGGTCTTTTCGACATCAACACCGCCGAGGAAGAAATCAGGCTCAGTGCTTTCGCGTTGCAGGGCCGCTGAAAATCCGAGCTTCAATCCGATCTTCTTGAAGTTCTTTTGCGCCCGCGCCGTGTAGACCGCAGAGCTCATACTGGTGGCGCGATGCTCGTAGGTTACGACAACTTGCATCAGGTTCAGGACCCGATCAAATGTCGAGACGTAGCGCAGGAAGAAACAGACGGCCCGTCAACGGCGTCCAGGTTGTAATCAATCGATCGCACCAGCGTTTCACGCGAGATGATGACTTCCGGGTTGCGCCGGTCGCGCGATTCCAGCGTGACGATTTCCGAGCCCGGCAGGATCTCTGCGTTGGATGAGCTGAATGATTCCCAGCGTCCCGCCCGGAAACACGTCGCGGGCAAACGCAGTGTCCGGGCGCGCGCCGGTGACCGTGATGAAATCGCCCTGTGAATTTTCGAGGATGCGCTTGAACGCCCGTTAGTTTGCGCGCATAGCCGGAGAGCGGCGCGTCCATGCCGGTGTCGAAAGTCACCGAACATCACGAACGAACGTTTGTGATCGAGAGCGCGCGTAGACTTTTGAATTTGATGAGGCCGCCTCAAAGCGCGTCGATGAATCACCGAACAGCGGATAGACACGATCGAGCGGATCGAGCTGGAACAGGCGGTCGCGTCCCGCGGTGCGATTGATTGGCCGCTGCGAATCGTAAGATAGCGTCAGCATGTTGTCGCCAAAGACGCGGCCGCTGTAGAAGAAACTGACGACGGCTGCGATAGTTGCCCTGTTCGTTGCGCAAGTTAACTTCGGGAATGCTGTTCCCAAAACTCATCTCGGCAAAGCCAACCAGAATCGGGCGACGCATCTCTGAAGTTATGCGGATGCGTTCTTCCGTCTCAATCTGTCCGGTCTGCGCGTGCAGGCGGGCTTCGCCAGGCGCGCCGGAGCCGATGAGCTTCAGCACGGCTTCGCCGTTTCTCAAGTTGAATAACCATTTGCGAACCGGTTTGATTCTGTCGTGCCGGCGAATTCGTGATGCTGGCCAGGCCGGGCGAGGCGAGGGCGAGGAGGCCAGGGGCACTTCCGGACTTTTCGTTCAGCCGCATCAATTGTCCGGCTGAAGTTTCAATACCGACCTGACCGTCGAGCGCGGGGTTGTTCCACTCGTCCAGGGCTTTCACGCGCACGATTGTCGCATCGCTGCCACCGCTCTGAATTTCAGATTTCTCGGAGACGATTTGCAGATGCGTCGCTGGTCCGCGGCCCATCACCATAATTTCTGCCGACTTACCGGGGCGCCGTCGGGACTGATTGCGGTGCACCGGATCTTGTTTGCGCCGGGCTTGAGATTGATTCCCACAAACGTGAACGTGGCAACCTGGTTCTTGTGATCGAGACTGCGCGCACGCCAATGTTCTTGTCGGAAATCTCTTCGCCGTTTATTTCCAGCTTGACGTTCCAGTTCAGCGCCGTGCGTGCTTCGATCTCCGCTCCCGGCGACATCGATACCGAATTCGGCGCAGGCGAAATGATCCGGACTCTCGCCGGGCGCCACCGGTTCGACATTGTCTGAAGCGGCCATTTCGTAAGTACGTTGACCATTCTGGTCAATGGTTCCTGCGGCGGGCGCTGGGTTTGGTTTCCGGCCGCGGCCACGACTGCGGGCGTTTCGGTGGCGACTGGTGTTGGTGACGGCGAGGCAACCGGCGCTTCGGATTTGGTGGTTGAACGCCGGTCTTGTCCTTTTGCGTGAGGACGAAGTTTTGCCGCAGCAAAGCGCCGCCGCCCACCGGTGTCCGCAGCAGTCGGGTCCAGCCTTTTCCTGATTCTCGACCACCATCAGTTAACGCGTAACCGGGCGGCAGACTCACCGGATCGAGTGAAATCACCTGAGGGTCCATCACCAAGCGATGGAAAGTTGTACAAGCCTTCGGAATCGGTAATCACCGATTGGCCGTTGCTCAGGTACAAGCGCACGCCCGGCATTGGACGATCATCGTCATCGAATTGCTGGTTGCCATTAGTATCGACAAAGACCCGGCCGACGATGACCTGACGACTTGAGAAAACGCCGGCGGAAACTCTAACCACAGCGCGGCCAGTGGTGCTGGTGGTTTTTCACCGGACGGAAACACTCCTGAGGCTACGGCGATGTTTGTTTGATCTCCCTCAGACTGCGTTAGCGCCGATGCGCACGCGATACAACAGACGCGCGGTGGCGCCGGCCGCAATTTCGGCGATGCGAAACTGCAATTCACCGTTCAGGAGTTGCGGGCTCGATCGGCATCTCGGGCTCTGAGCCAAGACTGATTCGCGCTGAGCCTTCAGCGAAGTGAAATGATGGCGGGAAGCTTATCGTTGATGACGACGTCGCGCACCGGCGCTGAGGTTGGGATTATGAACCTCGATGCGGTACGTAACCGTGTCGCCGATTTCAGCCTGCGCGTGATCCGCCGACTTCACAATTTGCAGTCCGGTCGGCTCGAACATCGGAATGTTCATCACCAGCGCGCCCAGGTCGTTGATGTTGACATCGTCACGAACGAGTTCGAATCCACCGGCGACGGCCAGGGGCTGGTTGTCGAGAGCATGGACGCTCAGAGAAGAAGAGTCCCGTGGGCGACGGATGGATACTGAGTTGCATCGCGCGATCCAGGTAACCCTGCGCCGAGACTCTCATGAAATAATTGGTATCCGTCGTGAACCGATTTGCGGCCAGCATAAAAGCAAAGTGGCCCAGGCCATCGCTCACGAACGGGTTAACGTTCTTTCGTTCGGTGCATAACCTTCGTCTGACAGTAACGAAGCGAAGGTTCGCAGGTTTAGATCAGTGAGAACCTCCGACCTGCGCGCCGGCAATCGGCGCAGAACTGCCGCTGCGGCCGGCGAACACCAATCCGAGCGGATCCACGATCAAAGTCGCTCGCCCGGTCGAAGTCAGGAGGCGCATTGTCACGCGGTGAGCGACGCTGTGTTGACGAGGCCGGTTCCCGCTGGAACGCATGCCCGCCAGTCTGGCGCGAAACGCGATCCGGACCGTTTCTCCCGGTTCGACCTCTGGCCAGATTCACCCTGATGACTCCGGACTTGCACTGAGCCCTCGTCGTTATCGACAGCATCCGAAACGTTGCGAGTCGTTGACTTGCAGCGAGCCAGGTGAATAGGCAATCGCGGTAGGCGAGTTGGTCCTGAAGCAGAACGTTTCGCGCGGCAGTGTCGCCACTGTTTTTGAAGGCAATCGTGTAAGTGAATTCAGCCGACTGGTTCACTACGGTCTGCGCGACGCCGTTAATCAGTTTGCTGGGAGCCAGACTCGCATTGGTGTGGATCAGTCAGACGCGCGCCCAAACCCGACCGCGTTGACGATCGTTCCGTCATCTTCGCCACGGCCGTTGACTGCGTTGGTCGCGTTCGAGCGCGCAGTTGTCGTAATCGTCAGAGTGCTTTGCGAGGGAATGTCGTTGGTGTCGATGACGGCCAGCACGCCGATGCAGCCGCGCGGCGGACAACTGCGGCGAGGCGGTTTCATTCAGGCTGATCTGAGCATCGCCGTCGGTGACGAGTGCCACTGCCGTCGTTATCGAAATAGCAGCGCAGCCAGGCGTGGCCGGCGCGGTTAGATTGAAGCGGGTCAGCGAAATCGTATCTACACGTTGTTGCCGGTATTGCAGACGCGAAAGAGACGGGTGATTTGATCGTGGGGCGCGACGGTTTCCGACGAAGCAGTCTCGTCCGGCGTGACGACCAGCGTGGCCACCGGAAGCACCGTGACGGTAACAGTCGCCGAAACAGTCGTGTAGTTTCCGCCGGTCTCGTCCGAATAGGTAGCCTCAGCGCGATTGCTGATTACGCTACCCGCGTCGGTTGACTCCATCGCCAGACCGGGCTCGACGAAAATTGTCGCGAAGATCAGCAGAACGGCCACCAACTCTTGCCAGGGCCGAAATCATTTGTGCGCGTGAAGTGAACATCTCGGATGGGGCGAATTAGGCAAAGCGATGAGGATTGCTCATATGGCTCAGACTTCAGTCTGTGCTGGGCGCACAGACTGAAGTCTGAAGAAAAAGTCCGAAGACTCGTGTCCGTGCCACGTACGGCACTTAGTTGATTGAACGCATGAACGTGAAGACAGCCTGACGCGCCCGGCGGCGAGGGAAGCGATCGTGTCGGTGTATTTCGTTGCGCTCACCGTGACCACCGCGCCGGAGCCGGAATCACTGGGCGAACCACTGTTGGTGGTGTAAGTACCCCAGTTGTTTGGCGCGGCGAGGCCGTCCTCAGTGATGACCACGATTGCTCGCCGTCAGCTTGACGCAGTTCGCATCGCCATTCGACGTCGAGACGTTCGTGTAGGTGATGTTGTAAGTGATGACCGCGCCCGGAACCGGATCAGTCGCGCCGCCGACGCCCGTGCCGTTGCTGACACTGAACGCCTTGTCGAGGCGAACAAAGCCGGTGTAAAGCCGATCGATCGTGCTGTTCGAGGCCGTGGGCGTAGCGCCCGAGGTGGCTCGGATCACCGAGCTGTAACCGGTCAGCACAGTCTGGCCGGCCGGTTCGGTGATACGAACGTTGATGTTTGAGGATGACCCGTGAGCGATGGTCAGGGTTACTGATCCGCCACCCGAGACGGTTGTGTATGAACCGCCGCCGTTGGTCGAGACCTCGACGGTGAAGCCGGCCGGAACGGTTGGAGCATCAATCGTGAAGGTATCGGTAGTGTTACCGGTGTTCTGCACGGTGTTGACGTAAACCAGCTGTCCGGAAGCCGTGGTGACTCCGCCCGGCGCCACTCCGGCAATGCCGGTGTTGACACCCTTATTCGTGTAGTCGTCGTTGTTGTCGGTGGGGCCAACCGCGGCGGAGCGCCACTTGGGCCGATGAGCACCGCGCCAACTTTCCGCAGCGTGGTCTGCTGGATCACGCCGTGACCGACGCCGGCAACCAGGCCTTCATTGAAGTCGGCATTGCCGTCGCCATTGTTTGAGGTGGCGTCACCTGACTGATCCGTGATGGTCGAGTTAACAGTGTTCTTGCCAAACACATCGCCGATTTCATCGACCGGAATGTTCGCGTCGATGCCGGTGTTCACGGTGACCACCACGTTGACTGACGATCCGCAGGCGCTTGCTGCCAGCGTGGCGCCGACAGGAATCGCCAGACGGGTCGTATTGGAAAGCGGCGAGGGCGCGCTGGAACTCCAGGTCGCCGGAGAGGGGCGCCGTGGTAAGGGCGCTGGTGGTGTACAGCGTACCGGCAGGGAAGGTCTGGCCGGACTTCAGCACGGTGCGCGAGGGGATGGGGAGGATCATGTAGACCTGGGTGGAACCGTTGAGCGTAACGCCCGCTGCGTCGCGCGCGCCGGTGTTGCAGGCCTGCCAGGCATAGGTAATGTCTGAGCCGAGGTCGATCGGCCCGGCCGGAGCGGTCAGCGTCAGCTGCAGCAGCGTGTCGTTTACCACCGTTGCGCTGATGTCGCCGCGCGCTTCGCGCAGTCCATTAACTGAAGAGGCCGACACGGTCCGCACTTCATTGGCGGAAGTGTTCGCGGCCTGATTGTCGAAGGACGGGCTGCCGGTGGCGGCGTCGCCCAGAAGGATCTGAACCGTCTGGCCCGCAGTCGCACCACGCATTGACACTGGCTTCAACCAGGACGTGAATCGTTCCGTTCTGACGCGATGTTGGCAGAGACAACGTCAGCGCCATTCGTAAATACGTCCGTGTCACCAGCGTTAATCGTGCCGCTGTTGTCCACGTCGATGACGGCGCGCGTGATGGTTCCCGGTCCGACGGCGCGAACACTGGCGCCGCTGGCGAGGAAACGAACCTGGTCGGTGAAAGTTACCAGAGTTCGTCACGGTGAAGTTGTAGAGCACACCAGTTTGACCAGCTACGACGGTCGGATTGCTGCCGGCGTCCGGGGTAATAGCCAGGCCCGAAACGTTTGAAACAGTTACCGTCACCGTATTTGAAACGGTTGAGTAACTGTTCGTGCCGTCCGAGTAGGTCGCACTGGCCTGGTTGGAAATTGTTGTACCGCCAGGCGTCTGGGCTACGCTCTGCGCGCTCAACGCGCACACGATAGCGAGCACAATCAGTAGACGAGCGATTGCGCTCGTACTTAAAAATGTTCGTCGGTTCTTCATAATGGTCCTCATCAAATTTTTGTGGAGCAGGGTGGGCCAGGCGCGTCTGTGGAGCAGGAGGTACGCGACCGGATGATCGCTGCGAAGAGTTACTTAACCCTCACTTTGTAAGAAGCCGAGAGCTTGCCGCCTTGCGCGAGGGGATCGGCCCACTCGTACCGGATTTCGGTATACATCGAGCTGGGCGCGGGAACGCGCTTTACCGATCCGTCGGGCTGCTTCTCTTCGATCATGGGCTGGGGTGAGTAAGACTTGCCGCCGTCAATACTGAAGACGGTTTTGGCGCCGTCGGCTTTCGCGCTGCCGGCAACGAATTCGGTGCCGCGCGGAATGTGACCGACCGCTTTGTATGCGAGCGCTGCTGCATTGCCCGTGTTCTCAGCGTTGATGGTCCAATCCAGGATCTCTCCGGGGTTCACCACCGTCGATTTATCCAACGGCATGAGTTTGGAATCACGCTCGACCGCGCCCGCCAATTTCATAGTCACTTCAGGCTTGGCGGCATTCGCCAGCATGAAATGTCTCTGCGCAAATCCGGCGGCCCCGGCCACCATCAATGTCAGCACGGCCATCAGCAACGCGCTCAATTTCTTTTTCGATTTCAACATTGTGTTCGTCTCCTTGGGACATCTCAGGCGAGTACTTGTGTGTGAATTGTTGCAGCGCGAAAAGTCTGCAATTTTTGGTTCCGTAAACCTTGGTTGGCGGATGGCGATTGAGTGGGAGCGCAATCAACCGCTGTTCTTCATAACAATCACTGTGCCGCAAGCTGGGCCGGTGGTTTGAGGCGGCCTAAGTGAAGCACGAAAACGGTTTTCCGGCAGCAGACGAATCTTTCGGGAGCGACGTCGGTCTCTTCCGGCGACAAATCGGTCTGACAAGTTGTCGCTTGACTGACAAACTGTCAGTTCTTGTCGTTGGCACCAGTCATGAAGTTCGCCGCCGCGCGAACGATGAATATTCAGTGCCGGCGTCTGCTGGTTTTGTGGCGGATGTGCAAAGATCATAAGGGTCACGCCACCAATCTGGTTAACAAAGATTCGACGTTATCACCGTAATAACAACTGAGATTCGCTGTGGTCTGGACGAGTAGCGCTCCGGCTTCTTCGACGGGCAGCGGTCGTGAGAAGAAATATCCCTGGCCGGCTTCACAGCCGAAGCTTCGTAGCTTTGTTACCTGGTCCAGGGTTTCGACTCCTTCGGCGACAACATCCATCCTAAAGTTCTGCGCCAGCGACAGGATCGTGCGAATAATTTCCGTATTTTCATTTTCGCCGGTCATCCGACTCACGAAAGACCCGTCGATCTTGAGAGTAGATATGGGGAATTGGTGGAGCATACTTAGTGATGAATAGCCGGTGCCAAAATCATCCATACTCACAGATGCTCCGAGCATTCGTATTTGTTTAAGGGTCTCACTGGCTGCTGCGACATTGTGCACGACGGCGCTTTCGGTAATCTCAAGTTTCAGTGTGCCTGGATCCAGTTTCGTCTCACGCGAGAACTTCCTGAATTAGTGAAACGAGATCCTCCCGATCTAACTGCTTGCTGGAAATGTTAACGCTCATCGTAATCGGCTCCGGCCCGTGAGTATTGTTCTTGCCACTGTTTAGCTTGAGCGCACGCCGTTCTCAATACCCACTCACCAATCGAGCACAATCAGGCCCGTCTCTTCTGCCATCGGAATGAACCGATCCGGGCTAATCATGCCGTACCGAGGATGTTTCCAGCGCAAAAGAGCTTCAAACCCCTGAACATTGAACGTGTCGAGTGAAACAATAGGCTGGTAGACAGATTGAGAATTCATCGCGCGCAATTGCCTGCCTTAAGTCATTCTGCATCTCGAGCAGTTTCCACCGCCCGCGCGTGCATCGTCTTATCGAACACGTCATAGCAGCAACCACCGCGAGCCTTGGCTGAGTACATCGCCGTATCGGCATCACGGAGAATGTCTTCTGGCCGGGAATAGCCGATCGCACTGGGAGCTATTCCAATACTTGCCGACGTAAATACTTTGTGTCCCTGTACCTCGAAAGGGACCGTAAGCTCGCGCTGGATACGTTCGGCGATATGGATCGCTTCGTTCTGGCTTTTCAAACCTTCTAACAGGATGGTGAATTCGTCACCGCCTAATCGGGCGATGGTATCTCCGGGCCGGAGGCACTTTTCCGCTCGCCGGGCCATAGCGATGAGCAGCTGATCGCCCACGAGATGTCCGAGGCTGTCATTCACGACTTTGAATCGATCAAGATCAAGGAACAGCACTGAGAAGACGTCTTTGTGCCGTGCGCCCGCGCGATTGCGAGTTTCAGGTGGTCGACGAAAAGGCTCCGGTTCGGAAGTCCAGTGAGAGCGTCGTGGAAAGCGTCGTGCACCAGTTGTGACTCAGCACGTTTGCGGTCAGTAATGTCCTGAATCTGAAAGATCAGGCGCAGCCGTTTAGTTTCCGGGTCCCGAACCGGCGAAACGCTTGAAAGTGTCCAAACTTCATGGCCGCGCTTATGAACGTATCGCTTCTCTGTCTCAAAGCGAGAAATTTTGCCCTGCATCACTCTCGATCTGCTGCAATTGGAGATCGCCGAGATCTTCAGGGTGCGTTAAGACTTGAATGTCCTGGTCAGCAGCTCTTCTTCCGAATAACCCAACAGTTGACAGAGGGCGCGGTTTACCTGCAGCCAACGGCCTTCTTCACAAACCAGGGCCATGCCAATCGAAGCATAATCAAACGCGCTCCTGAATCGCTCTTCACTGGCTTCGAGCAATTCCGCATGACGTGTGGCCTCGGTGGCCTGGGCTATCGAGGACCTCGATGTTCCTCAGATACGTTTTGTAAGTGATATAGATGATTGCAATGACCGGCGACAGCAGCAGTATCGCGTAGATCGAGACGCCCTTAAGGTATCGTTCTGAAATGCCGGCAACAGAAGCTCCGGCGAGATAACTGATAGAAGTCCAGAGGTATGAGGTGCGCCAGGTAAGCAGGATGGGTTGATTCGTTTTGAGTGCGGTATACGTCGCTACTAGACCCGAATTCGCGGCATATTGACGAAAAACATGACGCAGATCGCGCCAAAGTACACCAGCGAAAAACCGGCAGCATCAAGAGCTCGAATATTGCCGAAGAGAGATCGGAGCACCCACACCGTGATAAACGTGGAGAGGGCCATTTGAGAGGAATTGAACAGCCACACCCTCGGCTTCCTGCTCACATATAAAGACGAACTCAGCCCGTCAACTGCGGCAATAACAACCGCGGCTTCGCCGCCGTAGAACATCAGCGTCAGAAAGACGATCGTGTCACCGACGGTGACCTGCCCTTTACGTACGGGATGGGAATGCTGAGTCGCGACGCGACCGTCGCCATCGAGGCCACGAGCAGGACGAAGCGCCAGTCAGCTGTTCGGCCGTCAACCGCGTCGCTGAGAACGCCAGCGCAGCGGTGCCGGCCGCGACCACCGCAATTAGGAAGGGTTTGAAGTAGCGTGGGGTGTTCATAATGTGACCTGGGAAGGTATCAATGAACGGGAGTGGTTCATGATTCGTGCAGCGGGTTAAGAAACACAGTGTCGTAGTATTCGCGAAAACGATAACCGGCTTTGAGATAGGATTTTGCGCGGCTGAATTCGTTTCGTTGACCAGGACGCATACAGACTTCGTCCGCTCGAGCAGATGGTTGGTTAACTGTGTCAGGCACCTGGAGCCATAGCCATTGCCTCGGTGTTCAGGGCTGACGTACACGCCTTCCAGGTAAACTACTTCCGGGGTTTCGCTGACAACGTCCGCCTTGAACTCCAGGCGGCCGTTTTCGATCGCGACCCAAACTCTTCCCTGCTGTATGCGACGAGCGCACCGCTTTCTGAAGCCGGCGGCATCCACCGTCAGGGATTCACGCCACTTTCCTCGAATGCCGACTGAGCATGAACCGGCACTACCAGGTCCAATTCTTCAGAGGTCGCCGGCCGCAACGACGGTACGAGGTTGAGGCTTTCAGGGACCCGTTTCTCAAGCAATAATTCTCGGCAGATTCGTCGCGGAGCGCGATTACCATCTTCATTGAGAGTCATGAAACGGCTCATTGTGTCGGCTTCACTCAACACGGTATGCGCGATTGAGCACTTCTGCGTAAGGCCGGTGAAGCCGACCAGAGCCGCATCAGACTTGGTTTCAAACAACGTTATGTGCCCGATCAAGGCAACACCTTCCAGTTGACCTGCCGCATCACGATACCCATAGAAGTTACCGCGATTGAGTGGACTAACCACGCCGTTGTCGGCTATCCAGCTGGCCATAACGAACGTATGTAGCGGACGAGCGCTGAGGAAGTTCAGTACCTCAGACTTATGTTCGTTCCCGAGCTGGCTGAATCGGTTGGTGGCCGATGTGAACCCGTGACGATTCAGAATTGGCTGTGGGGGCTGTGATCATTGTTTTGAGTCCTTTCCTTTGTAAACTGGGGTTTCTACCGTGACTCAGGTTTAGTAGCTCAGACAGTCGATGCCTGTATCAACTTCACCTATTAACCCGGCCGTAAGGTCGCCATTAACCTCAGCTGACTGGGCCACCACAAAGGCGTCGCTTACGATGGTGCCATCACTGACAATGGTGCCGTCGCTGGCGATCACGCCATCAGAGACAATGGTGCCGTCGGTGATGAGCACGCCGTCGCTAACGATCGTTCCCAGGTGGAAAACGAGCGAGCCCTCGCTCATCGTTAGACCAAGGCTGAACAGAATGCTGTCACTCACGATTGTGCCGTCACTGGCAATTACGCCGTCGCTGGTGATAACGCCGTCCGTGATGATGACGCCATCGCTGACAATGGTGCCCTCGCTGATGATCACGCCATCGCTGATGATCGTGCCATCGCTGACAATCGTGCCATCGCTGACGATCGTGCCATCGCTGACAATCGTGCCGAGGGCGTAAAACGGTTGATACTTCGTAATCAAACTCGATCCCTGGCCCAGTGCTGGCCCAGCAGAATTCCCTGTGACCAGGAGAAGGTGTAGCCGGCAATCGTGGTTTGGGGGTTAGGTAGAACCGTGGTATTCAAGAAGGCCGCGCCCACAGGTTTCGTATTGCCAAAGGTCGTTTTCACCATTCGAGCCAGGCGGACAGCTCCTTCGATATTCAGTTCGCCGGCGCCCTGCTCGAGGGTGTTGAAGCCGGATAGCGGCTGCGCCGTGTACATGAGTAGCGCCTTGACCATATTCGGGGTGAGACCTGGATTCGCCTGCAACAACAGGGCTGCCGCGCCGGCGACGACGGGCGTCGCCATGGACGTACCGCTGAGGTACATCTGATCCCGTTGTGGGTAGATGCTTACATTTGCGTCAAGCTGTGGGCTTTGCTGCACCAGGGCATTGTTTGGCGACTGAGCTGCGATGATCTTGTTCCCGGCGGCTACGATATCGGGTTTCACTAAACCGTCGTAATGCCTCACACCGTCCACGTCCGTCCACGAACTGCGCGTCGGGCCGCGCGAACTGTACGTCGCGACGCCATCGTCAACACGGCTATTGGTGCCAAAGGTATTCGACGCCCCGACTGTGATAGCTGAAGGTTCATTCCCGGGGCAGTGGATCATTCCATAAACTTTCTGACCTGCGCTGTTCTTGCCGTTGTTGCCGGCGGCAGCAGCGACAACCACTCCGGCATTAACCAACCGGCGGACGGCACGACAGATCGGATCGTCTCTGTAAGAATCAACAGCGGGAGTGCCCAGGCTCATATTGACAACCCGAATGTTGTACGTGCCCTTGTTTGCCATCAGCCAATCCAACGCCGCAAGCGCGCTGGACACGGTGCCGGTTCCCTGCGAGTTCAAAACGCGCAGGTTGATCAATTTGCGTTGGGTGCAATTCCGAGATAGGCGGCGTTTGAAATGCGGCCATTGCCGCCGGCGATCGCAGACACGTGCGAACCGTGCCCGTACGGGTCATCAGTCCGGTTCTCGCCCGTGAAATCCTTATTAAAGACAATGCGCGAGTAGCCGTTTTTATCCAGGAAATCCACGTGGTTCTGAAACATGCCCGAGTCCATGACGGCGATACCGATGCCTGTTCCGTCCAGACCGTTGGGGTTCGAGAGAGTTGGTGAGCGGACCGCGTCGGCGCCCATCGTCAGAGACACATGTCCCATCGATTGGGTCGGCCGATCAAGAGAAACGTAAGATACCTCCGGAAAGCTCGCGACCGTTTCCACCAGATTTGCCGGCATGTCGATCGCGTGCGCTTTCAGGTTGTTGAAACTTTCCTGACACGGATACCGTTGCTCTGCAGCAGTGCACTCAGCTCGGCACTCATCGTGTCATCGAGCTGAAGGATGACTTTAACCGTGTCTGAGCTCTTTCGGCCGTGCGCTTTCTCGACCAGGTCTGAAGAAACGCGTCTGCCCTGCTTCGGCTTCTGACCGTCTTTTTGACCTGACTTTGCACCGGCGGAGCTGGTCACCATGATCCCGCCGCACAACGAGACCAGCGGTGATAAGCAAGTCAACCAGGTGATCGCGCGCGAACGCTTGATCCGCGAACGTTGGCTCCTCGAGTCGACTAGTGATTTCTGAGACCATGATGCCCTTTGAGAGCCGGCCTCATGTAGGGATTTATTCGGGGTTTTGGTTTTCATTCTCGTTTCCTTTGGATATCAAAGTAGATCTTTGGTGGGGCTCCGCAGGATACAAAAATGCCGTCCTCTCAGTTGAAAGAACGGCTGACAGACTTTTCGCGTGGCAGGCGTCCTTCGGGAACTCCCACTGCCATATCCCACGTGCGGGACTTAGGCTGGTAAGTGCGTGCCGGTATTTCGCTTTCGCGCGAATACGGCTCTTATCGGTGACGTGTTTTGAAAGAGCATGCCCGCAAATCTCTTGGGCGAGCCTCTCTTAGCGACTTGCGTGCCGCAGCCGAGTCGGTTGTCATAGTTGTCACTACCACGTTGAAACGGTGAGCGTTACTGGCACTAGACTGAACACATTGCAGGCGAATGGGAAGGGGCCGAGTCTGACAGAGGCGCTGACATTCTGTCAGCCGGTGTGACATCTTGACAGCTGAAACGACGGCAGCGGACACTCCTCAAGAATTCCTCAACCGCTGCCGGATACAGTTTCGGACTGTGTACGTCATCAAGCTCCGCCAGCGACGTGTACCACCTTCCCGAAGCATCAGAGGACGGTACGTTGTGTGGATTGAGACTGGCGCCGATTATCATCAACCGCCCGGTTAAAACATCGACGCTTTACCTGACGGTGAATGAACCGAAAGACCGACGGTTATGTGAAGCCTGCGCGAGGATCGATGCGGACCGCAAGCGAATGAGGTTTAGCCGGGCTGCCTTAGCCATCCGTGGCTAAGCCCGCAGAATTGGTTTGTGATTCGTATTCGCGAAGTTTGCGATACAGCGTCCGGGACGAGATGCCGAGAATGGCGGCAGCGCGTTCGCGATTGCCATTGCTTTCCTCCAGAACGCGGAGGATGTATTCGCGTTCAAGTTCTTCCAGCGTCACGCGCTGCAGTTTGCGGTGCTGACGGCCGCGGCCTGCGCGCTGTGACTTACCTGCACGCCGACCTGCCCGGCGCCGAGAAAGGGATTTGAGCAGCGTCGATCGTGTCGCTGGGAGAGATCGCCGCCGCCCGTTCCAGACAGTTGCGCAACTCGCGAACATTTCCCGGCCAGGAATAGGTTTGCAAACCCTGCCGCGCTTCGGCTGATAGATCCAGGTTGGGCCGGTTGAATCGTTGCCGGTAAACCTCAAGAAAATGATCGATGAATCGCGGAATGTCCTCGGTTCGTTGGCGCAGCGGCGGCACGATGAAGCGACACGACGTCGAGCCGATAGTAAAGGTCGGCCCGGAAGCGTTGGCGCTCAACTTCGCTGGAAAGATCGCGATTGGTGGCGGCGATGATCCGGACGTCCGCATTTTGATCTCTGGTCGAACCGACGCGCCGAAAGCGACCCTGCTCGAGGAAGTGAAGCACCTTGACCTGCATCAGCAGCGGCATGTCCCCAATTTCGTCGAGGAAGAGACTTGAGCCATCAGCGGCCTCGAGCAAACCTCTCCGCAACGAGCTGGCCCCGGTGAATGCGCCGCGTTCATGGCCAAAGAACTCTGACTCGAAAAGGGTTTCCGGCAGCGCGCCGCAGTTCACCATGATCATGGGATTACTGGAACGGCCACTCTTTGAGTGAATAAATCGCGCCAGCACGTCCTTGCCGGTGCCGGATTCGCCGGTGAGCAGAACCGTTGAATCGCTGCGCGCTGCGGCTTCGGCCTGGCTGACTACGGCAGACATGAGCGGGTTTTCGTGAATGACCGGGATGGGCCTCCTCGCCGGTGCCGGGCGGATGGGCCACCGCTCGCAGCGAGGCATTCTGCTTCACCAGGCGTCGCTTCTCATCAGCCTTTCGCAGTACGGCTTCCATCTCGTCCAGCGTGGCGGGCTTCGTCAAATAATCATAAGCGCCATGTCGCATGGCTTCGATGCCGGTTGATAAAGACGTTGTCGGCAGTCAGCATCACGACTTCCGGCGGATCTTCGAGCTTTCGGATTTCGCGCAGGGCGTCGAGGCCGGTCATATCCGGCATCATGATATCGAGCAGGACCACGTCAAAGTCCGAGTCCCGAAGAACCTCAAGCGCTGCGCGTCCCCGGCTGCCGGAGTCGCGTCGAAATCTGAACGCCCAAGCTGCTCAGTGACCAGCTTGCGCAGCAGATTGTCATCATCGACGACCAGAATGCGAATTTTTCTACTCATGAATTGGTGACGCTTGCCGTAGTCCGGTTTCCATAATTCGCTCTTCCATCGTGAATCACAACTGGAAGTCCGTGGTACTTCTATGCTTCCGGTGCGCGGCGGGGCAGCCAGAGACGGAACACGACTGCCTTCACCCGATTTTGCTGGTCACACTAATTCCGCCGCCGAGAGATTCAGCCAACGTCAGGCTGATTGCCAGTCCGAGTCCGTAACCTTTGCCCGATCCCTTTGGTGCTAAAGAATGGGTCGAATATTTTTAGCCAGCACCTCAGATGGGACGCCACTTCCAGTGTCCGCAATCTCGATGATGATTTGCTCTCCGTCGCGTCTGGTGGAAACCGTTACGGTGCCCTTCTGGCCGTCCAGCGCGTCGACGGCATTAGTTCAGCAGATTATCCAGAATCTGTCGAACCATCTCGGCGTCAGTAGCGATTTGTCCGACAGCTTCATCCAGCTTGATTTCAAATTCGGCGCTCGACCCGGCGCGTTGAAGCGCAACCCGAGCACAGTCCCTGGCGACCAGGTTCAGATCACATAACACTCGTTTGGCGGTGCGCTGCCGAGTGAGGTCCAACAGCCCGCGGGTGATCTCTTTGCAACGAAGTGACTGGCGGACGATCTCTTCCAGGTAGTAATTCCACTGGGTGCTCCCTGAAGCTTCGTAGCCGCTCCGGGTTATTGAGGTCGCGCATGATTGCTTCGGCACAGGTGGTAATCGCTGCCAAAGGATTGTTGACCTCGTGGGCGACGCCCGCCGCCAGCTGGCCCACGCTCGCCAACCGTCGCGACTTGCCCAGCTGGTCCTGCACCTCAGACAGGCGCGATCACATCGTTCCAGGTGACCACGCTGGTGGAGCTCCCGTCAGGGCTGTTGAATCAGGAAGATTGAGACCAGAAACCGGCGGCCCACTCTCGTTCTGAATTTCAACGACGGTGGATGCTCCGTGATTGTCGGACGAGATAGTATTCCGCGGCGCGCTTGCCAAACATGCGAGCGAAAGCATCATTAAACGAGAGCCCAATCACTGCTGATGGATCCATGTCCATCATCTCAGCCGCCTTCGCATTACAACGGGTCACTCGTCTGCTGATCGCAAACCAGAATGCCTTCGCCGATAGCCTCGAACGTTTGCGCCCAGATCCTTTCAGCGGCGGTAACTGTATCCACCAGACGCTCGCTGTCGAGTACCACCGTGCCGCCATTTCCGCCAGGTTCTTCAAAGGGCTTTTTCGTCATCAGTGAATTGGTGCGGTGAACGGTATCCGGCAGTCAATGCGCCGGAATTGCTGCCGACTATCCGCATTGGGGCGACGGCCATGTCGCAAATACCCTCGGCCAGGTGAACGGGAACCTCTTTCTCGGCAAACTCAGGTCGACTCCCGATGCCCTGAATGATCCCGACCGTGCCTGCTTCGAACGCGCGGCGGGCAATTTCGCTTCCCGCGGGACGAAATACCGGCTGCGAATAGTCGACCGGAACAGTAAAGCCGCTCGCGGCTTTCCAGCGAACCGTTTCGTCGATCAATGAATAACTCAGGATGCTGGCGACATCCGCGTGCATGATGCGACGCACGAGTTCCACGATGGTTTGCAGCGCGGGTGCGAACTCAGGCCGGGGATCTGTTGAGGTTTCAGACGGTGCGGTCATTAAGTCGAGTATGGGGGCGACTTGTGATCAAAAACCAGTTTGTAGTCAATCGTATTTTCTACGCGGAAA
>ERZ1370068.7385-contig-6303_pt1 | contig 52512 bp, 79 predicted proteins | sample MGYA00561227_ERZ1370068 | MGnify/ENA primary metagenome ERZ1370068 (study PRJEB38410, sample SAMEA6850437) | metagenome | study: Metagenomic assessment of the ecological functions of the soil: analysis of the soil microbiota associated with the... | reverse complement strand
TTGTACTTCGTTCAGTTACGTATTGCTAGATGCAGATGCGGCGGGTGCTGCCCGAGGCGCGCGCTTCTTCAAGCTCGATCAGACGCACAAGGTCTTCGACACCTTCTTCCGGATGAAGACGATCGATTTCCCGCACCCGATGTTCGGCTACCACCCGAACTACTTCGGCATTTTCGAAGACAACGATCCCGAGCAAACGGCTGATGGTGATCGCGAATCACAACAACGACGTCGCCGAATACTGGGAATGGTCAGGGACGGGACTGTTTCTCGGTGGATCCGTCGAACGAGGCGCACAAGCTCGGGGTCAACTACTTGATCTACGCCTCCTCGCTCACGAACCTCGAAGGGCTGAGCGGCACTGGCTGACCCTCAGCGCCCTGCAGCCTCAGGCCTCGAGCCCGTATCGGTCGTTCCCATGAAGTCGATCGCTTCGTGCCCGCCGCTGACGTCGCGATCAGCGTGGCCAGCCGCCGCTCCTTCGTTTCTTCTTTCTTCGCGCTCACGACCCACCAGGTCGTGAGCTTCCGGTAGCCAGGCGGCTGCGCGTTGAAGAACTCCCACGCGTCGCGATTCGCCTTGAACGTGCGCTCCTGCGCCGGCGCGAGCGCGCAGGTCTTCTGCTCGAACGAATACAGATTGGTGCGCGTCTTGTTCCGGTTCTCGTAGACCTCGAGTCCGTGTGGCGACATCCGGCCGCCGTCGATCAGCACCTTCACGCGCGCGAGGTTGACGGCGCTCCAGATGCTCTTTGGTCTGCGCGGCGTGAACCGGATCGGATCGTAGCTCGAGGGAGTGACGTTCTTGCGAAGGCCGTCGATCCAGCCGAATGCCAGGGCCTCGTCGAGCGCCTCGTGGTAGGTCGAGACTGGGCTTTCCGGAGGCCAGCTTGTGAAAACCGACCCGACTGTTCGGCGTGCGGTCGTGGTGATTCGCCTTCAGCCAGCGCCGCCAGTCGCGAGGCGTCTTGAAGAAACGGGGGTCATACGCACTCGTAATTGTCTACAACCCGCGTCCCGGGTTGTGCGTCTAAGAGTTAACCATGGGCTCAATAAAGTTCGCGCTGCGCACGCTCTTCAAAACGCCCTTCGTCGCCATCGTCGCCATCCTGTCGCTGGCGCTTGGCATCGGCGCGAACGCCGCCATTTTCTCGCTCTACAACCAGATGCTGGTCCGCCCGCTGCCGGTCGAGCGGCCCGGGCGAGCTCGTCAACCTGGGAGCACCCGGTCCCAAGCCGGGCAGCACGTCGTGCACTCAGGCCGGCGGCTGCGACGTCGGTGTTCAGCTATCCGATGTTCCGCGATCTCGAAAAAGCGCAGACAGTCGTTCACGGGCTTGCCGCGCACGTGATCTTCGGCGCCAACCTCGCCGCGCGCGGACAGACGCTGAACGGCGAGGCGCATGCTCGTCTCGGGCAGCTACTTCCCGACACTCGGGCTGCAGCCGGCGCTCGGACGGCTGTTCACGCCGGACGACGACCAGACGATCGGCGAGCCGCACGCGGTGGTGCTGAGCTACGCGTGCTGGCGAAACGCGTTTCGCCGCAGCGACCCGTCCGTGATCGGTCAGCCGCTCATCGGTCAACGGCCAGGCGATGACGATCGTCGGCGTCGCGCCGCGCGGCATTCCGAGGCACGACGCTCGGCGCCCAGCCGCGCGTCTTCGTGCCGATCACGATGCGGGCGCAGATGCAGCCGGATTCGAGCAGGCTTCGACAACCGCCGCAGCTACTGGGCGTATCGTATTCGCGCGGCTCAAGCCGGGCGTCATCGATCGAGCAGGCCGCGCGCCGCCATCAACATGCCCGTATCACGCCATCGTCAACGACGTCGAAGCGCCGCTGCAGAAAGGCATGAGCGAGCAGACGATGGCGCGGTTCAAGGCGCGTCAGGTCATCGGTGGAGCGGAATCGGCACGCGGCCAGAGCAGCGTCGACGACCGAAGCGCAAAACGCCGCTGCTGCTGCTGCTCGGCGTCACCGCGTTCGTGCTGCTGATCGCGTGCGCGAACATCGCCAACCTGCTGCTCGCGCGATCGGCGGCGCGCACGCGCGAAATGGCGGTTCGGCTGTCGCTCGGCGCCAGCGCGGCGTCAGCTGATCGCGCAGCTCCTCACCGAATCGCTGCCTGCTCGCGGCGTTCGGCGCGCGTGGCAGGACTGCTGGTCGCGCGCTGGACGCTGCACCTGATGCTGTCGCTCCTGCCCGCCGACGCCGGCACGATCGATGCAGACCGCGCTCGATCCGACGGTGATGCTGTTTGCCGCGCGTGCTCGCGCTCGGCACCGGGCTGCTCTTCGGCCTCTTCCCGCGCTGCACAGCACGCGTCCGCGATCTGATCGCGTCGCTCAAGAACCAGGCCGGCCAGCCGTCGGGACGCGATCGGCGGCGCGGTTCCGCACCGACGCTCGCGACGGCGCAGATCGCGCTCTCGATGGCGCTGCTCGTGTCGGCGGGGCTCTTCACGCAGGAGCCTGATCGAACGTCAGCCGCGTGGATCTCGGCCTCAACGCCGACCACGTCATCGACGTTCGGCATCTCGCCCGGCGCTGAGCGGCTACACGCCCGAGCGGACGCGCAGCTGTTCGAGCGGATCGAAGCCGAGCTTGCGGCGCTGCCCGGCGTCGACGAGTGTGACGTCAGCACGGGTGCCGCTGCTCGGCGGGCAGCAACTGGGGCAACACGTGTCGGTGGAAGGCTTCGAGGCGGGACCCGACACCGATACCGGGTCGCGATTCAACGAAGTCGGCCCAGGCTACGTCGCAGACGCTCGGGATGCCGGTGCTCGCCGGCCGCGAATTCACGCTGGCCGACGCGCTCGGCGCGCCGAAAGTCGCGATCGTCAACGAGGCGTTCGCGAAGAAGTTCAATCTCGGCCGCGACGCCGTCGGCAAGCACATGCGGCCGACGAGCGGCCGGCGACAGCTCGACATCGGAGATCGTCGGGCTCGTGCAGAACGCGAAGTGCAGCGACGTGAAGGACGAGATTCCGCCGCTGTTCTTCCGTCCGTATCGCGCAGGACGACAAGATCGCGCGGCGATCACTTCTACGTGCGCACCGCCGCCGATCCCGACGCAGTTCCTGCCGAACATTCCCGAAGGTCGATCGCGCGGCTCGACCCGAACCTGCCGGTCGAGAATCTCCGGACGCTGCCGCAGCAGATGCGCGAGAACGTGTTCCTCGACCGCTTCATCAGCGTCGCTGTCCGCGGCGTTTGCGCTGCTCGCGACGCTGCTCGCCGCCGTCGGGCTCTACGGCGTGCTGGCCTACACGGTCACGCAGCGCACGCGCGAGATCGGCCTGCGCATGGCGCTCGGCGCGCGCCGGCGCGCGTGCGCGGATGGTGCTGCGGCAGGTCGGCATGATGACGCTCGTCGGCGGCGCGATCGGCCTCGCCGCGGCCATCGGCATCGGCCGCCCTGGCGCGCATCGCTGCTGCTACAACCTCCGGGGCTACGACCCGGTGGTGCTCGTAGCTTCTGCTGTGGCGCTCGGCATCGTTGCGCTCGCAGCGGGTTTCGTTCCAGCCGCTTCGAGCGTCGCAGGTCGATCCCATCCGCGCCCTGTGAGATACGAGTGGGCGCCTGACTCTTACAATATCAATACGCTTCCCGCTGCGCCGCTGGCGCGCGCGGTAGCGTGGCCGCAGGCAGCTGCCGTCCGTGTTATCGTTTAAGCCTTTCATCGACTTTCCGGGAGAGCTCACGTGATCAGACCGAGTATGCAGCGGATCATCCTCAGCGCAGCTGCCGCCTTTGTTGTGGCCAACCGATCGGTGTCTACGCGCAGGCTGCGGCGCCACCGGCTCGGGCGGGTTTCAAGCGCACGCCTGGTTCCAGCAAGCTGACCTGTGTCAGTGCCACGGGCAAAGGGATTTGTCCAGGCGGTCGCCGAGGAGGATCAGCCGGGCGCGCAATCGGGTCCGGCGTACCCACCCGGTGAGGAAGTGGCCTACGTCATCGAGAAAGGCACGATCTGCCGCTTGGAGATTGATGGCAAACCGGCGGCGACCAAGAAAGCCGGCGAGGCCTTCATCATTCCGCCGGGCACCATCCACAGACGCGAAGAGCGCGGGCGGCGCCGTGGCGAAAGTCCTTGGGACTTACATCATCGATAAGGGGCAAAAGCCGGTCGCAACGCCCGTACCGTAGGAAGCCTGTTCTGCTTCTCGCGCGGGAGGCATGAATGCGGGTCGTTCGTTGTCGATGACAACCACCGGCCCGCGGGCGCTCGTTTGACGCCTCATCTCGCAGTCACAGAAGCGAGACCAAGACGACCGTCGCTTCCGGCTCAGCTCGCCGCGCGAACAAAATGGGCCGTCGGCAACACTGTTCAGTTGTTTGGGCCCGGGCCAAGTCTGGCCCGAGCCAGACAACCGCCAGCCCATTTTGTATGGCTTCGTTCGTTGACGCTTGGCGAGAATCGCGCCTGCGCGACGATCGCGGCTCTCGCTGGCGCGATCGTTCGTTGTCCCATCCGACCACACGGTCCGCGGGCGTCGTTTGACGCCGACTTCGAACTCACGTGACCGCGAAGCTGGGTAAGGCGTCGACCCAATCGGCATCGAGTAATTGGGTCATCGGCTAATTTGAATTGACCGATTGAGGACACCACGCGATCAATTACCCGATTACCGAATTCAGTCTGCTACTCACGATCGCACCGACCAGATCAGCAGCCCAATCCACAGCACCTGCATCGGCGCGCGGATCCGGCATGGGCGTGTGAGGGCGGCCGCCGATCGTGTGCCGCGTGCGCGAGGCGTAGACATTCGCCGGAAACATGGCGACGAGCAGCGCGGCCAGCGCCCAGGCTGACGCACGCGCGGTGGCGCAGGCACGAGCAGACCCACCGCCCCGGCGATCTCGGCCACCCCGGTCAGCGTCACGAGCAGTTCCGGATTGGGCCAGCGCCGGCGGCACCATGCGAGATCGGCGCGCGTCCGCGTGAAATGCGCGATGCCGGTGAAGACGAACATCAGCGCAAGCCCCGCTCGTGTCGCCACGAGGCCAGCTGTCGATCGCCGTTACGCCGAGGGCACCGGCCGCGCGCGCGGCGATGATGCCGGCAAGCATCACATAGATGCGATCACGGGTGGTCATCACGTTACCGCACCCTCGGTGTGCCGGAGCAGGAAAGATTTGGCGAAGGTTTTCTTATCGTGCGCGGTCCTCATCTATCTTCTTGGCGCCACGGACGTTCTCGCACAGTCCATTGACCCACTCGAGCTCCTGCCGCCGATCGCGCCCGAGGTGATGACGCGAGGCGCCGACGGCCAGGCCATCATCCGCGCAATCAAGCTCGCGACCCCGCTGCACATGGACGGCGTCCTCGACGAAGAGGTCTATGCGCGCGAGAAATCCTTCGGCGGGTTTCTACAGGTCGTGCCGAACTGACGGGGCCGAAGCAGTCCGAGCGGACTGAAGTCTGGGTGATGTACGACGACCAGCACATATACGTCGCCTGCCGCTGCTGGGACTCGGCGCCGCCCGACCAGTGGATCGCCAACGAGCTGCGCCGCGACACGAACCAGCTGCGCCAGAACGATCAGTTCGGCGTCATGTTCGACACCTTCTACGACCGGCGCAGCGGATTTGCTCTTCTACACGAACCCGCTCGGCGCGCGAGCCGACTATTCGGTCGTCGGACGAAGGCGGATCCAACACCGACTGGAATCCGGTGTGGGACGTCGAAGACCGGCCGATTCGAGGGCGGGTGGACCGTCGAGATGGCGATCCCGTTCAAGTCGCTGCGCTATCGAGTCCGGGCTCGACCAGACGTGGGGCATCCAGCTCCGCCGCGCTGTCCGCCGCAAGAACGAATGGGCGTACCTGACGCCGGTGCCGCAGATCCTCGCCGGACCTCAGGCGCTGCAATCGGATCTCGTCGCGGGCGGCACGCTCGATCGGCCTCGACTTGCCGCCGGCGGGCAAGAACATCGAGCTCAAGCCGTACGCCATCTCGCGCGTCACGACCGATCGATTCGACGACGCCGCCGCGTCAGCAACGACTCTGACGGCGATCGTCGGGGGCGACGTCGAAGTACGGGTCACGGCCAACCTCACCGCCGACTTCGACGCTCAACACCGACTTCGCGCAGGTCGAGATCGACGAACAGCAGGTCAACCTCACGCGGCTTCAGCCTGTTCTTCCCGGAGAAGCGCGACTTCTTCCTCGAAGGCCGCGGAATTTTCGACTTCGCGCGGCGGCGGCGCCGGCGCGCAGTACCGTGGCGGCGCCAGACCACCGACCTCGCCTATCTCTTCTACAGCCGCCGAATCGGCCTGAACAGGCGGACGCGTCGATCCCGATCGACGTCGGCGGCCGCCTCACCGGCAAGTCTGGACAAGATGCGCCATCGGCGCGATGAACATCCAGACGGGCGACGAGTCGGTCTCGAGAACCGAACCGACGAACTTCACGGTCGTGCGCCTCAAGCGCGATGTGCTTCGTCGCAGCGCGATCGGCGCGATGTGCACGAACCGGTCGCGCGTCGGCGTCGGGCACCGGATCGAACCAGGCGCTACGGCGTGGACGGCGCGTTTTCGTTCTTCCAGAACGTGCAGCACGCGGCGCGTACTGGGCGCAGCACCGAGACCGACCGGCACGGAGCGGCGACGACCAGAGCTACCAGGGCCGCCTCGACTACTTCGGCCGATCGCTACGGCGCGCGCCGCGGAGTACCTGAACGTCGGAAAAACTTCTTCCCGGATGTGGGCTATACGCGGCGGATCGACATCAACCGATCGTTCGGTCAGCTCAGGTTCAGTCCCGCGGCCGGCGAAAGTGAAGTCCGTCCGCAAGTTCACTTGGGACGGCAGCCTGAGTGACGTCGAGAACGCCACGTCGGGTTCGCTCGAATCACGCGTGCTCAACGCGCACCACTGCGACCGAGCTCGAGCGACGTGGATCGGTCGAGGTCACCAACGATTACGAGCTCCTCGTCGCGCCCTTCACCGTTCCGGGATCGTCGGTGACCATTCCGCCGTGGCAGCTACACCTTCACCGACACGCTCACGAGCTATACCGTTCGGCGCGCAGCGCCGTATCAGGCACCGCCTCCGGTCCAGCTCGGGCACTATTACGACGGCACCATTGCCGCCGTGACGTTCGGGAGCGGACGCGGTGTCGGTGCTCAAGCAGTTCTCGGTCGAACCGACGGTCTCGGTCAACCACATCGACCGTCCGAGCCGGGGACTTCACGTCCACGCCGTTGCGCGCTCGCGCTCGATTACGGCTTCTCGCCGTTGATGTTCGCGAGCGCGCTCCTGCGGCATAGCCCGCCGACAAGACCTTCAGCAGCAACCTGCGCTTCCGGTGGATGCCGTCCGGGCAAAGGCGAACTGTTCGTCGTCTACACCGACGAGCGAGATACGACCGACCCGAACGGCTCCGTACGCGCGGTTTGAGGAATCGCGCGTTTGTCGAAGATCAATCGTCTTTCAGGTTCAGGGCACCATCTCCCTGGCGACCGCACATCCATCTGCTCGCTCGGTGCGAATTACTGGTCCACTCGTCGACCCCGGATTGGGCTCGTGGAGCTGGACGTTCCGCCTCCGTTCTGTCACGCACGTTGTTCCAGCAAGCGTGTTGTGATGTGAGTGCCCCGTTCGGCAGCAGATGCCGGAATTGATCCGCACGACGCCGGGCTCGCCGTTGTCGACCAGACGGACTCAAAAACTCAACGGGCTGATTTCTCCTGGTTTGTGATGGCGTGCCTGCCAAATGTCGCGGATGTTAGGCGACGCTGGTGGTGAGATAGCCGCGAATCTCAGGCTGTTGACGCTCAAACCTGTCATTGATCGGTGATGTTGAGATGACTTGAAGTCCCTCATGCTTGCATCCACCGTGCGCACCGGTCACCTTCGTGCCGCCATCCTTCAGCACGAAACCGCCGCTCGTCGCGCATCACACCTGGTGGGACCGTTCCGCCACCTGACGCGTTCACTGTTACAACTGCCTTCGACGCACCGCCACCGACGCAAGCGGCACGAGCGCCGCCACCAGGCGCGGCCGCCCGTGCGTGTTTCAGAGATCCCGCAACATGCGCTGGGTCTTTGCTCGCAACTCTGCATTTCTGGTTTCTCGGGACATCACTATTCCTCCACGATTGTGATTGTGTGGTGTTTATTGACGTCGCTCTCGTGCTCCGATACTCTCGACCCGTGCGCTTCACGAACAATCACTGCATCAGTGATCCCACAGGCTGATCAGAGCCTGCGAGACGATCTGGAGTGGCTCGCAGATGCCAGCATGCGTGCCAGGTGCTGACGTGCACGCTTCAGCTCAATGGTTCGATCGAAGAACGCGGAAACACTTTCGGCGTCGCGCTGCCCGACGATCGAATGCAGCAGCGCGCGCCGGCGATCGTACGCGTCGTGCGCGTCGAACGGGTCCGGTCACGCTGATCTGACGCGGTGCAACGACGAGGCAGCGACCACGATCGCGCGCGCCGGGGAACCAGGCAATATAGGGGAAGAGGGCTGGTGAGGGCAACTGCTCGACTCGCGCCCGATCAGCTGATCGCGTTACTGCTCGATGATTCAGACGGCGATGGCGAAGCCGCTGCTGGGTCGCGGGATCACGACATTTTTGCGGTGCCAGGGTGCCGGCTACTACGAGCGACGATTCTTCGAGCGCGTCGATCACGTGTTCACGTGCAGCCAGTTTCCTGACCAGTCGCTACCGCCGGAAAGTCGGACTGGCGAGCACGCCGATCGAGCCGCCGATCGAATGGTCTTCGGTGCGCGCCGGAAGAATCGCGGGCATTCGTGACCTTCGTGCATCCGGCCCCACTACAGGGTCTGTAGCATTTGCCCGCCTGGCCGACATGCTGGGTTCGCGACGCCCGGACATTCCAATCCTCGTCGTTCAATCGGGCCAGAGCGGCGGATCGCTGAACGCCATCCGCGGGCTCGACTTCAGCGCAGGTACCGCAGATCGTGGCGTCGCCTGCCACCGAAACACCCGCGGCCTACTGCCGCCCTCACGCGCATCCTGCTCGTGCCCTCGGTTCTGGGAAGAGCCGTTCGGACGCGTGGCGGCCAGCGAAGCGATGATCAACCGGATTCCGCCGATCGTCCAGCGACCGCGGATCGCTGCCGACGTCGTCGGCGGCGACTTCTCCCATGGCGGCGGTGGTCGAGTGCTTCCACTTCCGGACTGGCTGACCACGAAGAGCACTCGCCCGCCCGCCGAGCACGACATCGAGCCATGTGTTCGACGCCGTCTGCGCGTTCGGTGGACGACAACGTGCACGTTGCAAAACGATGGCTGCGCGCGCGCGGCAGATCGCAGACGCTCGCTACAGCGAAGATGTCTCGCGCCGGCTGCATGTCGAGTAAGCTCACCTCGCTCAAACTGGGAGGCGCGACCGCTGGCGGATCCGACCGGAAGGCGATGAACTCCGTCGGCCGGGCTGAGGCGTGGCATAGACGATGCCGTAACCAGGAAGCGTTTTTCGGCCGTTCTCTGGCCGTTTGCGCAAAGCGACGATGAGGGCCCGCCAGGCGTCCATTCGACGAATTTGTCAACTGAGCTGCAGAATCTGTCGCGACTCTTGTCAGCCGATCGGGGACGGTATTCGGAGAAGAAGCGGCGTGCAGTGAGTTACGATGGCTCGGTGTCCTTCGCGCGGCGCACGCGGCTAGCAGCTCTGGCTATTCACGCTGTTTGTTTCAATTTGCCCTGCATCAACCGCAGCCGAGCCTGAGCGCTGCATCACTGGACAAATCGTCACCGGAAGGCGCCGACAGCGGAGTCCCCTCTCGCCGCAACCTCGTTCGAATCGTCGTTGATGATCGCCAGCCTGAACATGGCTGGAAAGATGGAAATCGTCGAGCCCATTGCGGCGTGGATCGACGAGCGGGCCATCGATGTGCTCTTCCTGCAGGAAGTCGGTCAGGAACACGGCGACGGCGCGGCGTTCATGGCCGCGCTTGGCGAACGCCTCGGGCTTTCGCACGCGTATGCACCCGCGACACCATTCGAAAACGGGCGCATGCAGGGACTGGCGATCGTCAGCCGCTTCCCGCTGACCGAAGTCAACGTCCAGCAGCTCGAATACAACCACCTGCGGTTTCGCCGGCGGTGCCGCATCGCGCTCGGCGCCACCATTTCGACGCCCGGGGGCCCGATTCGGGTGACCAACGTCCATCTCGACACGCGCATCAACAGCTCCCGCCGCATCGAACAACTGACGCCGGCCGTCGAGGCGCTCGATCGTCTCGAAGGACCGCAGATCATCGGCGGCGATTTCAACACGCTGAACATCAAATGGTTTGATTCGATGTGGCCGATACCGCTGGCGCAGCATCAGGGCCGCGCCGTGCGCGAAGAACTCGAGAGCGCCGGCTTCGGCACGCCCTTCGGCGACACGCGACCGACGTTCAAGTTCATGGGACTGCCGCTCAAGCTCGATTGGCTGTATCTGCAGGAGGCTCGAACCGCGCGAAATCGGAGTGGACGACGTTCCGCCTTCCGATCACCGCGGCATCTGGACGCGCACGTCGCTCACCGGCTCGGTCAACTAGCAGCTGCCTCGCGCGCCGCGCTCTCGGCTATTTCAGTTCGAACATCCAGGCACGCGCCTGCCCTGCTCCATCGTCCGCATGTGCCGTCCCTCGCGGCTGCGAACGCCGCGTGGCGGTCTTGCCGTCAATCCAGACCGCCACGGCATCGTGGACGTGACGATGCGTACCAGTGGATTTCAGGCCGGCTGGATGCTCCCAGACTGTCGTGCGTTCGTTGTCGAGAAGCTGCTTCTCGCCGTCGCGCGGGAAGGCGGAGGCTGCGCCGCGCTGTCGGTATGTCCGGATGGCGCCGCCTGCTTGAACTCGATGAACACGGCGCGAAGCGGCGGATCGCTCGTGCCCTCTTCGATGTGCGTCACACCGCTCTTCTGAAAGGCGATGTCACCGGCTTTCGTCGAGACGGGCCGCTTCGAGCCGTCGGCAGCGACGATCATCCGATCGCCCGGCTCGTAATACACGCCGACGAGATCGTAGATGTGGCGATGAAGCGGATACTGCTGCTTCAGCCAGGGCGATGTTCCAGACGACGACGAGATCGTTCTCGAGGATCTTCGTCGCGCCTGGCCTCGGATACGCGGGCGGCAGCGCCGGTGTCTCGCAGAAGAAACAGCAGCGCCGCGATACTGAATCGCATCGTTTATCTCCTGGTGTCCTTCCTGCCCTTCCTGCCCTTCCTGCCCATACGCCTCCCTAGAGTCCGAGCGCGGACGCAGCTCGTTGAAGTCCTTCGACCTGGAAATCGTATTTGCCGGGCGCCGCGGGTTTCGACACTCTGGCCGGTCCATTCTCGAGCGGCCGGTGCACGTAGGCCGTATGCAGGCCGAGCGCTTCGGCGGCATCGAGATCGCCTTCGTGCGCGGCGACCATCATCGACCGCCGACGGCGGCAGATCCCAGAATTCGCCCGGCATCAGGTAGGTCTCCCTTATCGGGCTTGTAGTGGCGCACAAGCTCGGTCGAAAGAACCGTGTCCCACGGCAGGCCGGCAAACTTCGCCATGTCCGTCAGCAGCGACACGTTGCCGTTCGAGAGCGGTGAGATCACGAAACGCTTCTTCAGACGGGTCAGGCCCGAAACAGCATCAGGCCATCCGTGCAACCGGTGCCAGACCTTGTTGAAGTGCTTCTTCTCGTCTTCGGTCAGGCCGGTGATCTTGAACTTCTCGATCAGCCCGTCGAGCGTCATGCGATGCAGGACGTCGAGCTTGGTCCACGGCAGCTCGCCCGTGCGCACGCGGTTCATGGACGGCCCGTAGCCGCCGCGCCACGCGTCGGCAAACGCCGCCCAGTCCACTTTCAGGCCTTTCTCCTTCCCGAGCTTCTCGCCCTCGGCGATCACGGCCGATCGCCAGTCAACGACGGTGCCGAAGGTGTCGAAGACGAGAATCTGCACGCCGCGAACTTTTTCGGGCAGAGCCTGCGCGGCGATAGGCCGCGCGCTCGGCCAGCAGGGGTGAGAGTCCGCCCGCGACGGACTGCCGACGAGAAAGTGTCGTCTCGTCCATGCGGAGAAGATACTCCCTTCCTCCTCGTCTTTGAATGAAAATGCCGTGTCCTCTGTGGCGCAGCATGCTCGATCGGACCTTCGCCCCTGACGATGGCGGAGGCGGTCTCGGCCTCGTTCGTCGCATTCTCCGCCTTCGACGATTTTCGGCGCGTATTTCACCGACTGGACCGGGCTGACCATTTCGCCGGCCGCCACGCTCATCGTGTCCACCGTGCTTTCCGCGATCGGGTTCCTCTGGCTGCGCACGGCCGCCTCTCGCACCTGGACCGATCTCGGCGTCTTCACGGCGATCGTCGCGGCCGTAGGCCGCGTGGCTGCTGTGGCTGCAATGGCCGGACCTGCTCCCTGCCAGGCGGCGGCGCCGATCTGGCGCATCACCTGCAACTCGTGGAATACATCGATCGCCACTGGCGCCTCGTGCACGATCCGCCGATCGAAGCGTATCTGGGCGAGATGGTGCACTACACGCCCGGCGCCCACCTGCTCGCCTCGTCTGATCGGCCGCTGGACTGGAACCGACGGCTTTCACGCCATCTACTGCATGCTCGCTGTCTCCGTGGCGCTCAAGGTTGGCCTGGTCTTTCTCATCGCGCGGCGAAGCGTCGAAGCATCGTTGCCTTTCGCCGTTCTGGCGCCGGCCCTGCTCCTGCTTCCCACCGCATTCTTCCTCGAATCGTTCACGCGCTACTGCGTACGTCCCGCAGGTCGTCTCTGAATGCTTCGCGGTGTGCGCGTGGTGGGCCGCCGTCGCCTGGAACGACGAGGCCCTCGCTCCAGGCACTCGGCATCTTCGCGGTCTCGGGCGCCGCGAGCTTTCTGACGTGGCCGGTGTTCGTCGGTCCTCCGGTCGCCGTGCTGGCGATCACCGTCGCGCTCGCGCGCGGCATGGATATCCGCAACGCGAACGATCATCGTTTCTGATTGCGACAGGACCAATCGCGATCGTTGCGGTGGTCCACGCCATGGGGCGTCTCGGATGGGCCCGCATCGTCAAGACGAGCGCGGACATGGCCGTGCCCGCGCTGGAGCAGCTTCTCGTGGCCGTTGCTCGTGCTGGCCGCCGCGGGCCTGGCAATCATGATGAAGCGCCGGCGCGCACTCGCGACAGCTGTGCTGACTGCGAGCCATTGCCGTTCAGGCGCTGGCGCTGTTCGTCCTGGCGCGCACCGACGGCGCGGCAGTGCCGCACCTGGCGATCAAGATGGCGTATCTGGTGATTTATCCGCTGGCTGTGTGCGCCGCCATCACGATCAGCATGTTGTGGTCATGGACCGCTGGCCGGATTGTCGGAGGCCGAATCGAAACCGCCGCCGCATCGGCGACCGTCGCCGCGCTCTGTCTGCTGATTGCGCGAGCGGCGTTTCCCGTCACGCAACAAAAGCCGACCGTCTCGGAGCCGCTCTACCTCGCCGGACGCTGGGCGCGCGACCACGTTCCCGATCCCGCCTGCGTCGACTACATCGTCACCGACAACCACACCGCGTACTGGCTGCACCCTCGCCGTCCTCGGCAACCGGCGGATGTCGAGCGCGAACCGCCGACGACAGGACATTCGATCCACGCGAGCAAATCATCCGGTGGATCAATCCGGGAGGGCTGCCTTACGCGGTGGCTGATATCGCCGCGATTCCCAGGGACGTGCTCTGGCGGAGAACGAGGAGCTCGCACGATTTGGCTCAGCGGTGGTGATCAAGAGGCGAGGGCTAACCTCGCCGTGCGGACCGTGGCACAAAGCTGCTGATTGCTGATTGCAAACTGCCAATTTCAGTCCTCGAGATTCAACCTGCAATCAGCAATCTGCAATTAGCATGTCACGTCTTATCTCGGCCACAGCCATCCGAACGTGCCGGCCGTGAGGCGCAGGCATAGACCAGCCCGTCGAACACGGACTTCCAGGTGCGTCATCCAGTTGCGCTGATACCAGATCGAAAACGGGATCAGGCCGAGGCTGTAGCCCATGAAGGCGGACGTGCTGACGAAACGGAACACTGCCAGGTACTGAGTGCCGGGGCCCACCGCGCGACTGCCAATGTAGCCGGAGAAGAGGCTGATCACGAGCGAGAACACGAACCATTGCGCGAGGTTCCTGCCCATGCTCATGGGGCCGGGGCGCATGACAGTCATCATCGCCACGGGCCCCTGGCCATTTTGGCGGCGAACTCCGGGTTTCGCATGTCAGCGCTGCCGCCAGGACGCGGCATCATGTAGTCGCCAGGCGGAATGTTCAGCCGCCGAAGCGCATCCATCGTTTCGTCTTCGCCCGGCAGCTTTCGATAGTCGGTGTGGTGATAGGGCAGCACCATGTGGATCACGGAGCTGGCCACGAACACGAGAATCGCGGACAGGAGAATCGGGAGCCACAGCGACATCAGAGAAACCATGTCTGCTCCTGAAGCCTACGAGATCACTGTTGCGGTTTTGTCGTCGACGGCGCCGGTGGCATCGGCGGCGGATATGCGATGCCAAGCTGCTCGAGATACGACTGTACTTCGTCGGGTCGTAGTAGAACTTTCGCAGCTCCGGCTTGAACCGATCCATCGTCTCTTTGTTCAGCCAGACGGCCGGCTTGTCTTCCGGCCGCAGCAGCGGCTTGTATACTCTTCGGCGCCTGCTGGACGTTCTCGAAGTAGTCGCGCGCCGCGGTGACGAGCTCGGGTCGCATCAGCAGATCGAGCGCGGTCATCGCTTCCACTTTCGCGGCTTGCGTGGCGCCCTTGTGCGCGACCGGCGTTGCCATCGAGACCGCGCTCGTCCAGTGATGCCCGGTCGCGCCCGGGATGTTCGACGGGAAGCTGAGCCTCGACCGTCGGCACGCTCCACATGATGTCGCCGATGTCGTCGGACGCGCCGCCTTGCTGCTCGCTGTCGGGAATGGATTCGCGTCCGCTGAGCCTGTCCGGAACGTTCGTCGGTCAAGCCGCGCTCCGGCGCACCCTGGGCGCGCTGAAACGCGCGCGCGAACTGCTGATCCGCTTCGCTCCACTGCGGCATGCCGACCTTCTGGATGTTCAGGTGCATCGCCTGCGCGATCGGCCGGTTGCCGTGCTGCGGCCACGCCGAGCCGAGCACGCGCGACGTGAACGACGTGCCGGTCATCATCGCGCGCGGCCTTCGGCCATCGTGTCGCCGAAGATCCCACAGCTCCTTGATGTGGTCGTAATCGAGCTCGCGGAAGTAGTACCAGACCGACGCCGCCGGCGGCACGACGTTCGGCTGATCGCCGCCGTGGGTGATCACGTAGTGCGAGCGCTGCTGCACGCGCAGGTGTTCGCGCTTGAAATTCCAGGCGATGTCCATCAGCTCCACGGCGTCGAGCGCGCTCTTGCCCGCCCACGGCGCGGCCGCCGCGTGCGAGCTCTGGCCCGTGAAGTGTATCTCGACCGAGACCATGCCCGTGCCGCCGCCTTCGCCCCAGTTCGTGCTCAGGTTGATCCGACGTGCGTGAAGAGCACGGCGTCGACGTCCTTGAAGATGCCGCCGCGCACGAAATGCGCTTTCGATCCGAGCGCCTCTTCGGCGACGCCCGGCCACAGCATGATCGTGCCCGGCAGTTTCTCGCGCTCCATGATCTTCTTCAGCGCGAGCGCCGCCGTCATGATCAGCGCCTGGCCCGCATTGTGCCCTTCACCGTGGCCCGGTGCGCCGACGACGAGCTCCTTCCGGGTGACGACGCCTGGCGTCTGGTTCGTGGTGGGTAATCCGTCGATGTCGGTGCCGAGCGCGATGATCGGACGGCCCGATCCCGTACTTCCCGGTCCAGGACGTCGGCACGCCGGCGACGGCGCGTTGAACCTCGAAGCCTTCTTTCACCAGGATGTCGGTCACATACCGTTGCGTCTCGACCTCCTGGAAACCGAGCTCGCTGAAGCTGAAGATGGTGTCCACCATCTGCTGGGTGAACACCCGCCGGGACTCGATATCGGCAATCAGCTCGTCTTTCAGCTGGTCGATGCGCGGGTTGGGTGTGAGATTCAGCTGCGGGACCGGCGGATCGTTCGGCGCGTTTCCGCCGCGGCCGCGCTGTGCGTGGCCCACGAGGCCGGTGAGAGCAACGACGATGAGTGCGATGAACGATCGACCGGCCGGCCCGCGACTTCCGAATCATGATGCCCTTCCTCCAACTCGACATTCTGATGTAGGGCGGGTCTTAAGACCCGCCATCCTGCGCCGGGTCTAAAGACCCGGCTCATGCACGATCTATCGCTCTGAACACACGACGCGATGGTAGGGAAACTCTCGACGGCTCTGACTTGCCGTCGACGGTCCCTCGATCCATGCGAGAAGCGAGGAGTCGTCCTTCAGCTGATAACCAATCCTCTGCGGAAAATCGTGCTTGGGATTCTCGAAGATCACGGTCTTGTCGGCGATCCTCGGTCGAGAGAAATGTCGCCGTCGGCTGACCCTGGGGATGCGCTTCGTAGGCCAGCTTGCCCTTCTCGACGCGCAGGATGATGCTCTCGAACTCGAGCAGCTTGCCATCCCGCACGGTCCGGCTCATGCCCAGCATGCTGTTGCCGATCGGAGCGCCCCAGCTTTCCTGAATGAGCTGGTTCTGCTCGGCCGAGAGCAGCTCCCAGCAGCCAATGAGCCAGGACACGCTTTCGAGGCGCGGACTGAGCGCCGGCGCGCCACGGCGCGCCCGCGGTCAGGAGAAGTGCGAGGACCAGCGCTCGGCGCATCACACCTGCACGGCTTCGACTTCCTGTTGAACGATGCGGACGCCGAGCACGGCCAGAAACTGCTTCAGCCACGCGACGTGTGCGGGCCACGCAGGTCCGGTCACGAAATTCCGATCGGTGATCGCCTCGTCGATCGCGATGCTGGCGTAGTCGCCGCCGGCTGCGGAGATTTCCGGACCTACGGCTGGATACGCGGAAATCTTGCGGCCCTTCACGATGCCCGCCGCCGTCAGGATCTGCGGCCCGTGGCAGATCGCGCCAATCGGCTTGGCGGCATCGGCAAAATGACGCACGATGCTCAACACCTTCGGATTGAGGCGCAGATATTCAGGTGCGCGGCCGCCCGGGATGAGCAGCGCGTCGTAGTCGTCGGCCTTGATGTCGGCAAACGTCGCGTTCAGCGCAAAGTCGTGCCCGCGCTTTTCCGTATAAGTCTGATCGCCCTCGAAATCGTGAACGGCCGTCCGCACGCGATCGCCCGCCTTCTTGTCCGGGCACACCGCATGCACCACGAGCCCCGCAATCTGCAGCGCCTGAAATGGCACCATCACTTCGTAGTCTTCGACGAAATCGCCGACGAGCATCAGCACTTTCTTTGCCATGGTCCCTCGCCCCTTCCCGGAAGGCCGATCGTAAATCAGCCAGTAGAAACCAGCAATTAGCAATCAGCCATCAGCAATTCTGTGCGCGTCCACCCACCAGCTCCAGGCCAGCAGGATGAACGGAGCCAATGACACCCGTCAGGTAGATCGCCGGGACCGACGGCGGCGGCGGTCCCATGAGGTTCGCCGCGTAGATCAGTGCCAGGAACAGCACGAGCGCCGCGAAGCCCCAGCGCCCTATCGCGTCTTTCGGCCGCGTCGTTCGCGCGTAGATCCAGACGCCGGCCGCATATAACACGGACTCGACCGCAGCGGTCAACGGCACCGACTTCCACATGCCGAGACCGAATCGCGCACCACCCGGGTAGACCGGCATGTCGGGACGATGCGTGACGAAATCCAGGAGCCAATGGCTGACGACCAGCGCCGAGAGCACGAGGAACGCGCCGCGCGTGTGCGTGACCTTCTCGTAGGCGAACGCCAGGATGAGCCCCCACGCGATCATCGTCAGCAGGGAGTGCGAATACGGATAGCTGATGAAATTGAGCGGCGTGACCGCCGTGTTCCCTGGCTCGATCGCAACCTGCTCGAAGCCCGCACGCGAGAAAGAAGGGCCACAGGATGTCGGGCAAACTGCGCGGCGAGAAAGAGCATCGCGAGCGACACGCTTGGAACGATTCGCTTCGCGGCAAAACCCAGGGCGAAATGGCCTATGAACATTTCAATCGCGCTGCGTCCCACCCCGGCGCTCAGTAACGCTGATGCATCGCCGTGGCTAGCTTCGCGCCACGGCGACGCATACCGCAGGCGCTGCTATCTCACCCGAGCAAGCTCCGCATGGACGCGTTCGCGCTCGCGATCGATCTGTTCGGGCGTCGCGCCGAGCCTGCGGAGCACGGTCTCGGTGAGCGCGAGCGCCACTTCACCCTCCCCCGAAAACACCGCCTGAGCGCCGGCCTGGCGCAACTGCTCGCGCTCTCGAAGATGCATCGTCCTCGCCAGCACCGTGACGCTGCCGTTCAACTCGCGCGCGAGCCTGACGACCTCCGCGCCGTTTTCCACGTCGGTTGACATCACGAGCGTGCCGGCATGTTGAACGCCGGCCGCGAGCAGCGTATCCCGATGCGCGGCGTCGCCGTACACGACGTTCGCGCCGCTCTCGCGCAACTGGCGGACGGTGTCCATGTTCATCTCGATCACGGTCGTGTCGATGCCGTTCTCCCCGAGCAGCCGCGTCAGCGTGCGGCCGGTCGGCCCGTATCCGACGACGATCGCACGGTGAGCCGGCGAGCCCTCGACCCGGCGCGGCGTCTCCGGCTGATCCGCAGACGCGCGATTCACCAGCCGCCACAGGCCCGGTCGCTGCGATGCCCACCGCTCGACCGGGCCGATGGCGCGAAACGCCAGCGGATTGAGCAGGATCGACAGAATCGACGACCGCCACCAGCGTGTTCAACCCGGCCGGCGGCATCACGCCAAGATCTCCCGCAAGCTTCGCCACGATGAACGAGAACTCGCCGATCTGAGAGAGCGCGACCGAGACAGTCAGGGCGGACTTGAACGGATAGCGAAGGGCCGCGACGACGAGAAACGCGGCGAGCGGCTTGCCGACGAGCACGACGGCCAGCCGTCGCCAAGCACCAGCAACGGCTGTTGCAGGAAATATTGGGGATCGAGCAGCATCCCGACCGACACGAAGAAGAGCACCGCAAAGGCATCGCGCATCGGCAGCGCTTCCGACGCGGCGCGCAAGCTGTAGTCGGAGCGCCCGACGATCAGGCCGGCGAGAAACGCGCCGAGCGCCATCGACACACCGAAGAGGACGGCCGAACCGACGGCAATGCCGAGCGCCAGCACGAGCACCGTCAGCGTGAACAGCTCGCGCGAGCCCGTGCGCCGCCACACGTTCCAGGAGCCACGGGAAGACGCGCGCGCCGACCATCGAAAGTGAAAGACCACGAGAGCGGCCACTTTCAATGCCGCGACCAGGATTGCGGTTCCAATGCCGCTCTCCGATGCGCCACCGAAAATCGGCGGCAGCAGGACCAGCAGGATCACGGTGAACAGGTCTTCGACCACCAGCCATCCCACGGCAATGTGGCCCGCCGGCGTATGCAGACTCCGATGGTCGGACAGCATCCGAACCAGCACGACGGTGCTGGCAACCGACAAGCGCGACGCCAAACACAATCGCCGCCGGCCATGCCCATCCGAAGCCCGCGCGACCAGCCGCGCCCAATGCCGTTGCGACCGCGCTCTGCACGAGCGCGCCCGGCACGGCCACGCGCCGGACGGCCAGCAGCTCCTCGACATGAAACTGCAGGCCGACGCCGAACATCAGCAGCACGACGCCAATTTCGGCCAGCTGTTCCGCGATGCCGGCTGTTGGCGACGAGGCCTGGCGTGAACGGGCCGATCAGGACGCCGGCCAGCAGATACCCGACGAGCGGCGAAATCCCGAGCTGCTGGGTGATCAGTCCGCAGATCAGCGCGGCCGAGAGCCCTGCGGTCAGCGTCAGGATCAGATCGAAGCCATGCGGCATGGAGGAGCGATCATATCGTTCTCGAGGTTCTCGGGTTCTCGAGGTTCTCGGGGTTCTCGAGGTTCAGAGCGTCGAGAGACCCGAGCTCGAGCGTTGGATATCGCAGCTCTGAGATGAGTTCGGCGCGGGCGCGTCTCGTGTCGCCCCAGTGCGACACGCGGCCGATGCGGATGAAGTCGCGGGTGAACGGGGCTGGCGTACCGGACACGAACGCGCCTGCCTCGCAGAGCGCAGCCGACAGATAGACGAGCCAGAGTGGCACTCGCGCATCGGACGGGCGTAGCCCCAGGCCGCGGCAGGCCTCGTCGAGAAAATGCTGCAGCGTGACCGGCTGCTCGTCTCCGACGTGGTAGATGCCCTGGACGTCGCGGCTTGACGATTGCGCGCCTCGGTCGCGCGCGAGGTAGTCCTCGGTCGCCAGCATCTGCATGATCGTCGGCTCCCGCCACACCGCCAGAAGACGATGGCGGGCCAGCCAGCGCGCGGCTTCGACCATCAGGATGCCTTTTGCCGTAAACCGCTCCGAGCCGCAGCACTACCGGCGTGGTCGCGGTGCCTTTCGTCCGGTCGAAGAGTCGCCGCTCTTCCTCGAGCCGTGTCTGCGCATGGACCGAAATCGGCGTGCGGTCGAGACGGCCCGTCGCCGGTTGCTCGAAGGACGTCGGCCCCTCGACGTGAGGAAACGAAATCAGAATCACGCGCCTGACGCGCGCCTCGATGGCGGCGTCGAGCAGATTCGGAGAAATAGCCGATGTTCGTGGTCGGGAGGAATTTCTCGGGACGCGGAGCGAACAGCACGCCCGCGAAGTGCACGACGGCGTCAACCCCCGAGACGGCCGGAGGAATCGTCCGGGGATCTGCCGAGATCGGCTTGAACGGCGCGGACGCCCGAGGCTCCGGCGACATCCGGAGCCAACGCGGACGCTGTGTGATACATCGCGCGGAGCGAATGCCCGCCGGGCGATGAGGTGCCGCGCAAGGAGGCCACCGAGATTGCCGGCGGCGCCGGTGACGAGGGTCGTCTGAGTCACAGAGATCGCGCAGGCAACGGGAACGGAGGATCCGGCAGATAGCGAGTGACAGCGGAGCAACGGACGCAACGGATAGACGAGGCGTGCGACCGGCGGCTCGGCAGCGCCGGTCGTCGATCGTCTCGAATCGGCGTAAACACAAACCAGAACGGGATCCAGCGGTTTGCGTTTACGTCGATTCGTGACGATCACTGCCCGCGATGCGGCCGCCGGTCGCACGCATGTCTTTTCCGTTTCGTCCTCCGTTGCTCCGTTGCTCCGTGTGAGCCGCTTTCTCCGTACCCTCCGGCTCCTCTGATCTTCGCATATCTCGGTCACCGCACCGCCGCGAGCTCCATGACGACATCCCAGTTGAATCTCACGAACCGGAACAGCTCGCTTTCGAGAATCCGTTCCTGATCGCTGTGCGCGCCGAAGCCGAGCGGGCCATCCTCGGAAGTCGGACGCCGGACCGATGCCGTAGCACTGCATGCCCTTCGCGCGCAGATACGACGATGTCGGTCGCACCCGTGCCCATCGTCGGCAGCGTGACCGTGTTGTAGTGACGCTTGACCGCGCCTTCGAGCGCGTGAAACGCCTCGGTATCGATCTTGGCGACGGGCGTCGGCGGCCGGCTGCGAGCCGCATACCGCGCCTCGATGGCCGGGTCGTTGATCACTTTCTTGCACCTGTTCGAGGAATTTGTCGGCATCCTCGCCGGGCAGCAGCCGCACGTCGAGCGTCGCCTTCGCCTCCGACGGAATCACGTTGACCCGATATCCCGCCTGAAAGATGTTGGGCGAAATCGACGAGCGCAGCATCGACGCGTGCCGCGGCTCGTGCTCCATGAAGTAGTCGTAGGCCGCGCTCACGACTTTCGGATCGAGGCTGAGCGCCCCCGATACTGCTTCGCTTCCTCCGGCGACGAGATGTCGGCCAGGCGCTTGAAATACGCGCCGGTGGTTTCGTTGATCCGGAGGTCGCCCTTCCAGGACGCCGCCGCACCGACCGCGCTCGCCAGGTGGACGATGGGATTGGTGACGAGAGGAACCGAGCCGTGGCCGGAAATCCCGGTCGCCGTCAGCCTCGATCTGGCGCGGGATCTTTTCCGGCGTCTGGATCGACGCGTACTTCACTTGACCGCCTGTGCGGGTCACGCTTCCGCCCTCGGCCAGGCAGCATCGGCATCGATATCGGGATAGTGCTGGTTCACCATGAACTCGATGCCGACGCGCGTCGCGCCCTCCTCGCCGGCTTCGGCGAGAAAGATCACATCGCGCGCGAGGGGCACGTTCAGGCGCTTCAGCATGATCATCGTCATCAGCGACGCCGTGACGTTGTCCTTGTCGTCGAGCGTGCCGCGGCCGTACACCCAGCCGCCATCCCGGGTGGCGCTGAACGGCGGGAACTTCCACTTCGCCGGATCGACGTTCACCGTATCGGTATGGCCCATGATGAGCAGCGGCCGTCGGCTGCCGCTGCCCTTCAACCGGGCCACGATGTTCACGCGCTTCGGCTCCGCCGGAAACACCTGGACGGGAATGCCCTCTTTCTCCAACGCGTCCTTGAGGTACATCGCCGCCGGCTCTTCTCCACCCGGCGGATCGGTGGTGTCGAATCGCACCAGCGACTGGAAGTGCCGCATCGTCTCGTCCTGGAGCGTCGTCCAGTCGGGTTGATAGCGGCCCTGCGAGATGCGTGGAGACCGGCGCGAGCGCCGCGAGCAGCAACGACGAATGAGGATGATTCTTTTCATCAGCACGTAGGCCGATCATGAACCCGGCTTCCTACTTCATCGGTGAGTAGTCCACTGGATCCATGGAACACCGAGCACGACCTTCGTCGTCAGCCGGCCGTTGGCTTCGGATTCCGTTCGCACCTTGACCCATTCCGGATCGGCGCCGAACGCCGCCCAGCTCTTCTTCGCCTCCTCGCGGTTCTTGTGCGCGAGCACGTAGATCAGCGTGTTCTGCGAATTCGGCGCATCCTGCGGGTGGAAGTAGCCGACGTTCGTCATGCCGTGCTTCGTGAACAGCTTGAGCGTGTGATCGCGGAAGCGCGCGTCGAGATCCTTCAGCTTGCCTTCCGGTGCGGTGTAGGTCCGCAGCTCGCATACGCGAGCGCCCGACTGGGCGAAGACCGACGGCTGCAGGAAGCCTCCGAGCGCAAATCCGATCCCGAACACGGCGACGATGAGAGCGACGGCCACGCGCGGTCTGACGATCATGAAGAGCCTCCTGAGTGTTAACGGTAACCGCCGATAGTTGACAGCTAACGATCGGACAAACTCTAACCGATTCTCAAACCTAAATTACGCCGCAAGCTCCGGATATCGGATTCCGAAGGGCTGGCGTGCTTCTCACCGGATGGTTGCGGCGAAAGCGCAGACGATCCGGTCGGTATCGTTACCTGCTTGGGCGACTCGGCGGGTCGAAGCGGCCCGGCTTGCGCGCGCAGGCGAAGCTCTGGGATCCAGTCGCCGAGGCGTTGTTCGACCGAGCCGGAATCCGGCGAGGTGCACGCGTGCTCGAGGTCGGGCCCGGACAGGGGCTCGCTGCACCTCGCGCTGCGGCGCAGGGTTGGGCAGGCCGATCGACGCTGTCGAGCGCTCGCCGGTCTTCGCCGCGCAGGCTGAGGTCGATCTGCCGGCGCGACGGGCTCGGCGACGGACAGATCTGGGAATCGGATCTGCTTCACGCTCCGCTTCCGCGTGCCGAGTACGACTTCATCTTCGCGCGATGGGTGTTCCTGTTTCTCCCGATCCTGGCGCGCACGTGAAGAGCTCGCGCGCGCGCCCTCAAGCCTGGCGGTAGTTCTCGCGGTTCAGGACTACTACCGCAAGACGCTGTCGATGATTCCCGAACCGCCGGAGTGGCGTCACTTCGTCGAAGCCGACGATGCGTTCTTCGCGTCGCAGGGTGGCAGACGCGAGCGTCGGCGATCAGCTGCCGATTCTGTTTCGCAAGGCCGGACTCGAGTTGACTCGAAGTCAGCCGACGATCAAGACAGGCCGTCCGGGATCACCCGAGTGGGCCTGGCTGACCACGTATCTTCTCGGCGTGATGGATCGCTACGCGACGTTTCCGCCGTTCACGCCCGCCGAAGGACGCCGCCTGGCTGCGCGATGGCGCCGCGCCGAGCGCGACCCGATGTCGCTCCTCATCGCTCCGGCAGTGCTCAACGTTGTCGCGCGGAACCGTGATTGTCGAGTCTGAGCCTAAAGCCGATCAGTCTTCAGCGCTCAGGCTTCCAGTAATCCCGCATCAACCTCGTGCGACCCAGGCGGGCTGTCGAACGGGCGTGCGCGGCAGGAATTCGACGATCACGGGTTTGATGTCGATCACGGGCGTCCCGTCGACGGCGTCGAGCCTCGCACGTGCAGCGTGCGGCCCTCCCGCTTCTCGATCTCGACGATGGTCACGCCGAGGCGGTTGGGACGCGCCTTCCCGCGCTGCGCGAAGATGCCGACCTTCGGCCACGCGGTGTTTCCTCGAGGATGGCGCGCGCCTGTCACGACGGGCCGACTCTTCGAGCTTGTCGAAGAAGAACACGATTTCGGCGTGCGAGAAGGTCTCGAGCCCGTCGAGGCTTTCGGCCGGGAGATCGTCGGCCAGCACGATCTCGGCACGGAGCTGCCCCAGTAGTCGTCGGCCACGAGCGAGCGGGCCGCCCCGCACGAACGCCACCGGCTTGACGGTGATCATGCCGGTTCGACCTCGACCGCCGTCGTCACCGAGTTGGCGATGTAGCACTCGTGATGCGCGCGGTCGTGCAGCGCGTGCAGCTCGTCGGCAGTCGGCTGCGTGCCTGAGAAGGTGATCGCAGGATGGAGGACCACTTCGCAACATCGCCTGGCGGCCTGCCTCGTTTCTGCCCAGCACGCCAACCGCTCGATCCACGTAGGATTCGATGACGAATCTCTTCATGGCCGCGAACGACAGGAAGAAGAGCATGTGGCAGCTCGCGAGCGAGGCGACGAACGCTTCTTCCGGATCCACTGCGGATTGGATTCGACAGCGGCACCTTCACAGACATGGGGAGAGGACGAGGCTGGAACGGTCACGCCGCCGTCGAACTCCCACTGGTGCGCGCGGGCTGTAGCGGTTGTCGGTGAAGACCTCGCTCGCCTGGCGCGTCCACTTCACGGTTGCGGTGTATTCAGCCATATCGCAGGCGCTTATCGCACGCCGACGCCGCCGTCCGGATTGGCGCCGATCCAGTCCGCCTTCGAGCGTCTTCGTTTCCTGATCGACGACGATCACTTCGGCGACGCCCTGGGAATCTCCTTCGCGCAATCTCGTGGCCCCTGGCCTTGAGCAGCGCGACCGGTGTCGGGCGAGAACGCGAACTTCTCGTAGTTGATCCGATCGGGCAGCCACTGATGGTGGAAGCGTCCGGCGTCGACGGCCTCCTGCGCGTTCATCCCGAAGTCGATCGACATTCAGGATCGTGAGGAGGACCGGTGTTGATGATCGTGCGGCTGCCGGGCGTGCCGGTCACCATCGCGAGGTTGCCGTCCTTCGCGAGAATCGTCGGCGTCATGCTCGAGAGCATGCGCTTTGCCGGGCGCGGCCATGTTCGGCGGCGTGCCAATCAACCCGTCCACGGTCGTGAGGCCGGGACCGGCGTTGAAGTCGCCCATCTCGTTGTTCAGCAGGAAGCCCTGCACCCGAGACGACGATCTTCGAGCCGTGGCCTGGCCTCGAGCGTGAAGCGTCATCGCCACGGCGTTCCGGCTCTTCATCCACGATCGAAAGGTGCGTGGTTTCGTTGCTTCCGGCCGGCCAGGTGAAGCTGCGTCGGCGACGAGGTGGACGCCCGGCTGCGGCTGATCGTCGAGCGCAGCGCGTCGCCGCATACGCTTTCGACGGTGAGCCGATCGATCGGGCAGCGGCGGGTTGAAGTCGGCGTCGCCCAGTACAGCGCGCGATCCGCGTAGGCGCGCCGCATGCTCGGCGATCAGGTGGACGGTGTCGGCCGAGCCGAAGCCGCTGGCCTTCGCAGGTCGTAGCCTTCCAGCACGTTCAGCATCTCGACGAGCGCGGTGCCGCCGGAGCTTGGCGGCGGCATCGACAGAATCTCGAAGCCGCGTAGGTCCCGCGAATCGGTTCCCGTTTCTTGCCTGATAGTTCTTCAGGATCCTCGACGGTGATCAGCCCGCCGTGCGCCTTCATCTCGGCGGCCATCAGATCCGCGGTCTCGCCCTGGTGAAACCGGCCGCGCTCTGTCGGCAATCCGCTGAAGCGTGCGCGCGAGGTCGGGCAGACGCAGGATCTCTCCCGCTTCGTAGGGCACGCCTTTCTTCGAAAACTGCGCGACCGCAGCGGACGACCGCTGGAAACTGCGGCAGCGTCGAGGCCAGGGATCGAGCCAGGGCAACCGACACCGGGAACCCGTCGCGCGCGAGTTTCACCGCCGGATCGACGAGCCGCTTCCAGGAAGCTTGCCGTGCGTCGTCCACGCGAGATGCAGCCCGCCGACGGTTCCCGGCACGCCGACCGACAGATAGCTGTTGTGATGCATGTCGGCGTCGCATTTGCCGTCTTTCAGGAACATCGTCGCCGACGATCCGGCGGGCGCCATTTCACGGAAGTCGCATGCTCCTGCGGCGCCGGAGCTCGGACGGAACACGATGAAGCCGCCGCCGCCGATGTTGCCGGCGCTCGGATGCATGACCGCGAGGGCTAACGCGGTCGCCACCGCCGCGTCGATCGCGTTGCCGCCGTCCTGAGCACGTCGGCGCCAATCTGGGACGCCATCGTGTTTGCGGAAATCACCATGCCCTCTCCTTGCGCGCGCACGGGCACCGAACCCGCGTCGACGACGACCAGGGCGATGGTGGAAACAGCGACAGCAAGCAGGGCTTTGCGGATCATGTCAGGCTCGTCCTCGCATCTTGGCGGCCCACCACCGCAGGCCGACCAGAAGAAAACGCCAGTCGGAAGAACTCCGGAGACTTTCCCTCGAACGCGTGCCCGACGAACTGGAACACCCAGCCGACGAGGAAGAGCGTCAGCGGGACGGGCCAGAACCCCGCGATGAAGAACGCCGGGAACGGCCAGCACCGAGCGAGATCACGATCAGCGGGATGCCCAGCGTGTGGCACCAGCGGTTCACGGGATGCTGATGGCTGCTCGAGCACTGCGCGATCCATTCATCCCAGGTCTTTCCGCCCAGCATATGTGGCCTCCCTCAGAGTGCGATACCGGAGAGCGGTGGAGGTCACGGGAACGGAGGCTACGGAGATAGCGGGATCAATGGAGCAACGGAGCAACGGAGAATGTCTTCCAAAAAGAAGATACTCCGTTGCTCCGTTGCTCTGTTGCAGTCTCCGCTATCTCCGTCACGCTCCGTTCCCGCTTGCCTCCGCACCTCCGTTCCCTTCCGGCTGCCTAGAACGGGCTGCTCCAGCGATGCAGCTCTGCGGCGTGAGCAGCTCCGCGCCGTTCTCCGTGATGAGCATATCGTCCTCGACTCTCACGCCGAATTCGCCGCGGATGTAGATGCCCGGCTCGTCGCTGAACGTCATGCCGGGCAGCATCTTCAGTGTATTGCCGCGGACCAGGCATGGCCACTGCGTGACCGTCCATCCCCAGCCCGTGGCCGACGCGATGCGTGAAGAATTTGTAGTCGGGACCGAACCCGCGTCGACGATCACCTTGCGTGCGGCGGCATCGACGGCCTCGACATTCGCACGCCGGGTCTGGCGGCGGCCAGCGCGGCATCCTGCGCGCGCCGCTCGATCTCGAAGACGTGCTTCATCTTGTCGCTCGCCTTGCCGAGGACGAACGTGCGGCTGATGTCCGACTGGTAGCCTTCCACCGTGCAGCCGCCGTCGATCAGCAGAATCGTGCCCTGGCGAATGACCTGCGGCGTGATCGAGCCGTGGGGCAGGGCCGAGAACTCGCCGACCTGCACGCTGGCTTCACCGTCGAATCCCAGCCTGGCGTGCGCGGTGCTCACGAGCTCGCCAAACTCGTTCTGCGTCATGCCTTCGCGCAGCGATCGGAATGCGCGTCGTAGGCGCGAAGCGTGACTTTGCGACGCCAGGCGCATCAGCTCGATCTCGTGCGCATCCTTGACGCCGCGGCAACCGGAGGTGACAGGAGTGGCGCTCTCGATCGTCACGCCGGCGCTGGCCGCCGCCAGGCCATTGCTGAACACGAAGCGCACGGTCTCTTCGATGCCGATTCGCCCGCTCGTGATGCCGCGATCGCGCAGGCCGCCGGCGAGCCGCGCGTATGGGCTTGCGTCCTCTTCCCACGTCCGCATCGTCGGGCGACGCGGCCAGCGGTCCGCGGGCGATCTGCTCGCGCGCGCGATCTTCTTCGAATGCCGGGCAGACGTAGAACGGGTCGCCCTTGACCGGCACGACCATGGCGAAGAGCCGTTCGGAAATGCCCCAGCGGATGTTGCTGAAATACACGAGCGAGGTGCCGCCGGTCAGCACCACTCGCGTCGAGCTTGCTGCTCGGCCATGCAGGACGCCGCGCCTTCGCAAGGCGTCCGCTTCGTTCCGCCGCGGTGATCGGGCGCGCCTGATTGCGCATCGACGGCAGGCCTCGCGATGGGAGCCGGCAGGTTCCCCTGCTCGCCTGCCATGGCCCGGGCCGAAAGGCCGGCGAGAACCGGGGTCAGAAGAAAATCACGACGCCCAATCATGTCGAAAACCTCCTGACTTGCGACCCCTCGACTTCGCTCGGGGTCGTCCCGAGCAGCGTCGAGGGACGACCTGCGACTTGCGACTCGCGACTATCCAAAGGGATTCCACGCCGGCGCACCGGTTCGCAGATGATGTTCCACCCTGGCCTCGATCGAATCAACCGGGCGAGCGAGGTGGCCGCCGATTCCACGGAGCTGCAGGCTGGGCGTGATCGCCTCGACGCCGTCGAATTCCCATGTCCCTGGAGGCGTCTCTTCGGCATTGAGCTCCGCGGCGAGCGGCGACAGGTCCACCCTCGGCGCCAACCACCCGCGATCGAAATTGTACCCAGCCTTCGTAGCGATACCGGAGTTCGACGTGCTGCCCATGAATCACGAGCAGCCGGCTGCGTGGCGCCCGCGTGTTGAGCACGTAGGCATGCAGCATCGGCTCGTTCTGGCGGAATCCGGATCACCGCCAGATCGAGATCGGACTTTTCCTCGATCGTCACCGCACCCTGGTCGATCAGCTCTTCGCCGGCGGTCAGCGCGCGATCGTCTTCTTCCCAGAATCGCCGGGTACGCGTTCACATCCGCGAGCAACAGCGGGATGACCGCGAGCAGCTTCCGATAGAGCGACGCCGACTGCGCGGCGCACGGAAGGTTGAAGATGTCCCTGGGAAGCGGTGAGGTCGCGTCATCCGCAAAGCCGGAGATGGTGAATGCCATCCGCGCCGCCTCTCGCGACGAGCATATCGCCGAAGTCGCCGGTCGTCGCCGCCGCGATCAACCGGTCGCGATGCCGCAAGGCGGTCGCCGGATCGACCATCGCAGAAGATGCCGATGAGGCCGTCTTCGTCGAAATGATTGTTCGACACCGCGCTGGCGCTGACTGCCGCCGGCCGATCGAGATACTTGAAGACGATCTCCGCCGAGGTATCGGCCGCGAACTCGAGCGGCGTGCCGCTCTTCGGCCAATGGGACAGCGTGAGGAGCGGTGCCGCCCGTGGCCGAGCCGTCCGACGATCACGTTCGGCTCGGAGCGAAGCTCGTCGGTGGGGAACGCAGTAAGCGGCAATCTGCCGTTCTGCGTGCTGGGTGCTACGTGCGACGTTCTGATCGCTCGACGTGCTGCGTGCTACGCGCTCCGTTCGACTTGCGACTTGCGACTCTGTGACTTGCGACCCTGCCGACCGCGCGAGAGCGTCGCTTCTTCGAAACGGCCTTGATGATCGCGCGGTCCTCGTCCGGATCGAGTGGCAAGCGGCGGATCCGCGTCCTCGATCGCGCGCCCATGAGCGCGTGGACTGCCGGGATCGTCGAGCAGGCCTGATGCTGCTCGACCCTGATGTGCCGCACCATGTTGCCGCTGCCCTTGAGCAGCCGCTCCGGATCCGCAGGTTCGGGCCGCTGAAGAAGAACAGGTTGACCCCTCGAGCAAAGACCGCCACCGAGAAGATCGAATCGTAGGCGCCGATCGGTCGGGCAGAACCCGATCGCCAGCGCGTTGTAGTTGTCGTGACACCAGCTGGTCTCGCCGACGGCATGCGGCGCACGCAGTCTGCGACAAGATCGCCCGCGCCAGACTCGCACACGGGACGATCGAAACGTGCGAGAAAACGAGGCGAGCTGGGCGCGGGCGTCATGGCTGATCGCGAAATTGAGATTAAGAATTAAGAATTAAGAAAGCCGTGAGCTAGCTCGCAAGGCCTTTCTTAATTCTCACTTCTTAATTCTTAATTACCGTCCTGTCTCACCGCCGTCCGCCCATGATCCCGCCCAAGCACGCCACGCAGGATCTGCCGCCCCAGCTCCGCTGCCCATCGTCCGGACCGCCGACTTGGCCATCGCTTCCACGCGCGCCCTGGCGGCGCTTCGTGCCCCACAGGAAATCGTTCACGGCCGACGGGCTGCGCGGGCGGCGCTGACCGGGCTTTGCCCGATGTGGATGCGCCCGATTGCCGGCGGGACCCGAAGCGGACGCGGCTTTCTGATCGGCCCGCTTCGTGAGGATCTCGTAGGCGGATTCGCGATTCAGCAACGAGTCGTATCTGGCGCCGATCGGACTTCGGCTCCGCACCGGCGCGCGCTCTTCCGGCGTGATCGCGTCTCCATGCGGCAGCACGCGGCGGACACATGATCGTCCGCTCCACCGGCATCGGCACGCCGCCTTCCATGCAGCGTCGAGACCAGCGCTTCGCCGACGCCGAGCTTGGAGATCGCCGTCTGACCACGTCGATCCTGGGATTCGGCCGCGAACGTTTCGGCGGCCGCTTTCACCGCCTTCTGATCCCGCGGCGTGAAGGCGCGCAGCGCGTGCTGCACGCGGTTGCCCAGCTGGCCCAGGATCTCGTCCGGCACGTCGTCGGGAAGCTGCGAGCAGAAGCTACACGCCGACGCCCTTCGAGCGGATCAGGCGCACGACCTGCTCGACCTCGTCTGATGCAGCGCCGCCGGCGCGTCGTCGAACAGCAGATGCGCCTCGTCGAAGAAGAACACCAGCTTCGGCTTCTCGAGGTCGCCGACTTCCGGAAGATGCTCGAACAGCTCCGAGAGCAGCCAGAGCAGGAACGTCGAATACAGCGCGCGGCTTGCAGGATCGAGCTGGTCGGCGGCGAGGATGTTGACGACGCCGCGGCCGCTCGAGATCGGTGCGCATGAAATCGGCGATGTCGAGCGCCGGCTCGCCGAAGAAGGCCTCGCCGCCGTCGTTCTCGAGCGTGAGCAGCGAGCGCTGAATCGCCGCAGACCGACGTCGTGCTCGTGAGGCCGTAGGCGGTCGAGATCTCTTCGCGCGTTCTCGCCGACATGGTTCAGCAGCGCGCGCAGGTCGTCCAGATCGAGCAGCAGCAGCCCCTGGTCGTCGGCGAGCTTGAAGGCGATCTCGAGCACGCCTTCCTGCGTGTCGTTCAGCTCGAGCACGCGCCCGAGCAGCGTCGGGCCCATCTCGCTGACGGTCGTGCGTACCGGATGGCCCGACTTCCCGTAGATGTCCCAGAAGATCGCCGGGCTGCCCTCTGTTCGTGTAGCCGTCGACGCCGGTGTCGGCTGCGCGCTGTCGCAGCTTCTCGCTCGGCGTGCCCGGCATCGACAATCCGGCGACGTCGCCCTTGACGTCGGCCATGAACACCGGCACGCCGATCCGCGAGAATCCTTCGGCGAGGACCAGCAGAGAGACGGTCTTGCCGGTGCCGGTGGCACCCGCGACGAGACCGTGGCGGTTTCTCGCATTTCGCCAGCAGGCGAACCGGCTGGCTCCCTTCCCAAGCAGAATGTCGCTCACGGACCTCCCGTTGACGTCTAATTTTCGCGAACGAGCGTCAAGCGGCGTTGCAACGTCTCGCCTGCGTCCGCGCTGAGTGTTGGGTCCGGGCCCGAAAAACATCTTCCCGCCTTCGAACCTGAAGCTTACCGCACCTGTTCGGTGCCCACGTAGTCGGGACGCCAGGCGCCCTGCACCCGCAGCGTCACCTTTCCCGCGGCTTCGTCGATCGTGCACGGCCCTGTGTAGGCGATGCAGGCTGAGCTGCGCCGCCTTCATCTGCTCGACGGTCGATCTGCTGGCCGGCAGGGAAACGACGGCACATCCGTCGACATGATCTGCAGATAGCAGGCGCCGTCCTGAACGACGATCGTTCCCGCCGGATGCGCACCCCAGCGGCAAGCGGCCATGCCGTGCCGTCGGGCCGCATGTCTTCGGCCGCAATCAGCTTCCACCGGCCCCTGGAATGGTTTCCGACGCCGCCGGATTCGACAGCGCCAGGAGCGCGACGACGGACAGAGACGACACAATGTTTCACGGGCCCTCCTCAAGAATTGCCTGGTGAACCTCTCACTCTCTTGGTCGAATGTTGACGTTCGTGTGGAACACGTTCTCCGGATCGAGCTTCGCTTCTTCAGTTCCTGCAGTCTCGCGTAGTTCGGTCCGTAGACGGAGGCCGGCAATATCGTCGGGCTCATCGTGTCCCAGGTAGTTCATGTAACGCGTCGTCCCGAGAAACGGCTTCAGCGCCGCGTAGGTGTCTTGCACCAGCCGATGCACTTCTCGTTGTCCTTCGGCTCGCTCCACTGCGACAGCAGGACGACGCTGAACCCCGGCGTTCGCAGCGTGCATGCCGTGTCCGTGAGCCCGACGGCGCGTGGACGCGCCGTGGAAATACTCGACCACGATCTGGCTCATGGGCGAAGGCACCGCCGCGAACTGATCGGCGAGGACCTTGATCGCGCCATCGCTGAGATCGGTCAGGAAGTGCGCCTTCCAGTAGTTGAGTGCGCCCGCCGGGAAGCGACGGGTCGAGCATGCTGTTCAACCCGGATACGGAATCGGCCCCATGGCGTCCATGACCGGAGGACCGAATGCCTTGACTCGGCTTCACGGCCGCTTCCTGCGGCCGCAGCCGATCCGAAATGTGCAGCCAGAATGCCCGCAGAGCCTGGTGCCGTCCGGCCCGGTCAGCAGGCCCGCCGAACAACACCATGTCGTCGGGAGCTTCGCGCATTGCTCGCGGAAGAACGTTCAGCACCTCCGTCGCCTTCTGAAGCGGATGCAGCACGACGCCGCCGGTGACGATCGGACCGACCTGGTGCAGGTTGTATTCGAGCGACGTGGCGATGCCGAAATTGCCGCCGCCGCCGCGAATGGCCCAGAAAAGATCCGGGTTCTCGCCTCTGCTGGCGCGCATCAGGCGTCCATCGGCCATCACGAGATCGGCGGCTCGCAGGTTGTCGAGCGCCAGGCCGTGCTTCGACATCAGCCAGCCGAGCCCGCCGCCGAGGGTCAGCCCGGCGATCCCGGTCGTCGAGACGACACCGCCCGTTGTCGCCAGCCCATGGACCTGGGTCTCGCGATTGAACTCGCGCCACAGCACGCCGCCCTGGGCGTGCGCGATCTTCCCTGCCGGATAGACGAAGATGCCTTTCATCGGCGCGAGGTCGATCATGATGCCGTGGTCGATCACCGCCCGTCCCGCGATGTTGTGGCTGCCGCCGCGCACCGCAATTTCAAGCTTCTCGGCCCTCGCGAGTTGCACAGCCTCGACGACGTCGGCGACGCCGCGGCAGCGGGCGATCAGCCCCGGGCGCTTGTCGACGAGCCCGTTGTGGACGCGACGCGCCTCTTCGTATCCGGTGTCGAGCGGCTGGAGCAGTTGACCGGTGAAGGTGGGAGCGATCTTCGCGAGCGAGTCTGCGAGCGGCATGCGGAACCTCCGGACGGCTAGCGTTTGAAAATACTCTTCGGCATCTTGACGTGGACGCCGACGCGACCGTCCACCAAGCTGGGTGATGGCGACGTCGGCGGCCACGCTGATGGCTGGTAGGCGGTGTGCCGGTCGTAGTGTTTCGTGGCCACGAGAAATTCCACCATCTCCTGGATCGCGACGCGTGTCGCGACGGTGAGATCTTCGTCGGTGCCCATGCTGATGTAGTGGGTCGGCGTTTCGCCGCGCGGCCAGGCGAGCGTCATGCCCTTGCGGACGGTGAGCTGAACGCGTCGCCCGCGAGTGAGGTCTCGATCGCCGTCTGATCGACTTCGCCGTCGCCCTGCGCCGCGTGTCCGTCGCCGATCTCGAACAGCGCGCCGGTGACGTGGACCGGAATGAAGAGCGTCGTGCCGGCGACGAGCTCCTTGTTGTCGAGGTTGCCGGCGTGCGGTCCACGGCGGGTTGCTGCTGATGCGGCCCGACGCTGGCGGCGGCGCGACGCCCATGCTGCCGAAGAACGGCTTCAGCGGAATCACGATGCCCGGCAGAACGTCGACGATCATCCGTCTTGGCGATCGAGCGGAATGATCAGCGCCTGCCGGCCGCGGCTCGCAGTTGTCGCGGCACGAAACCCGCTGCAGCCGTTGTAGCCGTAGGCAATCGGCAGCGAGATCGACAGCACGCTCACCTCGAGCGCGTCGCCCGGTTCGGCGCCGCGACGAAGACCGGCCCGGTGAGGATGTGGCCGCCAGGTCCACGGCGATTCGCCGGCACCTCTGCCACGATCGCGTCGCAGCGAGTCCTGGACTTGTCGTCGGAGGAACGCCGGCGCGCTCGAGACCGTTCGGGCACGTTGGTCAGCAGCGTGTCGACGTCGATGATGTCGCCCGAGTCGATCGTCAGGACCGGCGGCGCCGCGGCGTCGTAAGTGCCCGTAGGCAACCGTCTGTGGAGTCGCTCCGAGACGATGGGTCTTCCCCAGCGCCTGACCGGCGAGCAGTCGCAACAGATCGCGCGCGCAGCCGAGAACTATCACGGCGAGCGATCGCGCTCGCATAGTTCGCACCACCAGTTCTCCAAATCCGCAAATCCTCGAATCCTCACCGCTGCGCAGACTCTCAGCGCTTGCAGGTCAGGCATTCTCAGACGCTCTACGGTTTTAACGCCCATTGCGGCCGCCGCAAACGCCCACTGATCCGCGCGCTCGGCGATCTGCTTGTCCGTCGGGCGGTAGCCGTGCGAGCCGCCTGTCTCGACGCGAATCAGCACCGGCTTGCTGCATCCCTGCGCCGCCTGCATCGCCGCGGTGAACTTGAAGGAATGGCTCGGCACGACGCGATCGTCGTGGTCCGCGGTCGTGACGAGCGTGGCCGGATAGCACGTGCCCGGCTTCACGTTCTGCAGCGGCGAATACTTGATCAGGAACGGGAACTGCGACGGCATCCGAGGCCGTGCCGTATTCGGTCGCCCACGCCGCGCCGCCGGTGAACTTGTCGTAGCGGAGCATGTCCATGACGCCGACGGCCGGCAGCGCCACGGCAAACAGATCCGGGCGCTGCTCCTCACCGCGCCAACCAGCAATCCGCCGTTCGAGCCGCCCATGATGCCCAGCTTCGACGGCGACGTACTTTTCCTTCACCAGGTATTCGGCAACGGCGATGAAGTCGTCGAAGACGTTCTGCTTTTTCTCGAGATATCCGGCCTTGTGCCACGATTCTCCGTACTCGGCGCCGCCGCGCATGTTCGCCGTCACCCAGATGCCGCCGCATCTCGAGCCATGCGGGGACGTCGGCCCGATACGTCGGCAGCGTGCTGATGGAAAAACCGCCGTACCCGTACAGCATCGTCGGGTGACTGCCGTCGAGCGTCAGTCCCTTCCGAGCCGTCAGGAAGAACGGCACCTTCGTGCCATCCTTCGACGGCGCGAACAGCTGCTTCGTCTCGAACTGACTCACGTCAATCGGCAGCGTTGGCGCTTCGAACGGTGTCGACGTCTTCGCCGCCGGATCGTAGCGAGAAGACCGTCGTTGGGAAAAGCGGCGAGCTGAACGTGAACAGGACTTCAGGCTCGTCCTCGCGGCCGCCGAACGCGGCGACGGTTCCGGCGCCCGGCAGCGCGACATCGCCTTGCGCTCGCCGTCCAGGCCAAACAGCGACAGCTTGCTCTGCACATCCACGAGATATTGGGCGACGATCCGGCCGCCGATCAGCGTGACGCTTTCGATCGCTTCTTTGGCCTCGGGCACGACCGTTTTCCAGGCCGACGGTGCCGGATGACGAACGTCGATCGCGATGACCTTCCGATTGGGCGCGCTGCGATCGGTCCGGAGATAGAGCGTCGAGCCCACTGTTCCGAACGCATTGAACTCCGCGTCGTCGTCTTCGACGAGCGGCTTGACCGGCGCCCCGATCGACGGACGGCTCGGATCGCCGAGATCGGCGTAGTACAAGCGGTTGTTGTTGTCGGAACCCTTGGCCATGAAGATCAGGAGATAGCGTCCGTCTTCGGTCGCCGTGCCGGAGACAAACCACGTGGGCATGTCCGTCCGCTCGTAGATCAAACGATCGTCGGACTGCGGCGTCCCGACGCGGTGGTAGTAGAGCGCCTGGCCCGACAGCTTCGCTTCGAGCACCTTGCCCTTGCGGCGGCTCCGGATAGCGCGAGTAAAAAGCCCTTTCGAGTCGTTCGTCCACGAGATGTTGGAAAACCTGACCCACTTCACCTCGTCTCCCAGATCTCTCGTCGAATCCACTTCGCGCACGTGCAGCGTTTCCCAGTCGGCTCCGCCTTCTGAAATCGCGTAGGCCAGGAGTTTGCCGTCGGGTGAAGGCGACCATTGCGAGAGCGAAAGCGAGCCGTCAGGCGAGATGACGTTGGGATCGATCACCAGCGCAGGCTCCGACGTGAGGCTCGCGCGCACGAAGAGCGGCGACTGGCGCTGCAGGCCGGTGTTCTTCTGGTAGAAGTAGCGGCCGCCCTCTTCGCCGGCAGCCCGACGCGCGGATAGTTCCAGAGCTCGGTGATGCGCGACGTGAACCGCTGCGCGCATCGGCAGCTTGTCGAGATACCCGAACGTCACCTCGTTCTGCCGCGCCACCCAGTCGGCGACTTCCTTCGAGTCGAGATCTTCCATCCAGCGGCACGGGTCGGCGATCTTCGTGCCGTGGTAGTCCTCGACGAGATCGCCCTTCCTGGTTTCCGGGTAGGTCATCTTCGGCTCCGGGGCCGGACTGCACGCCGCGGCCGCGATCAGCGGCAGCGCCGCCGGGAAACTCTTGAGGACGTTCATTTGAACCGATTTCCTTCCGGTTTGGATGCTACACCCACGGGGGCACGGATTGGATAATTGGATAATCGGGTAATCGGGTGGTCGAGGTATCTGGGTAATCGATTGTTCGATTGATCGATCGTTACTCGACTACCCGATTACTCGATTGCCCGATTCGAGAGTCAGAACTTCCCGAACTTCAGGATCAGCGTCGCGGCCATTCCGCCGAAATCGCCGTTGCTCAGCCCCGCGTGATCGATCCCGCTGACCCACCGGCATGGAGACTCGCCATGCAGGCGGAACCAGGGCGTGACGTTCAGTTCAGCGTTCACCGCCGGTTCCATTACAAACACGGCGCTGCGTGTCGCCCACTGTTTGGAGTGCTCTTGGTGACGGGACCGACGTCCTCACAAAATGGGAGTCCCTGCCTCCGATTGGCGTGCCCACGCTGAAGTGTCCCAGGGGTGGGATGCACGAGGTATTCGAGTTCGAGATCCGCCGTATCCGAACGATATCGAGCGGCCCTCTCCCTAGGAGCACCTGCGCAGGAGCATCCAGCTTCCGTGGCGACGCCATATCCGCCGCCTCCAAGCATCAGAGAATGGCCGATGATCCACCCGCCGCGTCCGCCAGCCATCACGACACCACGACCGTTCACGGAGGTGAATTTGACCACCGGGCCGCCGATCCGCCCGTCGTCGGCGCCTTTGAACAGCGTCTGTTCCTGGGCTGCCAGATTTGTTGGCAGACACAAGGAGCGCAGCGTAGATAACCGCCACCAAGCGCATGACGCCCTCTATCGAGCTTCCTGCTCGCCGCGATCGAACAGAATCGCAAGGCCGATGCCACGGTCGAGAGCGGGCTGGGCTGACGCGCCGCCATTGGCACACTCACAAGAGCCGAAACCCTGCGTGAATTCTCCCCGCTACTGCGGGGTGTTTTTCCGCCGGCAGCGACGGAACTTCGGCAAGGCCGTTGGTGGTAGGCTGCGAAGGTGCCCCCTTCTTTCACCGCCTGCGCGATCGCCGCGTGGCTCGTAGCGGTCCAGGCAGCCGGGACAGCCCGGCAGCCAGCGCCGCCGGCGCTGCAGTTTGAAACACTGGATTCCCGGCCGGCCGATGAGCCGCGCCTTCGCCGCCTCGATCGCGACCGGCTGGGCACCATCGTGCAGCTTGTCGGGCTCGAGGACCCAGGTCCGCCGATACATGTCATGCTCTGCGCCGGAGGATTCAGAGCTCGCACGAACCACTTCGTCGTGGATCGCGGGCTTCGCTCACGGCGCGACCGGCACGGTCGTCCTGTTCCCGTCGCGATCGCTGCGATACCCTCATGACTCGCTCGAGGCCGTGCTGCGCCACGAAGTCGCGCACATCCTGATCGTCCGGGCGGCCGACGGGCGGGCCGTGCCGCGATGGTTTAACGAGGGACTGGCAGTGGTCGCAGAACGCGCGTGGCACTTCGAAGACCGCTGGCAGCTCGCGTGGGCGCTGGTATCCGCCGACCAGGTGCGGATGGATGAGGTGAACGATCTCTTCCAGGCGGGATCGAGCGGCGCCGACCGGGCATACGCGCTCGCCAGCGCGTTCGTGCGGCACATCATCGAAACTCAGGGGTCCGACGTGCCCGCACGGATCCTCGCCGCCGTGGCGAATGGAGCATCGTTCGAAGTGGCATTCGAGCAGGCGACCGGCACCTCGCTCGTCGACGCCGAACGCAGTTTTCACGCGGAACTGACTTCGTGGACGCGGCGGCTTCCCTCCTGACCAGCCCCTCCGTCCTCTGGATGATCGTCACGCTGCTGGCTCTGTTTGCCATCTACGTCAGATACCGTCGCAGCGCCGAACGACGGAGGGAATTGGCCGAGGAAGACGCCCGGGACGCCGGCTTTGGGACGCAGACCGCCTTCACACTCTCGGCGAGGCGGCGGACTCCATCATCAATCTCGGCAGGCGTGAGCGCGCAGGAGCGGCAGGCGCACGAATCGCTCGCCGCCGCCCTGCGGGAAGAATGCCTGGCCGTCGGTGAGATTCAAGCCTTGCGTCGCGGCCTGTTTGCGCACGACATCCGCGGTCACACGCCTTCCGGCAGCGTCAGCGAGATGAAGAAGCCGCCGTCGGGCCGCGTCACCGACGCCTCGGGCATGTGCCGATCGATCCCGGCGAGGCACGGCGTCGAGCCTGGGCGAGTAAAGCGCTTTCAGACGCTCGATCTGCGGCGGGAGCAGCCCACGGCGGCACCACTCGTAGGTGATGCCGTGCGCGAGAGTAACCGGGCGAGATGTAGGTGTCCTCCGCGACCTTGGCGAGCTTCGCGATGATCTCCGGCGGGCCGACGATGAAGCCCGTGCGGATGCCTGGGGCGATGAGCTTGGTGAAAGAGCTCATATGCAATGTCCGCTCGGGAATCAGCTCCCGGATCGTCGGTTCTTCGCGACCCCGGTATCGCAGCAACCGATACGGCGCGTCCTCCACGACGAGAAATCCGTAGCGGGTCGCGAGCTCCGCGATCCGGCGCCTCTTGACGCCCGAGCACGTCGATCCCGCCGGGTTCTGGAAATCCGGAATGACGTAGAAGAACTTCGGCACCTGCTTCGCTAGCGCGCGCTCGAGCGCCTCGATGTCCGGACCGTCGGCGGCGACCGGGATGCCGACAACGCGTGGCATGGTGCCGCCGCAGAAGGCCGAGCGTGCGATCGTAGGTGGGTGATTCGGTGAAGACGAGATCGCCCGGCTTGATCATCTGAAGACAGAGAAACTCGATCAGCTGCAGCGAGCCATTGGCCGTGAGCACGGAGTCGACCGCCGCGTGCTGCCACTCGGCCAGCCACTCGCGCAGCGGGAGAAAGCCGAACGACGGGCCGTACTGAAGGATCGCCGCGCCTTTCGACTTCAGAATCGCGCCGGCCGCCTCGGAGATCTCCTCGATGGGAAACGATTCGTTCGCAGGAACACCACGGGTGAAGTTGATCGTCTGCATGGGATGCTGAATAGGCTACCTGCCTGGAGCCGCGTGTTCAGGGATCAACCCGACGGACGTGCCGCGCTTGAATCCTTTCCAGGATGAATCGAGATACTCCTGCATCTCCGGCTGGTTCTTCGAGATGCAGGGTGAACCAGGCGGTCGCGAAGTGATCGAAGATGTTGTTCATCCGCGCCGTGTCCCACACCGCGTCGGCGTAGTGCACGAAGGGAAACGAGCGCAGCGTGTTCGGAGTACTCGTAGGTCTCGATCGGCGCTGGAATCGGCGCGCCGGCGTTGTGATTGGCGTTGACGAACGTCAGCAGATAGCGATCGGCGTTCACCGCGCCCTGATAGATGGCCTTCGTCCCCTTCTCGTATCCCGCCACATCGTCCACGCTGCCGGCGACGAACGAACACCGGCGTCGTGATGCCCTTCAGGCCGTCGGCGTCCCAGAAACCGACCTGCATGCCCCACGGCGCGATCGGCGATCGCCGCCTTGATCCGCGGAGTCCATCGTCTTCCGGTACTCGGGGTTCGCGGCGCCGCGCTCGGCCAGCAGCCTGTTCGGCGGCGATCGACCGCAATCGTCTCGCTCGCCTTGCTGTAGCCGCCGCCGATGACGTTCACGACGCCGTAGCCGCCCATCGAGTAGCCGACGATGCCGGTGCGGCTCGGCGTCGACGCGGCCGCCGAGAAAGCTGCCGGAACCTGGCTTTGCCGAGGCGCGCCATCTCGTTCAGCACGAACAGCTGATCGAACGCACGGTTGTAGAGCGTGCTCGCAAACGGCTTCTGATCGTCGTAGGTGCTGTCCTTGTGGTCGATCGACGACGGTGACGAAGCCTTTGCTCGCGAGGTTTTCGCGCGAGATGGCTCATCAGGTAGCGATTGCCCGGATAGCCGTGCGAGATGATGACGAGCGGAAAGGCGCCGGCTGTCGTGAGCGGCGCGGCATCGCGCACCGCCTGGCCGTGCAGCGTCGCCGTGATCGCCGGATCGCGCGTGATGGCGCGATAGTCGCCGCCGGGTTTCTGACCGGCGGCCAGCGCGGCCGGATACCAGACCTCGAGCGTCAACGTCCGGTCATAGCGGGCAGTCGGACCGCCTGGCTTTGTGTTGAGGATGTCGGGCCGATTCCTGTCCGTTGCGGTGATGGTGCGGACGCCGATGTCGTAGCTTCCCGTAGCTGGCCAGCTCGGGCGCGGCTGGAGTGACCCGGTCGACGCGGTTGTCCTGGGCGGCAAGCGAAACCAGCGCGAAGACGCACTCCGCGAGAAGTACTCAAGCTGGATTTCTTCATGGTCATTTCCGGATGTGCTCGATGGGAGTCTCCGCTGAAATCGCCGGTGCGTTCCAGCACGCGCATCGAGTCCAGCAACGCAGCGTCGGAGGGGCCACGAGCTTCGTCCGACCAGATCGAGCTTCAGCCACCCGTGCTCGTGATCCCACGGCCGCGAGCTTTCCGTCGGGAGCGCCAGAACTCGTTTCGCATCGCGAACCGGCCGCCATCCGGCGCCAGGCCGGCCAGGGCCAGCGTCGCGCGCAACGTCTCCGAGCAACCGGACTTCTTTGAGCTTACTCCGGCCTCGTCTTTCATGATCGCCGGCCCGATCTTCAGGCGGATGAAGTCGTCGGTCGAAAACCGCTGCGCACGGCGAAGAACATCATGCGCACAAATCGGCCGACCGGTCGAGGGACGACCGTATTCCTCATGTGCGCGCGATTGACAGTCCATGTCGCCCCAGCCGGCGATAAACGCTCTTTTCGAACATGTGAATCTAGCGCCGTTTAGGATTTGGCAGCTTTCTTCTGCCGCTGTTTCTCGCCCGCGTTCCGCCAGGCGAGCGTCATCGCCTCGCCGAGCGTGTCCTCATCGATCGATGCGCAGCACGACGCGCGTGGAACCGTTGCGCCCCCACGCTCCGCTCTCTGGAAGAAAGGCGTCGGGATGATCGCGCACGAAGACGGCCTGCTGTTCGGGCGTGAGCTGGACCATGCCGGTCTTGTCGCCCTGGTGGAGGGTCGCGAAGATTCTGCCAAAGGCTCGGAAGTCGGGGTGACCGCATATGCGCGCCTTCGACGGCGCCGTCCATCCCGAGCGCGATGCGGGCGGAACTGGTTTGCGGTCATATCGAGAGCTGATTATTTTCGCACACGAGGAACGGAGGGCGCGGAGGGAGCGGGAACGGAGGAGGCGGAGATAGCTGACTACACGGAGGAACGAAGCAACGGGAGAACTCCTTTCAGGAATACCAAAAGAACTCTGCTGCTTCTGTTGCTCTGTGGCTCCGTAACCTCTCCTGTAGCTTGCTTCCGTTCCCGTCTCCGCATTCCGCTCTCCGCTATCTCACCTTCCGCAACGAGGTCGCCGACCTTGATCGCACCCGGCTGCACCACCCTGGCGTTGATGCCGCGCAGGTGCAGCTCCATGCCGACCGGCGAGTTGACGAAGTTGAACGCATCCTTGCCGAATCGCGCGGCAAACTTCGAGCAGCCGGTGTGCGGCTGATCGGTGACTTCGATGATCGCCGATCCGAGCTCGAGCCTGGTGCCCGGCGGCAGGTTCGCATCACTCAAATCGATGTCGATGAACAGCTGATCGCCGGAGAGCGGCCATCGTTCCTTCGTCTGAAGCGACGAGATCGATGGCGCGCGCGTTGATGATGTTCAGCTGCATGTCCGGGTGCGGCGCTCGGTCTCGTGTTCGCGAGCTGGCGCGCGCCTTCCACGTATCGCCAACCAGCCCGTCGGCGACATCCAGGTGCCCTACCTGCAGCACCTCGCGGGCGCCACACGGCCGGACGCCTGACGATCAATCTCGAGCGTGCCGGCATCGCGCGGCGACTGGCGAACATCAGCCAGGCCGGCCAGCAGTTCTTCGGTCGAACGGTGGGTCATGGCTTCCGACTCCGAACCAAGCGGTCCGTTCAGCGCGCTCGAGGGCGCCGGCACGCGACAGACTGATGAACGTGCCCTGCGCCGCGATCTCTCTGGCGGCTTCGAAAAATCCGGCCCATGCCGCGCGTGCCAGCGCGCCGCCCACGCTGATGCGCCGCACGCCCAGCGATGCGAGCTCGGCCACCGTCGTGAAGTCGGAGCTGGCGAGGACGTTGACCGGACGAGGAGCCACGGCCTTCACGATGTCCGCGATGTCGGCCGTCGAGCGCAGGCCGGGCGCGTACAGGCAGTCGGCGCCGGCCTCGGCATAGGCCGTCAGGCGGCGAATGGTTTCCGCAGATCCGTGCGCCCGACGAGAAAGCCTTCGGATCGCCCGGTGAGCACGATGGCGCGGCCGCTGGCGTCGATCGCCCGCCGGGCCGCGCGAATCCGGTCCACGGCCAGCACGAAATCAAAGATCGGCGCGGCGCTGTCGCCGGTCGAATCTCGATCGAGAGCCCGGCGATGCCGGTCGGCCGCCGCGGCCGTCACGTTCTTCGCGACGCCGCCGGGATCAACGGCAAAAGCCTTTCTCGAAATCGGCGTTCAACGGCAGATCGACCGCCGCCGACATCGCACGAAGGTGACTCAAGCACGTCGGCACAGCGGCACCTGCGTCGCGCAGTGTCCGAGCGACCATGCCATGCCGGCGCTCGTCGTAGCCAGCGCACGGAATCCCATGCCGGCCAGGAGACGCGCGCTGCCGATGTCCCAGGGATTGGGCATGACGAAGCAGCCCGACTCGTGGAGAGCACGAAAGGTTCGGAAGCGCGGTCGGCATTATCTCCAGCGGAAGCCATCCGAAAACGATACTCCACCAGGCGCGGCCGCGTATCATGGGCATCGATGAATCCTCGTCATCGTTTGAGGCGTCCAAGGGGCATGCTCGTGAAAACACATCGTCCGCCTGCGTCTTCGCGCTGACCCTCGCCGCGGCGCTGCCCGCTGCCGTGAGCGCGCACTTCAAGCTGCTCGAACCGGCGTCCTGGATCGTCGAGAACGAACGCGGCGATCCACAGAAGGCGGCGCGTGCGGCGGCGATCCCAGGGCCACGCTCGACGCACCACGATCGGCAAAGCCGTCGGCGGGTCGAGGAGTGCACATCAAGGTTGCAGAAACGATCTATCACCCGGGCCACTACCGCGTGGCGCTCGCGGTCAACTCGCGCGCCGAGCTGCCGGCCGATCCCGAGACGCGCGAACGGATGACCGAGAAGGGTCCGCAGTCGGTGTGGGCGGCCATCCAGAGCCCGCCGCAGATCCCGGTCATCGCCGACGGGCTTTTCCAGCACTACGCGCGGCCCGCGCAGCCGCAGACCTGGGAAGCCGACATCCAGCTGCCGAACATCAGCTGCCCCGAGGTGCACGCTGCAGATCATCCAGTTCATGGCCGATCACGGCTACAACCAGCCGGGCGGTTATTCGTACCACCACTGCGCCGACCTGGAGATCACGGCCGACTCGAGCAAGCCGATCGACAAAGGCTGGCCGACAGTGTCTGCTCCGACCGCGAACTGACACACCAGATTGTCGATTTCGCTATTGCCGATTGTCGATTTGGCCATTGTCGATTTATTCATTCATTAAATCGACAATCGACAATCCTCAAATCGACAATAGCCAACTCCTCAGAAACCCGCAGCACATCGCTGATGATCCCGCGCGAGGTGTCGCTGTCGTCGAACGAGATCGAACGCGTGCGGCCCGTTCGCGTGATTCACGAGCGTCAGCGGTAGATTCGCCGCCAGCGCCCTGGCGGCAAAGCGGTCCATCGCGTCGTTCAACCCCGGGAACTGATCCTTGCCGGCCCGCACGAGGAACATCGGCACATCCGCCGCGAGGTCATCGACCGACTTGCCCAGCGCACGGCGTGACGAAGCCGAATTGTTTCGAGTTGTTCGCACACGCCGGTGCCGCCATCCAGATCGAGCGTGAACCCGTACAGCAAGCGCGGCGCATCTCACCTTGATCGAGCCGTCACGCATCAACGCTGAAAGGGCCACCGGCACATGGCCCGAACTCGCCCAGAGACCCAGCCTTCCGGCATCGACGCCCAGGGTCGCCGCGCTTCGCTGCACGTGCGAGAGGGTGGCGAGAAAATCGGCCGCTGGCTCGCGGTTCATGTAGCCATCACAGCGGCCATTCCTGAGGCGGCGATCAGTCGAGCCCAACTCACGTTCGACTGCATCTCCTTGAACCGGCAGCCAAGGAACTTCAGCGCGCCCTCGTCTTTGTAGCCGGCGACGAGGACGACGACAGGCGGCGGCGCGCCGCGTTCTCCGGGCGGCAGGTACATGTCCATCGACAGCGTGCTGCCGTCCGCTCCGATGAACTCGAGATCGCGCCGAACGAGAACGTCGGCCGCTGCCTGGCATGTCGTATACGAGCTTCTTCTTCGTGATGTCCTGCGGGTGGTTGTTGTCATGGTGCTCTCCTTGGAAATGTGGCAACGGAGATTACGGAGAGAACGGAACGGAGGTGTACGGAGAAAGCGGGAACACGGAGCAAACGGAGCAACGGAGACTTTCTTTGAATCAAGATCTCCGTTCCTTCGTTGCTCCGTTGTATTCCGCTTCTCCGCACCTCCGTTCCCGTTGCCTCAGTCTTCTCCGTTGCCCGCAAATACAAAAAGCCGCCGGGCAGGAACTGCCGCGACGGCTTCGTTAGTAGGCTCACCTTACAGACTCGCGGGCATCAGCCGCAAGCAAAAAGAATCTCGACCTAGCGGACCAACTCGATCGAGTCGACATCGACCGTCACGGCCCCCGCTCGCCCGAACGTCAGGTACAGCCATCGTAGCGTCGACAACCGCTGGAAAGCCGCGCGGATCCGGTGGAAGGTCGAGCGTCTGCCACGTCGAACTCGGACCAGTCCATCGGAGGAGTTACGCCGGTATCAGCGGATTTGACGGATCATATGGCCCGGTCCAGGCGACAAGTGCCATCACGCCGTTTAGAACAGCTGAGGGACTGCCTCCAGCCGGCACGAACCGCACGCGGACGCGCACCGCCTCGGAGTCCGGTGAACACTGGCTGCAGGTTCGGACTGTTCAATCGGGACGACACCTCGGTGTCCAGATTTACTCGCGCGAAATCGACCTCTTCCGACAGCAGCCTGAACGGGCCGGTCGTGAAAAAGAATTGTTGACCCATTCGCTCAACTCGTCCCGGGAGTCCCAGCGCCTGAGACTCGAACTGACGGGTGCGCAATCGAGGAGGGCGCCACCAGGTAATACGGATCCGGCCGCGTCGTCTCGCAGGCCGAGACGGCAAGGAGAACCAGGGCCGTTCGTGAATACAGTCGCAGCGCCTGCATCGGTTACGGCAGCACGAATGATCCGATTGGAATAACGATGCCCGCAGACCCTGTATGCCGAATCCGGGCGATCCGACGACGCCCCCACCCTCCGCGCGGATGGCGAGGTGGCGGCCGGCGAGGTAGCGAATGCCAGTCGTGATCAGAAAGAAATTCGGACCCGTCAATTTCTTGTGGTCGTAAGCCGGATAGGCCGTGATCGAACCATCCTGGTTCTGGCGTTGTGACTCGGTGACGTGTTCGAATTCGTAGTGCCCCCTCCACCAAGTCGAAGAAAGCGGTTCCACCGCGATCGAGGCCGCCTGGTTCTGCTGATCACCAGACTGACCTCGTAGGTGACCACGCGCTCTGTCTCCACGCGGTCGACGATCGCGCCCCCTTCGATCGCGAATCGCTCCGAAACGTTGGAAACCGACATTCGGAAACAGTCCGACAGCCCCCACCTGGATGTCGCCGTTGAAATCGCTGACGTCAAACATCCCTGCGATGAACGCGCCGCTCAACCCGAGCTCGAACAGTGGATGAGTCTGCGATTCCTGCGCTGAAAGGCGAACCGGGACGCCACCGAGCGCGACGGCCAGCACCAGGACGAATGCCGTTCGGGACGTCATGCTACCGACCCGACGAGCATGGGTCGTACGTCGTGCCGTCGGAACGGCGAGCGTATGCTCCCTCCAGCCGGTGCCACTACCATCGAAGGTGACCAACGACAGCAGCGAGTGCTCGTAGCTGACTGGCGGCTGGCAATACGCCTACGATCCGAGCGAGGTCACCATGGCGATCGCACGATGGCGTTGAGTGCCTCGTAAGCAGACGTCGCGCCGAGCGAGACGGAAAACCTGCGTTCCGCGAGTGGTGTGGGTCCGGCGGAGATCCACAGAAGGAATCTGCAGCGGCCCGAGCGCGCTCTTCAGCGCTGCAAGCGCGCCGTTGATGTTCTCGTCGGCGAACGCGAACGAAGACGCCGATCGATGAAGAAAATGATCGCGGTTCTCCCACGCATCGATCGGTCTCACGCACGATCACGCCGTCGGCTCTCGACCCAGCGGTAGCGCGGATCGAGATCGCACCGAGCGCATCCAGGGCCTCGCGTCCCGGTCATCCCGCGCGAGCGACTGAAAGCCGGTAGCCGGCGGAAGGGGACGATCTGGACCGGGACACGGTTCGGGTGCTCCCTCGGCACCCGCAGGCACCCGCAGCACCTGCGCGATTCGTGACGACGAGGTTGGGAATCTGGCACGGGAGATACGGCAAGCGAACCGTGACGTTTTCGTCGATCGTTCGCGATGTGAGCGCGGATTGCGCCGACGCGAGAGTCGGCAGAAAAACGCCGCAACCAGGAGAACCACGCGGCTCATCTGGAGAAGTTCGATTCCCCGCTACTGTGGCGCGATTGGCGGGCGCCGGTTCGGCGACATTCGTCGCTCGCTCGAACGCGCGCGCCATCTTGAGGACGTCGAAGTCGTGCCGATACGTCCCGACAATCTGCAAACCGACCGGCAGGCCCGTCATCCGTAAAGCCCGCCGGCACTGAAATCGCCGGACACATGGTGGCGCTGATCCAATAGGCCGACTTCATCCAGTCGACGTAGGTCTGCATCGCCACGCCGTCGATGTCGTGCGGCCAGTCGAGGGCCGCGTCGAACGGCGGAACCTGGCTGACGGTGCACACCAGAAAATCAAACCGCTCCTGGAATTCCCGCACGCGCGCGAGGAGCTCGGCGTGACGAAGCATCGCCCGCGCCACCTGGCTGCTCGTCAGCGCGGCGCCCTTTTCGATCTCCCAGATCGCGTCCGGCTTGATCTGATCGCGATGCTGCTTCAGGAGCGGGTCCGAGCGCGATCCAGGCTTTCCACTGGCGAATCGTAACGAACACTTCGTCGGCATCCGAGAGGTCCGGACAGGCGTCTTCAACACGGCAGCCGAGACTCTCAAAGATCCGGGCGCTGAGAGTCGAGGACCGATCGCACGCGCGGATCGAGCGGCAGACCGCCAAGGTCAGGGCACCATGCCACACGCGGACGTTCGAGCCCCGGCTCCAGCGGGGATGCGAACATAGATGGATTCGATGGATAAGAGGCCGGGTCGCGCGGATCGGATCCGGCCATCGCGCTCAGCAGGAGCGCGATGTCGCCGACTGTATCGCGCGAGCGGACCTTTGACGCTGAAGCCCACGAACGGCAGCTGCGACGGAGCCGTCGGCACGAGCCCGACGCTCGGACGGAAGCCGACGATGTTGTTGAAGCTGGCGGGATTCCTGAGCGATCCCCGAGGTCGCCACCGTCTGCGAGAGGCAGCATGCCGGTCGCGACGGCCACAGCCGCCCGCCGCTCGGAGCCGCCGGCGCTTTTGGTCAGATCGTAGGGATTTCGCGGTGAGACCATGCACATCGTTATATGTGTGCGATCCCATCGCGAACTCGGGGATGTTCGTCTTGCCGATCGGCACGACCCCGGCTTTGCGGAGCCGCTCGACGAGCACGCTGTCTTCCTTCGGGCATCGTGGCGCGGAAGACCGGCGATCCCATCGTGAACGGAAAGCCGACGGCCGGCTCGAAGTCCTTGAACGCGTGCGGCAGGCCGAACAGCGGCCCCACGATCTCGCCTCGTCCTCAGGCAGCGATCCGCCTCGTCGGCCAGCGCGAGGCACCGCTCGTCGTCCAGCTTCGCGACGATCGCGTTGACCTGTGGATTGATCCGCGCGATGCGATCGAGATGCGCCGCCATCAGCTCGCGCGCCGAGACCTCGCGGTCTCGAACGAGCCGCGCCTGCTCGCGAGCGGTCATGAAACAGAGCTCATTCATGCGGGCGGTGTAGTCACCACCTAGCCTGAGCCCAAGCCTGAAGCTGCTAGGCGCTTCACTGAACGCAGCGCGCGCGATGGCAGGCAACCCGTTTGCGCGCGGCCAGCCCTGATGCTTCGCCTGCATCTCGGTCTGAATGGCCGTCGCGGTTTCGTCGATCGAGCGTCCCTGGCTTTTGAGCTGGCGCACGCGCGCGTCGATCTCGGTCATCAAGGCGCGGTTGGCGGCGATCAGCGATCCGTCGCCGATGGCGCCGTGCGACGGCACGATGATCGTCGGCTTGAACGCCTCGAACGTGTTGAATGCGGCCAGCCACGCCTTCATGCTCGAGACGGGCATGGCGGCGAGGAAGGAGTTGTTCATCACGACGTCGCCCGAGAACGAGCACGCCGTCTCCCTCGACGAAGAGCGCCGGTGTCTCCGCGCGTGTGCGTGGGACCGACGACGACGAAGCGCACGCGAACGCCGCCAAGATCCAGCGGATAGCTCGCGATCGAACGTGATGTCGGCTTTTCGTCCGGCGGCATCCTTCAATATCTCGGCGGTCGCCGGCGACCGGCCGGAGAACGCCTTGATCTGCTGCGCGCCGCCCTCGGCAAACTCGGCTTCCTGCACCTTGGAGTTGATGCACTTCGCCGACGCCGGAAACGCGACGTAGCCGGTCGTGTGTTCGGCGTGATAAGTGCGTCGAGGCGATGTACAACGCTCGGTGTTCCTGCTGATCTTTCGCCACTTCGCGCAGCACCGGCTTCGCCGTTTCTCCGGCCAAGGCCCGGATCGATCACCAGCGTGGCGCTCGAGCCGACGACGATGCCGACGTTTGGCACGAGGCCCGACGTTGGCGTCCGGAATCGCGTAGGTGTGCGGGGCTAGCTTGACTGTCGTGCCTTCCTTGACGAGCGGATCCGGCGGCGGCGTGCCCTGCGCCGCAGCCTGGCGTCGCGACGAGAGCGCGCCATCGCGCGCAAGACGCTGCGAGGCGGGTGGGTAGCACTCATGAGGTGAAGGATAATCCGAATTACCAACTCATGGCTCTGACCTGACCTGATCGTGATCCACGAACACCCTGAATGGCAGAAGCCCCTGTTTGCGGCTCTCGAGCGCAGGGGCGTGTCCTTCGAGGCGTTCGACGTCACGCGCGGCGGCGTTCAGCAACCTCGACCCGCTTCGCGCACGGTCTGTATTTCAACCAGGCCAGTCCGAGCGCTTACATCCTGGGGAAATACAGTGAGCCGTGCCGCTGGCGCTGGCCTTCATGCGGGACGCTCGAGCGCCTTGGCGCGCGGGTGCTGAACGGCGCCGATGTAGTTCGCGCCTCGAGTTGAGCAAGAGCGCCCAGGCGACGCTGCCGTGAAGACGCTTGGCATCGATACGCCTTTCTCGATCACCTTCAACGATGTCGCCGCACTGAAACCGTATCGCGACCGGATCTCGCTGGCCGGCACTGCTCGCCGGATCAGGCGGCAGCGGCGCGCGAATTCGAGGTCGTCGAATCACCTGACGAAGTGGAGCCGAATCTTCAAAGCTGACCTGCTCGGGTCTGGCTCCCGACAATCTGTTCCTGCTGCAGAACTGCTCCCCCACGATCCCGAGCACTGGCATCATCCGTCTCGAGTTTCTCGGCGGCGAGCTCCTCTCACGCGATGCGCGTGAAGACGCATGGACGGTTCAATCCTCTGCCCTCGCCGGTCTAGCAATCCCGACGAGGGCGAAAGGGCGAGCGCGCGGTGCCGGTCCATCGGGCGCTGGCCCGCCGGTGGAATTCTTTCCCTTCCTGAAGTGCCGGCTGATGCCGTCGAGACGGCGAAGAAGATCATCACGGGCGGCGGAAGCTCGACGTCGGCGGCATCGAGTATCTCGAGACCGACAACGGCCGGCGCGTCTTCTACGACATCAACGCGAACTCCAACCTGCGGCCCTCGGTCGCGGCCCGCATTCGGCTTCGATCCCTTCGAACGCGTGGTTGATTTTCTGATTCAGCAAATCCGAATGTAGGCCGGGTCTTTAGACCCGGCATCGTCAGCTATTGGCGCTCTGCCTGCGGTGAGCGGACATTCCAGGCGCGCCTCAACGAACATCGCGCGGAAAAACCTGTCCTTTCGGCGGCGGCTTACGGTTGACCGCGTCGATTGGGGTTATGCCACCGCCGGCGCCAAAACAGGTCACGTCAAGGGGTTGATCCATCTCCTACGGGCTGCGCCGATCGACGCGGCCGGCGGCCTGGGACGCGTTTGCGAACCTGATCGCGAGTTCGAAGTCGGCGCGCCAGGAATGCCCCGCTCACCGCAGGCGGACCAATCAACCACAGTGCCCTGAATCTGCGGCCAGCGAGAACAGGCCGGGTCTAAGGGCCAGCCTACGGAACTGTCCGTGGTGGGAGCGGCGTTCGAATGCCGCGCGGGTCATCTCGTAACGAATCGCTTCTTCGCCATCGGCCACGCTCGGATCGATCCCTCGCCTGCGAAGGTGAATCAAGCTTCTCGAGCACGCCGATCGAGGCAATCGGTCTCGGCAGCGTCGTCTGTGGCCGATCACGATCTTCACGCTTCAGGCGAGGCAGAAGGCTGAATCGCGTATCTATTCGACGGCTTCGGTAGCGGCGCGGCGAGGCGCTGGTGACGCCGGACGATCGAATGGCCGACTTCGACCATGCCGTGTTCGTCAGCCGGGCCCATGAAGCCGCCAGCGCCGATGAAACGGACGGCCGTTCGGACTACCGCCGGACGATGTAGTAGAGCTCCGATGAAAGCGCAGAGGATGCGCGAGCAGCCAGTTGAGCAAGTAGTTCACGGCGTCGGTGTCATGCAGATCAGGCGGCGCGAGGAAGGCACTTCGCACCGGAGCGCGGCGGCAAGCGCCGCCAATCCGGTCGATTCGCCGCGCAGCGCAGCACCGACGCGGGCATCAACTCGAGGCGGCGCGTTTCAATGTTCGGCATGGAAACGAAGATTCTACACGCCAAACTCAGGCCTGCTTAGCGCACGAGCCCGCGTGCACCCCGCCCGAGCGATCCGGGCCCGGGCTCGATCGCGCCGCGAACACTCCGCGCGGCGCAGGATACTCGCACGACAAGCCGTAGATCCGCGGCGTCACGAAGCCGAATTTCCGATAGAACGCCGGGTGTCCGAGGACGACGACCGAGTCGTGATCGGCGGCGCGGCAGGCATCGAGACCTGCGTTCACGAGCGTCGAACCCGATGCCGCGCCGCTGGCCACTCCGGAAGAACAGCCCATCGGCGCGAGGCCCACGTCATGAACAGGCTCGGACCCGCATCGTCGATCGGACGGCCGTGAAGAGAATGTGACCAACCACCTGGTCGCCCTGCACGGCCACGAGGAGATCGCACCGGCAGCCCGCGGGCTGTTTGCGATTACAAGCTGATAGTCTTGAAGAACGCATTCGTTCACGATTCGAACGGCATCGGAAGTCTCGCGGTTCCCCCGCCGGACCATCATCGGCTATCGGGTGAACTTCAGCTCATGACCGATGCGAACCAGATTCCAGCAATGGCA
>ERZ1370068.2513-contig-1659_pt1 | contig 52523 bp, 98 predicted proteins | sample MGYA00561227_ERZ1370068 | MGnify/ENA primary metagenome ERZ1370068 (study PRJEB38410, sample SAMEA6850437) | metagenome | study: Metagenomic assessment of the ecological functions of the soil: analysis of the soil microbiota associated with the... | reverse complement strand
TACGTATTGCTCATATTCCGGCGCAAGCTGGGGCGCATGAGGTGGTCAAGGGTAGGATGACTGGTGTAACTCTGCAAGTATAATGTTTTCTATGCGCACGTTGGAACCCAGCCCGCCCTCGGTTATCTCGGCACGAGTCCGCTTGAAGACCTCCTCGCGCCAGCAGCTCCATCACGTTCAGGCGACCCACAACCGGCTTGGGCGAATCCTTCACTTCTTGCAGAAGCACTCCTTATAGCACGTCACCATTTTCATCTGCTCGTCCCATCGCTTCTTTCCCTCAGCGCTCTTGCACTCAATTTTCTTCGCCCTCTGACGAAGGCACGCTTCCTCTGCTGTGTAGGCGGCGCATTCGGTACTGAATGTCAGGGCATTCATGTCAGCTTCAAATGTATCGAGGCACTTGCTCTGCTTTCGGTAATCACTGCCTGCCGCGTCCAGGCATTTCTTCGCGGCCGTGCATATGGGCGCGATCTTCTTCGCGTGCACACCTTCGTGCACCTCCACGCAAGGCTGCGTGCACGGATTCTTGTCGAAGACCTCCTTCGTCACCTTCCCGGTCAGAAGCCCCGACTTGAGGTCGAGTTCGCACTCGGTGTTGCCATAGGGTCCTCCAGAGGTCCCGCACTTGACGTCGCAAGGTCCGCGATCCGGCGGCTTCTCCGGCTCGGTCTCGTCTTCTCGGGCCTCTTCGTTTCAGGCTTCTTGTCCCCTCCTCTGAGTTTGCCATCAAAGAGCGGTTGGCCAAGCAGAAGGTGAACGCGGCGCACCGATGTTGCGCTGATCACGCCCGCTTGGCGTTCTTCACCATCAGCCTGCAGCAACCGCTGGACTGCCCGATTGCCGATCGTGCGCGGCAAGACGCAAAGGGGATGTATGTGACGATCGCCTGGCTTGGTGTGCTCGGCCGGACAACAATCGCGGACACGTGATCGTGGGCCTGATGTTGTTTTTGAGCAACTATCCCCATGGTCAGCCTCATGCGCTTGGGCAAGCAGCGACCCGCTCTTTAGGGCCCCGCGCTTGCGGCGTTCAGCTTAGCATTATTCTAGCTCCGTACCTGATCAGGAGTTCAAATCGAACCTACGAGGAACCAGCCGGAGAGATCAGGGGATTTCTACGGCAGGCGCACCGAGCGGGCTTCGATCTCCACGCCAACGCCGTGAGTAGCCGTGGGTCGGATAAAGACGCGGAGCGGTGACGGGCCGGCTGCGGAGGTACAGACACGCTTGGGCTGTCAGCATCGGCTCCGAGAGGCCCGTAGAGGGGCTGGTGTCTGAGTCTCGCAGATTACGTCAGGGGACCGGAGGCCACCCCGGGCGGCGACCGCCGCCGCGTGCTAATGTTGCTTACGCTCCTGGAGGTAAGAGAGTTCTGCAGCGCGCGAGGGAGAGCTCCTCTCGACGAATGGCTGCAACGAAGGGGCCGCCTCTTCTCGCCAGGGACATCCATTCGGAGAAAGGCCGCTGTGACTTGGCTCCCCGAGGGCTCCTGACGTGGCTCCTGGAGGCTTCCGGGACGGAGGGGAGGGCAGGTGTGCGATTCTGGCTGGGGAGCAGGGGGCGCGGAGGGAGCGGGGGCCGGGGGAGAGGGCTAGGAGTTGCCCTATGCGCTCCGCCCGGCACCAAGGCTAGGGCAATAGGCAGGGTGGAACGATGCCTGATTACGACGTCGCGGACTTCCAGGGGCTCCCGCCATCGCGGCGGTTCCAGATTGGATCATCGGGTCCGGTCTCTGGCGTGAAGTATGGTGACGGCCGTCGCGACACGATCCGTCGCCTTCGACCGCGCTCATCCTCCTCGCCTGTCGGCGAACTGGGAAGCACGCCGCTCGAGTGTCGCGTCGTCTTCATCTCGCATCGTCAGATCGATGCCGCGCGGGCGCACCAAGTGGCCACGATCGCGCACGGGCCGCGGGCTTTCAGGTTTGGATCGACGTCGAAGACCCTTCCCCTGGCCGGTCTTGCCATGTCGGGCGCCACGCTGACTGATGACGACGTCTCGCGTTAACCGCGGCCATCATCGAGACAGCGCTGCTCAACTCGACCCATGTGATTGCCCTCATTACGACCAACACGCCGGGCAGCAAATGGGTCCCCTACGAATACGGGCGTGCGAAGGACTCGTCCATGTATTCGCTCCAGGCCGCGTGCTGGATCGAGGCAGGTGTACTGAAGAAGGACCTTGGCGAGTATTTGCTCCTGGGTGTCACGACGAAGACTGATGCCGAGATCAAAGACTGGCTGGACGACGACACTGAAAGCTGGAATCAGCAGTTCGGCTCGTGTACCGGCGGAGCGGACGCGGAGGACGCGCAAACGCCGCCGCCGGCCCGCCCATCAGACGCCGACCCCGATCTCGACACGATCGTTCAAGAAATGATGGCCGGCTTGGAACGGCCGATGATCGGTTCGCGGGCCGCTGCGGCTGAAGCAACCCTTACACCTGCCTCAGAATGATGCCGCGCTGAAGACCGCCTCTACGCTATGGTGACAACGCTCCAGGGAGGTTGAGCCAGTCGTCGAAGCTGAATCGAACATCGCACTCTCCTTCAACGGTCAATGCGAGGACTGCGTTCAGGTGTTGAGCGGTTGCTTGAACAGGACGATTACCTTCAGTCTCACGTGGGGCGGTTCACTGATGGCACCGCTGTCGGCGGGCTCCGGAGGCTCCCCGGCGGCGGGGAGGGGGCGGCGTGCGATTCTGGTCGGGGGACAGGGGGCGCGGAGGGAGCGGGGCCGGGGAGGGCACTAGAGTTGCCTATGCGCCTGCAAACCTTCACCGGAGGCGCGGAGCCGGCCCAAGGAGCAGGTTGCATCCCGTCTCACCCCGCCCGAAGCTGCAGCGCCGGGCTTGCATCCTTCCACCATCCTCCCTGCACCTGCAGCGCACGATAGGCAATCAGGCCACGCTGCAGCTCTTGCGGCGAGCTCGGCCCGGATGACCTGGAAGCCCTCTCTCGTAAGCAGGTGGTCCGGATGCCTGAACCGCGGCTTCCGCGCGCGCCTGCGCGTGCGGCGGCGAGTGCTCGGCCTGTCGTCGTACAGCCGGGCTGCAGCAGCTTCCAGGACGCACGGCGGGCCGGCGATCGTCAGTGGCAGCGGCGTGGTGCAGCGTCAGCCCACGCCTGCGGGACGGCGCGTCGATGTGATCGAAGTGGTCTTCCGTCGACGATGGTGTCGAGTTCTATCACCGAGTCATCCAGGCGATCCACCGGAGCGCCGGTTTTCGCCGGTACTGCCTGTAGCCGGTCTCTGGCAGCCGTTCCACGATCGTGCCTTTGCGATCTACAATCAGATCGCGAGCAGCACCCGCGCCGGCGAGCGCGTAGGTGTTGCGCGCGTCGGTCTGGTTCGATCCGACGGTTTTTCATGGGCAGGTAACGGGCGGTACCCTGGAGTTCGAGCAGAAAGCGCGGCTGCGCGAGACCACGGTCACCGCCATTCTGACGCCGCGCGACAACTCGCCGGTCGCAGCGCCGACCGCCTCGGTCTGGCCGAAGTCGCGGACCTGATCGTTCACGTGCGTCCCCGGCGGCCACGGCAAACGATCTCGGCGGCCTCAACTGGGAGATCGGTGCCGGCGGAGCACACTGACCTCCGCTACCGGCAACACCGGCAGGGCCGTGTTCACGGCGGCGGCAACGCCCGGCGGCGTCCGCCTGAATTGCGAACCGCTTCCGGCAGGGCGGCGAGGCCTCGAGGTGGCACACCTCATCCTGAGCATGGTGGCGCCCGATGACGCGGTGATGGAACAAATCCCCGGCACCGGCATCCAGCATGCGAACGGCCAGTGTTCCGTCGGCTTTTGCGGCCGGATCTTCCTCAGACCGGTCGATGTCTCTTTCCGGAACATTCAGTTTAGCGAAGGCGAGGGCATCGCGATTGCGGCGGCTACTATCGCGGTATCCATGGGGCCTCCCATTGCGCCAGCAAATCCTCGCCACAACCCGATTCCCGTTGGGGGCGGGAACAGCACAACCGGCAGCAAGGTATTGGGTGTGGACAATGCAGCGCAAACAAACGGGCCGCCATTTGCCCTGGGCGTCTTGCTGCTGGCTGATCACCTGGCAGTACCGCGTCGACAGTTCCAGCTGGGTACCGTTTACGGTAGCCAAAGCATTGGTCATCGCGGACGGGACCGGCCGCGCGACGATCTTCAGAAAGGGTCCACGCCGGTCTCTGCCGTCGCGGCCGATCCGACCAACATCGTGAATTGCGCGGCAGCGACCCCATGACGAGCCCTCATGGGGTGGGAAGCCCCAAGAGTTACCATCCCCGCAGGCGAGCGATCCCGGGGTCCCCGAGCGCAGGACCTCACATTATTGGCCGTACTTTGCGGAAACCGATCTCTTGAACGGCATCGCCCTTCCTCGTCGATCTTCGCGTGCAGGCGGTCCCAGCCGAGGGCGTTGAATCAGCTTGCGCGCGTCCGAGTCCGGGGCGCTGGTGAGAAGGCCGAGCAGCTCGCGTTGACCGCCGTACGTGTGGAACATCAACTTGTTCATCAGCCATAGCCGCTGGAATAACGTCAACGATGCGACGCTGCCCGATCTTCCGCCTCGTGATAGTAGGTCGCTGCATTCTCGGCTTCCCAGGGCTTGCTCTTCGCCTGGGAGGGAACCCACTGACGACCGCCGTCAGGGTCCCGATCGGATCAATTCCAGCTTGTTCAGGACACCTTTCTCGAATGCCGACCGAGGATCGGGATCGAGCCCGGCCGCGACCCTCTTTCAGGACCCCGGCCTTTTCCTTGAGGAACAGTTTCACCGCTTCCCGGAAGTGGTCGTCGGCCAGAGTGAGAAGACGTCCGGGGAATTTGCATTTGATGCTCTTGCTGTCGGCGGTCTGCTCGGCGTCGGACTTTGGGTTTGTGGAGCCACTTCGCCGCGAAGAGACCCTTGTCCAGAGAGACCGTCCAGCACGCTGTTGAGATCTTGGCCCTTGTGTCCCAGGGCGAATACCTGGTCGATCTCCGCCACGCCTTCACGGACCGCCTTGATCGCATGCGGCATTGCGTCGTTGCCGACCGCGACGAGGCTACCTATCGCCGGAGTAGCTGCATCGTCGTGACCGTGGCTCGTTGCCTTCAAACCCTGGCGTTGTCCCGTCGTGCAGGCCAGCCCCACGACGTCGCCAAAGCGCTAAAGCTGAATCGCTAGAGGGGCTGGTGTCTCCATCCGTCAAGTGTTTTGCCTTCTCGGCTCATACCGCATCGCCACCGCCCCCGAGCCGAACTCCAGCCGGCTCACGAGCTTCAAGTCGACACGCTTCGATAGCCCCGCGAACAACGTCGGCCCATGGCCCGCTAGCCTGGGATGCACGACGAACTCGTACTCATCGATCAATCCCAGCTCCGCCAACGCCTGCGGGAGCTTCACGCCTCCCACGAACAGTCCCTTGCCCGACTCCCGCTTGAGCTGCTGAACGGCCTTCCCCAGATCCCCGCGCACGAGCTCCGCGTTCCAATCGACCCGGTCCAGGGTGCTCGACACAACGTACTTCTTTGCCGCGTCGATCGTACGGGCGAAGGGTTCCATCCAATCAGGCCTCGCTCCCGTCCGCGCCGGCGGCCGCCACGCTGCCTCCATCATTTCGTAAGTCACCCGGCCAAAGAGGAGGGCATCGGCCTGGGCGAGGTTCTCGACCGCGTGACGATGCAAGTCTTCGTCCGCGACCATTACACGATGATCGCAGCACCCGTCCAATGTGACGTTGATGGAATACCGAAGGGGTCGCATTACGTGCTCCTGAAGCGGGCTAACGACCCAAGCTCAGCGACGGCGGCCACGAGGCGCGCCGATTGCAACTGCGACGGCCCGCCGCCGTTCGCTGCAGCGCATGGTTAGGGAGGCCGCGTCATCATATCAATCTAGCCAAATAGCGATGCGTGACATCCTGCCAGTGTGGCTACACCACCAACAAGTCTCAGCCCTGAAGTGGCCGGGATTGCCGGTCCACTCGCGACGCTCCTTCTCAGACATCTGTGGCCACTGAGGGTGCGTGTAATAATTCCCGCAGTGGAGAGAGCGTAGGCAACACCAGCACTCCTCCGGCGGCGGTCGCCCCCCTCGTGGCCCCCGTCTCCATGACGTAATCTGCCAGACTCAGCGCCAGGCCCCGGAGCCGGGCGCCTCGCCGCGAGCCGCCGCCACAGACCGACGAAGGCAATGGGAGGCGATCCGGCCGAAGAAGAAGTGAGTATCGTGATGTTCGGGCGCTTCTAACTTCTAATTGCGCGCCTGATCGATTGAGGCGGCTGTCCGTAGATGCGGATGAATGCCCGCCTCATGTTTTCGGCGTCACCGAAGCCGACCGCGTCCGCGATGCGTTCGACAGGTTCGGCAGTCGTCTCTATGCGGCCTCGGGCCAGATCGGCGCGGAGCCGTTCCACCACACGCGCGGGTGTGGTGCCAGTCTGTGCCCGGAATGCGCGGCTGAACTGGCGCAGGCTCATGCCGACCGCCTCCGCCAAACGCTCGACGGTGAGCGCCTTCGGCGATGTGATCGCGAGCATAGCCAATGGCAGCGGCAATCCGGTCATTCTCTGGCGCCAGATCGACGGAAGCTGCGAATTGCGATTGTCCGCCATGGCGGCGATGGTAGACGACGAGGTGCTGTGCCACGCCTTTGGCGATGGCAAAACCATGGTCCTCCTCGATCAAAGCCAGCGCGAGATCGATCCCGGCCGTGATGCCCGCCGAAGTCCATACGTTGCCGTCCCGACAGAAGATGCGATCTGCCTCAACCCGGATGGATGGGTACTCTCGCTGAAGGCGCGCTGCATATCGCCAGTGCGTCGTCGCTCGACGCCCGTCCAACAATCCAGCCGCCGCGAGGGCGAATGCACCGGTGCAGACGCTCACAACGCGCCGGCATCGGCGCGATGTCTCCACAATATGGCTCAGCGTGCCCGCGGATAAGAGCGGATCGATCCGTCCGCCGGTGACGACGAGCGTATCGAGCACGGCATCATCGAGCGACGCAGCAGTGATAGCCACGCCAAGGCTGCTTGTCACGGCACCCTTATCAGCCGCAAGGACATGGAGCCGATAGGCGGGACTTTCGAGGTGGTCATTTGCCGCTTCGAAGGCGCCGGCCGGACCGGCGAGGTCGAGCATCTGAAAGCCTGGGGCAACGTAAAAGCCCACTCGTCCTCATGGCCGAATGATAGGGAAGTACGACCTTGCGGTCAAGTAGTCCCGGCCTTAGCTTGTCCCCAAGGAGGATCGGCGATGTCACAGCCAATCAGCGTAGTAGTGCCGGTGTACGAGGGCGTGACCCAGCTCGACTTCACTGGGCCGCACCAGTTTCTCTCGCGTACACCCGACCTGCATGTCCGGGTGGCTTCGCTGGGAGGTGAACCGGTTACGGCGGACCGCCTCACCTTTTCGAACCTGGACGACCTGGCTGCGATCGAGTCGTGCGACGTGCTCCTGGTGCCAGGCGGCGGTGGCTGCCTCGCTGCGATCGAGAATGACCTCTTCGTCAAAGAGATCGCCCGGCTCGGAGCAACCGCGCGCTATCTGACTTCGGTGTGCACCGGGTCGCTCATTTTGGGCGCTGCCGGCTTTCTCCGCGGCCGCCGTGCGGCCTGCCACTGGGCATGGCGGGAGTTGCTTCCTGTCTTCGGTGCCATCGTGGATGAGGGCCGCATCGTCAGGGACGGCAACATCCTGTCCGGGGGCGGCGTCACGGCAGGCATCGATTTCGTGCTGGCCCTTATCGCGGAGCTGCGCGGACCGCGCGCGGCGGAAATGGTCCAACTCGGCTTGGAATATGCTCCTGAACCGCCCTTCAACTCCGGCCGCCCAGATACGGCGCCGGCAGAAGTACTGGAGGCGGTGAACGCGCGCACGGCAACGAGCCGCGCTCAACGTCGTGTGCGTCTCGACGCCTGGGCCGCCGCTCATTGCGCTGGTCACCATGCCTGAGGTCCCAAGCGTCCCCGACCATGGAGCGAGATATGAGTGGAAGCGAAAGGCCTAGCTTCAGCGGTGCGCTGGCCGTCGGCCGGAAGTTGGATCTGCCTCTACCCGACAGTCCCGCCGTTCGGGACGCCTACGCCCACGCAGAAGCGGAATCGCAGCCTTGGCTTTTCAACCATGTGATGCGCTCGTGGCTCTATAGCGCGAAGCTGGCACAGAGTCGCGGGCTTGCTCCGGATGCCGAACTGGTCGCGGTGGCGGTGCTTCTGCACGATCTCGGCCTTGCGCGCGGTGGCGCTCCCGATCGTCGCTTCGAGGTTGTGGGAGCGGACATCGGCCGCGCCTTTGCCCTTTCGCATGATATGGGGAGCGCCGTGCAGAAGTAGTTTGGGACTCGATCGCGCTCCACACCACTCCGTCGATTGCGCAGCATAAGGGCGCCGACGTGGCCTGCTGTCAGAACGGCATCGCGTGTGACTACGGCGGACTCGGTTACCAGGAGCTGAGTGATGACATCAAGAAAGTCATCCTGTCAGCCTATCCTCGTCTTGACATGAAGAACATGCTGACGACGTGCCTTTGCGGCATAGCCAAAAATCATCCGAGTACAACAAGGGACAATTTCATCGCAGACTTCGGCATCAAATACATTCCAGGATATACGCGCGTGTCCTCGGTTGACTTGCTACATCAAGCCCCCTTTGCCGAGTAGGCAATCAAGACGTTGGCGAGAAGCAACGTTGACGGAGCGTCGAGACCGGTGGCTCGCCGAGCACATCCAACGGAGCTCGATCCCATGACGGATACAAAAAGAGAAGCACCCGCATCGCTGGAGAAGCGGGCAGCCGCACTGGAAATCGTGCTCAGGCGGAAGGCCGACATGCCGAAAAACTTTGTTGCCGAGTTCACTGAGCATGCCGACGATGCCTGGATTACCGCGAACGGCGCCCAGATGGTGGCTCGCGCATGGACTGACCCCGAATATCGCGCGCGCATGCTTGTTGACGGCACGGCGGCAGCCCGCGAGCTAGGATTTGAGTTTCCGGAGCACCATCGAAACCTTGTTGTACTCGAGAACACGGCCACCGTTCACAACGTGATCGTGTGCACTCTGTGCTCTTGCACGGCTTATACAATCATCGGGGCGGCGCCGGATTGGTACAAAGACCTGGACTATCGGGCGCGGGTCGTTCGCGAGTCCCGCACGGTGCTGCGCGAGATGGGACTCGACCTACCAGCGACTACTGAGATCCGGGTTTGGGATACGACGGCAGACACTCGCTACATGGTCTTGCCGATGCAGCCACCCGCGACGATTGGCTGGCCCGTGCAAAAGTTGGCAACAATTGTCACGCAAGACTCGATGATTGGTGTTACGCGCCTCGAACAGGTGAAAGGTTGAGATCATGGACGGCCTGCACGACCTAGGCGGCAAGCAGGGCTTTGGTCGAGTGAAGTATCCGTCGGCTCCCCACAATGAGAATTGAGGCCGCTCGTTCGAGCGCTGCACGCATTCGCCATTGAGAGCCACATCTACAACATGGATGAGTTTCGCCATGCCATAGAGCGCATGACGCCGCGACATTACATCAGCGCACCCTATTTCGAGCGCCACCTGACCGCGATAGCCACATTGCTTATAGAGAAGGGAATCGCAACACGGGAGGAACTCGAGTCGCTGGTCGATGGAGAGTTCCCATTGTCGGGTCCGTTGGGACCCGGCCGACTTCCTTTGCTCCCCAATCCTTTGCAATCGGCGAGACAGTGCGCGTCAAGAACGAGTGTGTTTCCGGTCACGTTCGGGTACCCGCTTACATTCGCGGAAAGACGGGCACGATCGTGCACGCCTCGACACCAACCCCGTTTCCCGACGCAGCCGGACACAACATGCAGGCTGAGATGGAGCCAACTTACGATGTCCGCTTCCGCGCAAGCGATCTTTGGCCTGATACTTCTGACGAGGCGTTGAATCATGTAGCCGTATTTCAAAGCTATTTGGAGAAAGTCGAAAGTGCGTAACGAACTCATCGTTCAAAACGTTCGTCCGATGATCGAAAGCAACACCTCTCCTCGAGGCCCCGAACGGTTACGCACGCATGATGAGCGGCGCTGCTCGCTTCCGGATGGTGCTGGTCACGGGCAGTAAAGGTGACCGCTGCCTTGACTCCCGACGCAGGAGCGAGACTCTTCGCAACGCTCGCCCTATATCAACGAGTGGATCGCACGGGCACGGCGCTGAGTCCCGACCGCGGCGGTCGATGTTGCGATGCTTCGTTGACTCATTGGAGGACGCGATGAAGAGACTCGTCGAACTCGTCGTTACCGCGGCGATGCTCACGATTCCGGCGGCAGCCTCAGCGCAAACACTCACTGAGGCGCAAGCGCGGGCAGCCATCGCTCCGTGGTATCAGCTGTTCAACCAACCGGTTCAGGGCGACATGAAGACGCTGCAGGAGCAAATTCTGACGGCCGACTACGAGTCGTGCTGGGGCTATCTGCCCGGCGATTGCTGGGGTCGTGAGACATCGATCAAGGTTGTCGGAGGCTTTGCCAAGTCGATCCCGGACATGAAATTCGACATTAAGGAAATCCTTGTCGCGGGCGATCGGATCGTCGTACGCGGCGAGGTCACCGGAACACCGGCGGGCGATCTCTTCGGTGTGCCCCATACGGGCAAGAGCTTTCGGATCATGGCCATCGACATTCAAACCATTCGAGACGGTAAGATCGCTCGGACGTACCATCTGGAAAACTGGCTCAGTGCCTCCTTTTGCGCTGCGCTGACAAGCAGAAGCGGGCTACCAAAGGCGGCGGCGGGCGGGTGGGGGCGTCGATCACCGGCGTCTGTCTGGGAGTGCAGCGGCACTTTGCCAACAGCTGTCGAGACCTGAAGGGTTGAACGGGAAAGCCCAGGGGCCATCCATGCGGCCAACCCCCTTCCAGTGGATGAACTGTGTGATCCCCTTGCGCTGAGCTGAAGCGCCACCCGGGCGCTGTGGCCTCGTTGGGTCAGGAGCAGTAGAGAACCACCTCGGGCCTCGAAGGAACCTGATTCGTGCTCGTCGAGGCGTCGGCCGCCAGCCACCGACTCCTGGATGGCATACGGCGTGGCCGTCAAGTCGAGCCGTGTTCGGACATCGATGATCGTGACGTCCTCCTGGCGTCGAGCCGCCGCTTTGGAGCGTCCGGAGAGATGTGAGCCATCCGCAGCGTCCGCAGGAAACAGCCGGCGGCGCAGATATTTGACCAGTGACGTAGCGGCGAGCGCCGCCACGACGACGAGACCGAGCGCGCGCCCCAGTCCGGTGGCGCGGGCGGCGACGAGCGCGATGGCGTCGCTGAAGACGTATCCCAGCCCCATCCAGGTGCCCGCCCAGAGCAGGATGCCGCCGGAGATCGTGGGAGGGCGAATTTCACGCGCCAGTCGTGCGAAGACGCCCGCGAGCGGCGGCATGACCGTGGTGAGCCCGGGGACGAACTTCGCAACGAGACATGGCCCCGGCACCATAAGCGGCGAAGACGCCTCCCGGCCCGGCGCACGCAGGTGTCCGGCTCGAGCGACTAAGCGACACAGCCTCGCCAGCACGCTTGCACCCGCGGCGCCGGCCCAGCTCAAACCAACTGAGGTCGACGCCGAGGGCCACCCACCGCACTGCGCCGAGCAATTCGTAGGATGATGCTGGCTCGCCCGTGTGGCGAGGGCGCCGACGGCCAGGAGAGCCGGCAGCGCGGGAGGGGACGCCGACCTGCTCAGCGACGGTGGTCAGGGCGGGGGGGATTACCACGCCGTACTGCTCGAGGAGCCTGAGGCTGTTGGCAGGACTCATACCTCTCCCAGCCTAGGCCAGGCGGGAGACAGGCTCAACGGTGACACGACGGGTCGGACCTCCGCTGAAGGTGGATTGCGGGCCCATGATTTGAAGCGACAGAGATGGGCAGGCGGCCCAGCCTCGCAGTTGCCAGGGGACTGAAAGTCGCGTTTCCGTCCGGGATCTCGATATCTTGAGGTGTCGGCCTCAAAGTCCGCCCCCGGAGTTCAAATCCTTCGCGCCTTGGTGATAAGCGGGCGAGGTTATATTCATCTAGTTGCGTCTCATGACTAGGAGTGAGCTTTGGGGTTTGAGGAGAGCTTCATCTCAACCTCTCACGCGCGAGGCATCGCCTCCAGCCAGTCTCGGCCGCGCCCAGTCCGACCCTGTTCGCCTCGGCCCGGATGAAGCCGAGGGCGGCGGCAAGGTGCTCACGCTCGGCGGTCGGCGCCAGGCGGGCGAGGTGACGCCCCGGTTCGCCTCTCGCGTCGTCGGCGCGCATCGGCGCTTCCTACGCAAACGCCGCGAGCACGGTCAAGGTGAGGAACGGCATCCTCCGGTCGACGGGAAATGGGCGAGAGCCGTCACCGGAATCGGCGCGGCCCTCGTCGTCACCATCCTCTGCGTCGCCGGCTTGTGCCGACTCGGCGGCGACCTGCTCCCGAGCGGGCGGAGAGTACGCGAACGGGGCGTGCACGCCGTCCGGGCCCTCGCAACTGGCCGTGCGGCGCTGGTGCGAAAGCACACGGCGGTGTGCATCTCGCCGGCCCGAATACCTGCGGGTATGGATCGGGCGGGCCCTGAACCTTCTCCCTGCTTCCGCGTCAGGGCACCCCGATGGCGCCCGACGTGCCCGCACCGTATCTATCGAGACGGGAGGCGAGGACTTCCCCTCGTAGCCCAGAGCCGTGGCAGAGGCCGGCTGTAGACCGGCGCGATCCTCGTGGGCGCGCCCGAGGGCGTCACTTGAGTCGCGTCAGGTCCTCCTCGATCCTCGCCGCCCCGGATCTTCCCCGAAGAGCGCGGAGATCATGTGGGCGAGCGCTCCGCCCGGCCGATTGTACTGGAGCGAGACGCGGGCGAGGGTGCTGCCGTCGGGCCTGGACTCTTAGTGCACGGAGCCGAGTGTTTGCTGTTGACGTGCTGGCGTGCCTGCCCTGCGGGCCGCCTGCGGCTGAACAAAGGACGAATTGCTGATCGCCAGGGGATTCGAAGTCGCGTTTGGTTCCCCTATCGGTACAAGTGTATTGAGATCCGGATTGGGCGCGCGTTTCAATCCATCGTTCAGTGTGCCGAGCCGTCCGCCACGCAAGTCGCTCTCGGTACCATGTGGGATGACGGGTCATGGCAGTCTTTGGGATCCGTGAAGCTCCAACGAGGACGGCGCGGCAGAAATGCGGGAGGCGCTCGCCGCCTTGATGACGGGTTTACTCACGGTTTATACTGGCCGCGATGGTCCAGATTCGCCTGTCGCGGGATCTAGAGGCAAGCGCCCGGTCGGCGCGCACGCCGATGACCGTGGACGAGCTCCTGGCCCACTTCCCCGAGGTGCCTCGTGACCTCCGTGACGAACCTATCCTGGCGGAGTACGTGAAGGCGTTCGGACCGCTCCTGCGCGTGGCCCAGAAGCCGTCGCCGTGCATGGGCACCGGCGGCGATGCCCCGCACCAGTTCTATACCCGTCTCGTGAACGACTTGGCGATCTACTCGATCGGCCTGGCGAAGCGTGACCGAACCCTCGCGCGGCTCCAGGCCACGCTCGATCAGTACCGCCGGCAGCCCGCGACGTTTGCCTGTACGCTCGTGCCCCCGCCGCGCCCCGGCGCGCCGCGGGCCGGCTGCCGCTGACGCTGCGGGAGCCGCGCGTTTCCTCAGTCAACTGCCGGCCGTATCCAGACGATGGAGGAAGACCTCGATCTCCTTCTTCGTCTGGAGGTCGCAAGTGCGCGCCGCCACCGCGAGCCTCTTCCGGTACGCCGTCTGGGCCTCGTTGCGTCCTCCGGCCTCCTCCAGCGCCCTGCCGAGCTCGCGATGGGCGGCCGGAGTAGTCCGGCTTGAGCCGAATCGTCTCCTCATACTCGAGGATGGCGCTCTCGGCCGGCCCGGCGTCGAGGTAGGCGCCCGCTAGACCGAACCGGACGATCGGATCACCGAATGCTCTTCAATGGGCCGGGCAACATAGCGAGAACTCGATCGGCGACCAAACATGGCGGGGAATGAAGGAGCTGGGCGTGAATGAGAAACCGACAAGTCTAGGCGGACGTGTCGTGCGACTTGCACTGGTACTCGCGGCGTTCCTCGTCATAGTTGCGGCCGGATGGACATTTCTCACCTTATCGTGGGCGTATTCCGAAGGCGAGCGCGCCGGCGTGTTGCAGAAGTTCTCCAAGAAGGGCTGGATCTGCAAGACCTACGAGGGTGAAATCGCACAATATGTGGTTGGCGGTGTCGCGCCACAGATATGGTATTTCAGCGTGCGCGATGAAGCGGCGGCCGCGCAGTTATTCAAAGCCGTGGGACAGAACGTGCAGCTGCACTACACTGAACATCGCGGCATCCCCACCAGTTGCTTCGGCGACACACCCTACTTTGCTCAGAGCTTCACCATCATTCCCACCGCGACACGATAGAGAGACGTGGCTTCGGGGAAGGAGAAACCTCACAGGGGAGCCGAGGAGTGATGAGCGACTACTCATGTGAGTTTGGCGGATGATGGGCAGCGGATCCTCGAGGCTTCCCGGCGAGGCCGGGTTCCCGGCGCCGGAGTTGATGTCCGTGGTTCCGAGCCCATGATTTGAACCAGCGAGGGAGTCGTCATTGATGTCTGGGCCTGGGATTGAAAGTCGCGTTTCATTCCCGTGGGCTGCACGCAATCGGGTGCTACAAGAGCTGTTACAGCATCGGGCCTGCCGGCAAAAAGCTTGGACCATTCCTGAGTTTGAAGCACTTCGCCATCTTGTGTGCATACGGTCCGTTATAATGCTGATCGAAGAATGCTCACCCAACTGGAGCTTGTAACTTCCGCTTGCGCGAGGGGCGGGCGGATGCTGCAGCATCTCGCTCTCGCCCGTGGCCGGGGGAATCAGGGCGAAGGCCAGACCATGGGAGAACCTAGCCGACACGCTCAGGGCGAGATGGGCCGGGACCATTCTCGGACGCGTAGCGCGCATCGTAGAACCCTCAACTCCGTATCCGGCAACCCTGGGAGGACCACATGTCCAGCACATCGCTGAAGTCGAGAAGATGATGCGCAAGCCCGGCGAGCTGCGCCCCGCCCGCTGATGCCCACGACACTACGTACGACAGCGAGGGACGGAGCATGTGGTCGCTGCTAGCGCCACCTTCTTTCGTGACCGCGGTCGGCGTCTGCGCCATCATGACCAGCTGCGCCTCCCTGCCCTCGGTCGCCGGAGAGCCGATCACCGACATCGATCAGATCGTCGGCAAGTGGGCCGGCACGATCACACCCCGGGCACAACAGCGTCCGGGAGCTCTTCTATTTGACCATCATGCCGGATGGCAGGCTGGTCGCGGATGGGGAATAGATACCTCCTGGGAACCGTGACGCTTCGGAACGGTCAGGCTACCTTTGCGATGAAGCCGCCCATCGCCCAGGGCTCGATCAGGCTCTACGTCGACAGTGGCAAGCGCACCCTCGTCATGGATGCAGTCCTGCCTTCATTTCTCGCCCAGGTAACGCCCGAGCATTGAGCGCTGTCACGACCGGACACCGGACGCGCTGAGCACCGCATAGGTGACATGCCGAGGAGGATACGGCGAACAAGCGATCAGGACCGTTCTGCGATGCGATGGAAGGGCGAGCGCCATTGCCGCGTGCCGCAGTTGTGCCACCGGCTCCGCGGGCGTTCCGCGTCCGAGTCTGGGAGGTTATGTCAGGGAGACGGGGACCCCGAGGGGGGCAACCGCTACCAGAGGGGGGCTAGTGTTGTCGCGGCAAAGATTCCCTTACCGGGCCCCCTGGCAAGACCGGGAGGCCTATTGGCCGAGTTTCGTATATACTGAACCATGTTCGAGTGGGACGCTCGGAAGGCGGCGGTAAACCGCGCCAAGCACGGAGTCCCGTTCGAAGAGGCAGCGACCGTGTTCGGCGATCCGGATGCCCTCGATGGTCCGGATCTGCGTCACTCCGAGAGGGAGCGACGAGCCCTGCGACTCGGCCGCGCGGCAACCGGCCGCGTGCTCATCGTGGCCTATACAGTGAGGAGGCGAGGCGATGGCGAAAGCATCCGCATCATCAGCGCGCGGCGAGCGAGCCGGAAGGAGCGCGAGGCCTATGCGGCGGCGAGGGATTGACTTCTCCGATATCCCCGAGGTGTCCTCCGTACAGCTCGGAGCAATGCGCCGCATGGGCCGTCCCCCCTGGGGGCGGCGGCCCGACGCCTCATTGCCATTCGGATCGATCCCCAGGTGCTGGGAGCCGTGCGCCGGGAGGCGAAGCGGCGCGGGTTGGGCTACCAGTCCCTGATCAACGATCTGCTCGCGAAGCACGTTGGACGAAAGCGCAGCGCCTGAAGGTGTGTACCTGAGTGCATCGCCCGCGGTGCGCTCACCCCCGGCTAAGCCGCTGAAGGGCTTCGAGCTTCCTTATGCTGAGCAGGAGCTGCTGAAGGTGCGCCTGACGCTGCAGATCTCCAAGCGCATCAAAGCGCGTGGCCTCCACTGGGCACCCGTCAAGCCCCTCGTCACGCGCACAGGCGACTTGCCCCATACTTGCACCGTTCCATTCGGTACGACCTCGTCGCCATCGGTTGTGAGCCGATGGCGACGTCGCTGTAACTCTGCGGATTACCACGCATGAGCGTGGATGGAGCTGGTCGATTCAAAGTACCGAGCCGGACTGAAAATCCTGGTGTCGGCGGTTCAATCCCGTCCCTGCCCACCATATTTCTTCCAAGTAGTTGCCCGTCATTTCCCTTCATTTGAGCCAGGATTTCTAGTCCTCTGCGCCTGCTGAGGCTTGGACTCTAATCCCTCTACTTCAGCTAAGGGTCCAGCGATCTCTAGTCCCAGGCCTGCGTCCTCATCCTCAGGAATGGTCAGAAGCTGGTCGTTGTGCCCAGATTTGTGCCCGTCAACGCTCCGCCGGGGCGGGTTTGCCCGGGCTGCTGGTTGAGCGACGGGCTCCGGAAAGGGATTCCCTGACCCCTGAAGGAAGTCCGCCCTGGCAGGCACTGGCTTCAGCTGGCGGGCTCTGAGGACCGACGTGCCCGGCCCGCTCCACGGGGGACGGAGGTCGCCCCGGCTGTCGCTCGCTCTGCCGAATCTCCCGAACCGTGGGGCAGTAATTCATAGGTCGGTCTAGCGAGTAAGCCCTTCATATGATCCCGCGTGCGCTCAGGATGCCTTCTTCCGGATCACGTTCTCACTGACGATCGTGGTCTTGCCCTGGTACGTGACCCCGCTATCCCAAGCGACTTTATAGAAGCCTCTCTTCCACCACTCAACAATCTTGCCCTCGACCTCGGGGGACTCCCTGAATGAGACGCGGTCATGTTTCTGGAAGGTCGGGATGGTCATGGTGTCTCCCTTTTGTTCTCGCGGCCTACGGCGGGCGCGCGGTACTCGGTGTTGCGGTTAGAAAGTTGATGGAATGCTCTGCTGGATCGTGAGTATTGTCATCCGGCTTTCGGCATCTGTCGATTGCTCCTCATTCCTCGCGGGCCTCGACAGAAGGGATCCACAGGTCGGACATCGAGGTAGCGGCCCGGCAGCACCTGAAACGCCGTCTATCTCTCGTTCGCGCTCTAAAATGAGAAAGGCCGGGTCTCGTCTCAGGGGACCCGGCCTTCCGTTTGACGCTAGGGTTGTTCTCAGGCCTTGCGAACGTTGGCGGCCTGGAGGCCCTTCGGGCCCCTCGTCACTTCGAACTCGACCTTGTCACCCTCGGCCAGGCTCTTGAAGCCCTGGGCCTGGACGGCGCTGAAGTGCACGAACACGTCCTCGCCGTCCTCCTGGGAGATGAAACCGAACCCCTTCGCATCGTTGAACCACTTCACGCTTCCCTGAGCCATTTCTACTGACCTCTTTCTTTGAGGCGTACCGCCTCGGTGATGCCCCGTCACCATGACGGGGGGCCCTCCGGAATCGGAGGACAAACAAAAACGCCGTGGGACTTGACCGTGTCGTTCTGCCCACCGGCACGATTACCTTCTTCGGGGCGGTTCTCGTTACGGAAGGGCACGCCAAGGCACGGCACGGGCTTCTTCCTCGCACACAGGGCGCACACGGCGCTCGGCAAGAGCGTGATCGCACCAGGGCCTTTGAACACTTCGTTCATCGCCCAACCGACCTCGACCAGCGAGTAGCTCTTATCGAGATGGTCCCGGGTCAATTTGATGAGACAGGGCGAGCAGAGAAACTTGCCGCGATAGCCTCCCTCAAGGAGGCTGACGACGACACGCCGGACGAAGTCGCCAACCGTGTAGATGGTCTCTTCGCTTAGCACCCCGCGGGCGCAGCGTTGATGAGATTGTCACCTCTGTCAGGCGACCCTATGGATGGCGTCGAGCAACCCTTGCTCCTCGAACGGTTTCCGAAGGCTCTCAACCGTGCCGGACCGGTCGATGCGCCTCGCCTGTCAGGCGAGCGTCTAGGCGGTGATTCCGTCACGCAACTTCTGGGCGATGGCCGAGTAGTGACGGGCGAGCGCTGCCTCATGGTGGTTATGGCACTGTCTCTCTCTAAATTTCTGACGAGCAATCGCCACGATCTTTACCTATAAATCAGTATACAGTTTATGGTGCATATAGATTTTATATTATTAGATATGGAAGGACCGGGGAGGTCACCCGGAGGGAGGCGTTCCGAGCATCACCAGGTTCGGGTCGCTTGCGGAACATGATCGCGAGCGCCGCCTCGCTGGCCTTCGAGCGTTCTTGTGGGCGGTCCGCTCCACGAGCCTTGGCACCATCTGCGGCGAGCCGCCCGCGGGTGCAGTCCTTCTGGGTCGCACCGGCCGGGTCGTCACGGTCCACGCGCGCCTGCGATGCGCTGTGGCAGCTGAAGCGGCCGCGCTCCGGGTCGAACTAGCTCGATATCGCTTAAGGCGGGGCCTGCAAACATGCTAGGCTCGCACTGCCTTCCCACCCGCCCCTGGTTGACGCAGGGCGTCCGACCCCCTTGGCTATGGCTTGGGCTCTGCACTGATCGCGCGTCGGTATCACGTTTTTCTACCAGAGCGCGTTAGGAAACGGATCGGGATATGCAAATGCGTGAGTCTCATTCCCGGCGCTGGCCCTCCGGCGTCGCCGTCCGGCGATCCAGCGGGCGCTGAGGTGACAGAAGCGCGGAAGCCCACGGATCCATTTAGCTTCGTGAAGTCGGGGACGTTCCACGAGCCGTCGAGGATCGAGGTGCGCAGAGACGGTCGCACGATTGACGTATCCTGCACGTAGCCGTGACTGGGCACGCGGATGAGTACTTCCAATTCCACAAGGGCCTGATCTCGATAGCATCCAGTGCGTCCGCTCACCTTCACCATCCCTCGACGAACTCAAGAAGTGGATCCGGAAGTCGCAGTAGCCCAGGCTCTCACTTGATGAAACCGGGTGTCCTCCCTCGTACTCGGCGGTCGATCACCTACTTCTGGGACCCGGGGCCGTGGTGGCCCGGAGTCCACGCAGCCGCGCCCCGTGCCCTGTCCCCGCGACAAGATTCCGAGGGCATCGACCTGCAGGCGGAGAACCACGCGATTCGCAGGATCGCCTGGGCGGAAGGGTGCTTCGCGAAGACCGGATGACGCTGGGCCAAGGGCCGCTCTACCGAGCGTCTCGCTGTGCTCTGCTGTCTCTGCCCACGAGCCTGATGTGCCCTTGATTGCCTTGCCCTGAGTCTTCTGAAATTGGCGCCTGGCCGCGTTCTCGCGACGGCACTTTCAGATCTCGATCGCCCCCTGCCGCGGCGTACGCTCTCTTCGACGCTTCGTTAGCCGCAGCCGATTCCTGGTTGAGTGCGGTGACCCGAGATGACACCTTCTTTGCTCTTCCATGTCCTGACCCCTTGGCTCGCACCTTCTCGGCTCGCGCGGTTTCCCGCCTCGCCGCCAATCGTCGCCACCAGAACTACCTGGAAGCATGAAACACCTCCAAGTAGTTGGGACAATGTGTGAGTGGTACCAGATTAGCGTCAGTGTAGGGGACGCTCTCCGTGCCCAGATAGTGGACCAAGCTGTCCACTACCGCCCGCGGCGCTCCTCCGTCAGTATCGGAGTCGACCGTCTGGCTATGACCCTCACCCCGAGGAGGAATGTGCCATCCCGGTCGACAAGCTCCTGAGTGGGATTGAGGACATCGTTATGAACTCGCGGACACTGTTCATCGTCACCTTGCTACTGGCGATGACATGGTGGCACCGGTGTGGGGACACATGGTCATGGATCGAGACCACGGTCTCCTCGCCGACCACTCAGACGAGACTCTCTGGCGTGCGACGCAGCGGGCCATTGAAAACGCGGTGCGGCGCGCCAAGACTTTGGGACTACGCTCCTACCGGATCGACGACGCGTGGGTCCTCCAAGATGCGGTCGTGCTCTGGATGATCGCGACTGATGACGACCCGGAGGATGATCCAAAAGACGACAGTGATGGACTCGACGCTGGCGTCCCGGCAGTGTTGTGAGTGGATCTGGCGATGATGGGGCCGGCTTGAGTGAGACCGGTAACCAAACAACGAGTGGTGTTGGAGAGCCTCGACGCGATGGGATCGGTGCGGATGGGGCACTCGTCGCTGGAGGGTGCTAGTGTTGGCTATCCTCTGGGGCCGCCGGCGCTGGTCCTGGTGAAGCCTCTGGCTGCAACGGAGGGCTCATGTAAGCGTGGCCGGGGCGCCTCTGTCGTCGGAGACCGCAGCCGTCGCTGAGGAGAGTCGGGTCGATCGGAGCCGGAGCTTCCACCATGCAGCTCTGGTACGCGACGACATAGACCGCCTGGGCCTCCCGGACCCTCCTGATGCCCGCGACCGTGCCGGCGATCATGCCGGCGCCCGCGCCTGCCGCCGCACCGATCCAGGAGTCGCGACCCGCGCGCGTGCCTCGCCAGGTCGAGGACGTCGCACTCCTCCAGGGCGCCCTGCAGGGCACCAAGAAGGGCGGCGAGCATGCCGCTGCCGGCGACGTCGGCCCAGGTCCCGGTTCTCGCTGGAGGCTGTCCGGGCGGACTGCTCGCACTCGCTCTCGCGTGAGGACTCCGTGAATTGGGCACCTCCGGTGGGAGGGACCGGCGCGGTGGCGCAGCCGGCGCCAAGCAGCATCGCACCAAGGGCGCCTGCCAGCCGTCTATGCCGCGACACCGAGAGCATGCGGGTCACCTCCGGGGTTGGAGGCGGTCACGATCACAGATTTTCTTCGCCTCCGCAAGGGTGTCGCCTTGCCCCGTCCCCCCTATCCTCGTCTATCCTCGCGCCAGCGTTCTGTGGCATCGGCTCTGGGGCGGCTGGCGTCCGAGTCTGGCAGATTACGTCACGGGAATGGAGCCCACGGCGGGCGCGATCACCGCCGGAAGGGTGCTAGAGTTGGCTACGCTCCTCGTCCCCCATGAACCGCATCGATGCAGCCATCGGGAGCCTCCTCGGCACCGCCGTGGGTGATCTCGCTCGGCTTGCCGATGGAAGTGCCTGTCGCGCGACCGGCAGCGGCGCATGTTTCCGCGCATCGACGGTCAGATGTTGCTGCTCGGACGCGGCATGTGTTCGGACGATACGGAGCACAGTTGCATGGTGGCGTAGGCGGTGGCGCATGCATGGACGCAGCGAGACGGCGTTTGCCGCCAGCATGCGCTGGCGCCTGCGCTGGTGGCTGCTCGCGCGCTGCCCGGCGGGCACGGGACTTGCGACGCTGCGCGCGATCCTCAAGCTGTGGCTGTTCGTGCCGCGGCGCTGGCAGGGCGTGCATTCGGCGGGCAACGGCGCGGCCATGCGCAGTGCGTTGCTCGGCGTGCTGTTCGCCGATGACGCCTGTGCGGCTGCGCGCGTTCGCTCAAGGCATCGACGCTGCTGACCCATCGCGATCCGAAGGCCGAGTGCGCGGCGCTTGCGGTCGCGCTCGCCGCCCGCGAGGCCTCGCAGGACCGCCATGCGCCGGCGGACTATGTCGAGCTGCTGCGCAGCGAACTGGCGCCGTTCGGCCAGGCGGGCGCGGAACTGGTCATGCTCGTCGAGCGTGCCGCGGCGAGGCGCCGGCGCGGCCGTTTCTCACCGAGCAGTTCGCCGCGAGCCTGGGGCTCGCCAAGGGGCGTCGGCGCGTACGCGTACGCGATACCGTGCCGGTTTCCCTGCACGGCTGGTTTGCTCCACCCGCGCGACTACGCCGCGGCGGTGCGCGGCGTGATCCGCTGCGGCGGCGATACCGATACCGGCGGCGGCGATCGCCGGCGGAGTCGTCGGTGCCGGCGTCGGATCGCTCCGGCATTCCTGCGCCGTGGCTCGACCGGCTCATCGAATGGCCGTCGAGCGTGCGCTGGATGGAGCGCCTCGCGGGCGACGCGGTGCGCCGGCTCGACGACCTGCCGATCGCGCCGCACGTGGGCCGCGCCGCGCTGATTTATCCTGCCGCGCAACCTGCTGTTCCTCGGGGTAGTGCTCGCGCACGGGTTTCGCAGGTTGCTGCCGCCTCTACTGAGCGACTCGGACGATAATGCCGCGTAGGTCAGGTGCAGAGTGCCTCTGCGCTTGACGCGGGCAGGGCCGCCAATCTAGTCTGTCGCCCACATGACCTCACGGTCTCCTGAGGCACGAGCACCGCTCACCGGGATCTGGTTGTCGCCGGACCCCGTGCAGACGCCGATCGAGACGCTCATCATCGACATGCTGGCTTCCAACCTGCCGAGCCGGGTGCTCCGCGAGGCAGAGCTGGAGGAGCTGCGGCGAGGGGCGAAGCTCGCCGACGTAGCGCTCGAGTATCTCGGGCTCCGGACGATCAGCGTCGATGGAGACGGCGAGATGCCTCTCCGGGTCGTGGGGTCCGACTCACCGCGCGACTCGTGGCGGGAGGCGTTGGTCCTGCCCGAGGGCGACCGCCCCATCGGCATTCTGATCAACACCGCCGACGCCGGGCCGCTCGTGCTCGTCCACGAGGTCTTCGACAGCTTCGCAGAGCCCGAGAAGGAGCTGGTCCGGCGGTACGCAGCGCTGGCCGTTCGTGGCGAGCCGCACGAGGCCACGTCGTGGCCGCCCTCCGTGCCGGGAACGTCGGGGAGGCCGGGTTCACGCAGGCGCTGAGCGCGGCGCACCGCACCGTGCGGTCGCTCGACCCCACCGTCCTGTTCAGCCCCGACGGCGGGACCCGCGTCCAGCTCGGCAGCCTGTCGCGCACGACCAAGGACATCCTGCGCGAAGGACTCCAGGGCGACCACCTGTTCATCGTGCCGGCGAGCCTGTTCGAGGGCAAGACCAACTACGCCGACATCGAGTTCCTCGTTCTACCTGAACTTCTTCCTGCGCCAGAAGACGCGCACGCGCATCGTCGGCACCTCCCGGCAGCGGCACGTCCTGCATCGGCTGCTCACCCTCACGCTGTTCGGCCTCTTCGACCCGGCGGCACCGGAGCCGCCGTCCTTCGAGAAGCTCTGCCGAGGCGTACGGCGTCGGGTCGCGCGAGACGTACCACTTCCTGCGCACCGCTCATGAGCTCTACGGCGCCCGCCGGGACGGCAGCCCGGAGAGCCCGCTGCTCGGGATCGACGATTACGTGGACTTCGTCGCCCTCGACGGCGAGGCGACCGTCATCCCGTTGCCGTCGGCGGAGGTGCGAGTGGCGCCCTCCGGGCGTGGCTTCGACGTGCGCATCGCGCAGCCCGACGGCCGGTTGAGCGAGAAGCAACTCGAGGTGGGGACGCCGCCGCGGCTGCTCCGGCCCATCCCCGCCGAGCTCCGCGAGGCCATCCAGTTCGCGAGCGACCGGCCGCGGTTCGGTGTCACACCACTCGGCACCAGCCACGGCTTCGACGCCGCTGGCGACTTCACCAGCTTCATCATCTGGATCGACGGCCAGGAATCCTCGTCGATCCATCCTCCGAAGCGCTCGCCTACCTCGACCAGATCGGGGTCGCGCCGCTGGATGTGCCCTACGTGTTCCTGACTCACGTCCACGCCGACCACGACGGCGGGCTCATCGAGAAGCTGGTGACCGGCAGCCAGACGAGGGTGATCGCTTCCGACCCCGTCTTCCGCGCCTTCGTCGAGAAGGCGCGGCTCGTCACCGGGCACGACTTCGAGCACGAGCGCCTCGTCACCCACATCTCCGCGAACCCGGGCAACCGGGTGCGGATCGAGGTCGCGGGCGACTTCGCTCAGCTCGAGACCCGCTGGAACCTCCATCCGATCCCGACCAACGGCTTCAAGCTCACGTTCGGCGGGCGGACGCTCGGGTACTCGGGCGACACCCAGTACGATCCCGCGACGCTCGAAGATCTCCGGCGGCGCGGAAGCTCGCGGGGGCGCACTTCGAAGACCTGATGTACTTCTTCTGGACGCCGGACGGAGAGCCCACCGTCGACCTTCTCTACCACGAGGCCGGTATCCCGCCCATTCACACCGACAAGGAGACGCTCCGCGCCCTGCCCCACGCCATCACCAGCCGGATGTCCCTCGTCCACATCGCGGACGGGGACGTGCCGCGAGGCTTCGCGCCCGGCAAGCCACGCCTCTTCGCGACCCAGGTCCTCCTGCCGCCCACGCCGCGCTCGCGGCGGCGCGTGCTGCTCGAGACGATGCGGCCGGTGGCCTACCTGTACGACATGCCGTCCGACACGCTCGAGACGCTGCTCCACGGCGCGGAGATCGTCACCCACGTCCCGGACGAAGTCATCATCCGAAAGGGCCGGTCGCCCCGGGGAGCCCATGCACTTCCAGATCATCGCCGACGGACGGGTGAGCGTGCGCGACGGCCGCCGCGTCATCACGACGCTGGGCAGGGCGGACACCTTCGGCGAATGGGGGATCACTCACCAGCGCGGCTTCCGCGCGGCCGACGTGGTGGCCGACCGCCCCACCCAGACGATCCGGCTCGAGCGAGGAGCAGTACCACTGGCTGGTCGGGAAGCACCCGGTGATCCAGGAGCGGGTCAGCAAGATCAGGAGCCTGCTCCCACGGCTGCAGCTCGCCCAGGAGCGCGCCCGACTCAAGGCGGCGCTGGAGCCGGGGGCCAGGAGCGTGATCGAGCACATGACCTCGAGTCAGCTCTCCAGCTTCGCAATCTTCAGCCGGATCACGGAGCTCAAGCAGGGCCATCACATCCTCGTCGAGGGAGACGAGGCCGACGGGTTCTACATCCTCCTGTCGGGCCACCTCGTGGTCGGGACCGAGGGCCGGTTTATCGGCGAGCTGAGCGAGGGCGACGTCTTCGGCGAACTGGGCCTGCTGGAAGGCGGGACTCGCGAGGCCAGCGTTACCGTCGTGTCCGCCGACGCTGAGGTGCTGTTCATGAGCACGCGGAGCTTCCAGCACCTCTTGCACACGGCGCCAGCCTTCGCCTGGGGGACCTGGGAGACGGCGACCGGCCGTCGCGACCTGATTCGCCGCCCGTAGTCGCATGCCCAACGCGTTTGTGCCCAAACTGTGCCCAACTCAGGCGCATTCCTGATCATTCCAGCACGCTCGAGCGCACTAGGCCGTTGCAACCCTCCTGTTCCACATCAAACAGTTACGCGCACTTTTGCGGACCTGAGATTCAGGACTGAAAATCCTGGTGTCGGCGGTTCAATCCCGTCCCTGCCCGCCATTGTTCTAACCATTCAGCGAACGCCCATTCCGCGCTGTCACCGAGTTGTCACCCAAACTGTCACTGAGTGAAGCCGATCCAGCACCTGTTCCGAGTGCAATCGTGAGCTTTGCACCGGCCTCGCGGAGGTCGTTCTCGTACACGCCCGCGTCTCCGCACTCGTCGTAGACGCGCCGAAGCTCGCCCGCGAGGAGGCCGATGGCCGTCGGCCAGCTCACGGGCTCGAAAGGCTCGGCGCCGCGTCGCGCGTCCGCGCCGGGGCCGCGGTCGAGCCAGCCCGCGCGGATCATGGGCTGCGTGACCCGTGCCGAGTGACGGAGGCTGTCGACGATGTTGCCGAGGAGGCGCGAGGGGTCGGGATCGTTCCGATAGGGGTGGATCGCCACCACCGTGCCGTCGGAGACCTCGGCCTCGAAGAGCGCCCCAGTGCGATGTGTGCGGCACGCGCTCGTGCGTCATCCGGGGTCAGGATAGGAGAGCGACCGAGGGATGCGCCGCCGCCAGCGTCCCGGTCCTCGTGCCCTCTAGGCGGCGCCGCTGCCCAGGTACGCCTTCTGGATGAGCGGGCTCTCGAGGAGCTCGCCCGCGGATCCCGCGAGGACAACCTCACCCATCTGCAGTACATAGCCGCGATGGGCGATGGAGAGCGCCATGTTCACGTTCTGCTCGATCACGAAGATGGTGGTGCCCTGCTCGTTGATGGCGCGGATGATATCGAAGACCTCCTCGACCAGGCGCGGGGCCAGCCCCATCGAGGGCTCGTCCATGCAGAGGAGGGTGGGCCGCGTCATGAGAGCGCGCCCGATGGCCAGCATCTGCTGCTCGCCGCCCGACATGGTGCCCGCGAGCTGGTGCCGCCGCTCCCGGAGCACGGGAAAGAGGCCGAACACCCGGTCGAGCTCCTCCTCCCAGCCCGGCTCCGTCCGCCGCGTGTAGCGTCCCATCTCGAGATTCTCGAGGATGGTCATGCGGGGAATACCCGCCGGCCCTCCGGCACGGGGGCGATGCCACGCTTGACGATCTCGCTCGTGCGCAGATCGTGAATCGGCTCGCCGCGGAAGCTGATCGTCCCCTCGCTCGGTCGCACCAGCCCCAGCACCGCCTTCATCGTGGTGGACTTGCCGGAGGCATTGCCTCCGAGCAGGGAGACGATCTCACCCTCGTGAATCTCGTAGCTCACCCCCTTCAGCACGTGGAGGGCGCCATAGTGAGTGTGCACGTCGCGAACGTCGAGGAGCACGCCGCCCGGGGTGGTCACGCAGCCCGCCGCCGGCGGCCCAGATACGCCTCGATCACCCGCTCGTCGCTGCGCACCTGGGCGGGGGCGCCCTCCGCGATCTTCACGCCGTGGTCCAGCACCACCACGCGGTCCGAGACGTCCATGACCACGTCGAGCTTGTGCTCGATCAGGATGATGGTGATGCCGAGAGCGCGGAAGCCGCGGATCAGGTCCATCAGCTCGAGCGTCTCCGCCGGGTTCATACCCGCCGCCGGCTCGTCCAGGAGGAGGAGCTTCGGCCGAGTCATGAGGGCGCGCGCGATCTCCGTGCGACGGCGATTGGCGTAGGAGAGGCCATACGCGGGATGGTCGATCCGGGGGAGGAGACGGTTGCCGAACATCTCCACCGCCTCCCGCGCCTTCTTGACGGCCAGCTCCTCCTCCCGCCGGACCCAGGGCGGCCGGAAGACGGCCCCGAGGACCCCGCCTCGAGCCGAGCGTGCTCGCCGACGAGCAGGTTCTCCATCACGCTCAGATTGTTGAAGAGACGGATGTTCTGAAAGGTCCGCGCCACCCCCGCCGCGACGATCTCATGGGGCGGCCGCCCGCCGATCTGGAGACCCTCGAGGCGAATGCTCCCGCGGTCCGGCGCGATGAGGCCCGTGATCAGGTTGAACAGGGTGGTCTTGCCGGAGCCGTTCGGCCCGATCACGCTGACCAGCTCCCCGCGTGAACGGTCAGGGTGATATCGTCGGCGGCCGCCACCCCGCCGAATCTCTTGCGGAGGCTCTCGATCTCCAGCAGGGGACGACCTGGCCCCCACCGCCGGTGGGCGCGCCCAGTCGAGATTCACGGAGGCGCCGCGGGCAGGCGCGGCGGTCTGCTCCTCGCGCGTGAGCGCGGAGACCTTCCGCACGGCAGGCCACAACCCTTCCCGGCGGAAGATCATCATCAGGACGAGGATGAGTCCGAAGATCAGCTCGAGCGACGTGATCAGCTCGACCCGCTGGAGAAAGGGGCTCCCACCAGGCGGCCGAGGGTATGGACATACTCGGTGAGGTCCTGGAGAATCACGGATTGGAGAAAGGCCACGAACAGCGCGGCGAGGACCACGCCGCGAATGGATCCGAGACCGCCCAGCACCACCATGACCAGCACCATCACCGAGACGGGAAAGGTGAACATGTCGGGGTGGCCGTGGTGAGCTTGGCCACGTAGAAGGTGCCGGCGAGACCGCCCACCGCCGCCCCCATCGCGAAGGCGAGCAGCTTGTAGTGGACGTGATTGACGCCCATCGCGCCCGCAGCCAGCTCGTCCTCCCGGATGGCCATCCACGCGCGCCCCACGCGCGACTCCTGAAGGCGAATGGAGATCCACACCGCGACCGCCACCAGTCCCAGACCGAGGAAGTAGTACGGATAGGGCGAGAAGCCGAAGTCGAAGCCGAAGAACCGCGGCGTGCGAATGCCCCCCAGCCCCTGCGCCCCGTTGGTGAGCCCTTCCCAGTTCCGCGCGACCACGGGCACGATCTCGCCGAAGCCGAGGGTCACGATGGCGAGATAGTCGCCGCGCAGCCGCAGGGTGGGCGCCCCGAAGAGCATGCCGAAGATCGCGCAGACGATCGCGCTCACCGCGAGCATGGGCCAGAAGGAGAAGTGGAACTGCACGGTGTCGGCCTGGCCGGGAACGGCGAGGCGCGTCACCTGCCCCGCCCACTCGAGGGGAATCCAGAGACTCGACCATCCGGGCTTGAGCTGCCCGGAGGCGGCGATTCCGTAGCCGTAGGCGCCGATGGCGAAAGAACGCGGCGTAGCCCAGGTCGAGCAGGCCCGCGAAGCCCACCACGATGTTGAGGCCGAGGGCAAGGAGCACGTAGGTGAAGGCGTTGGCCGCCGCGTCCACGTTGCCCGCGTTGCCGCTGAAGAACGGAAAGACGAGCCCGATCCCGAGGAGCACGGGGGTGAGGATGAGCCGCCGCCGGGACACGGGCAACGCTCGCCAACGATGGAGCCCGAGTCGCATGCCCAGCCGTCCCGCGAGCGCTCTCATGCTCAGGCCTTCTGGGGGCCCGCACGCCGAGGAGCCCACTGGGCCGGAGGACCATCACGGTGATCAGGATGGAGAAGATGATGACGTCCGTCCACTTCACGCCGAGGAGCTGGCCGCCCAGCGACTGGGTGAGACCGATGAAGAGTCCGCCCAGCACCGCGCCCGGGATGCTCCCGATACCTCCGAGCACCGCCGAGGTGAACGCGCGCAGGCCGATGGTGTAGCCGATGTAGTAGGCGGTGAAGCCGTAGTAGAGGCCGAAGAAGAGGCTCCCCGCTCCCGCCAGCGCCGAGCCGAGGAAGAACGTGAGCATCACCACCCGGTCCACGTCGATGCCCATCATGCGCGCCGCGTCGGCATCCTGGGCGGTCGCGCGCATCGTCTTGCCGAGGGTGGTCCGCTTCACGAGGTGGGACAGGAGCAGCATGAGGAGGAGTCCCACCACGAAGAGCACGAGCTGCTTGAAGGTGATCTCGGCGGTGCCGAGGACCTGCCAGCGCCAGTTCGGCAGGAGCTGGGGGAAGCGCTGCGTCTGCGGTCCCCACGTGAGGAGCATGACGTTGATGAGGATGAAAGCGACCCCGATGGTGGTGATCATGGGGGCCGTCCCCGAAATATGACGCACGGGGCGAAGGCAGAGCCGTTCGATGACCACGCCGAGGAGGCCGGTGGCGGTCATGGTGGCGAGGAAGAGCAGGAGCAGCGTACCCACGAGGGCGACGCCGCTGAGCGACCGGGAGACCGCGGTCACCCCCATGAGGTTGAGCACGAAGAGCCCCACGAAGGTCCCGGTCATGAAGACGCTGAAGTGGGAGAAGTTGATCAGCTCGATGATGCCGTAGACCATGGTGAAGCCGAGGGCGAGCAAGGCATACATCATGCCGAGGGCGAGCCCGTTGACGACCTGCTGGATGACGACGTCCAGCCCGGTCATGCCGGCTCGCTCATGGCCGCGTCGTCATCCCAAGCGTCCCCGGACCGGCGCACGCGCACCGGCCCGGGGATCCGGATCCTCGCCTACTTCTCCGGCGCCACGCTGACGTACTTTGATCTCGCCGTCCCGCCACTGGTAGATCGACACGGTCCTGGTCAGGATGTCGCCGTTGCCGTCGAAGGCGATGGGGCCCTGGATGGAGGTCATCTTCGTGGCCTGGATCGCGTCCCGCAGGTTGCTGCGGGTGACCGGCTTGTTGGCGGAAGCGGTGCGACCGATCGCGTCGGCGATCACCAGCACCGCATTGTACGAGGTGATCGCGTAGTTCGTGGGGTCGCGCTTCATCTCCGTCTTGAATTTGGTCACCCACGCCTCCACCTTCGGGGAGGTGACCAGCTCCGGCGAGGCCTGCGAGCAGAACCACCCTTCCACCGACTCCTTGCCCGACTGCTTGGGCCAGGAGAGATCATATACGCCGTCCGAGCCCGCCTTGATCACCTTCGGCATCACCTCGTAGGCCTGGGTCGCGAGCTTGGCCGCGGCCTGCATGACGCCGCCGTAGTAGAGCCCGTCCGGGTTCACGCCCTTGATCTTGGTGAGGATGGTCTTGTAGTCGGCTTCCTTGGGGTCGAGGCGGTCGCGGCCGAGGATCTTCACCCCGAGCTCTCCCGCCCGCTTCTGGAAGCTGTCCGCGATGCCCACCCCGAAGGCCCCGCCGTCGTCCAGGATGTAGACGCTCTTCACCTTCTGCGCGTGGAAGAGGTAGTTGGCCATGTTCGGGCCCTGATAAGCGTCGGTGGTCACGGTCCGGAAGTACACCGCCTTGCCCTTGGCCCGGTACTGGGACTGGAACTTCGGATCGGTGATGTCGGGGTTGGTCGAGCTCGGCGTGATCGTGGCCATGTCGGCCTCGGACAGGATCGGCGAGATCGCCTTGCCCTCGCCGCTCATGACGGGTCCGACCGCGGCAGAGCACCAGGCTGTCCGCGATGAACTTCTTGTAGTTGGTGGCGGCCTGCGCCGGATCGTACTGACCAGCCGCCGGCGTGGCGCTGTCGGAGACGACGGCTTCGAGCTTGTAGCCTCCCGCCCCGCCCTTGGCATTGATCTCGGCGATGGCCATCTGGGCGCCCTTGAGGATGGCGTCGGCCCCGTCGGCGTCCGCTCCGGTGAGCGGCAGCGAGAGACCGATCTTCACGACCTTGCCTTGGGCGGTCGCGTCTCCGGGCAGGCTGGCGAGCATCGTCACGACCGCGAGGAGGGCTATCCCGGCCACGAGAACGCGTCGATTCATGATGTGTCCTCCTGAGCGATGGTAGTGGGGCCTCGAGCCTGAACCCTGTGCACCGCAGCGCTGCGGGGACACCGCGCTAGGCAGCCCAGTTGGTCGGGGTGCGTGAGAGGAAACCCCCTCGACCGTCGTTGGATGGGCCCGATCACTACACCCGGCTTCGAGGCCTTGTCAAGAGGCTGGAGCAAGCTCGACGGACTAAGCGCTCTGCATCTGGTATGCAATCGACGGCTATCGCGCTATGAGCCCGGTCGGATCGTGAGGGGCAACCGGCTCCATGCGCCTCACCGGACGGGCTTCATACCAGACAACCACAGGCGCGACCATGACGTCGAAAATGGCTGGAGGCGGCGATTCACAGCGTGTCGACAGCATGAGCTACGACTCTCGTGGTAGCGTGGCGGAACCGTGGCGACGGCGTCGGATCCTCGCCGCCGCGGACTGGCGCGCGCGGGCCGGCGTGGCGGCGATGGGCGCGGCGCTCGAGCCGAGCACCGTGGAGATCCCCGACCGTCTTCGGACCGAGCTAGCTCGCGCGCCTGCAGCTCTTTCGTCGATGCCTTCGGCGACCACGCTCGTGTTGAGCGTTCGGGCCAGCGCGCGGATGCTCTCGACGATCGCCGGGCGCTCGGGGAGCAGCAGGCTCTTCACGAACGAGCGGTCGATCTTGAGCGCGTCGACCGGTAGCTTGTGCAGGTCCTCGGGATCGCGATTGGCGGCGGCGAGCGAGCTGGCCGTTTCGACATCACGCGCCAGGGTGTGCACCATCGCTCGTTCGGGGGTGGCGCGCACTTCTGCCTGGGCGCGCCGCTTGCGCGGCTCGAGGCCCAGCTCGCCGCCTTCTTCCAGCGTTTCCCGCGCATTCGCCTCGCCGATGAGCGGCTCGAGTGGTGCGCGTTCCCGCGTTCCGCGGCCTGGTGAAGCTTCCGGTGGTGATGGCGTAGCCGCGCCCGCCCGCCGGCCGCCGTCGAACGGAGTCCGTCCCCGTCTCGGCGTTGCGCCATTCGTGCAGGACGCACCCGGCGGGGAGCACACGCTGCACGACGCGTCTTGACTGCCCCGCGGTCGCCAGCGCAAGATCGCCCGTGACCAGGCAGTGATCGCGGAAGTGCCCTGTCCCGACTCCATGAAAGGGCAAGACATGAGAGTCCCGGAGATGGCGCGGCTTGCTTCTGCTCCTCGTCGCCCTCACGCTCGGAGCCGCCGGTCCGGCGAGCGCCGCCCCGGAAGGCACCATGATCTGGGGCGTGCACATCACCCTGGCCTCGCGATGGCTCGATCCCGCGGAGACCGAGGGCATCATTACCCCGTTCATGGTGCTCTACGGGCTCCACGACGCGCTGGTGAAGCCCATGCCGGCGGGCCTCAACACGCCGAGCCTCGCCGAGTCGTGGACGGAATCGAAGGACGGGCTCACCTACGAGTTCGTCCTCCGTAAGGGCGTGAAATTCCACAACGGCGACCCCGTGACGGCCGCCGACGTGAAGTTCTCCTTCGAGCGGTACAAGGGCGCGGGGGTGAAGCTCCTCAAGGAGCGCGTGCGCGAGGTCCAGATCGTGGACCCCGGCAGGATCCGCTTCGTGCTCAAGGAGCCCTGGCCCGATTTCATGACGTTCTACGGGACGTCGGCCACCGGCGCCGGATGGGTCGTGCCGAAAGCCTACGTCGAGAAGGTGGGCGAGGACGGCTTCAAGCGGGCGCCCATCGGGGCGGGCCCGTACAAGTTCGTGAGCTTCAATCCCGGCGTGGAGCTCGTGCTGGAAGCCTGGGACGGCTACTGGCGCAAGGTGCCGAACGTGAAGCGCCTCGTCCTCCGCAGCATGCCCGAAGAGACCACGCGAGCCGCCGCGCTCAAGAAGGGCGAGATCGACATCGCCTATCTGCTGACCGGGCCGGTGGCCGAGGACATCCAGCGGACGCCGGGCTTCAAGCTCGTTGCTCCCAAGGAGTCGCAAGGCACCTTCTGGCTCGACCTGCCCGACCAGTGGGACCCGAAATCGCCCTGGTCATGACATCCGCGTGCGGCAGGCGGCGAGCCTTGCCCTCGACCGGAAGGCGCTCAACCAGGCCGAGACGCTCGGCTTCTCGTTCCCCACGGGCTCGCTGATCCCGCGCGTGCTGCAGTTTTCACGCTTCTTCGAGCCGGATCCGTTCGATCCGCCCAAGGCCAAGCGCCTGCTCGCCGAGGCCGGCTTCCCCAACGGCTTTGACGCCGGCGACCTGTATCCGTGGCCGCCCTACTTCTCGATGGGCGAAGCGCTGCGCCGGCTACCTGCAGAACGTCGGCATCCGGACCAAGATCCGGACCATGGAGCGCGCCGCCATGACCACCGCGTGGCGCGAGAAGAAGCTCAAGAACGTGATCGTCGGCATCACGGGCGCCGGCGGCAACGCGGCCACCCGGCTTGAGGCCTACGTCAGCAGAAACGGTGTCTACACGTCGGGAGTGATCCCCGAGGTCGAGGACCTGTTCCAGCGCCAGGCGCGGGAAACCGACGTGAAGAAGCGCGAGGCGCTGGTCCACCAGATCCAGGGCATCCTGCACGACCGCGTGATCCAGATCCCGATCTACGAGCTGGCGTTCATCTGGGGCGTCGGCCCCCGCGTCGAGGAGCCGGGAATCAACCTGATCCGAAGCTTCGCCTACTCGGGCCCGCTGGAGGACGTCCGGATCAAGCGACCCTAGCCGGCGCGGAGCCGCAGGCACGGCGTGCCCCAGGCCTGGCTCACGACGGAAGGATGACGGCCTTGCCCGTCGTCTGCGTGTCGAAGAGCTTGTAGGCTTCCTCCGCCTGCTCGAGCTTCCAGCGGTGCGTGAAGAGCTTCTCCACGTCCACGCTCCGGTCGGCGACGAACTCGGCGCATTCGGCCTGGCCTTGCTTCGAGAACGTCCACGAGCCCACCAGTGTTACCTGCCGGCGCAGGAGATCAGGGCTCACGTCCAGCGTCACCTGGCCGCGCTCACCGACGAAGCAGGCCGTGCCCCACGAGCGCACCGCGCGCACGGCCGCGGCGCGGGCTTCCGGCGCCGAAGAGGCGTCCAGCGTCTTGTGCGCGCCCTCGCCGTGCGTCAGGTCGCGGATGGCCACCACCATGTCGCCCGACTTGGGGTCGATCACCTCGTGCGCGCCGAACTTCTGGGCGAGCTCGCGCCGCTCAGGCGCGATATCGATGGCGATGACCCGTGCCCCCATGGCGACGGCAAACTGGGTCGCCGACAATCCCACTGGGCCCTGGCCGAAGATGGCGATTGTCTCGCCACCCTGCAGGTTGATCCGTTTGAGGGCGCCCCAGGCGGTGCCGGTGCCGCAAGAGATCGCCGCACCCGTCACGAACGAGAGCGCGTCCGGCAGCGGGACCAGCGTCGACACCGGCACCTTCATGTACCTGGCGTGTCCGCCGTGCCCGCCCGAGCCGTAGACCACTGTCCCCTCGAGGCACATCTGGGTCCACCCCGCCCGGCAGTGCTTGCAGTTGCCGCAGCCGTCGTAGTGGTGATCCATCACGCGCTGGCCGATCCGGGCTTCCTTCTCGGTGACACCGGTGCCCACCGCCGCGACGATGCCGCAGGGCTCGTGGCCGGCGATCATGCCGGCCTGCCGCCTGATACCGCCCGTCACCGCTCCGGCCGGCTGAGCCGGTGCGCGATAGTTGTGGAGGTCGCTGCCGCACATGCCCGAGGCCTTGATCTCGAGGATCACGTCCCTGGGCCCTGGGGTCGGATCGGGGAACTCCCTCACCTCCAGCTTCCGATCTCCGAGGAACACGACGCCTCTCATGGCTTCTCCTCCGTTGCCTGCGTGGTGGAAGGGGGCCGGCTTCCTTGACCGCACCCGGCCGCTGTGGCATCGGGCTCCTGGGGCAGCCGGCGTCTGAGGATGGGAGATTATGTCACGAGGATGGGTCCACGGACGGGGCGACTGCGCCCCCGAGGGTGCCAGTGTTGGCTATCCTCTCGTCCCGCCGTCGATCCGCAGTCGGTGCCGTACGACGCGCAGAAGGATCTCGTGCCGCTCGGCGTCTCGGCATCCTGCAGACCTATGCAACGCCGGAGCAGCAGGCGGTCGAGATCCGCGGCGCGTGGGCGACATGGTCAAGAAGGCCGGACTGACGAAGTAACGGCGTCCGCCGCCGCGCGCGCGGGGCGGCACCACGTCGTAGGTATAGAGTTGTTTGCGGAATTCGGCGTGCGCGACGAGATCGGCGTCGCGCTTGTGCAGGTCATCGACCATCGAATCGACCCGCAGCCCATGCCTGCGGGCGCCGAGCTGAACCTCGGCGACGCGCTCGCGGCGCAGCCGCTCGTAGGCGAGCAGGCAGGCGGGCGCGCTGGCCGTGTCGGCCCGGGCGAGGAGGGTGGCGAGCGCGATGCCGTCCTCGATCGCCTGGTTGGCGCCCTGGCCGAGGTGCGGCAGCATCGGATGCGCCGCGTCCCCGAGCAAGCTGAGACGGCCCCTGGTCCAGGTCGGCAGCGGCTCGCGGTCGTAGAGCGCCCAGCGGAACGTCCGGTCGACCTGTTCCAGTACCTGCCCGATGCGAGGATCCCAGCCGTGGAACTCGCGGCGCAGCACCTCCGGGTCGCCTGGTGCGGACCACGACTCCTTCATCTCCTCGTCGGTGGGCACGAAGCCGACGTAGTTGACCATTTCGCCGTGGCGCACCGGGAAGACGAGGAAGTGCTTCTTGGGTCCTGCCCACATCTGCCAACGGTCCATCGGCCAATCCGGCAGGCGCTCGCGCGGCACGAGGCCCCGGTACGAGATCGTGCCGTGGAAGAGCGGCTTCGAGGGCGGGAACACGTGGGGCCGCAGCTCGGAGTGGATGCCGTCGGCGCCGACCACCACGTCGGCCTCGGCGGCGGTGCCGTCGGCGAACTTCACGCGGGCGATGTCGGCAGTCTGCTCGGAAGCCGACCGCGCGGTGGCCGGTGCGGATGATGCCGGCGGGAAGGTGCGCGGCGAGAAATTCGACGTAGTCGGCGCGGTGCATGCCGAAGCAGGCATTCCACCCTGCGGCGTCGGTGACCTGTACCGGCGCGATCCGGGCGCCGTCGTGGCGGAAATACGCGGATTCCAGGCCGACACGGGCGCCCCAGCGCTCGACCGCGCCGCCGAGCCCGATGCTTTCGAGGTGACGTACGGCGTTCGGCGTGACATAGACGCCGGCGCCGATCTCGCCGATCGCCGCGGCCTGCTCGTAGACGGTGACGCGCAGCCCGCGCGCGAGCAGCGCGTTGGCCGCGAACAGGCCGCCGATGCCGCCGCCGACTATCGCTACGCTGGGCCGGGAAACCATGCCTGTATTGTGCAGTTCCTAGCGGGTCCCGCAACGCTGTTTCGACGGCTGCACCAGGCGGATGCCATAGAATTCCGTCATGCCCCCCTCCGAAAGAGTCAAGCTCGTTCTCTAGCTGACGAACACAGGGGTCGAGATCGGTTCGATCCTCGCTCATTGCGCCTTCACGATCGGATCCTCTCGGAGGTGAGAGGAAAGCGGTTCTGGCTCTCCAGGGGCGGCGGTGAACGCTGGTGATCTCGCGTGGGACGCGGCGGAGCGAGACGATCCCGCCGACCCGATTCAGGACCACGCACTCGTCGCCGGCCTCGCGAGGGTCTGGAGCTTCGCGGCGATCTCGTTAGCGCCGAACGCACGCGGATTGAGGCGTTGCGCGCGCGTCCGTGGCACGATAAAGGCCGCGATGATGACCTGGGGCCGGCACGGATGGCGAGACTGACGGAGCGCCCGCTCCGCTATCACTTCTCCGGGCTCGCCGGAGCCGGGGTGAATCCGCTGGCCCAGCTCATGCGCGCCCGGGGCCATGCCGTCCAGGGCTCCGACCGCTCGTTCGACCAGGGAAGGGGGCCGAGCTCGCCGCGCGCCTCGCCGGCCTCGGCATTGTCGTCAAGCCGCAGGACGGCTCCGCGATCACCGCCGACCTCGACCGCTTCGTGTACTCGACCGCCGTCGAGGCCGAGACGCCCGAGTTTCGCGCGGCCCGCGCCCTCGGCCTCGAGCTCGTGCCGCGCCCGGCGCTCCTGGCCGAGGTGGTCGACGCGGGCCGGCCCGGTGTGGCCATCGCGGGCACGAGCGGCAAGAGCACCATCACCGGGATGCTGGCGTGGATCACGCGCGAGGCGAGGTTGCCGGCGACGGCCCTGGGCGGCGCGGCGCTGGCCGGCGAGGGGGTGAGCGGCTGCTTCTTCCGGGCCCGGCTGACGGGCCGGTGCTCGCGGAGGCGTGCGAGTCTGACGGGACGCTCACCGGCTATCACCCGGGCATCGGGCTCATCCACAACATCAGCCGCGACCACGGCGAGGTCGACGCGCTGCGCCCGCAGTTCGAGGCCTTCGCGCGCCACGCCAGCCGCCTCCTCGTGAGCGCGGACTCTGCCGACGCCGCCGCCGTCGGCCGGGCGGTGCAGGCGTTGACGTACGGCGCCCACCCTTCGGCCGACGCGCGGCTCGAGGTGGCCAGCGCCGGCCCCGACCGCGCGGTGGGCGCGCTCCGCGCGAGGTCGGGAACGCTCACGCTCGACGTGCCCCAGCCGGGACGCCACAACCTGGACAACGCCGCGGCGGCGGCCCTCGTCGCGCTCGAGCTCGGCATCCCGCCGCGGGCCATCGAGGCGGCGATCGCGCGCTTCCCGGGCGTGGCTCGCCGCTACGAGGTGATCGGCGTGACCGGCGACGGCATTCGGGTGGTCGACGATTACGCCCACAACGGCGAAAAGCTCCGCGCGGCCATCACCACCGCCCAGCTCGGAGCGCCACGGCTGGTCGCGGTGTTCCAGCCCCACGGCTTCGGCCCGGCCCGCTTCCTACGCCCCGAGCTGAAGGCCCTCTTGCCCCGGCTCCTCCGGGCCCAGGACCGCTTCTGCTACGCGGAGATCTTCTACGCGGGGGCACCGTGGCCAAGGACGTGTCGAGCCGATTGCTCGCCGCGGACCTGCCGGCGGCCCTTCGTTGTGGCTACGCGGCCGACCACGGGGCCGTCGTCGAGTGGGTGCAGAGCGAGACGCGCGCAGGCGACACGGTGCTGATCATGGGCGCGCGCGACCCCGAGCTGCCCGCGCTCGCGCGAAAGGTGTTCGCCGCCCTCGACTCGCCCCGCTGACGCCGGGCCGCCCCACCTCGGCGCATGGTCGCCGGACCTGACGAGCGGCGCCTTCCACATTCCGGGACCCATGGGGCTGTACCTCAACGGGAGCGCCTGCGCGCGAACCTTCGCCCGAATGGAACGAGGGCACTTCGGAGCGATCGCCATCGTTTGTGTCGATCAGACACAGCCACGGCGTCCCAAACGGCTGTCTATCCGGACTCGCCGTCGAGCGACTCCTTCACCAACTTGCCCGAGCGTCGTTCCTGCAACAACGCGATGACGCTCGCCAGACGGTCGGGACTTATCGGCTTGACAATGTGCATGTTGAAACCGGATTCGATGGCTCTTCGCCGATCTTCGGATTGACCGTACCCGCTCAACGCGACCAGGAACACGTCCTTCCCGCGCCCGGCACGCAACCGCCGGGCGACCTCGTACCCGTCGATGCCCGGCAGTCCGAGGTCGATGAAGGCGATCTCCGGATCCACCGTCTCCACCGTCTCAATGCCGATAGGTCCGTCCGGGGCCGCGTGGACCTCGTGGCCCTCGAGCGCCAGCAGCATCCTGAGCAAGTCACGAGCATCTTCATTGTCTTCGACGATGACGATCCTGCTCGCGCCGGTCCGGGCCTCGCGGGCACCAGTCGGGGCCACGTAGGACACCGGCGGCGCGCACCCGGAAAGCGGGCCGTGAATCGGCTGCCTCGCCCCTCGCCCGGGCTCCCGGCCAGAATACTCCCGCCGTGCAGCTCGACAAGCTGCCGGACCAGGGTCAGGCCGATGCCGAGGCCGCCCTCAGCCTGGTCCGGCGAACGCTTCCCCTGGAAGAAGAGATCAAAGGCATGCGCGAGGACGTCGGACGCCATGCCTGCCCCCGTGTCCTCGATCTCGAAGACGCCGTCGCTGCCCTCCGGCTCCACCCGGATCCGAATGCTCCCTCCTGGAGGCGTGTACTTCCGGGCGTTCTCCACCAGGTTCGTCAGGATCTGGTCGATCCTCACTGAGTCGGCGTGGATCCACGTGTCCCGGCTCTGTATCTGGACACTATGCGCTTGGTTGCTGCCGGCGGCATTGAAGGCCTCCACACACCGCGCCACGCTCTCTTTGAGATTGACCGGCGACCGCGTTATCGTGATCTTGCCCGTGGTGATCCGGGACACGTCGACAAGATCGTCGATGAGCTGCGTCAAATTCTTCAGCTGGCGTCTGACGGCGCCGCGCGCCTTCTTGCTGGGCTCGTCATGCCCCCGACAGTCTCAGGATGCCGAGTGCCGAGCTGATGATGCCGAGGGGGTTTCGGAGCTCGTGCGCCAGCATGGCGACGAACTGGTCCTTTCGCACGTCACGATCCTGGATTTCCCTATAAAGCAGACAGTTCTCGAGGGCGATGGCCGCCCGGCCGCAGAGATCCTCGATCAGGATGATCGTGTTTGGATCCGGGGCCAGTGGCGAGGACCCGAAGATCACCCCAGAACGCCCACCGGCGCTCCACGGGCGAGGAGCGGACAGGCCAGACCTGTCATGGCCCCCTCCAGACCCGACGTTTCAGCCACTACCTGGGTCGTCAGCGACCGGACTGCCCCTTCCATGGCCTCCGCCACCTGCGGGGCGACGGCAAGCTCTCCGTCGCCCCCTCGTGGCAGCTGCGCTCACAATGTTCCCGCCCGCCGCCTGCAGACGAAGTACCGCACGGTCGGCGACCTCGGGCACGATCAGCCCGAGAATGGCGGTGAGGGTCGACTCGAGATCGAGAGACTGGGCCATCTTATTCCCGGCATCGGCGAGAAACGCCGCCCGCCGCCGGGCCGCCTCGGCCGTTGCCCGCGCGGCGCGTTCCTCCGCCAGCGCCACCCGCTGATCGGCCTGCCTCTTCAGCTGGTCCGACATCCTGAACAGCTCGACGAACACCTTGACCTTCGTCCGCAACACCTCAGGCACCACGGGGTCAGGATGTAGTCGACCGCTCCCAGCGAGTAGCCCTTGCAGCGCGTGCGTCTCGTCGCTGCCCGCCGTCATGAAAATTATTGGGATGTGCCGGAGCCGCGGCCGCTGACGGATCAGCGTCGCCGTCTCGAATCCGTCCATTTCCGGCATGTTGACGTCGAGCAGCACCACGGCAAAGTCGCGCTCCAGCAGCTGTCGCAGCGCGTCGGCGCCCGAGGAGACGCAGACCACGTTCTCGCCGAGATCCGCGAGCAGCGCCTCCATTGCGATGAGCTTGGCCCTGCGGTCGTCGACGACGAGAATGTTGACGCGTTCGCGCGGATCGGTGTCCGACGCCGTCACGTGGGGGCTTACTGAAGGAGCCATGACCGCAGCTTCGCCACCAGCTCGTCGGGATCGACGGGCTTCGAGAGATAGTCGGAGGCGCCTGCCTCGATGCACCGCTCACGGTCACCCTTCATCGCCTTCGCGGTCACCGCGACGACGGGAAGACTCTTGAACCGCGGAATCGAACGAATCACCCGTGTCGTCTCGGAAGCCGTCCATCTCGGGCATCATGATGTCCATGAGCACCACATCGACGTCTCCCCACTTCGCGAGCATCCCGATGGCATCCCGGCCCGTCTCTGCGGAAATGATCCGCATGTCGTGCTGCTCGAGAATGGCCGTCAACGCGAAGATGTTCCGGATGTCGTCGTCGACAATGAGCGCCTTGCGCCCGGCGAGCGCCCGATCGCTGTGGTGGATCTCCTCGAGGATCCTGCGCTGAGGCTCCGGCATGGCGCTGACCGCACGGTGCAGCAGAAGCGCGGAGTGATCGAGGAGGCGCTCGGGGAGGCGACGAAGGTCACGGCCGTCTTGCCTGACGACGATTCAAGGGTCGCCTGAAGCCGTCGATACAGCTCCTGCCGTCCGTACACGATGATCGGGATCTCCCGGGCGCCCTCGTCCGCGGCAAGGTGCTGCGCCAGCGCCTCGATCTCGGCGTCACTCATGGCGGAGCCGAGCACGAGGCAATCGGCCTGGGAGGCTCGGAGGTGCTGGAGCGCCGAGGACGAGGCTCTCCGCGGCGATGAGGCGGACGTCGTCCGAGGCAAGGAGTTCGTGGAGCGCTTGCCGCTCGGGACCCGGCCCGTGGACCAGCACGAGCTGCTTCGTGGCGGCCTCGAGCGAGGCGCCGGAGACCCTTGATGGCATCGACCAGCGCTTCGTGAGTCTTGACGGGCTTGGCGAGCGTCGACACCGCTCCGAGCGCGCGGCCACGGTCGATGTCCTCCCCGGTGGTGATGATCTTGACGGGGATGTGGCGCGTATCGAAATCCGTCTTGAGACGGTCGAGAACGCGCCAGCCATCGATGTCGGGCAGCGAGATGTCGAGGGTGATGGCCGACGGCTGATACTGGCGCGTCAGGGTCAGCGCGGTAGCCCCGAACGCGGTGACCAGCGCCTTGAAGCCCGTATCGTGCGCCACGTCGACGAGCAGTCTGGCGAACGCCAAGTCGTTCTCCACGATGAGCAGCGTCCGGTCTCCCGGCTCGATGTCGGCGCGGTCGTCGCCGACCTCGTTCACCGTCACCTGCGCTGGATCCTCGGTGTCAGGCGTCGATTCCCGCACGGGCGCTTCGGGCCAGCCGGACAATGGCGCCAGCTCGCGCACGACGCGCCGGACCGAGCTCTGCTTCGAATAGGTCTGGGGCAGATACAGGGTGAACGAGCTGCCTCGACCGGGCGAGCTCACGAGGTGGATCTCGCCCCCAACAGCCGTGCGATTTCGCGGCTGATGGCGAGGCCCAGGCCCGTCCCGCCGTACTTCCGGCTCGTGCTTCCATCCGCCTGCTGGAACGCCTCGAAGATGATCTGCTGCTTGTCCGCCGGGATGCCGATCCCCGTGTCCGACACCGAGAACGCGAGCACGGTATCGGAGTGCCCGAAGGCCTCCCTTCCCGGCATAGGGGCCGGAATCCGCCGGCGTGATCGTGAGAGCAACGCGGCCCTGGCGGGTGAACTTGAACGCGTTCGAGAGGAGATTCTTGATCACCTGCTGGAAGCGCTTGGAGTCGGTGAGGATCGACGTGGGCAAGGTGGGATCCAGGTCGACCGTGAACTGCAGGCCCCTCGACTCGGCCACGTGGCGGAAGGTGCGCTCCACGTAGCTGTGCAGGTCCGCCAGACGGAGCTCGCCGACGTCGACGGCCACGGTACCGGACTCGATCTTCGAGAGATCCAGGATGTCGTTGATGAGCATGAGGAGGTCGGTGCCCGATGAGTGGATGGTTTTCGCGAACTCCGTCTGCTTGGGCGTGAGGCTCCCCGCGGGGTTCCGGGAGAGCTGGTCGGAGAGAATGAGCAGGCTGTTGAGCGGCGTCCGGAGCTCGTGGGACATGTTGGCGAGGAACTCGGACTTGTACTTCGACGTCAGGCGCGAGCTGCTCGGCCTTCTCTTCGAGGGCCTTCCGGGCCTGCTCGACTTCCTGGTTCTTCCGCTCCACCTCGACGTTCTGATGCGCGAGCAGCCGCGCCTTCTCCTGCAGCTCTTCGTTCGTATTCTGGAGCTCTTCCTGCCGGCTCTGCAGCTCGCGGGCGAGCGACTGGGACTGCGAGAGCAGACCCTCCGTGCGCATGTTCGCCTCGATCGTGTTAATCACGATGCCGATGCTCTCCGTGAGCTGATCGAGGAAGGCGTGGTGGGTCGGGTTGAAGTGATCGAACGAGCCCAGCTCCAGCACGGCCTTGACCTGGCCCTCGAAGACGATGGGCAGGACGATGATGTTGACGGGCGCCGCGTGCCCGAGTCCCGACGAGATCCGGATGTAGTCCGGAGGCACGTTGGCGAGCATGATCTTCTGGCGCTCGAGCGCGCATTGTCCCACGAGCCCTTCGCCCAGGTAGAACTCCTCGGCGACCGCGCCGGGCCGCTCGTGAGCGTAGCTGGCGAGGAGCGCGAGCTTTGCCGGCTCCTCGGCCGCCTTGAGGATGTAGAAGACGCCGTGCTGCGCGTTCACCACCGGCGCGAGCTCGGACAGGATCAGGCGGGCCACGGTGAGGAGGTCCTTCTGGCCCTGGAGCATGCGGCTGAACTTGCGCGAGGTTGGTCTTGAGCCAGTCCTGCTCGCTGTTCTTGAGCGTCGTATCCTTCAGGTTGCCGATCATCTCGTTGATGTTGTCCTTGAGCGCCGCCACCTCACCCTGCGCCTCGACCTTGATCGATTGCGTCAGCTCGCCCTTTGTCACCGCGGTGGCGACCTCGGCGATCGCCCGGACCTGGGTGGTGAGATTCGCCGCGAGCTGGTTGACGTTGTCCGTCAGATCCTTCCAGGTCCCCGCGGCGCCCGGCACCCTGGCCTGCCCGCCAAGCTTGCCGTCGACTCCGACCTCGCGGGCCACCGTGGTGACCTGGTCCGCGAACGTGGCGAGCGTGTCGATCATGTTGTTGATCGTGTTCGCGAGCTCGGCGATCTCGCCCTTCGCCTCGACGGTGAGCTTGCGCCGGAGGTCCCCGTTCGCGACGGCGGTCACGACGATCGCGATGCCCCGGACCTGGCTCGTGAGGTTCGCCGCCATGAAGTTGACGTTCTCCGTGAGGCCACGCCACGTGCCCGAGACACCCTGGACCTGCGCCTGGCCGCCCAGCTTGCCCTCGGTGCCCACCTCGCGCGCCACCCGCGTCACCTCCGCCGCGAAGGAGCTCAGCTGGTCCACCATGGTGTTGACCGTGTTCTTGAGCTCCAGGATCTCGCCCTTCACCTCCACCGTGATCTTCTTCGAGAGGTCGCCCGCCGCCACCGCCTTCGTCACGTCCGCGATGTTCCGCACCTGACTCGGTCAGGTTGCTCGCCATGAAGTTCACGCTGTCCGTCAGGTCCTTCCACGTCCCCGCCACCCCCTTCACCTCCGCCTGCCCGCCCAGCCTGCCCTCCGTGCCCACCTCGCGCGCCACCCGCGTCACCTCCGCGGCGAACGACCGGAGCTGGTCCACCATCGTGTTGATGGTGTCCTTCAGCTCCAGGATCTCGCCGCGCACATCGACCGTGATCTTTTTCGACAGGTCGCCGTTGGCCACGGCGGTGGTCACGTCGGCGATGTTGCGGACCTGCCCCGTCAGATTGCTCGCCATGAAGTTCACGCTGTCCGTGAGGTCCTTCCACGTCCCCGCGACGTCGCGCACGTCGGCCTGGCCCCCGAGCTTGCCGCTCGGTGCCCACCTCGCGCGCCACCCGCGTCACCTCCGCCGCGAATGACCGGAGCTGGTCCACCATGGTGTTGACCGTGTTCTTCGAGCTCGAGGATCTCGCCCTTCACGTCCACGGTGATCTTCTTCGAGAGGTCCCCCGGGCGACCGCGGTGGTGACGTCGGCGATATTCCGGACCTGGTTGGTCAGGTTGCTCGCCATGAAGTTCACGCTGTCCGTGAGGTCCTTCCACGTCCCCGCGACGTCCGCGCACGTCGGCCTGGCCGCCCAGCTTGCCGTCGGTGCCCACCTCGCGCGCCACCCGCGTCACCTCCGCCGCAAAGGAGCTCAGCTGGTCCACCATGGTGTTGACCGTGTTCTTGAGCTCGAGGATCTCGCCCTTCACCTCCACCGTGATCTTCTTCGAGAGGTCGCCCGCCGCCACCGCCTTCGTCACGTCCGCGATGTTCCGCACCTGGCTGGGTGAGGTTACTCGGCCATGAAGTTCACGCTGTCCGTCAGGTCCTTCCACGTCCCCGCGACGTCCACGCACGTCGGCCTGGCCCGCCGAGCTTGCCCGTCGGTGCCCACCTCGCGCGCCACCCGCGTCACCTCCGCCGCGAAGGAGCTCAGCTGGTCCACCATGGTGTTGACCGTGTTCTTGAGCTCCAGGATCTCGCCCTTTCACCTCCACCGTGATCTTCTTCGAGAGGTCGCCGTTGGCCACCGCGGTGGTGACGTCGGCGATGTTGCGCACCTGCCCGGTCAGGTTGCTCGCCATGAAGTTCACGCTGTCCGTCAGGTCCTTCCACGTGCCCGCCACGCCCTTCACGTCGGCCTGGCCCCCGAGACTTGCCCTTCCGTTCCCACCTCGCGCGCCACCCGCGTCACCTCCGCCGCGAACGAGCTGAGCTGGTCCACCATCGTATTGATCGTGTTCTTGAGCTCCAGGATCTCGCCCTTCACGTCGACGGTGATCTTCTTCGAGAGGTCGCCCGCCGCCACCGCCTTCGTCACGTCCGCGATGTTCCGCACCTGACTCGTCAGGTTGCTCGCCATGAAGTTCACGCTGTCCGTGAGGTCCTTCCACGTCCCCGACACACCTTCGACCTTCGCCTGGCCGCCGAGCTTGCCCTCGGTCCCCACCTCGCGCGCCACCCGCGTCACCTCCGAGCCGAACGACCGCAGCTGGTCGACCATGGTGTTGATCGTGTTCTTCAGCTCGAGGAACTCGCCCTTGACGTCGACGGTGATCTTCTTCGACAGATCGCCCTTCGCGACCGCCGTGGTCACGTCGGCAATGTTGCGCACCTGCCCGGTCAGGTTGCCGGCCATCGAGTTCACGCTGTCCGTCAGGTCCTTCCACGTTCCCGCCACGCCTTTCACCTGGGCCTGACCGCCGAGCTTGCCCTCGGTGCCCACCTCGCGGACCACGCGCGTGACCTCCGACGCGAAGGAGCTCAGCTGGTCCACCATGCTGTTGACGATCATCGCTGTGCGCAGGAACTCGCCTTCGAGGGGCCGCCCGTTCGTCTCGAGAATCATCGACTGCGAGAGGTCGCCCTTGGCGACGGCGCCGATGACCCGGGCCGTCTCCAGCGTCGGATAGACGAGGTCGTCGATGAGCGTGTTCACGGACGCGATGCAAGCCGCCCCAGGAGCCGGTCATGCCGGACGACGTGGCGCGCTGGGTGATCTTGCCCTCCGTGCCCACCACGCGGCTCAGCCGCTCCAGCTCGGAGGCCATCCGCTCGTTCATCTCGACCATCTCGTTGAACGCGTCGGCAACCTTGCCGGCCATGCCAAGCCAGTTCATGGGGCAGGCGGACCGAGAAGTCGCCCTTTTGAGGGCCTTCAAAGCGGCCAGGAGGACGACGTAATCGACCTCCTCCACGAGAAGATGCCGGAAGTATCGCCATGTCTGAGCTCCTCCGGGGAGGGATCGCGGCGTTGCGCCGACGTGGAGGGAGCAAGCCATGTGCCGTCGCCGGGTCGGTCCGAGCTTCCCTGGGGAGTCGGTAGAAAATCACTCTTTCAGTACTTTCAAGGGTTTCGGCTCGCTCGTCAGTTCAAATCTGGTAGCAGTGACTCGGTAAGATCTTCCGACTAAGAAATTTGAGGTGCCGCCAGGCGGGTACCGTCGGGGACGAGCGAGTTCGATCCGCACGAGCGACTGGTCGCCGACCTGGTCGCCGTCCGACGAGTGTCGTCACGGCCGACGACGACGCTTGGACGCGCGAGCGTGTCCAACAGTTGACTCCTCGCCGGTCCGTCATCAGCATCTGTGGAACTCGCGCGCGGACCAATCCTGCGAATCGCGTTCACCTAGATCTGCAGATTTAGTCGTGTTGGTAGATCGTGCCGACGGAAGACGTACAGTCCTCTCCGGTCCGGGGGTCGGCAACTCCTACTCAGTCCATGTTTCCCGTACTGGACAAACTTCCTCGTCGATAGAGCTCTCGGCTCGGTCATTTCGGGCTCGCAGGCCGGAAACTACCGTTTTGTGACGGCACTCTATTTGCTCTCCCGCATTTGCATTCTGTGACAGCCACCGACTCACGTCGTCATTGATACGACGAGCAGGAGGGATCGCATGACGAGTCCAGTACACGTGTCACAGGTGCTGGAAGACCGCTCGGATACCTTGCAGTTGCTGCGGGGTGCCGATGACGCGGGCGAGTCTAGACGAAGGAATTTTTGGCCCTTGATGTGGCTGCCCCCGCAGGCGAAGGGGCGTGATCCGGGCCCTGGCGGTCACCGGAGTTTTTCTCGTCGCTGCTGGTGTGGGACTACCCTCTGGTGCACCGGGCGCAGACACCGGCGCAGGGGCAGGCCGTCGGGATTCTTTTCCTTCTTGGCGCCTCGAGAACAGGTGTGCAGACCAGCGCCAAGACGCCAGAACAGAAGCCAAAGCCCGGCATCGGGACCCTCCATGAGGCGGAGGGCAGAACCGCCGTCGTGAAACGGAGCCTCTCCGTCAGGACAGACCCGTGCCGGCCAGGATGGGAAGCGGGACGGCTGTTTTGACCGCCGGCAACGCGGCGAGGCCATCGGACCCTCTCGACGGCACGGTCCTTCCGGGTGACGATCTGACCAAAACAAGGGGCGGAAGCTTGACCGACCAGTCGAGTTCACGGATGGCACGCATGCCAAGCACAATTAGCGCATCTTTTCTGCTCGCTCTCCAGCAGACGAGCTCCGCATCTCGGCGTCGCCTGTGCTAAAGAGGACCACAGGTTTCAGGAGGATCCTCCAATCAATTCATGTCCTGGTGGTCGAAGATGAAGCCTTCATCGCGGAGACGCTGGCCGAGATACTGGCCGCCGAAGGCTATAGAAGTCGACGTCGCCTGCAACGGTCGGGTGGCCCTCGAGAAGATCAGGGCCCAAGCCTATGATCTCATCCTCAGTGATCTCCGCATGCCTGAGCTCGATGGGGTGGGCCTCTACCGGGAGTTGGAGCGGCAGCATCCCGATCTCCTGCGACGCCTGATCGTCATCACCGCCACGGCCGGGGATCTGGACTACCAGCGTTTCCTTGCACAGATTGACGTGCCCGTGCTGGAGAAGCCCTTCAGTCTGTTGGCCTTGCACGCCGTCACGCACGAGGTCTTGTCGACCGGTCCTCCGACCGGCTGTACGATCCCGCGGCGCCAATGCCCCCATAGGGATCGACGATCTCCGGTGGAATGGTTTGCGACACCAAGGGGCTACGTTGAGTGGGTGAGACCGGCGCCTCTCGGGCGGGAGATCCCTTGAGACCTCCACGGAGTTCGAATTGAGGCCCGCGGATTTCAACCTCTCTGATTCCGTCTGACAGGCTTCCCCGAAACAAAGAAAAAGACCCCGGAGATTTTGGCTCCGGGGTCTCCGGTGTGTCTTCGTCTAGGCGCTGCTACTTCAAGATCGCCAGCGCGGCCTTTGCCTTGTCGGAGGCCAGCGTCATGTTGCCGGCCTTACACGCGGCCTCAGGCCTCCTTCACCAGCGACGTAGCCTTCGTCATGTCCGCACGAGGAGCCTGGGCCGTAGTGGTGGACCCGGCGGCCAGCCCGAGGACTGGACATCCTGGTTGCCGCGCGGCGACTGGACGTTCTGGTTGCCACGGGGTGACTGGACGTCCTGATTACCGCGGGGTGACTGGACATCCCTGGTTACCACGGGGCGACTGGACGTCCTGGTTACCACGGGGCGACTGGATATCCTGGTTTACCACCAGGGCGACTGGACGTCCTGGTTACCGCGCGGGGACTGCACGTCCTGGTTGCCACGAGGAGACTGGACATCCCAGGTTACCGCGCGGGGACTGACGTCCTGGTTACCACGGGGCGACTGGACGTCCTGGTTTCCACGCAGGGACTGCACGTCCTGGTTGCCACGAGGGAGACTGGACATCCTGGTTACCCCGAGGCGACTGCACGTCCTGATTACCGCGAGGGGACTGGACGTTCTGGTTGCCACGAGGAGGCTGGACATCCTGGTTGCCCCGAGGCGACTGCACGTCCTGATTACCGCGAGGGGACTGGACATCCTGAGTTACCCCGAGGCGACTGCACGTCCTGGTTACCGCGCGGAGGACTCGGACGTTCTGGTTGCCCCGAGGCGACACTGCGTCCTGATTACCCCGAGGCGACTGGCGTCCTGATTACCGCGAGGCGGCTGGACGTCCTGGTTGCCGCGCGGCGGGACTGGACATCCTGATTACCCCGAGAGCGACTGCAGGTCCTGATTGCCTGCGCGGCGAGGCGACTGGACGTTCTCGTTCGAACGCGCGGCGACGGGGACCGCGGAGCCTGGATGTCGTCACGGGCTTGACCGACGCCGTCTTCTTTGCTCAGCATCGTCCTTCGCCTGGGCCACGCTTCGGCCGGGCGCTTGGTCTGCGCCAGTGCCCATGGCGGGCGACAACGACAAGGCCACTGCTACGCTGAGAACCCCTGCGAAGAGCTTCTTCATTGTCTTCGTCCTCTCTTTGGTGTTTTCGGCCTTGGCTCTGCCCGCCCGGCTCCCCACTGAGCCCGGGGGTCTACCTGAACTCAGCTCTAATGTTGCAGGAGCGGTGCCATACTGGTTAGCCTTGTTCCGCTCGGTAAATTAGCTATTTCCACGATGGCTATAGATGCTCAAAAGGGTCCCCGGCGTTCTGCCCGGACCGACCTCGTCCAGGCGCCGCCGAATGTCCCGATCTGTGGTGGGGGATTTCACAAGAGGCTCGTAGATAGGGCGCGACGGCTCGTGGCGGTGAGTGGGCCGCAGGAGCCACGTCTGGAGACCCCATCGAGGCCCATCAGGGCCTCTGCAGAATCAGGTCCACCTTGCCAGAAGGCTCTCAAGTCCAGTTGTAGCACTCTTGCCACAGACCACCTGACAATGCTCGGGGCCTCCATCAGATGTTCGGGGGCCTCCATCAGATGTGTCGCGAAGAGGTGGCTTCTATACGACGTCGAGCGCTGGATCGCTGACGGCAGAGTCACTTTCAGCTCGCGCCGAAGCCATCCGCAGGGGCACGACGACGCAGCCCTGCTCGAGCAGGGCTGAGGCGCGATGGCGATGAATGAGGTCTGAGACGCGCGCCAAGATCACGTGCGCTCACGGCCTCGGCGCGCGCCACCGATCGAGCGCCGGATCCGCCTTCCCCAGCACGCCGGCGATACCACACTCCCTCGGCTCACTGCTGGATTTGATGTCACCATCTGCGGTCAGGGTCTGGTCCCCCGAGGGAGTACTACTACCCAGTCGCCCGCATCGTGCGCGTCCACGAGGCGATGCGATGAGCTGTGAAACAAGAGCAGGTCTGAGATGAGGGCGAAGTATTGGTCGGTCACGGTCCCACCGCCGCGGTATCCTGGATGTCAGCCCCATGAGCCGAGCCTAGGACACAGCGCCGCCCGCTGGACCAGTAGGCACAGCAAAGAGTGGAGTCCGCCTAATAGGGAGACATGAATATGCGCGCTGTTCAGCTCACAGCCTATGGCGAGCCCCTCGAGGGTCTTAAGTATGTCGACATTCCAGCGCCCGTGGCTCCGGGCCCGAACCAGGTTCTCATCGAGGTCGAATTTTCTCCGCTCAACCAGAGCGACCTGTTACTTGCACGGGGCATCTACGCGAACGCGCCCCGCTCTTCCAACCGTCATCGGCAATGAAGGTGTCGGCCGCGTTCTCGCTGTGGGGCCGCGAGTGGAGAACGTCAAGGTCGGCGACCGCGTACTGGCCCGCTTTCCAGCTTCACCTGGAGAGAGCGAATGGTTGTCTCGGCAGAACGGACTTTTTCGCCCTGCCATCCGGACGCCGATCCTCGGCAGTTGGCGATGCTGGCGATCAATCCCTCCGACCGCGGCGCTGCTGCTCAGCGAGTACGTCAACTTGAAGCCAGGCGACTGGGTGGTGCAGAACTCCGCCAATTCCGGGGTCGGGCGGTGGGTGATCGCGTTTGCGAAACGCGCGGCTTGAAGACGGTAAACATCGTCCGGCGGCCCGGAGCTCGTGACCGAGCTCAAGGCTATCGGCGGAGATATCGTCGTCGTCGATTCTCCTGATGTATCGAAAGGATCACAAGCCGCTGTCGGCCAGGCTGAGCTCCGCCTCGCGCTCGATGGTGTCAGCGGCCCGGCGAGCGGCGTGCTCGCCGCGACTCTCTCGCCCCACGGAACGCTAGTCTCCTACGCGGCGATGAGCCTGAGTCCGATGTCAATTAGCCCGCTGGAAGTCATCTTCAAGCCTCTCACCGTGCGGGGCTTCTGGCTGGGCCATCCGGAGTCTGCGGCGAAAAGCGCGCCAGCCGTAAAGCAGGCGGCCGAGATGATCGCGTCCGGCCGAGTGCACGTACCGGTGGCCGCGAACCTACGCCCTCTCGTCCATCAAAAGAAGCAGTCGCGCATGCGCAACGCGGCGGAAAGATTCTTCTGGAGATAGCCGGATCATCGCAATTGACCTCGGAATAGGCCTCTTCAATTGAATCTGTGGGTCGCGATAGGTTCCGGAGGTCGCCAAGCGTGTGATAGAGCGCGAGTTCCAGCGCCCGGCACGTGCGAAATCCGAGAGGCTCTTCTCATGGTCGACCTGCGGGTCGCGGCGGAGCTGTCTGCCATCTGGAGGAGGGACAGGTTCCGGCCTTACAGAGTTCATCGAGATCGTCGTCAGCAATTTGCTGGCATCGCGCGCATTGAGATTCGCCGGGGATGTGGCCGTGAAGAGACAATCGGCTCGCTGTGATCGAGGTTTTAACGCGCTCCTTGCGCGTCGCTTTGTCGCTCCCGTCATTTCTCGACGGCGCGCCGCTGTGCGCTGTCGCGGATGATCTCGGTCATGTCCTGGATCGGACGGATCTCCCAGGGACCCATCTTGGCGCCGGGGTGTTCCGACATGATTCCGGATCACATGGTTGAGATCCCGGGCCTCCAGGATCAGAAGTCCGCCCAACACCTCTTTGGTCTCTGCAAAGGGGCCGTCGGTGACAAAGACTTTACCGTTCTTATGGCGCAGGGTCGAGGCGGTCTCCGGGCCCTGAAGGCCCTCTGCCATGCGCAATGCCCGTTCTTCCTCAAGACGTCTTCATCGTAGGCGAAGCACTTGTCCATCATGGCCATCTGTTCGCTCTCGGAGAGCGCACGGCCCACTTGTCCGTATCGAGATAGCCGAGCGCAAAGGTACCTCATAAGGCCTCCTTCGGAGATTTGACCGCCTCTACGCTCTAGTCGTTTGGCCGGACGCCAGATCGACAATCCATGATTCTTGTCCAGAAATCAGTCCTGGCCCGGACGCCCTCCCGGCGTTTCGCCCTCGAGCGGCTGTGGCATCGGCTCCTGCGGCGTTCCGCGTCCGAGTCTGGCAGATCAGCGTTATAGGGACAGGGGGCCACGAGGGGCGACCGCCGCCGGAGGGGGCTAGTGCGCTAAAGTTGGCTACGCTCTGGAGAGCGCGGCGCCCGCGAAGATAGCCGCGCCGAAGGTGGCGAGGGACTGCAAGATCTCAAGCACGCTGGTGAGTCTCCTTGTCATTCGACAGTCGCCAGCACTACTATACCTCCTGACCTGTTACACGAGGGTTGGCGACGACCGCGTAGACGCGCATCATCGCTTCGGCGCGCCACGCAGGTGGTGGAGACCGAGGTCGTCAGGCGCCAAGCCCGCGTGGATCTTCGGCCACGCCGGCGCACCCCTGCGACGACGGAACTGCTCTCGAGATCTCGGTGGGCCGGGCGTAGATTGCACAGCGCTTCATTCGAGGCTCCGTCGGTCAGTGAATTCTCGATCGCCTCGGCGCGAGTCGTTAGCCAGTAAGGCGAGGCCAGTCGGCAGACGAATGGCCGCGATTGTCTCCGGCGGACCACCCAGCGCTCAGGCTAAGCCAGCGGTG
>ERZ1370068.5475-contig-4500_pt1 | contig 52529 bp, 63 predicted proteins | sample MGYA00561227_ERZ1370068 | MGnify/ENA primary metagenome ERZ1370068 (study PRJEB38410, sample SAMEA6850437) | metagenome | study: Metagenomic assessment of the ecological functions of the soil: analysis of the soil microbiota associated with the... | reverse complement strand
TGCTGTATTGCTCGCCTCGCGACGCTGTTCAACATCCACACGCTGCAGTGGGACGACGAGCTGCTGCGGCCTGTTCGGCATCCCGCGCGAGCCATGCTGCCCGACGTGCGATCGTCGAGCGAGGTCTACGGCCACGTGTCGCCCACGCTCGGCGTCGAAACGTGGCGTGCCGATCGCGGGATCGCCGGCGATCAAGCAGGCGGCGCTCTTCGGCCAGATGCGCCGCCAGCCGGCGAGCGTCCGGCGAACAATCGCCACGCCGGCACCGGCTGCTTCCCCGCTCCAGAACATCGGCACCGCGCCGACGCGCTCCGGTCTACCCGGCTGGTCACCACCGTGGCGTGGACCATCGGCGAGCGCACCGGAATACGCGCTCGAGGGGGAGCGTCTCTCTGACCGGCGGCGCTGTCGCGCAGTGGCTGCCCGCGATTGACGTCTTCGGCCTGATCCGCACCGCGCCGGACATCGAGCCGCTGGCGGCCAGCGTCCCCTGACAACGGCGGCGGTCACCTCGTGCCGGCGCTTGCCGGCCTCGGCGCGCCGCACTGGGATCCCTACGCGCGGGGCACCATCGTCGGCATCACCCGCGGCACCACCGCCGGCCACCCGGCCCGCGCGGCGGCTCGAGAGCATCGCCTACCAGGTCGCCGATCTGCTGACGCGATGGCCGCCGACGCCGGCATCCCGCTGAAGGAGCTGCGCGTCGACGGGGCGGCGCCGCGACCAACGACACCCTGATGCAGTTCCAGGCCGACCCTGCTCGGCGTGCCGGTCGTCCGGCCGGCGGTCACCGAAACCACGGCGCGCTCGGCGCCGCTTACCTCGCGGGGCTGGGCCGTCGGCGTACTGGCCGTCGGTCGACGCGATCACCGGGCAGTGGCAGAGTCGACCGGATCGCCGTTCGAGCTGGCGATGCCGGTCCGGCGGCGGCGCGGCGCTGCGCGAGCGGTGGACGACGCGGCGCTTCGGGAGCGATCGAAAGGGTTGGGAGTCTCCGGGGGTACGTAGTGTCCGGCTTTAGCCGGACTTCCGTGAACGTCGCGCGGGTATGACCTGCGGGGGCCCGCCGTCCTACTTGCGCTTTCGGGGAGATCTGGGGTGGCCGCGGTCGGCGGCTTCGGCGCTGATCGGGCTGGCTGTCGACGAGCTCGTTCACAATCCCGCGACGAGAATCAGCATCGACGCAAGGCGAGGGGAGCAAATGGGGACGACATACACCTGGCCGACATCGATGCCGTCGAGCGCAGGAACGGAGGCATCGTCGAACTCTCCCGCCGTCTGGGCAAGCGTCTCTACGCTGAATGCGTAGAGCTGAACTCTGGCGTATGGATATTCAGTCACATTTCCGGTGCTAGAGCGCTATGAATGCCAGCTAAAAGCTGTAAAATTGATTGCCGGAAACCAGAGGGGCGCAGTTGCGGAAACGGTCAGCCGGACGGCCTGACGCCCTCGCGCTCCCTGGTTCCGGTGCCTACTTGCGCCCGGCACCTTCAGCCTGGTGAGGTTGGCGACGACGCCGGGGCCGCCCGGCCGGCTTCACCGCCTTGTCGATCGTCGCGATCTTGCCGGTGGGATCGATGTAGTAGCGTCCAGCGTCTGGCGAACTGGCGCTCCGGCGGCGCGTCGGGCGCAATCACCTGGTAGGCGCAATCGCGACTTTCTTGTCCGGGTTGGCGAGCATCGGAAGTCCGCATGCTCTTTCAGCGCGAACGCTTTGTTGTCCTCGAGCGTGTCGACGCTGATCATGAAATACGCGGTGTCGAACTTCCGGATGAGTCCCCGCTCTCACGGAGCGAGTTGCATTCGGCCGTTCAACCACCGGTGAACGCTTTCGGGAACCACGCCAGCACGACCCACGTGCCCCTTCAGGTCCTTGCTGAGCGTGCGGTCCCGCTGTGCCGAAGCGTGTAAGTCCTGCGCGCCGGAGTCCCCCGTTAACACTGAGCCTTCTCCACGGCGGCCGTCGCGTGGGGTCGATCGGGGCCTTAGGCGGGACTCCGACGAGGCCACGCCAAGCGCGAGCGCGTGAGCGATCGCCACACCTCTCGCCCATCGAACCTCCGCTGCCCCCGGCGTTAACGATAACGATCGCGGCCGCCGCTGGAGCCAGCGGGTCGGTGGACGGCGGGTCATCACCTGTCGGCGCGATCGCTCGATGCTGACCGCAGGAGGTCGCCCTGAGAAGCGCGGCGGCGACCGCCGGGGCGTAGCCGCCGGCGCTGAACGCGGCGTCCCACTGGGCGTCGCTCAGCCATGGCGCACTGAGGCTGGCCGGCCCAGCGGCGTCGGCCGGGGTGATCGCGCCGCGAAACAGCTCCCGGTGCCAGCCGTTTGTACGGAAAGACCACGAACCCATCTGGCGACGCCGCACGATGAACGGCTGCCGCTCGAGAGACGTCGGGTCGTCTCTTCGTTCGAGTCGTAGCGCCCGGTGTCCTCCAGCGCGTTCCCGATGTCACGCACCACGGTAGAGCGCCTCGGTCGTGCCGTCGCGAGCGGCGTAGAGCGAGCCAGTCGTTCGAGTTCTTCAGATCGCTGCTCCGCGAACATCAGCAGGATGACGAGCAGGCCCTGATATGGGCTTGCGTGCCGACAAACGGGTTCTGCTGCCACGACCAGTCGCCAGCTCCTCGAGCTCGGGAATCGGTCGGCCGAACGGCACGCCGCCGCGCTCCTCGGCGCGGTGCCGGTCGTCGTCGCGCGAGCGTGAACGACGCAGGAAGTAACACGGGCGGCTGGTGGTAGCTCGAGCGCGGAGAGATATCCGCGACGTGCATCACCTCGACCGGCCTCGGCGCTCTGCTTGATGCTCCACTTGCGGCCTCGGCAGTCGGTCGCCGCTCATGCCCGGGCTCGGCGCCGTGCACCTTGCTGTGGAGCAGCGTAGCATCGCCGCGGGTGCGGCGCGTACTTCCGGCCCCACGGCCCGTCGAACGGTGTCGCGCGACTCGAGATCGCGCGAGCTCCTTCCCCAGAACTGCTCGAGGTCGCGGTGTCGCTGCCGTCGCGCGGCATGAAACGGCTTGACCGCCGGCGCGCAGAACTCGCAGGACGCGAAGAATGTCGCCGAGACGGCGACCGACTCGCAACACCTTGGTTCGCAGCCGCGTCACCTGCCGTCCGGCTGCAATAATATAGTCCGAGTGAGGCCGAGCTGGTCGGTCCAACTCGACTTTACGCGCGCCTCGTAGTAATCGCGCTCATCCTCCAACGCGGCAAGGAGCACTTATGAAACAGCGCGATCACGGCGGCACTCATCATCTTCGGGACTGTGCATTCTCTCGGCACAAGCCCAACCGGCGGTCCGACAGTGGCTACACCGCGGCCGTGCGCAGCCGGTGGAACGCGATCAGCTGGAACATCTGCAGGCTCGGCGCAGGCGATGCCGGACGCCGGATTCGCGTTCTGCCGACGCCCGAAGTGCGCAGTTTCGGCGAGCTGCTCGGGCACCTCGCGAACGAGCACTACATCTTCTGCAGCCAGATGAAGGGCGAGAAGAACCCGCACGAAGCGCGTCGACTTCGAGAAGAAGACGGCGAAGGCGGAGTTCGTGAAGGACATCAACGACTCGATCGCCTACTGCGACGCGCGCCTATACAGCGGTGAAAGACGATGCGAAGGCGATCGCGCCATTCCCGAACCGGCGCGACACGCCGTTCAGCTCGATGCTGGTGCAACGTCACCCACGACAGCGAGCACTACGGCAACCTTGTCACCTACCTGCGGCTGAAAGGCATCGTGCCGCCGTCGTCCCAGCTCGACGCGGTAGCGCGATGGTCGTGGCCGCCTTCTGTCGTCCGTTGGCGCTCGCGTCCGCGATCGCGGCGCCTGCTGCCGCGCCGTGAGCGCCGCCCCGCGCGCATCCGCCCGCGAGCTGCGCGTGCGCGAGCTGCCGACGCTCGACCGTGCCGGCGGCGACACGGCTGCTGGTCATCGCGCCGCATCCGGACGACGAAGTGCTGAGCGCGGCGGGCCTGATGCAGCGGGTTCACGAAGGCGGCGGCGCCATCCGCGCTCGTCTACCTGACCAATGGCGAGGGCTATCCGGAGGGCGTGCGCGTCGAGGAGCATCATCAGTCGCCGACGCCCGCCGACTTACCGCGACTACGGCCGCCGGCGCGCGAGCTGCGAGGCGCGCACCGCGCTGGAAGCGCTGAACATCGGCGAGCTACACGATCGACGTTCCTCAGCTTTCCCGACGGCGGGCTCGGCAAGCTGATGCGGCGGTACTGGTCGGAGCGGCATGCCGCGTACCGTTCGCCGTATACGCGGCGCGATCGCCCGCCTCAGTCGAAGGTCCTGATCGCAAGCCACCGAGTTTCGCGGCGAGGACCTGACGCAGGAGCTCGCCCGGATCATCGGCGACTTCCGCCCGACGATGATCGTGGCGCCGCGCAAGGAGGATCAGCATGTCGATCACTGCGCGGCGTGGTACTTCACCGCCGACGCGCTGAGCGACGTCGACCGCGTCGATCCGGAGTTTTCCGCCGACCTGGTCACCTACATCATCCACTACTATTCCTGGCCCTTCGAAGACGACGGGCCGCGGCTCGCGCCGCCGCCGCACCTGCGCGGCGGCGTGTCGGGGTGGCTGACGCCTGCCGCTGACCACGGCCGAAGCGCACGCGAAATCGGTGGCGCTCAAACGCTACCGGACGCAGATGCACGTCATGGCGTGGTTTCTCGACGGCTTCGCGCGGTCGAACGAGATGCTTCTCGCGGCCGTCGGCCGCACGCCTCGTCCTGCCCGACCGCCGCGCGCGTGTGCGACGACCCCTGACACGCCGGCCGATGACCGGCAGGCCACGGCAGCGGCTCGACTCGCTCGATGTCGTTCCGCGGCGTCGACCATCGCCGCGATGATTCTCGTCAGCACGCCCGGCACGCTGGACCGCGGTCTACCCGCCGCTCGATCACGCCGTTGTGGCACGGCTGGACGCCGACCGACCTCGTCTTTCCGTTCCTGCTGTTCGCGATGGGCGCGGCCGTGCCCTTCGCGATGGCCTCGGCGCCGCGGCGAGCCGCGCGTCGTCCGCCGCCATCGTGCTGCGCCGCGCGCGCGATCCTGTTCGCGCTCGGGCTCGTGCTCAACGCGATCGAAGTCGCCGCCGGCCGGCTGGGCGACGTTCCGCATCCCCGGCGTGCTGCAGCGCATCGCCCTCGTCTACCTGGCGGTGACGTGGATGACCGAGCGCCTGTCGCCGCGCGCACAGGTGGCGGTCGTGATCTCCGCGCTCGCCGGCTACTGGGCGGCGATGACCTGGATTCCCGTGCCCGGCGCCGGCGCGGGCGTGCTCACGCCCGAAGGCAATCTCGCCTCGTTCGTCGATCGCGCGCTGCTCGGCCGCCATCTCGCTGACGACGCTGTACGATCCCGAAGGGCTGTTGAGCACCGTGCCCGCGATCGCGACGGCGATGGGCGGCGTGTTTGCCGGCGCCTGGCTGAAGGTGCCGCCCGAAACGGCGCTGCGAGACCGACCACCGCACGGCGTGGATGCTGGCGGCAGGGTGCAGCGCGGCGATCGCCGGCCTCGGCCTGGGGCCGCGTCTTTCCGATCAACAAGAACCTCTGGACCAGCTCGTTCGCGCTGCTGGCCGCGGGCCTGGCGGCGGCAGGCGATGGCGGCGTGCCACTTGATCGTCGACATCCGCGGCTGGCGCGCGCTGGTCGCGGCCGTTCGTCGCGTTCGGGCGCAACCCGCTGCTGGCCTACTTCCTCTCCGTCGGCCTCGACAGCCGTCCTCACCCGATCGCCGTCGTCGACGGCGCGCCGTTGAAGTCCGAGCTGTCATCTACGGCCTGTTCTGTCCCGACGTTCGAGCCAGTGCTGCGGCGCGGATACGGCGTCGCTGGCGTACGCGCGTGGCGCTACGTCGTCTCTGTGGGGCGCGGTGATGATCGGAAATGCACCGGCGCTGGATCTTACGTCGGGATCTGAAGGTATCATCGCGATCGATGGCCCACGTGTCCCTCGACGCGACCAGCTCACGACCGCCCGGCGCCGTGGTATCGCGAAGTCACGCCGACCCAGTGGAAGGCGCTTCATCGGCGCCTCACCTGGGGTGGGTGCTCGACGGGTTCGACTTCACCATCCTCACGTTCCTCCTCGTCGACATCCAGCGCAGCTTCACGGTCGACAAGGCGCTCGCCGGCGCGCTCGGCACCATCACGCTGATCTTCCGGCGTCGCCGGCGGCATCGGCGCTCGGCACGGCGGCGGATCGCTGGGGCCGCAAGGGCCCGCTGATGTTCTCGATCCTCTGGTATTCGCTGTTCTGCGTTCCTCGGCGGCTTCTCGACCTCTGCGGATGCTGTTCGCGATCCGCGCGCTGTTCGGCATCGGCATGGGCGGCGTCTGGGCCGGCCGGCATGCCGCTGACGCTGCGAGCACTGGCCTGTCGCACCTGCGCGGCACGGCGTCCGGGATGATGCAGAGCGGCTACTCGATGGGGTTCCTGCTGTCGTCGCTCGTGTTCGAGTTCGGCTATCCGCTCGTCAACCACACCACGGACATGCGGCTGGAGGGTGATGCTGTGGATTGGCATCCTGCCGGCCGTTCCTCGTGCTCTTCATCATGAGCGGCGTCGTGAGAGCCCGGTCTGGCTCGGAACGCCAGCGTCACCTGAAGGCGCACCAGCAGCGCGACTCGCCAGTCGCTGGTGCGGCTCTTCAAGCCGGACTGCTGGTGACGACGCTCCACACTGCCGATCCTGATGGGTGCGTTCCTGTTCATGTACCACTCGATCACGTATTGGTATCCGACGCTGATGACGCAGATGCACCGCCCGACGCTGCCGTTTCTGGCGGCGTTGAACGTCGGCGGCATCATCGGGGCGGTCGTCTGCGGGCGGATGTCGGAGGGGCGCGCTCGGGCGCGGCGGCGCCGCGACGATCGCGACGCTCGTCGGCATCCCGCGTGATCCCGCTCATGCGTGTTCACCGACGAACGCCGCGCTGCTCTGGCATCGGCGCGCTGACGATGGGCTTTTTCGGCGCGGCAACTTCGGCATCGTCCCGGGCTATCTGACCGAGCGCTTCCCGACGGTCGCGCGCGCGCGTGGGCGCCGGCTTCGCTACCACGTCGGCGCCGGCGTCGGGTCGTTCACGCCGACGCTGGTCGGGATGCTGCAGGACCGCGGGCTCGCCGCTGCCCGACCGCGATGGCGGCGTGCATCGCCGGATCGCGGCGCGATGGTCATCGCTGATGCTGTGGCTCGGCCCTGAGACGCGCGGGCCGCGAGTTCCACGGACCGACTAGATTACAAGTCACGGCACCGGCCTTTGTAGCTGAACGAAACGCGCAGAGAACGCACATAGGTCTTCGTGTTTGCGGCAACGCGTCAAGCTCGTGGCTTTCAAGGCGTAGTGTCGCCGCTACGGCTGGAACCTGCACGCTCTTCCACAACGCCGGCGCGTCGTCAGATCCGGCCGTCGCTGATCGTCCAGCGGACGCTGCGGATGTTGCGAATCGGCTTCGAGCGGGTTCGGCGTCCAGCACGAGCGAGGTCGGCGCGCTTGCCGCGCTCGATCGTCCCGAGCTCGCGGCGTCGAGCTTCGCATCGCCCGCGCCGGCACGATCGTCGCCGCCTGCAGCGCCTCGCATCGGCGTGAGCCCGGCCTCGACGTACAGCTCGATCTCGCGGTGGACGCTGTGCCCGGGAATCCCTTCGTCGGTGCCGGCGACGACCGGCACGCCGGCATCGTGCAGCGCCTTGACGATCCGCAGGCCGCGCTCGAGCCGCGGCGCGCGCGCCGTCGCCGCGTCGATGCCGGCAGCGCCGGCGTTCGAGAACACGCGGTTGAGCGGCGCCGGAATCTTCGCGACGCCCGGCTGGAACGCCGCGATCGGCGTGCCGGCGGCGTGGCCGAGCAGCTCGTTCCACGACTGCGTCGGATCCATCACCGTCTTGTGCTCGCGCAGGAACGCGATCGTCGCGTTCGACCTCCGTCCGATCCGGCCTCGCCGCGAATCGGCGAGGTGCGCGATGTGATCCATGCCGGCCGTCGACGGCCTGCTCGATCGTCATGCCGTTCGGCACGTGGCCGGTGACGCGTCATGCCGAGCCGGTGCGCCTCGGCGCAGATCGCCTCGACGATCGGCGGCGTGAGCAGGCTGTAGATCTTGATCTGCTGGAAGCCGGCGTCGTGGTACTTCGCCGACGGCCTGCTTCGCCTCCTCCGGCGTCGCCGCGTCGTAGACGCCGAAGGCGTTCGGCCCGCCGCCGTCGATCGAGGCCGGCGAGCAGCAGGCGCGGGCCGAGCGCGCGCCGCGACGCGATCGCGTCGCGCAGCGCCGTGATGAACTCGAACTCGTTGCCCATGTCGCGGACCGTCGTCACGCCGGCCGCCAGATACACCGGCGCCCACTCGATCTGCGTGACGTGCGTGTGCATGTCCCACAGGCCGGGCACGAGCGTCTTGCCGTCGACCGTCGACCGTCGGCACGCCGGCGGGAATCGTGATCGACGCGCGCGCGGCCGACGTCGGCGATGCGTCCGTCGCGCACGACGACGACGCCGTCGGCAATCGGCGGCCGGCCGGTGCCGTCGACGATCGGTCGCGCCGACCAGCGCGTAGGTGCCGCTCCTGAGCGGCGGCGTGCTGCCTGCGTGATCGCTTCGAGATCGCCGATGCGATCGCGCGTCGCGCGCTCGACGAAGCTCGACGAGCGCCGGCTCGAGATCGTCGCGCACCGCCTCGAAGCTGAGCCCGCCGGCGCGGTGATCGCCGCGGCCAGCGATCCGCGCTCGTCGAGCCACAGCGTCTCGCGCCCCCAGACGACGCCGTCGACGACGAAGCGGTCGAGCGCGCACGGCGTTCGCAGCCGACCCGGATCGTCTCGCGGCCGCGCGCCTCGATGAAGACGTCGTTCGGCCGGCAGCCCCGGCACGGTGCCGCATGCACGCGCGGCTGCCCGTGCTGCTTCCAGTAGCGCAGCAGCAGCATCTGCGCGGCGAACGGCGCGTAGCCGTCGACGGTGTAAGAACGTGCGGCGGCAGCGTGCACGCGCGTCTCGGCGCCGTCGGCGCGGACCGATCGCGTCGCGCGCCGTCGATGCGTGACTTCGGAGTCGACGTTCACGAAGCGGTAGCTCTTGCCCGTGGCCGTGAACGACGAGCGGCGTGTAGTCGGCCGTCGGTGCGCAGCGTCGCCGCGAGCTGGACGCGGCCGCCGCGGTCGGTGAAGTCGAAATCGGACGTCAGCTGCAGCGCCGTCGCCGTCGCGGACGATCTCGTAGCGCTCGTAGCCGATCGGCTTCTGGACGTAGTGCAGCCGCAGCGTGCCGCGCTCGACCGGCGGTCACGGCGCCTGGCCGGGCGCAGCCTGACCGCGAGCACGGCCGCGCCGAGGAGCGACCACCGCGACCATCGTTTTCACGCCGCGGATCATCCCGCATCACCGGTGCCCGCCATCAGCCATCAGCCATCAGCCATCAGCCATCAGCCGTCAGACCGATTCAGCCATCGGCCATCAGCCATCAGCCATTATGATGTGCGCCATGCCCTACCCGGTATCGGTCAGCGTCGAGCCGTTGCTCGTCCGATCGCGACCGGCTGACCACGGCGTTTCGGCTGATCCTGGCGATTCCCCATCGTCATTCTGGTCGGCGGCATCGGCTTCAGCATGGTGTTCCGCACCGGACGCAGCGACGTGATCGTCGCTCGGCGGCGAAACCGGGCTGCTCGGGCGGATCGCCGCCGTCCTGGCGATCGTCAGCTGGTTCACGATCGTGTTCGCGCGGCGAGCACATCACCGGCATCCGGCAGCTTCACGCGCTTCTACCTGCGCTGGCGCGTGCGCGCGCTCGCCTACCTGATGCTGCTGGAGGATCAGTATCCGCCGTTCGGCGACGCGCCGTATCCCGCGTCGGTGACGGTCGTCGATCCCGGCCGGACCGCGCGATCGCGCTGACGCGTCGGACTGCGCCTGCTTGCTCGGCCATCCCGCACTTCATCGCGCTGTTCGTCGTGCCTGATCGCCGCGTGGTGGATCACCGACGATCGTCGTGGTTGCGTGATTCTGGTCGACCGGGCGCTACCCGCGAGGGCTCTACGCCTTCGGCGTCGTCTGCCTGCGGTGGCTGCATTCGCGTCGAAGCCTACATGCTCCTGATGGTCGACGAGTACCCGCCGTTCTCGTTCAACTAGCGTCTCCAGATGAGGCGCTCAGGCGGACAGTCCGGTCGGCTAGCCGACATACGCTGAGCGATGACGCCCGGCACGTCAATCTCGTCTAACGCTCGAGGACGTTTGTGCCCACACTGCTCCAGGACCTGCGTTTCGCGATCCGCACGCTCGTCAAGCAGCCCGGCTTCACGCTGGTGGCGCTGCTGACGCTGGCGCTCGGCATCGGCGCCAACACCGCCATCTTCGGCATCGTCAACGCCGTGCTGCTGCGGCCGCTTCCGTATCACGAGCCCGATCGCGTCGTCCTGTTGTGGAGCCACTGGACCAACTGGACCAAGACGTGGCTGTCGGAGCCGGAGCTCGCGGACTACCAGCGCAGGCGCGATCGCTCGAGCACGTGGCGGCGTTCAGCTCGACCTCGTTCAACCTGACCGGCGGCCGGCAGCGAGCCGCTGCGCGTCCGCGCCGCGCAGGTGCAGGCCGGCGATGTTCGCCGCGCTCGGCGCGCACGCCGATCGCCGGGCGCGTGTTCACGGCGGACGAGGATCGGCCCGGCCACGAGCGCGTCGTCATGCTGACCGAAGGCCTGTGGCGATCGCAGTTCGGATCGGATCCGTCGATCGTCGGGCGCGACGATTCGAGCTCGACGCCACGCCCTACACCGTCGTCGGCGTGCTGCCGGCGGCGCTGCGCCTGCCGCTCGACTACGCGAGCCGGACGTTCACGCAGATCTGGGTGCCGCTCGCGCTCGGCCCGGTCGATCCGCAGGAGCGCGGCAATCACGGGCTGAACGCGCTCGGACGTCTGACGGCCCGGCGTCGTCGCTCGTCGCAGGCGCAGGCCGAGATCGACACCATCACCCGCGGGTTCCTGCAGCAGCATTCCTGAACAACTACGACACGCGCGTTCGGCCTGACGCTCGTGCCGGCGCCGCTCGAAGTGTTCGGCGACGTCCGGCCGGCGCTGCTGGTGCTGCTGCTGGCCGTCGGCGCGGTGCTGCTGATCGCGTGCGCGAACGTCGCGAACCTGCTGCTCGCGCGGTCGGAAGCGCGCCAGAAAGAGCTCGCGCATCCGCGTCGTCCTCGGCGCGGGGCGCAGCCGCATCGTCCGCCAGCTGCTCACCGAATCGATGCTGCTGTCGGTGCGTCGGCGGCGCCGCCGGCATCGCGCTCGCCTATGCGCTCACGCAGGGGCTCATCGCGCTCGATCCGCTGAAGATTCCGCGCGTGCAGGACATCGCGCTCGACGGCCGCGTGCTGGCGTTCACGGCGGCGATCTCGCTCGTCACCGGCGTGCTCTTCGGCATCGTGCCGGCGCTGCAGTCGTCGCGGACCGACCTGCAGTCGGTGCTGAAGGAAGGCGGCCGCGATTCGCACGTCGCGACCGGCTGGCTGCGCCGCGCGCTCGTCGTCGGCGAGGTCGCGCGCGTCGGTCGTGCTCGTCGCGGCGGCGATGCTGCTCGCGCGCAGCTTCGCGCGGCTGCTCGACGTCGACGCCGGCTTCAACCCGGCGCACGTGCTGACGCTGCGGACGTCGCTGCCGAGCGCGACCTACACCGACGCGGCCGCGATGGTGCAGGCCTACGCCGAGGTCGGGCCGCCGGCTGCGCGAGTCGCCCGGCGTGCAGGCGCGCCGGCGCCGTCACCGGCTTGCCGCTCGCCAGCACGCGCGGCGACTGGGGCATCCGGATCGAAGGACGGCCGGCCGACGATCATCGCGAGAACCTCGCCGCCGACTGGCAGGTGGTGACGCCCGGCTACTTCGAGGCGCTCGGCACGCCGCTGCGCGCCGGCCGCACGTTCACCGACGCCGACCGCGCCGACACGCTGCCGGTCATCGTCGTCAACGAGACGATGGCGAAGAAATTCTGGCCGGGCGTGAGCGCCGTCGGCCGCCGGATGAGGATGGGCGGCAACGACCGTGGATCACGGTGGTCGGCGTCGTCGCCGACATCCACCATCGCGGGCTCGACATGCTGCCGCGGCCGGAGATGTATCGCCCGCACACGCAGTTCCGCTACGGCGGCCCGGACGCGCCGGCGGTGTCGACCATGACGTGGGTCGGTGCGGACGGCCGGCGATCCGCGCGCGGCGACGAGCTACGCGCGCGCGGCGATCCACGCGGTGGATCGCGAAGCTCGGCATCTCCGACGTCGCGACGATGGATCAGGTGCTGGCCGACTCGACCTCGGATCGGCGGTCTCAACATGCTGCTGTTCGCGCTGCTCGGCAGCCTGGCGCTCGCGCTGGCGACGGTCGGCGTCTACGGCGTCGTCGCCTACTCGGTGTCGCAGCGCACGCACGAAATCGGCGTGCGCATGGCGATCGGCGCCAGGCCGGCGCGACGTGGTGCGCATGATGGTCGAGCGAAGGCGGCCGCCTGGCCGATCGTCGGCGTCGTCGCTCGGGCTCGGTCGTCGCCCTCGCCGGCGCGCGGCTGATTCGCGGCCTGCTGTTCGAGGTCAGCGCCACCGATCCGCTCACCTTCGCCGGCGGTCGCCGTCGGCGCTGCTCGGCGGTCGCGCTGCTCGCAAGCTACCTCCCGCCCGCCGCGCCACGCGCGTCGATCCGATGATCGCGCCTGCGGCGAGTGACGGAAGATTAGAATTGAGAATTGGAATTCGTGCTCGAATTTGCGAGGGCTTTCGCGAATGCGTTCGCGAATTACTTAATTCCAATTCTTAATTTCATTTGACGAGACCCCGCATCGATCACCAGCAGCGTCGTCCGTGGGCTGGCGGGGCGGCCGTCAGGGCGAGGCCGGGGTTGATCGCATAGAAGCGGATGTCGAAGCTGAACGCGAGGTGCGGCTTGATGAACCAGCGCGCGCCGCCGCCGTAGTTGATCGTCTTCAGCGGCTCGTCGTCCGGCAGGTTGTCCTCCGAGCCCTTCGGGCGTGATCGCCCACTTGGACTGTCCGATCCCGCCGCTCAGATAACTCCAGCCGTTGCCGCTGCCGAAGTTGAACGACAGCTGCGGCGCAAGCGAGCGGAATGCTCTGTGCGCCGGCCGCAGCGGCGGGACGCCTGCCGGCGGGTGTTGTTCGAGCGTGCCACGGCGAGCTCGCCGCCGACGCCGAAGGTGACGGCGCGCCAGCGCAGCGGATACAGATGGACGCCCAGCTGCAGCGCCGAGGCCCCGGCCCGGCAGTTCGGCGAGGACCATGTCGCCGGCTGTCGGCGCAGCGCCTGGTCGTCGGAGGGAAATTTCGGCATCGAGCCGTGCGCGTCGAGGACGAACCACGGGATGCGGGGCGGCGGATCCTGCGCGCGAACTGGCGACGCCACCACCAACGCCAGCAACAGCACGATCGAAAAAGGGGGACGGCCGGGTCACGAATTGAACGCATGCGGACGCGAGGCATGTAATTTTACGCCATGACCGGACTTCTTCCACGCGACCGCCGCGCTCGCGCTCGGCGGCTTGATCGTCGTCGTCGGCGCACAGGAAGCCGTCGCGGTCGCGCGACCTCGGCATCGCGCCGGGAGTCCACGCGCCCGGTCGCGCTCAACGCGATCACCGACGTCGACGGCGTGCGCGTCGGACACACGACGATCATCGAGGGCGACCGCGTCCGCACCGGGGTGACGGCGATCCTGCCGCACGGCGGCAACCTGTTTCAGGACAAGGTGGCCGGCGCGGTCTTCGTCGGCAACGCCTTCGGCAAGCTCGCCGGCTCGACGCAGGTCAACGAGCTCGGCACGATCGAAACGCCGATCGTCCTGACCAACACGCTGCAGCGTCGGCACGGCGATGGACGCGGTCGTCCGCTACACGATCGGGCAGCCGGGCAACGAGCAGGTGCGATCGGTCAACGCGCTGGTCGGCGAGACCAACGACGGCGGGCTGAACGACATCCGCGGCCTGCACGTGACGCGCGAGCACGTGCTCGCGGCGATCCGCGAGCGCGAAGGGCGGCGCGGTCGCCGAAGGCACCGTCGGCGCCGGCACCGGCACGATCTGCTACGGACTGGAAGGGCGGCATCGGCACCTCGTCGCGGAAGCTTCCCGCCGACCGCGGCGAGCTACACCGTCGGCGTCCTGGCGCAGACCAACTTCGGCGGCAACCTGACGCATCGCCGGCGTGCCGATCTTCCAGTCGCTGCAGCCGCCCCGCACGCGCAGCCGCGGCCGCGGCAACGACAATGGCGACGGCTCGCTGCATGCTCGTCGTCGCCACCGACGCGCCGCTCGACGCCCGCGATCTGCGGCCGCCTCGCGGCGCGCGCGGTCTTCGGCCTGGCGCGCACCGGATCGTCGCTACAGCAACGGCAGCGGCGACTTCGCGATCGCCTTCTCCACGTCGCCCGAGATGCGCAGCCGCTTCAACGAGACCGCCGGCGCGCGCGCGCACGATCCTGCCGACCGACGCGACGTCGCCGCTGTTCGAGGCGGCGCTCGAGGCGACGGAGGAGGCGGTCTACAACTCGCTGTTCCAGGCGACGACGGTGCGCTCGGCGAACGGCGCCGCCGAGGCGCTTCCGCTTCGACCGCGTCAGGGACGCTGCGTGAAGAGGTGAGCATCCACCTGATTTGACGCTCGTCCGCTGACGCGACTACGATCCACGGTCTTGGCCATCACCGTGCCTGGCCGGCATATCCCGCTCGTCGCTGTCCGCGACGCCGCCGCCGCTGATCTACGGCGCGGCGGTCCGCACGCCGCTGATTCGCGTCGAGCTGCCCGATGGGTCGCCCGAAGCACCGGGCTGAACGGCGCGGAGCTGTATCTGAAGCTCGAGGTGCTGCAGCCGATCGGCTCGTTCAAGATCCGCGGCGCGCTACAACGTCGTCCGCCAGCTGCCGCCGAGCAGCTGCAGCAAGGCGTCTGGACGGTCAGCGCCGGCAACGCCGCGCAGGGCGTCGCGTTCGCGGCGCGCAAGGCCGGCGCGCGCTGCTCGGTGATGGTGATGGACACCGCGCCCGACACGAAGATCCGCGCGATCGAGCGGCTCGGCGCGTCGATCGTCCGCGCGACCTACGACGAATGCTGGCGCACGGTCGAAGCGCACGGATCCGATCGGATGACCGGCCACTTCGTCCATCCGTTCGACGACGACCGGTTCATCGCCGGCAACGCGACCGCCGGTCTCGAGATTCTCGAAGATCTGCCCGACGTCGACGCGATCGTCGCGCCGCTCGGCGGCGGCGGCCTGCTGGCGGGCATCGCGGCCGCGGTCGCGCGAGCTGAAGCCCGACACGCGCATCTACGCCGCCGAGCCGGAAACCGCGGCGCCGCTGTCGGCGTCGCTCGCCGCGGGGCGGCCGATCTATTTCGACAACTGGCAGGCGTCGTTCGTCGACGGCGCCGGCGGCAAGTCGGTGCTGCCGACGATGTGGCCGCTGCTGTCGCCGCTCGCCGGGCTCGATCGTCGTCTCGCTCGACGAAGTGGCGCGGGCGATGAAGCTGGTGGCCGAGCGGACCCACGTCATCGCCGAAGGCGCCGCCGGCTGCGCGATCGCCGCCGGCGCTCAGCGGACGCGCCGGCACGCGGCAAAAGGTCGTCGCCGTCGTCTCCGGCGGCAACATCGATCTCTCGCAAAGTTCGCCGCGCTCGTCGGCGCATGTGAGCCCACTGAACCGATGACCGATACTCTATCCGCCCGTTCCCCGAACGCATCGCCCGCCTCGAAGAGCTCGCCATCGACCTCTGGTGGAGCTGGCATCGCGAGGCGCGCGCCGTGTTCCGGCGCCTCGACTACGGGCTCTGGCGATCGACCGCGCACAACCCGGTGCAGCATGCTGCGGCTGATTCCCGCGCGAGAAGCTCGAGGCGGCCGCCGACCGACCCGAGTTCCTCGCGCGTCTACGACCGCGCGATCGCCGCGCTCGACGAGGCGCGCGGCGCGCGCAACACCTGGTGGACGCAACACGCTTGCCGCATCTGGCAACGAGTCCGATCGCCTACTTCTCCGCCGAGTTCGCGCTGCACCAGTCGCTGCCGATCTACGCCGGCGGCCTCGGCGTGCTGGCCGGCGATCACTGCAAGGAAGCGAGCGACCTCGGCGTGCCGCTCATCGGCGTCGGGTTCATGTATCCGCAGGGCTACTTCCACCAGCACATCTCGGCGGAAGGCTGGCAGGAAGAGAGCTACGAGCGGCTGAACTGGGCCGACGCGCCGATCGAGCCGGCGCTGACGCCGGACGGCAAGCCGTGCGTCACGGCGGTGCCGCTCGGCGATCGATCGGTGCTGGTGGCGGTGTGGCGCGTGCGCATCGGCCGCGTCAACGCTGTACCTGCTCGACACCGATCTCGAGGAGAACGCGCCGTGGGACCGCGAGCTGTCGGCGCGCCTCTACGGCGGCGACCGCGAGACGCGCATCCAGCAGGAGATCATCCTCGGCATCGGCGGCGTCCGCGCGCTGAAGGCGCTCGGCGTCGAGCCCGGCGCGTGTTCCACCTCAACGAAGGCCACGCCGGCTTCGTCGTCGCTGCAGCGCATCCGCGATCTGATCGAGCACGGCGTCGACGTTCGACGACGCGCTCGAGGAGATCCGGCGGACGACGATCTTCACGACGCACACGCCGGTGCCGGCCGGGCCACGACGCGTTTCCGTTTCACCTGGTCGAGAAGCATCTCGCCGGCTGCTGGGGCACGCTCGGGCCGCAACCGCGATCGCTTCCTCGCGCTCGGCGCGTACGACAACGGCGGCGGCCCGCAGTTCAACATGACGGCGCTCGCCATCCGATCGGCCGGCGCCGACCAACGCGGTCAGCCAGCTGCACGGCGAGGTGACGCGCGCGATGTTCGCGCCGATGTGGCCGGACCTGCGCCGAGGCCGACCGGCCCGGTCACGGCCGTCACCAACGGCGTCCACGTGCCGACGTGGATCGCCGCGCGAGCTGGCCGACTCTGTTCGCGCAGCTATCTCGGCGCCGACTGGCTCGACCGCCACGACGACCCGGCGCTCTGGGACGGCGTGCTCGCCATCCCCGACGAGGAGCTCTGGGCGGTGCGCCAGTCGCTGCGCCGCTATCTGTTCACCTTCGTCCGCGAGCGCGCCCGGCAGCGCTGGATCGATCGAGCACGTCGGCATCCCGCGCGTCGTCGCCGCCGGCACGCTGCTCGATCCGGACGTCGCTGACGCATCGGCTTCGCGCGCCGCTTCACCGGCTACAAGCGGCCGGAGCTGGTCTTCCACGATCCCGAGCGGCTCGCGCGCATCCTCAACGCCGCCGGGCGGCCCGTGCAGATCATCTTCGCCGGCAAGTCGCATCCCGGCCGACGACATCGGCAAGCATCATCTGCAGCGCGTCTACAAGCGCGCGCTCGATCCGCTGTTCGGCGGGCGCGTCGCGTTCGTCGACGACTACGATCTGCACGTCGCGCACTTCCTCGTGCAGGGCTGCGACGTGTGGCTGAACAACCCGCGCAAGCCGCTCGAGGCGAGCGGCACCAGCGGCATGAAGGCCGCGCATCAACGGCGTGCCGCACCTGAGCATCGGCGACGGCTGGTGGGCCGAAGGCTTCACCGGCGCGAACGGCTGGATCATCGACGGCGGCGCGCCGGCGGACCAGCCGGACGCGGCCGACGCCGCGGACGCCGGCGGCGCTGTACCGCCTGCTCGAAGAAGAAGTCGTGCCGGCGTTCTACGATCGCGACCGCTCGGGCGTGCCGCACCGCTGGATGGCGATCGTCAAGGAATCGATCCGGACGGTCGCGCCGCGATTCTCGGCGAGGCGGATGGTCAAGGAGTACGTCGCGCGGATGTACGCCGCCCGGCGCTCTGAAGTCTGAAGTGAAGTCTGAAGTCTGACGCGGCTCGCTAGGATCGGCCCATGCGCTACAATTAGGAATCATGCCACGCAAGTCCGTCGTCAAGTCGCGGTGCGCGCTGTGCGGCGCCAAAGAGGTGTCCGGAGCCGCGCGGCGAGGAGAAGCTACTGCCGCGACTGCTGGGACAAGAAGATCGCGGTCGAGGAAATCGTCGCGCGCGAGTTCGCGCTGAAGCGCTACATCCGCGCGCACAGCGCCGAGAAATACCTGATCTACCACTCCACGCTGAAGCGTCCCTGCGGCCAGCTGATCGTCGTCGACGACGGCTACGACCTGTTCCTGACGCTGATGCTCTACCCGAACTTCGGCTGGGACGAGCCGGCCTACCACCTCGAAGGGCGATCCCGAAGGGCGGCTGTTCTCGGAAATCCTGGTCGACGTCGTCGCCGCCGAGGTCATCGAGCCCTGGGGCGGCGGCAAGTGGCACATGGAAATCTTCCGATCGGTCAACCCCGAGCCGGAGGACTGGAACGGCGAGATGTAAGTGGCTATAATTCCGCTGCCGTTTTCAAGCCATTTCCGCTTTCTCCCGGGAGGATCTTATGAATCGCGCGCGCTTCACGTTCGCCGCGACGCTTGTCGGCGCCAGCTGCCTGGCGGTCCCCGTCTTCGCTCAGACCCCGCCCGCTGCCCTGCCGATGACACCGATCCTCGCGGGGAAGACGTTCACGCCGCCGTTCAAGGGGCAGGCGGACGTCGACTTCACCCAGCCGGTCACCAAGAACGTCAACGGCATGGTGACGACGACGATTCTGGTGAAGAACAACGTCGAACGCGCCGCTGCTGCGCGCTCACCATCGACGAGACGTGGCATGACGCCGCGGGCGGCCTCGTCACCGGCGGCAAGGGCGTGGTCACCGCGGCCTCGAGGCCGGCGAGATCGGCACGATCAAGATCGAGACGCCGTTCAACCCGAAGATGAAGGCGAACAACTACAACTTCACCCACGCCAACGGGCACGATCGAGCTCGCACAAGGTCGCCGAAGCTGGTGCCCGCGGGCGACGCGACCAGGAGCTCGGCGGCTGCCAAGGCGCCCGCAGCGAAGAAGAAGTAGGACTTCTGGGATTCAGGATTCTGCGATTCGCATCGTAAGGCGGGTCTTCGGGCCCGCCCTTTTTTTTGATCTCTCTCGAACTTCACGGTCCCCGGATAGAACGGCACGGTGACGAGGTGATACGGCGAGGTCAGCACCTGTGCCGTCATCACTGCCGCGCCGGCGGCTTGCGATCTGCCTGTAGCGGACGACGAGGGTGCCCCGGTCTCGATCGATGCCGACGATTTCGACGGCCGTAGCCCGCGGTCGGCCGGCTGCCGAGGAAGACGCCGACGCACGATCTCCTTCGAGAAGTCGACCGCCGGGTCGCGGGCGATCGGGCGAGTGTTGCCGCCAGAGCGCCTTCCAGTCCGCCTCGGTCTTCACCGCGACCTGCCTGCCATCGGTCGCATGTTGCTCCGATCGCCCTTATCGATGGTCTTCACGCTCGCTACCGTGGTGGTTGAGGCGGCGGCTGCTGGCGCACGGCACGGCTGCACGAGCGCGGCGACGAGCGCCACGGTCAGCATCATCGTCGATCCGCCCGCTGGCGCGCCGGCTCGACCTTGAATATGCACCTCGCGCGGACGCGGCGGCCGTGTTCCCGAGCCGCGACTTCGCTTCGACCTTCAGCACGTAGCTGCCGGGCGCCAGATCCTTCAGCGGAATCTTCGTCGTGTAGCCGTAGCCGCCGCTCTTGCCGCCGAGATCGCTCGAGTCGCGCTCTCCTCGTTGGCGTTGAACATCACCTTGCCCTCGTCGGTGGTGATCGTCGACGGTGATGTCCACCTTGTGCGGCGTGTTGCCTGACGTTGTCGTAGACCTCGGCGAAGAGCGCGATCTCGTCGTTCTGCGGGAACGTCCGCAGCGCCGATCGGCGGCGCCGGCAGCACCGCCTTGAGCTGCTCGTCGGCGCGCGACCGTCGGCATCACGCTGCCGGCCGGCCGAGGTCAGCGCCAGCGCCGCTGATGCTGAACGGCGTCTTGAGGAAATCCGGCACGTCGAGGTCGTAGCAGCACCGAGCCGACGTTGCCGCCGCCGGAGTCGTGCGCGGCGATCGCGCAGCTGGTACCGGCCGGGCGGCAGGTCCGATGCGGTTGAGCATCGCGCAGGCCGACTCGCTCGATGCGCGCCTTGCGTCTCCGGACGCAGCGCTCATCGTCACGCGCATCGGTGTTGCCGCCGCGGATCTTGCCGTTGCGCGTCGATCGCGACATACGACAGCTGCAGCTTGGTCGTCTGCGCGCAGACTGGAGATCGCGGCCGCGCATCTCGACGCCGAGCAGCACCGAGGCATTCGGCGCGGTCCCCTTGAACGGCGCCGCGAACACGTGCATCGTCAGGCCGCTGACCGGCAGCGGGCTGTCGAGCGCCTCGCGTCACCTCCGGCGTCGACGGGTCCGGCGTTCGTCGTCGTCGCCGCCGCCGCCTTCTTCGGCGTCATGTACGCCGCGCCGGCGCGCGGACGATCGCGCCGGGCCGCGACACGCGTACGTCGATCTTGTGGTAGCGCCCCGGCCGCGCGATCGGGCGGGTAGTACGCCAGCACGTAGTAGCGAGCTGTTGTCCTGCGACGATGCGGTCGTAGGCCGCCGATGAAGTCGTTCCGGTTCACGACCGCGAAGCCGCCGGTCTCCTCGGACAGCACGCGCAGGCTGTCCTGCGACAGACGCAGTTCGTTCAGCAGCGAGCCCGGCGCCGATGCCGAGCGACGTGTCGTCGGGAAACGACTGCGATCTCGATCGACTCGTCGCCGAGGTTCGGTCAGGCCGCGCGGGTCGATGCCGTAGATCGCGACGTTCGAGCGCGTCGCGCGCGGCGATCGCGTCGCGCGTCGCGTCGAGCACCGTCGACGCGCCGAGGTGGTTGGACCCGTGCCCGGGATGATGTCGTTGATGTCGTAGTCGATCCCTTCGCTGACGAAGAGGATCGTCTTGCGGCGGCCGCGCACCGCGGCAGAACCACTCGGCGACGTTCTGCAGCGTGTCGAGGCGTGGTCCGCGCGTTGAACACGCGCTCGGCGTCTTCCGGGTCGTTGACCGGATCGCTCTGCTGCCGCATGTCGCGGGTGCGGTTATGCTCGGTGACCTTGTTCGGCGGTCGCGGAGTCGAGCTTGCGGCCCATGCGTCTTGTCCACCGCCGCGAGCAGCAGCTTCTTGTTGCTCGTGAACTCCTGGTTGGCGTTGGTCGGCGCCGGCGGTGTGGACCATCGGCCATCAGGTCGTTCGCGCCGAGGCGGCGCTCGATGAACTGCTTCGCCGCGATCTTCACGCGGGCCGATCGGCCGAAGCGCGTGTGCAGGTCGTCGATGACCATGACGTAGACGCGGCCGTCGAACGGCCGCTCGTTGGTCTTCACGTCGGGCTCGATCGGCGACGCGGCGAACAGCGGGCGATCGCAGCGCTCGATCGGGAATGTCGACGTGGCGTGAAGGCGCTGATCGTCTGGCGCCTTTCCGTCCTCGAGGACCTGGAAGTCTTCCTTCTTCAGATCGCGGACGTGCATTCGCCCTGCTTGTCGGTGACGACGACGTCGACCTCGACGTAGTCGACCTGCACCTTGAAGGTGGGCGGCTGCGGCGGCGGGCGGGGGCGCCGGCGCCTGGCCGGCGGTCAATGCCGCGCCGGCCAGTAACACGAGAAGCGCTGCAAGACGGGGAGCTGTTTTCATGGGTAAGTTCTCGTCCCGATTATAGCGTCCGGCTATACTGATCGGGATGTCCCTTCCCAGACGCGGCGGCCGGCCTCGGACATAGGCGCCGTGCAGGCGGCGCTCAGGGCCGACGGCATCGACGGCTGGCTGCTCTACGACTTTCGCGGCCTGAACCCCCTGGCCTCGGATGTGACCGGAGTCGGACGGCAGGGCGGGCACCTCGCCACGCGGCGCTGGTACTACCTGATCCCAGCGAGCGGCGAGCCGCGCGGCCTCGTGCACGCGATCGAGCGGCATTCGCTCGCCCACCTGCCGGGACGACCGACGCAGTATGCCGGCCGCGATCAGCTCGAGGCCGGCCTTCGCGCGCTCCTGGCCGGGATGCGGCGCATCGCCATGGAATACTCGCCGGGCTGCGCCATTCCCTATGTCGCGCGCGTTGACGCCGGCACGATCGAACTGGTCCGCCAGATTCGGAGCCGAGGTGGTCTCTTCCGGCGATCTCATCCAGCGTTTCTCGACCATCTGGGACGAGCCGGCACTGGCGACGCACCGTCAGGCGTCCGATAAGCTCTACCGGGTGAAGGATCGCGCGTTCGAGGCGGTCGCCGCGGCGGCTGCAGCGACGGCGTGCCGACCACCGAATACGACATCCAGCAGCTGCATGGCTGGATGGTTTCAGCGACGAAGGGCTGGTCAGCGACTCCGACCCGATCGTCTCGGCGGCGGACAACGCCGGCAACCCGCATTACCTGCCGACGGCCGACGCGATCATCGGGCGATTCGTGCGGACGAGGTCCTGCTGCTCGACCTCTGGGGCAAGCTCGATCGGCCCGGCGCGGTGTTTGCTGACATCACATGGATGGGATTACACGGGGCGCACGGTGCCCGACCGTTTCGCGCAGGCGTTCGCGGCCATCCGCGGCCGCCCGCGATGCGGCGGTGGCGCTCGTGCAGCAGGCGGCGCGCGCCGGCCGCGGACTTGCGCGGCTGGGAAGTCGACCGCGCCGCCTCGACGGTGCTGCATGACGCCGGCTACGGCGACCACATCCTGCACCGGACCGGCCACAGCCTGGGCGAGTCGGTGCACGGCAACGGCGTCAACATGGACGACTACGAGACCCACGACGATCGGCGCCTGCTCCCGGGCACCGGCTTCACGATCGAACCCGGCGTTTATTTCGACGACTTCGGCGTTCGACCGAAATCAACATGATCGTGTCCGCGCGCGACGCCGGCGGTCACCGGCCCGCTGCAGACCGAGATACTGGCACTCGTTTAGGAGGCTCGATGTCCACCCGCAAGACCACCCTGTTCTACGCGCTGCTTGATCGCGGTCGCCTCACTGGCCGTCGGCATGGTGATCGCGTCGCGTCTCGATCTCACGCCGCCGTCCGTCGGCGCAGACCATCGCGGTGCCGCCGATGAACAGCGCGCCGATCAGCGGCCCGTTGAACGCCGCATACCTTCCGCAACATCGCGAAGGCGGTGACGCCGATCGGTCGTCAACATCCGCACCGAGATGAAGGCGAAGTCGCAGGACCTCACCGACTTCTTCGGCGGCGGCGGCGGCGGCCCGCCCGACGATCTCTTCCATCGCTTCTTCGGCAGCCGCCGGGCGGCGGCGATCAGGACGACGACCAGCAGCCGCAGTCGGGCCGCGGCAACAGCGGCGGCGGCGGCAGCGCGAGCAGACGACGCGCGGCGGCCGGCACCGGCTTCATCATCAGCAAGGACGGCCTGATCCTCACCAACAACCACGTCGTCGAGGACGCCACGAAGATCGAGGTCGCGCTGCTACGGCGAGGACGACGATCAGCTACCGGCGCGAAGGTCATCGGCCGCGATCGCGCTGACCGACAGCGCGCTGATTCAGCTCATCGACAAGCCGAACCACCCGCTGCCGGAAGCGAAGTTCGGCGATTCGTCGCAGATCGCCGCCGGCGACTGGGTGATGGCGATCGGCAACCCGTTCGGCTACGCGCACACCGTCACGGTCGGCGTGATCAGCGCGACCGAGCGGCCGTTCCCGGTCACCGAACGGCCGCAACAACGACATGCTGCAGACCGACGCGGCGATCAACCCCGGCAACTCGGGCGGTCCGCTGCTCAACCTGCGCGGCGAGGTCATCGGCATCAACACGGCGATCATCACGCAACGCGCGGAGCGAGGGCAACATCGGCATCGGCTTCGCGGTGCCGATCAACACCGTGCGCGATCTGCTGCCGCAGCTGCAGCACCGGCAAGGTGATCGCGCGGCCGCATCGGCGTGTCGGTCGCTGCCGGTGCCGCGCGAAGGCGTTCGAGGACTTCGGCCTGAAGACGCGCAGCGGGCGCGCTCGTGGCGCAGGTGCTCGCCGGGCGGCGCGGCCGACGAAGGCCGGCATGGAGCCGGGCGACGTGATCGTCCAGTTCAACGGGCGGTCCGATCGCGAACAGCGACGAGCTGGTGCGGATGGTCGTCGCCACCAAGCCGGGCACGAGCGTGCCGGTCAAGGTGCTGCGCAACAAGCAGGAGAAGACGCTGAACGTGACGGTCGACGAGCTCGATCTCGACGCCGAGCAGAACACCGGCGCGCCGCGCGCCGCAGACCGATCAGCCGCCGCCCGAGGAGCACGGCGCCGGCGGGTTCGGCCTGACGCTCGAGCAACGTGACGCCGCAGATGGCGCGTCGGCTGCGGCTGCCGTCCGGCGCAGTCGGGCGCGCGTCGTCACCGACGTGGATCCCGACGGGCCGTCGGCGGCGCTGCTGCGCCGCGGCGACGTGATTCTGTCGGTCAACTCGAAGGCGGTGTCGAGCGCGGCCGACGCGGCGCGCGAGCTGCAGAAGGTCGAGGTCGGGCCACATCGCGCAGATGCGCGTCTGGCGCGGCGACGGCGAAGTGTTCGTGCCGGTCAAGAAAGAATAGACCATCGGCGATCAGCCCGTCGATTCAGATTGCCGATCTGGATCCGTGAACGCGGCCCGCTCACGGTGGCCGCGTTCATGGATCTCGCGCTCTACGATTCCGAGCATCGGCTACTACGCCCGCGCGGCCCAGCGATCCGGCCGCGCGGGCGATTTTTACCAGCGTCGACGTCGGGCCGCTCTTCGGCGAGCTGCTCGAAGTCCAGCTGCGCCGAGATGGCGGCCATCCTGAATTCCGAACCCCGATTGCGCATTTCGATCTCGTCGAGGCCGGCGCGGGCAACGGCCGGCTCGCCGGCGACATCCTGCGCGCGGCCAGGGCGCACGCATCCGGCGTTCTACGAACGCGATCCGCCTGCACCTGGTCGAGGCCAGTCGCCGAAGCGCGCGCGCGCAGGCGGGCGACGCTCGGTGACGTCGCCGACCGCCTGGCCTCGTCCGGCAGCGCGCTGCCGGAATCGTTCGAGGGCGTCCTCATCGCGAACGAGCTGCTCGACGCGTTCCCGGTCCACCAGGTCGTGATGCGCGCCAGGACGGCCTGCGCGAGGTAGTAAGTCGCGATCTGTCCTCGCGGAGCGCGGCTTCGTCCTCACGTAGCGCGGTTTCGGCCTGCCTCGCGCTAGCGCGGAAGCGTAGCCGAGCGTCCATGTCTCGTCGAGGCCGCCTCACGCCGGCGCTCGCCGACGTATCTCGATCGCCTGGGCGTCGACGCTCGAACCGGGCTGGCGCGTCGAGATCAACCTGCGCGCCGTCGACTGGGTGCGCGACGCGGCGCCAGCGCCTGCGCCGCGGCTTCATCGATCCTGATCGACTACGGGCACGACGCGCGCGAGCTCTATTCGGCGTCGCACTCCGGCCGGCACGCTCACGACGTTCGCGCGGCACCAGAGCAGCGGCCCGGAGTCGTCACCCGAGCGCGCCGGGCTGGCTGCGGCATCCCGGCGAGCAGGACATCACCGCGCACGTCGACTTCACCAGCGTCCGCGCCGCCGCCGAGGCCGGAGGGCTGCACGACGCATCGCGTTTCTCGATCAGACCTACTTCGCTGCATGGGGCTGGTGGGCGGCTGGAGCCCGGACGCGCTGGCCGAGCGGTCGCAGGCGCTCAAGACACTGATCATGCCGGGCGGCATCGGCAGCACGCACAAGGTCCTGATCCTCGGCAAGGACGTCGGCACGCCCGCGCTGCTCGGCTGCTCATTCAAGGTGCGGGTCACGTGATTCAACACCCGTGAGAGTAGCTCTGCTTTGTGCCCTTTGTGTCCTTTGTAGTCCTTTGTGTTGAGCATACCATCAATCTGGATTGGCCTGGCGATCATGGTCGTCACCGAGGCGGCGACGCTCGCGAAGGTCGAGCCCTTCTGGTCGTGGAACACGCCGATCTGCGTGGACCGGCTTTCTCATCTTCTCGCCGACGCGGTCGTGTGGCGGGCGCGCCGCGACTCGTGGATCCGCTCCGCGCCGGCGCGAGTTCGTGCTGCTCGCGCTGGTCTCGATCCCGCTGTGGGTCCTGTTCGAGGGCTACAACCTGGTGCATCAGAAACTGGCACTACGTCGGGCTGCCCGAAGAATCCGGCGCTGCGCTACTTCGGCTATGCGTGGTCGTTCGCGACGATCTGGCCCGCCACTCTTTCTGGGAGCGGACCTGATCAGCGCCGCAGCGTAGTGTCCGCCTGTCAGGCGGATCACGTGATCACTGATCCGGCTAAAGCCGGACACTACGTACGAGAAACCTGACCCACCCGCCCTACCTGCCCTACCTGCCTCTCGCTGAGCGCCGCGGCAGGCGCGGCTTATGCTGGCGCGCCGCTTCCTCGTATCGCCAGCAATTGCCCGCTACATGGCGGCGCCGGTCTGGCTCAGTTTCATCTTCCTGCTCGATCCCGTCAACGCGCACCTCGGCGCCGAATCGTTGTGGCGCGACTGGCGCGCGCGGCCGCCGCGATCGCTGATCAACCTGATCCTCAGCGGCTTCCTCGTGCGGCGTCCTGTGGGAGCTGTGGAACTACTGGTCGCGCGCCAAGTGGATCTACACGGTGCCGATCAGTGGAGCACCTCAAGATCTTCGAGATGCCCGGTGCCCGGCTACTCTCGGCTTCCCGCCTTCGCGCTCTGAAGGCTTCACCATGTATGTCTTCATCCGCCGGCTGTTCACGCGCGGCGGCCAGGCGATCGCGCTGTGATTCGCCACGCCGTCGTCCTCACTGGCCGGCTCTCGGCACCGGCTCCGCCCGCTGACCGGCGTTCGCGCCAAGCCCGCGATTCCGGTCGCCGGCGAGCCGATGATCCGCCGCATCATCGCCGGGCTCGTCGCGCAGGGCGTCGACGATCTCGTGCTGAACCTCCATCACCGCCCGGGACGCTGACCGCGGTCGTCGGCGACGGCGCGGATCTCGGCGCCGCGTGCGCTACTCGTGGGAACAGCCGCGCGATGCTCGGCAGCGCCGGCGGGTCGCGGCTGGCGCGCGCCGATCGCTCGGCGCCGCCACGTTCCTCGTCGTCAACGGCGACACGCTGACCGACGTCGATCTCCGCCGGGCTGGCCGACGCGCACGCCGCCTCCGGCGCGCTGGTCGACGCTGGCGCTCGTCCCCAATCGTGAGTTCACGCGCTACGGCGGCGTCCTCCTCGACGACCGCCACGGCGTCACCGGATTCGCGCGGCGCGGTCCGTCATCCGGAAGGCTCCTTTCACTACATCGGCGTGCAGATGGTCGACGGCGCGGTCTTCGACGCGGTGCCGGCGGGGGAAGCGGCCAGCTCGATCGGCGGGGTCTACGACGCGGTCATCGCCTCACGCCCCGGCGCCGTGCGCGGGTTCGTCTGCGGCGCCGGCTTCTGGGATGTGGGCACGGTCGAGGACTACTGGCGAACCTCCGAGGCGTTCACGGGAGAAGAGCGGTGCGGCAAGCTCGAGCAGGGGCAAGGGCGGCCGCGTCGATCCTTCCGCCCGCATCACGCGCTCGATTCTATGGGACGATGTGGTCGTGGACGCCGGCGCGACTCTCGACGAGTGCATCGTCACCGACGGCGTCCGTGTGGCCGCGGGCGCGTCGATCGGCCGCGTCGTGCTGATCGCCGGCGACGACGGCGGCGAGCTGGCGGCGTCGGAGTTCGCTGTATGACCGACCAACGCACCAGCGACGGCGTGCAGCTGCGGGAGCGCATCGACGCGTCACCTCGACGAGAGCGGCCTCGGCGGGCCGAACCCGCGCGTCGTGCCGCTCACCGGCGACGCGTCGGACCGGCGCTACTTCCGCATCATCCCGGCCGACGGGCCGTCGATCGTGCTCGCCCTGCACGCGGGCGCGATCGACTTCGCGCTCGCTGCCCTTTGCCAGCGTCGGCGAGCTGCTCCAGCTGATTCCGCTGCCGGTGCCGGGCGTGCTCGGCCATCCGGACGAGCTCGGGATCGTGGCGCTGCAGGATCTCGGCGACGTCACGCTGCAGGCGCACCTCGGCGCGGCGGCGCCGGCGGAGCACGCCGCGCTCTACCGCCAGGCGGTGGCGCTCATCGAGCAGCTGCAGCGGCGCGGCGCGGAGCTCGAGCTCGACCGGTGCATCCGCGTACCGCGTCGCCTTCGACGTCGAGAAGCTGACGTGGGAGCTCGAGTTCTTCGCGACGCTACTTCGTCGAGGGCTACCGCGGCGTGGCGCTCGGCGCGGCCGAACGCGCGGCGCTCTCCGAGGAGTGGCGCGCGATCGTCGACGAGCTCGCGGCGGAGCCGCGCGTGCTGTGCCATCGCGACTATCACAGCCGCAACCTGATGCTGCGCGACGGGCAGCCTCTACATCATCGACTTCCAGGACGCGCGCATGGGGCCCGACACTCACGATCTGGTGTCGCTGCTGCGCGATTCGTACGTCGACATCGCCGACCGCGAGCTCGACGAGCTGATCGCGTACTTCCTGGCGCTGAAGCGCAGCGACGGCGCCGCCGTGTCGGACGACGAGTTCCGGCGCCGGTTCGACCTCATGGCCCTCCAGCGCAACCTGAAAGCCCTCGGCACGTTCGGCTACCAGACCGTGACCCGCCGCAACACCGTCTACATCCAGCATGCCGCGGACGCTGCGCTACGCCCGACCAACCTGGAGAAGCTACCCGCGCTTCGCCCGGCTCCGGGGCTCCTCGCCGAACACATCGAGGAGCCTCGTAGGCCACGAAAGCCACGAAGATCTACGAAAGACGCGAAACATCGCGGGTTTCGTGTTCGGAACGAGCGGTCGACGTCGATGCTTACGCTAGAATAGGTGTTTCGCCTGGTGGCTAAGCGGCAGTATGGGGTGTCGACGCACCTCTTCCACAACCAACGCCTCCCGCGATCACCTGCTGGAGATCGCGGCGCATGGCTTCGAGCTGGTCGAGGTATTCGCGACCCGGACGCATTTCGACTACCACAACCCGGCCGCGGTCGCCGATCTCCAGCAGTGGCTGGCCGAAGCGGGCCTGGAGCTGCGGAGCGTGCACGCGCCGATCGCCGAGCGCTTTAGCGGCGGGCGGTGGAGCGGGACGCTCTCGATCGCGAGCGCCGACCCCGGCGCGCGCAGCATGCGGTGGACGAGGCGGAGCGGGCGCTGCACATCGCGCGGCGGATCGCGGTGCCGGTGCTCGTCGCGCACTCGGCATCCCGGTCGCAGCCGCGGGATCCCGAGATCGGCGTCAGGACACGCGGGCGGCGGCGCGGCGAAGCCTCGACGTAGCTGATGCGGGTGGCGGAGCCGCTCGGCGTGACGCATCGCCGTCGAGGTGTCCCGAACGAGTTGTCGCGGGCCGGATCGCTCGCGCACTTCGTCGAGGACGATCTGGCGCCGCGACGACGGGCGGCGCCGGGTCGGCATCTGCCTGACTTCGGCCACGCGCATCATCGACGGCGACCTCGTCGACGCCATCGAAACGGTGTCGGAGCACCTCGTCGCGACGCACGTGCACGACAACCGCGGGCGCAGCGACGATCACCTCCTCCCGTTCGAGGGGACGATCGACTGGCCGGCGGCGTTGACGGCGATTCAGAAGGTCGGCTACGACGGCGCCGTTCATGCTCGAGATCAACGCGCAGGGATCGACGAAGGAGACGCTGGCGCGCGCGAGACAGACGCGGCAGCGCATGGACAAACTGCTGGCAACCTGAGCTATGGCGCACGTCTACATCGAGGACATCGGCAGGCACGAGGGCGAGGAGGTCACCATCAAGGGATGGCTGCACAACCGCCGCTCGAGCGGCAAGATCCATTTCTCATCGCTCCGCGACGGCTCCGGGTTCATCCAGGCGGTGATGTCGAAGGCCGCGGTCGGCGACGACGCTCTTCAAGGCCGCCGATCACCTGTCGCAGGAAACCTCGGTCGTCGTCACCGGCACGCGCGCGCGCCGACAAGCGCGCGCCGAGCGGCTACGAGATCGACGTCAAGAGCCTCGAGGTCGTCGGCGAGTCGCACGACTACCCGATCACGCCGAAGGAGCACGGCGTCGACTACCTGCTCGACCGCCGGCACCTGTGGATCCGCAGCGAGCGGCAGCAGGCGATCCTGCGCATCCGCCACGAGATCATCAACGCCGTCCGCGACTTCTTCAACGGCCGCGGCTTCATCCTCGCCGACACGCCGATCTTCACGCCGGCCGCCTGCGAGGGACGACGACGCTGTTTCCGGCGCAGTATTTCGAGGACCAGACCGCCTACCTGACGCAGAGCGGTCAGCTCTACAACGAAGCCAACGCGATGGCGCTCGGCCGCGTCTACTGCTTCGGCCCGACGTTCCGCGCCGAGAAGTCGAAGACGCGCCGCCACCTCACCGAGTTCTGGATGGTCGAGCCCGAGGTGGCCTACGCCGACCTGAACGACGTCATGGAGCTCGCCGAAGACCTCGTCGTCTCGGTCGTCGGCGCGCGTCCTCGACAAGCGCCGCGCCCGAGCTCGACGGTCATCGAGCGCGACGTCTCGAAGCTCGAAGTCGGTCCAGAAGCCGTTCCCGCGCATCTCGCACGACGATGCGGTGAAGACGCTGCAGGCGAAGGGGCTGCCGATCGAGTGGGGCGGCGACTTCGGCGGGCCGGACGAGACGACGCTGTCGGAGGCATACGACCGGCCCGTGCTGGTCCACCGCTACCCGTCGGCGATCAAGGCGTTCTACATGAAGCCCGATCCCGACCGCGCCGAGCTCGCGCTCGGCGTCGACATGCTGGCGCCGGAAGGCTACGGCGAGATCATCGGCGGCGGCGAACGCCTCGCCGATCTCGATCTGCTGCTGCAGCGGATCAAGGAACACGACCTGCCGCAGGAAGCGTTCGAGTGGTATCTCGACCTGCGGCGCTACGGGCACCGTGCCGCACGGCGGCTTCGGCATGGGCATCGAGCGCGTCGTCGTCGTGGATCTGCAAGCTCGATCACGTCCGCGAAACGATCCCGTATCCGCGGATGCTGTACAGGTTGTATCTCGTGATCGAACGACGATCGACGCAGAGCCCGCTAAGAAGACCGCAGATCATCTCCTTTGAGTCCTGCGTGTCCCGTGTTGAATCGGCGTTGGCTGTTGAAAGTGAAGTGGCTGATGAAAGTCGGTCTGATCTCGCTCGGCTGTCCGAAGAACCTGGTCGACTCCGAGGTGATGCTCGGGCTCGCGCAGCAGGGCGGCACGAGCTCACGCAGGACGCCGGCCGAGCGCCGACGTGCTGATCGTCAACACCTGCGCCTTCATCGACTCGGCCAAGCAGGAGTCGATCGACACCATCCTCGAGATGGCGCGAGCACAAGACCGACGGCACCTGCCGCGCGGCTGATCGTCACCGGCTGCATGGCCGAGCGCTATCGCGACGAGCTGAAGAAGGAGATCCCGGAGATCGACGCGCGTGCTCGGCACCGGCCAGGTGCCCGAGATCGTCGGCGCGATCACCGGCGGCGCGACGCCGATGACGTTCTATCGCAGGCACAGCCGGCACCCTCAGCGCCCAGCACCCGGCCCCTGAGCACCGCGTCTGCCGACCTACATCTACGACGCCGACACGCCGCGGCTCATGGCGACGCCGAAGCACTACGCCTACGTGAAGATCGCCGAAGGCTGCGACTACAAGTGCGCGTTCTGCATCATCCCGACGCTGCGCGGCGAGTACCGCAGCCGGCCGGGCGATTCGATCGTCCGCGAAGCGCGCGCGCTCGCGGCGCGCGGCGTCAAGGAACTGCTGCTGATCTCGCAGGACACGACCTTCTACGGCATCGACCGCGCACGAGCGCGGCGCGCTCGCGCGCCTGCTGCGCGAGCTGAACGAGGTCGACGGCCTCGAGTGGATCCGGCTGCTCTACCTCTACCCGACGACGATCGACGACGACACGCTGGCGGCGATGGCCGAGTGCGAGAAGGTCTGCAACTACATCGATCTGCCGCTGCAGCACGCGTCGAACGCCGTGCTCAAGCGGATGAAGCGCCCCGGCACGCGGCAGACCTACGACGCGCTGCTCACGCGCATCCGCGAGCGCGTCCCCGGCGTCGCCCTCCGCACCACCTTCATCGTCGGCTTCCCGGGCGAGACCGAGGCCGACGTCGAGGAGCTGTGCGGCTTCATCAGCGATCATGCGTTCGACCACGTCGGCGTCTTCACCTATTCGCACGAGGAAGGCACGTCGGCCTACCAGCTCGACGACGATGTGCCGGCCCGATCGAAGGCGGCGCGGCGCGTCGCGGGTCATGGGCCTGCAGAAGCGGCTCGTGCGGAAGCGCCAGCGCGGCGCGGATCGGCGAGCGCGTCCGGGTGCATGGTCGACGGGCCCTCGCCGGACCACGATCTGGTGCTCAAAGCCCGGCTCTCGACCCAGGCGCCCGACATCGACGCGTCGGTGTTTCTGACCGACTGCGACCCGTCGCAGCTTTCGCGCCGGCGATTTTGCCGAGGTCGAGATCGTCGGGCGTCCCGCGAGTACGACCTCATCGCGCGCCCCCTGGCCTCGAAGCCGGCTGTCGACGCTGCCAGGCTCGGGCTGAAGCCGTGGCGCATGACGCGGCTGAGGCGCTCGGTCGAACCGCGCTTGTCGAGTGGCCGGTGCTATAATTTTGGATTCGAAGGCCTTGGGTAAGGACCGAGTGGGCAGGTGCCCACTTTTTTAGTTTATGGGCGCTGGGAAACCGGATACGTGCGAGGCGGGAAACCGTCGTCGAGCAGGTGCGACATCGCCGAACGGGTGGCCGCCGGCTACGGGCTGGAGGTGTTCGACGTCCAGTTCCGCCGTGAGGCGCCCGGGATGGTGCTGCGGGTGCGGATCGACCGGCCCGGCCCGGCGTCGAAGGAAGAAGACAGCGTCAGCGTCGACGACTGCGCCAACGTCAGCCGCGATTTGAGCGCCATCTTCGACGTCGAAGACGATCGTGCCGACCGCGTACACGTTGGAGGTGTCGTCGCCCGGTCTCGATCGGCCGCTGCGCGGGCTCGACGACTACCGGCGTTTCACCGGCCGGCTCGCGAAAATCGTGATGCGCGAGAAAGTGGACGGCCAGGGGTTTTTCAGGGGCGGCTCGCCGGCGTCGAGGGCGAGGACGTGCTCATCGACGGCGAGGACGGACGGACGCACCGCGTGCCGCTCGCGCGTCGATCACCCGGGCGAATTTGGAAGTGGAATTCTAGATTATGTCGAATCCGTTGCAGCAGACGATTGAGGCGCTGGCGAAGGAGAAGGGCATCGAGCCCGACGTCGTCATCAGCGCCATCGAGGAAGCCGTCGCGACCGCGTCGCGCAGTACTACAAGACCGGCGAGAACCTGAAGACGCGGTTCAACACCGAGACCGGCCAGGTGGATCTGTTCGCGCTGAAGACCGTGGTCGAGGAAGTCACGACGCCGGCGACCGAAATCGCCATCAGCCGAGGCGCGCGAGATGTACCGCCCGCTCTACGGCGACGAGGTCGCCAACAGCATCGAGCTCGGCGACGAGATGGAGTTTCCCAAGCCGACCGAGGTGCTGGGACGCATCGCGGCGCAGACCGCCAAGCAGGTCATCTTCCAGAAGGTGCGCGAGGCCGAGCGCGAGCACGTCTTCGCCGAGTACAACGAGCGGATCGGCGAGGTCGTCAACGGCACGGTGAAGCGGTTCGAGAACGGCGACATCATCCTCGAGATCGGCCGCATCGAGGCGGTGCTGCCGCGCAAGGAACAGTCGCGCGCCGAGAGCTACACGCCCGGCGACCGCGTCCGCACCGTGATCAAGGGCGTCAACCGCAGCGCGAAGGGGCCGCAGATCGTCCTGTCGCGCACCGACCCGGCGCTGCTGCATCAAGCTGTTCGAGCAGGAAGTGCCGGAGATCTACGACGGCACCGTGATGATCCGCGGCGCGCGTCCGCGAGGCCGGCGACCGCGCCAAGGTCGCGGTGTTCTCGCGCGAGCGCGACGTCGATCCGGTCGGCGCCTGCGTCGGCATGAAGGGCACGCGCGTGCAGTCGATCATCCGCGAGCTCCGCGGCGAGAAGATCGACATCGTCGAGTACTCGGACGATCCGATCGCGTTTGTCACCAACGCGCTCAGCCCGGCCAAGGTGCAGCGCGTCTCGATCGTCGACGACGCGCGAGCGCGTGATGGAAGTCGTCGTCGAGGACAAGCAGCTGTCGCTCGCGATCGGCAAGAAGGGCCAGAACGTCCGGCTCGCCGCGAAGCTGACCGGCTGGCGGATCGACATCAAGAGCGAGGAAGAAAAGCGCCGCGAGGTCGAGGCGCAGTTCGGCGAGCTCGCGGCTCCCGACGCGGTCGCCGGAACGGCCGATGCCGCCGCCGAGGCGCGGTGAACCGGCCGCCGACCGCGGAAGTGGCCGCCGAGCGCGGAGGTGGTCGGCGAGCGGACGTGGAGCGCGGCGACGGTGATCGCCGGCGCCGAGGGATCGCCGGCGCGAGGCGTCCGACACGCCGGTGCCGTACACGCTGGCCGGGCATCGGCGAGAAGACCGTGCGCAGGCTCGTCGAGGGCGGCTTCGCGACGCTCGAAGCGCTCGGCGGCGCGACCGCCGAGCAGCTCGTCGGAGATTCCCGGCATCGGCGGCAAGACCGCGGAGAAAATTCTGGCCGCCGCGCGCGGCGACGCGCCGGCGGCCGGGCGAAAATAGTGCGGACGTATCAGATCCGCGTGAAGCAGGCCGAATGGCCCGCACCACACTAGATAGAGGTCACTGTTGGCAACTGTTCGGATCTTCAAGATCGCTGAGCTCCTCGGGACCACGAGCCAGGAAGTGACCGCGCTGCTCAAGCGCGATCACGGCATCGAGGTGAAGAGCGCCTCGAGCACGATCGAGGAAGTCGTGGCGCGCCAGTTCGTCGGAGCGCCTGGCGAAGCAGCGCAACATCACGCTGCCGGCGGCGCACATGTTCGCCGAGACGCCTGTCGTCAAGGAGCAAGAAGGGTCGCAGCGCCGGCGAAGAAGGCGGCCGAGCCGGTCAAGCCGGCGGCGCCGGTGCTGCCGCCGCCGCGCCTGGTCAAAGCCGCCAAGCCGGTGGCCGTCGGTCGAGGCCGAGCCGGTGCGGCCGAGCCGCGAGCCGGTCGCCGAAGAACCGGTCGGAAGCCGCTCCCGCCGCGCCGGCTGCAGGAGCCTGTGGCTCCGCCGGTCGTCGAGCGTCGTCCATCCGACGCACGTGCCGACGCGCGGGCTGAGGACCGAACGTCGCGCCACCGCTGCGCGCCGGTTGTGCACGTCGAACCGCCCGCGCCGGTGGCCGCACGTCGACCCGCTGCCGCGTCAGAACCGGAATCGTCCTGTAGCGGCGGCTGCCGCCTCCACCGCCGCCGGCCGCCGGCACGCCGCGTCGCGCGCCGAAGGCCGCGCCGGGCACGGATCGTGCCGCCGACGCTTCGGCTGCGCATCGAAACCGATCGTCCGACGACGCCGACGCAGCCGCTGCCGACGACGCCGCCGCCGCGCGCGGTGCAGCGTCCGATCGCGCCGCCCAAACCCGCGACTCCGGTCGCGCGCGCGTCCCGCCGGCGCGCCTGGAACGACTGGCGTTCCTGGCGCGCGCCGGGCGGTCGCGCCGCGTCCCGGCATCCCGGGACAGCCGCGTCCGCAAGTACGCTCCGGAGCTCGCGTCCGCCGATGGGCGGGCCGCGGCCGCTCCCGTCGCAGCCGCGTCCGGCCGCAGCAACCCGGCGCGCCGCCGCGGCCCGGCCAGCCGTATCCGCAGCGGCCCGGCATGCCGTCGCGGCCGTCATATCAGCAGCGCCCAGGCGGCGCAGGACGTCCGGCCGCCGCGCAGCGCCGTGAGCATGCGCGCCCGGCGCCGCCGCCGATGGCGTCGGCTCCACCGCCGGTCACCAAGACCATCACGCTTGCCGAAGGCATGACGGTGAAGGATCTGGCGGACAAGCTCGATCTGCGCGTGAAGGACGTCCTCGCCAAGCTGCTGATGAAGCGGCTGATGCTGACGATCAACTCCGCGCTCGACACCGAAACCGCGACGATGATCGCGCGCGAGTTCGGCGCCGACGTGCAGATGCAGAGCTTCGAAGAGGAGCTGCTGCAGGCCGACGAGGGCGAATCGCGCGCCGAAGACGTCGATCACTGCGCGCACCGGTCGTCACCGTCATGGGCCACGTCGACCACGGCAAGACGAGCCTGCTCGACGCCATCCGCACGACGCGGGTCGCCGAGCGCGAGGCCGGCGGCATCACGCAGCACATCGGCGCCTATCACGTCACGATCGACGGCCGCGACATCGTGTTCCTCGACACGCCGGGCCACGCGGCGTTCACGCTGATGCGCGCCCGCGGCGCCAAGGTGACCGACATCGTCGTCCTGGTGGTCGCGGCCGACGACGGCGTGATGCCGCAGACGAAGGAAGCGATCGACCACGCGAAGGCGGCCGAACGTGCCGATCGTCGTCGCGATCAACAAGATCGACAAGCCGAACGCGCAGACCGAACGGGTCAAGCGCGAGCTGACCGAGCTCGGCCTGATGCCGGAAGAATGGGGCGGCCAGACCGTCACCGTCGAAGTGTCGGCGCGGCAGAAGACCGGCATCGACACGCCTGCTCGAGATGATCCTGCTGTCGAGCGACATCCTCGAGCTGAAGGCCAACCCGAAGCGCACCGCGTCGGGCACCGTGCTCGAGGCCAAGCTGGACAAAGGACGCGGTCCGGTGGCGACCGTGCTCGTGCAGGACGGCACGCTCAGCGTCGGCGACACGTTCATCGCCGGCCCGATCGTCGGCCGCGTGCGCGCGCTCATCGACGACCGCGGCAAGCCGACCAAGACGGCCGGGCCGTCGACGCCGGTCGAAGTGCTCGGCCTCTCCGGGCTGCCGCAGCCGGGCGACGTGTTCCAGGTCGCCGACGCCGCCAAGGCGCGGCACATCGCGACGTTCCGCGAGGAGCAGTCGAAGTCCAGGGCGCTCGGCGCCAAGGGATCGCGGCTCACGCTCGAGTCGCTGCAGGCGCAGATCGCCGAGGGCGGCATGAAGGAGCTGCCGCTCATCGTCAAGACCGACGTGCAGGGCTCGGCGGAAGTGCTGGCCGACACGCTGACCAAGCTGACCGACGAGAAGGTGAAGATCCGCATCATCCACGCCGGCGTCGGCGCGGTGAACGAGTCGGACGTGCTGCTGGCGTCGGCGTCGAAGGCGATCATCATCGCCTTCAACGTCCGGCCGGACCGCAACGCCGAGGAGATCGCCGCGCGCGAGCGGGTCGACATCCGCCAGCACTCGGTCATCTACAACGTCACCGACGAGATGAAGAAGGCGATGACCGGGCTGCTCGATCCGACGTTCAAGGAAGTCCGGATCGGCGTCGCCGAAGTGCGCGACATCTTCAAGGTCCCGAAGTTCGGCACCATCGCCGGCTGCATGGTCCGCGAAGGCGCGCATCACCCGCGCCGGCGACACGCAGGCGCGGCTGCTCCGCGACAACGTCGTCATCTACGAAGGCAAGATCGGCTCGCTCCGCCGGTTCAAGGACGATGTCAGCGAGGTCAAGTCGGGCTTCGAGTGCGGCATCGGCTTCGACAAGTTCAACGACCTCAAGGTCGGCGACATGATCGAGGTGTTCGCCATGGAACGGGTGCTGACGCCGGCTTAGAATTAGAATTACGAATTTGGAATTCAGAAGTCGCACGCATTCCAAATTCCAGATTCTGAATTCCGAATTCTCATGGCTCAGGGTTCCCGACCAGAACGCGTCGCCGATCAGATCCGCGGCGAAGTCGCGTCGATGCTGGCGCGCGACGTGCACGACCCGGGCATCGGCTTCGTGACGATCACGCGGGTCCAGGTCACGCCGGACCTGCAGCACGCGCGCATCCACTACACCGCGCTCGGCGACGACAAGGCGCGCGCCAGCACCGCGAAGGCGCTCGGCCGCGCGTCGGTGTTCCTGCGCCGCCAGATCGGATCGCGGCTGCGGCTGCGGCGGCGTCCCCGAGCTCGAGTTCCTCTACGACGAGTCGATCGCCGGCCAGGACCGGATCGAACAGCTCCTCAACAACATCCGCGGCCGGCGGCTCTGGCGGCGCCGTGACCCCGGACCCCACACCTGATGACGACGACAGTCCTGAAGTCGCAGCAGATCGTCGACGCCGTGCGCGCGCGCCGGCGGTTCGTGCTATCGTCGCACGCGCGGCCCGACGGCGACTCGATCGGATCCCAGCTCGCGATGGCGCTACGCGCTGCGGGAGATGGGCAGGAGGTCGCTCGCGTGTCAACGCCGATCCGGCGCCGCCGCCGCTGATGGCGTTTCCGGGCGTGCGCGACATCCGCATCGCCGCCGGCCGTCGACGGCGAGTTCGACGCCGCGATCATCATGGAGTGCGGCGACCTGCAAGCGCACGGGCGTCAGCGGCCTCGAGCGCTTCTTCGTCATCAACATCGACCATCATCCCGGGCAATACCGGCTACGGCCAGATCAACTGGTTCGATCGCGGGCGCCGCCGCCTGCGCGGAGATGGTGTTCGACCTCGTGCGCGCGCTCGGACGTGCCGCTGACGAGAAGCATTGCCACGCACGTCTACCTGGCGATCCTCACCGACACCGGATCGTTCCACTACTCGAGCATCTCGCCGCGGACGTTCGACATCTGCCGGGAGTGCCTCGAGGCCGGGCGTCGATCCGGTGCATGGTCGCGCGCAACGTCTACGACAGCAACAACATGGGCCGGCTGAAGCTGTTCGGCGCGGTCCTCGGCGCGATGCAGATCGACCAGACGCGGCCGCATCGCGATCGTCTACGTCGATCACGAGATGGCGCGCGCCGCCGGCGGCACCTACGAGGACACCGAGGGGCTCGATCAACCTGCCGCTGACGGTGAAGGAGATCGAAGCGGTCGTCTTCTTCAAGCAGGAGAAGGGCGACCGAGTACGCGTCAGCCTGCGGTCCAAGGGCGACGTCGACATCGGCGCGATCGCGAAGGAATACGGCGGCGGCGGCCACAAGAACGCCGTCCGGCTGCACGGTCGAGCGGCCCGATCGAAGAGCTGCAGAAGGCGCTCGTCGAGAAAGATCGAGGGCGCCATCGATGGACGGGCTGCTGATCGTTGACAAGCCGTCGGGGCCGACGTCCCACGACGTGGTCGCGCGCATGCCGCCGCGTCGCTCCGCGAAACGCGGATCGGCCACACGGGCACGCTCGATCCGCTGGCGACCGGCGTGCTGGTGCTCGTCGTCGGCAAGGCGACGCGGCTCGCGAAGTTTCTGAGCGCGAGCGACAAGTCGTACGACGCGATCGTCCGGTTCGGGTTCGCGACCGACACCGCACGACGCCCAGGGGCGGCCGGTCGGGCCGGTCAGCGATGCGCGCAGACGCCGTCGCGCGAGGCGATCGACGCCGCGCTCGATGCGTTTCGCGGCACCTTCATGCAGCAGCCGCCCGCGTTTTCAGCGAAGAAGGTCGACGGCCAGCGGAGCTACAAGCTGGCGAGAGTGCCCGCGCCCTTCGCTGCACACCGTGCCGCATCCCGCCCCTGCCTGCCCTCTCCTGCCTCCCACACACCGTCCCGACACATCAGCATCGACATTCTGGAGGGTGCGACGCGGACGAGCCGGTCGACGCTGCGGGTGGACTGCTCCGCCGGCTTCTACATCCGCTCGCTCGCGCACGACCTGGGCCAGCGGCTGGGCGTCGGGCGCGCATCTCGCGGCGCTGCGTCGGACCCGGAGCGCCGGCTTCGGACTCGATCGGGCGCTGCCGCTCGACGCGGTCGGAACGCGATCCGAGCGGCCGCGGAATCTGCGCTCGTGCCGCTGAGCGGCGTGCTCCGCTCGTGGCCGTCCGTGGTCCTGACCGCCGACGGCGCCGCCAGGGTCGGTCGCGGCCAGGACGTCAGGCCGATCGACCATGAGCCAGTCCCCAGCTCGGCAATCAGCCGCTTTGTGAGCTGCTCGTAAACGAGCAAGGCGATCTGCTGGCGATCGCCGAGCCCACGGCTGCCGGCCTTTGCATCCCTCCATTGTTCTGGTGTAACATGTTGATCTTGCTCGACTAACGAAATTCTCGGCTTATACGGCGCACCTGGATCACGGCCTGATGGGCTGTCGTCTGGGGCGTTCGTGGAGGACAGCCCAGGTGCTCAGCAAAGACCGCAAAACAGAACTCATCGGCAGCTACAAAACACACGACGCCGACACCGGATCTCCCGAAGTCCAGGTCGCCATTCTCAGCGAACGCATCAACTACCTGACCGAACATTTCAAGACCCACGCGAAGGACCACCACTCTCGCCGTGGCCTGCTGATGCTGGTCGGCAAGCGCCGTCGCCTGCTCGATTACCTCAAGGGCAAGGACGCCCACCGCTATTCCGACCTGATCAAGCGCTTGAACATCCGCAAGTGAGTCCTTCGGGAACCCAGAACGCAGAACTGGAGAGCTCAGCATCGAGTTCTCGGTTCTCCGTTTCTATTTCTAAGTTTTCAAATATGCATACGCGTGAACTCTCCGTTGGACAGAACACTCTCCGTTTCGAGACCGGCAAGCTCGCCAAGCAGGCACACGGATCGGTCATCGTTCGCCTCGGCGACTCGGTGGTCCTGGTCACCGCCTGCCATGCGGCGAGCCCGCGTGAAGGAATCGATTTCCTGCCGCTGACCGTCGACTACCGCGAATACACCTACGCTTCGGGTCGCATCCCCGGCGGCTTCTTCAAGCGCGAAGGCAAGCCCGCTGAGAAGGAAGTGCTGACGAGCCGGATGATCGACCGTCCGACGCGTCCGCTCTTTCCCGACGGCTGGCGCTTCGAGACGCAGATCATCGCGCTGGTGCTCTCCTGCGGATCAGGAGAACGACACCGACGTGATGGCGATTACCGGCGCCTCGGTCGCGCTGGCGCTCTCCGACATCCCCTTCCAGAAAACGATCGCCGCCGTCCGCATGGGCTTCGTCGACGGCCAGTACATCGTCAACCCCACGTTCCTGCAGCGCAAGGAGAGCAAGCTCGACCTCATCGTGGTCGGCAGCAAGGACGGCCTCGTGATGGTCGAGGCGGGCGCGAAGGAAGTGACCGAGGAGCAGGTCGTCACGGCGCTCGATACGGCGCACGCCGCCATCAAGCAGATCGTCGCGGTCGATCGACGACCTCGCGAAGGAAGCCGGCAAGAAGAAGCTCACGGTCGCGAAGAAGGAAATCGCCGCCGACTTCTACAAGGACGATCGAAGGCAAGGTCTTCGAGCCGCTCGCGAAGGCGATGCGCATCCGCGAGAAGCTCGAGAACTACGAGACCGTCGACCTCACGCTGAAGAATCTCGTGGCGGAACTCCCCGAAGACGGAAGCCGAGCAGAAGGCCGACGCGAAGGCCATCTTCAAGGAGCTGAAGGAGAAGGTCCTGCGCGAAGAGGTCCTGACCCACGGCGTCCGGCTCGATGGCCGCAAGTTCGACGAGATCCGTCCGATCTGGATCGAGACCGGCGTGCTGCCCGCGCACGCACGGCTCGGCCGTCTTCACGCGCGGCGAAACCCAGGCGCTGGTCACCTGCACGCTCGGCACCGCCGACGATGCGCAGAAGATCGAGAGCTTCGAGGGCGAGACGTGGAAGAGCTTCATGCTCCACTACAACTTCCCGCCCTTCTCGGTCGGTGAAACCGGACGCATGACCGGCCCGGGCCGGCGCGAAATCGGCCACGGCGCGCTGGCGGAGCGCTCGCTCGCGCTCGCTGATGCCGGCGGAGGCCGACTTCCCTACACCGTCCGCATCGTCTCGGACATCCTCGAATCGAACGGCTCCTCGTCGATGGCGTCGGTCTGCGGCGGATCGCTGGCGATGATGGACGCCGGCGTCCCGCTCAAGCAAGCGCGGTCGCCGGCATCGCGATGGGGCTCGTGATCGACGAGAAGACCGGCAAAGTACGCGGTGCTCTCGCGACATCGCCGGCGCCGAGGACCACTACGGCGACATGGACTTCAAGGTCGCCGGCACGGCCGACGGCATCACCGCGCTGCAGATGGACATCAAGGTCGGCGGCATCACGACCGAGATCATGCGCAAGGCGCTCGATCAGGCGCGCAACGGCCGGCTGCACATCCTCGGCAAGATGAAGGAAGCGCTCGCCGCCTCGCGTCAGAACATCTCGCTCTTCGCGCCGCGCATCGTCACCATCCGGATCCCGGTGGACAAGATCCGCGACGTCATCGGACCGGGCGGCAAGATGATCCGCAGCATCATCGAGCGCACCGGCGTGAAGATCGACGTGGAGGACGACGGCCGCGTGAACGTGGCGTCGGCCGACGGCGCGTCGGCGCAGAAGGCGATCTCGATCATCCAGGAGCTCACCGCGACGCCCGAGCTCAACAAGACCTACATGGGCAAGGTTCAGCGGATCACCGATTTCGGCGCGTTCGTCGAGATCATGCCCGGCACCGACGGCCTGCTGCACGTGTCCGAGATCGCGAACCATCGCGTGAAGGACGTGCGCGACGAGCTGAAGGAAGGCGAACAGCTGCTGGTAAAGGTGATCAACATCGACCCGACCGGCAAGATTCGCCTGAGCCGGAAAGTGCTGCTCCAGGAAGAAGCGGCCAACAAGTCGTAAGAAGAGGCGGCAGACCGAACGGCAGGCTGGTTCGTCGCACAATCAGCCCGCCGTGAGGCTCCGCATCCCGCACCTCCTGCTCGCCCTGGCCGCCGGAACGGCCGTCCTCACCGCGCAAGATCAGGGTCCCACGTCCAAACTGTTCAGTGTGAGCGCGCATCGCTACGCGTTCGAACCGGCGTCGCATAGAGGTCAACCAGGACGATCTCGTGAAGATCGAACTGCGAACGGCCGACATCGCGCACAGCCTGACGATCGACGATTACCGGATCGCCAAGCGGGTCGGCCCCGGTCAGCCCGTGACGTTCGAGTTCCGGGCCGATCGCGCGGGCACCTTCCCGTACTACTGCAACCTGCAAGGCGAGGAAGGCTGCCGTCAGATGCGCGGCGTGCTCGTCGTCAAGCCGCGAAAATAATGGACGTTCGCTGAAGAAGCATCTCGGTCCGATAGCGCTCTTTGCCGCGCTCGCGGTGGCCTGGACGTGGCCGCTCGCGATCCACCTGCACGACGCCATCCCGGAGACCCCGGCGACAACTTTCAGCTTCGTCTGGAACCTGTGGTGGATGCGACATGTGCTCGCGACGCCGGGGCTCGCGTATTTCCACACCACATATCTGTTCTCATCCGTTCGGGACGCCGATCGCCGATCATCCGCACACCGCCCTTCCCGCGATGGTCGCCGCGACGCTGCTGAGGGCGGAGTCGCCGGCCGCCGCGCAAGACCTGCTGCTGCTCGCGTATGTCTTCGCGAACATGCTCAGCGCATACGCGCTGTGCTGGGACATCACGCGACATCGGCGCGGCGCGGTGCTCGGCGCGTTGATCTTCGGCCTGTCGCCGTATCTGGCGTCGCACCTCCTCGGACACTTCGACCTGGTCGCGGCGTGGGTGCTGCCGCTCTTCGCCCTCACGCTGCGGAGGGCCGCGCAACCTGGAGCCCGCTCCTGGGCCGTCGTCGCCGGACTCGTGCTCACGGCCGCCGCGTACATCGGCGCTACTACTACGTCGTCTATCTGCTGTTCTTCCTGGCGTGTTACCTGATCGTGTGGCTTGAATGGCCGGAGATGCGCTGGTCGAGGAGAGCGCAGACAACGACGGTGCGGTGGACCCGGCGCGGACTGGTGGCGATCGTGTTTCTGCTCGGCGCCGTCGCCGTCTGGATCGCCGTGACCGGCGGGCGGGACCTGACGCTGGGCAGCGTTGCGGTCTCGGCGCACCGGCCGCAGAACACGCTGACCGGGATCTGGATCTGCGCGGCGTTGTATGCGCTGTGCGTGTGGAGCCCAGCGGTGACGCCGTACGCCGATACCGTCTGCGCGAGTGCGCCATGCGGCTGCGACTGCCCTGGCGATCGGTGGGACCTTCGTCGTCGGTGCGGCGCCGCTTCTCTGGCAGGCGGCACAGCTGATCGCGCGCGGAGAATACGTGACGCCGGCGCATGCCAGTGGCGCAGCGCCCGCGCGGTGTGGACCTTCTCGCGCCACTGCTGGGTCCACCACTTCATCCATGGCTGCCGCTCGCGGGGCGAGCGTACGCGTCGGCGGGCCTCGATCGAATTGAGGCGGTCGGCTGGCTGGGAATTGTCCCTGTGCTGCTGGCCTGCGCGTGCATCGTGAGAGGCAAGACGGCAACCGGGGAGCTTCGCGTGTGGCGCATCGTCGCGCTGATCTTCGGACTCTGGGCTCTTGGACCGATTCTGACGATCGGCGGATTCGATACCGGGCCTGAAACTGCCGGCGATCCTTCTCCGATACGTGCCCTTTGTCGCCAACGCACGAATACCGGGCCGGGCCATCGTCGTCGTCTTCATGGCGCTCGCGGTGCTGGCGAGCGCCGAGCTCGTGACATCTCCACGCTTGCGTCGTCGGGCCGCGCTGCAATGGCTGCTGATTGCGGTGGTCGCTCGAGCATCGGGACTCGCCGATCCCTCTCACCCGGCTGGATCAACCCGAGGTTACCAGGCGCTCGCCGCCGCCGCGCCAGGCGCGGTCTGCGAGGTGCCGTTCGGCATCGGCGATGGATTGAGCGTGGGCGCCGGATCGCAGGACCGTCGTTCGCTTTACTACGCGACCGTGCACGCCCACCCGCTCGTCGGCGGGTAACATCGGGCGCATTCCGGCGGATGCGGAGCGTCGCTACGAGGAGATGCCGATTGTTGGAACCCTGCTTCGGCTCTCGGACGGACGTCCCGACACCGGCTCTCCTTCCGGCCTCGACGGTCCCTGTCGAGTATCTGATCGTGAATCGCGAAACGGCATCGCAGCGCTGCGCCGACTACGTTCAGAAGCTGCCGCTGGATCGCATCGCCAGCGATCATCAGCGCGACTTGTATCGCTTGAACCCCAGGCGAAACGCTGAGGCGGTTGCGTCGCGGTACGTGTTGCCAGCGCCCGACCGTATGACGATCGACCTGAAAGTCCTCAAGTGCGGAAACTGCGAGGAATCGAAGCTTGGCGTTCACGCGCTCGCGCTTGCGGTCGCAGCGCTGTGCGGTGCTCTACAACGCCGCCGCCTGGTTGAGCCGGCGCGAACGGCATCTCGCGGTGAACACGATCGATGTACGCAGCGCTGATCGCGTTCGAGCGCCAGCACGTCTCGCATCACATCGCGGGAGCTTCGACGGCCGCCCACCGAGCCTGGCGCGCTGGCGCACGATCCTGCGAGCGTGCTGACGTCCTGAGCTGCGCAACCAGACACTGCGCCGACCGGTATCGCGGCATAGGTCGGGCAGGCCTGCCGCCCGGCGCTACGCCTCAGCGGCGCGCCGGATCGCCGTGGTCCGGCGCGACGATCAGCGACGACGGTAGACGACCTCTTCGATCGGATGGCTGCTCAGCCGCCAGGCACCATACCCGCCGGCAATCGGAACACCGACAATCGCGCCCACATTCCCAACTTGACCCCGGCGCAGCCCGAATAGCAATTCGTGGTCTCGGCCAGGCCGTAGGCCAATGCGGATCCCAGCCAGATACCACCCAATGTTCCGAACACCGCGGCGAGAGCCGACCCGCGCCGCACCCTCGTGACAACGAACAGCACATCGTCGGCACCCACACGCCTCGATGGCGTCGCCGTGCTGGAGGACGAGCGCCGCCGAGTCGGCGGAGATGAATTCACCGGCGAGAGTCGTGGGTGAGTGTGGTCACGATGATCCGCTTGCCCGGAGCAAGTTCCCGCAGCGTCTCCCAGTCTGGGGGCACAGTGCTCGCGCCTATCTCGAGCCGCCAGCCTCGACGCCTCGCGGGCAGCCGAAACCGCGAGGGAGCGCCCGGCGCCGAACGGGGGCGCCCTCGCCATGAACAGCCTGGCAGAACACGGAGCAGGCTGGCACTGCGATCGTGCAGAATCGTGTCATCTCACACCTCCAAGCGCCGTTTTCGCCCCGGACGTAGGCGCTTCAATTCCGTGTAGTGCAGGCCTTCAGGCTCTGCCACACAGGCGGACCTGAAGGTCCGCACTACATCGAATCGAAACGCACTATGGCGAGGGATGCGAGAAGCTCTGACCGATAGGCTCAGTCGACGATGAAGGATCGAGCGTCCGCGATGCGGTCGCGGACGGGAGGATGGCTGTAGAACAGCCACTGCGCGAGCTTCGACGGGATTGTCTTCGGCGAGGTTCTGCGCGCCGAGACGGCGCATGGCCGAGATGAACGCGCCCGGATTCCGCGTCAGGTCGCAGCGCGAAGCGATCGGCGCTTGCGCTCGAAGGCGCGCGACATCGCGTGCGCGGCCGGCACCATCACCGAGCGAGACCGCGCCGGCGGCCAGCAGCAGCAGCGGCAGCCCGGCGACGTCGTCGACGCCGCGCAGTCCCGCCGACGGCGCCATCGTCCGCGAGCACCACGCGACGCGAGGTAGAACCCCGCGACGATCAGCACGCTCTCGAAGGCGATGCCCTTCCAGATGTCGCCGTGCACGTGATGCGCGATCTCGTGCGCCAGCACGACCTCGATCTCGTCGTCCGAGAAATCGGCGAGCATCGTGTCGGAGACGAGGATCCGCCGCGTGCCGCCGATGCCGGCGAGCGCCGCGTTGGCCTTCTTGCGTCTTGTCGCCGAGGCCCCACTCGTAGGCGCCGAGCACGCGTGCGCCCGCGCGGTCGGCCAGCGCGAGCAGCCGCGCCCGCAGCGCCTCGCGGTCGAGCGGCTTCACGGTGTAGAAAATCGGAAGAAGGAGCACCGGCGCCAGATTGGTGAGGCCGACGATCAGCACGGTAAAGGTCAATCCTGCCGATAGCCACCAGCGATCGGGTGACCAGCGAATGAAGCCGTACACCAGTTCCGCGGCGACGATCGTCGAGTGTCACGCCGATCGCGAACGACTTCGCCTGATCGGACAGCCAGCCGCCGAAGCGTTTCCTTCGACAGGTCGTACTGGCGCTCGAGCATACAGGCCGCTGTAGAAACCCGAGCGGCAGCCCGACGATCTCGTTGAGGCAGGACACCAGTGCGACGAAGATCAGCACGCTCGCTGCGGCGCTCCACGAAGCGGGAGCAACGCGGCCGGCGAGCGCTTCAGCCGAGTCCCTCAGCGCGGTGCTCCAACCGGTCGCGGCGAGGCCGCCCAGGAGCAGCAGCGCTCCAGAGCAGCGATACGACGCTCGCCTGTCGCTTCAGGCGATGATATCGGCTCGCCTTGTCCTCGTTCACCGCACCTCTGGGCTCTCAGCGATTCCGATCGGTCTTGTCCTTGCTGTCCTTGAGTTCCTTGAGGTCTTTCTCGGTCTTGTCGACCGCGTCCGAATCGGTGCGGGTGTTGACGGTGTCCCTGGAACGCAACCGGATGCTGCCGTTGGTCGTGCGGCAGATCAACCTCGGTGCCGCCGCCGTTCAGTTTCCCCTCGAGGTGGCGGCGCGCTTTGTCGGTGACGTCGAAGTTGTCGAGCGATCCGACATTGATGCCGCCGTTGGTGCACCGACGCCGTGACGGTCGCCTTGCGCCTTCTCCGGCAGCATGAGCGTGACGCTGCCGTTGGTCGTTTCGAGCGAGATCCGCTCGGAGCCAACCGACTGCCATGTCGATCGACACGCTGCCGTTGGTCGATGCTCGCGTCGACGCCGCCTGCCAGGTTCGTCCCGTTGACCGCGCCGTTCGTGGTGTGCGCGACGACCTTCCCGGTCAGCGCGTTCAGCGCCACCTGACCGTTGGTATTCGTGACGTTGACCAGGGCGCCCTTCGGCGCGCGCACGTGATAGCGGACCTCGAAGCCGGCGCCGATCATGATGCCGCTCATGCGCTCCGTCTCGAGGGTGATCGCGATCCGGCTTGACGTCCTCCTTGATCACGATTCGCGGCAGAAGCTCGCGCGCCGCCGCATCGGTCGCGCCGCGGGCGATCCGCTCGGCCCGGACCTCGACGGTCGAGCCAGTCCACGCCTTCGACGTCAATCCGGCCGTTGGTGTTGACGATGCGAATCTCTCCGCCGGCGGCTCAGCGGATAGGTGTGCGTCCACTCGTCAGTGGCGCGCGCCGACAGGTTGCCCAGCGACAGATCGCAGGCCGGCCAGCGCCGCGACCAGCGGCAGGAGCAGGAGGAAGCGTAACGGGCGAACGGCCGCTGTCTGACACACATGCAACACCCATTGGGGACCTCCTCCTAACATACGCCGACGCGGGCACTGTCAGTTCAACTGGACGGAAATCAGCTTCGAGACGCCCGGCTCCTCCATCGTCACGCCGTAGAGCCGGTCGGCGATCTCCATGGTCTTCCGGTTGTGGGTGATGATGATGAACTGGGTGTGCTGCTGCATGCCGCGCAGCATCTCGACGAACCGGCCGATGTTGGCGTCGTCGAGCGGCGCGTCGATCTCGTCGAGCACGCAGAACGGGCTCGGCTTGAACTTGAACATGCCGAACATCAGCGCGATCGCCGTCAGCGCCTTCTCGCCGCCCGACAGCAGCTGGACGCTCTGGAGCCGCTTGCCCGGCGGCTGGGCGATGATCTCGATGCCGCTCTCGAGCGGATCGTTCTCGTCGAGCAGCGTCAGCCCGGCGCGGCCGCCGCCGAACAGCGTGCTGAACGTCTGCTGGAAGTTCGTGTTGATGGCCGCGAACGCCTCGACGAAACGCGCTGCGCGTCGTCTCGTCGATGCGCTTGATGGCCTCGCTGGTCTGCGCGATCGAGTCGACGAGGTCCTTGCGCTGCGTCGTCAGGAACGCGTGGCGCGTCTCGAGCTCGTCGAACTGCTCGATCGCCATCATGTTGACCGGGCCCGAGCCGCTCGATCTTGCCGCGCAGCGCGGCGATCGCTTCCTCGGCGCTCAGCGTCGCGCTGCGTGGCCGCCGCCACGCCAGGGTCCGGCCTCGAAGGCTGCGACACTGCCGCGAGTCACCGTTCGTGCATCGGTCATGCCGTCCTCGTCCGTCTCGTCGTCGGCGAGCACGACCGCCGCATCGGGCGTCGTCTCGCCCGTCGCGCTCGAGCTGATCGACTTCGACGACGACCTCGTCGAGCGTGGCGTTCACGGCGTCCTCGCACGTGTGCGCCAGATGCGAGAGGTCGGCTTCGGCCGTCGCGCGCGCGACGTCGAGCTCGGCGACCACCGCGCGGATCGCGTCGAGGACGCCGCGCGCGTCCTTGATCGTCGCTTCGAGCTCGTCGGCGCGCGAACGCAGCGCCGTGCACCGCCTCGCCGGTGGTCATCGACCGCCCGCGGAGCGCATCCAGCTCGCGCACGTCGGCGTCCAGCTGCGCTGCGCCCGCCGCGATGGCGGCGCCCAGCTCGTCGACGCGCCGCCTGGCCTCGCCCGAGCTCGTCGACGAGCGCGGCTGCGCGCGCTGCTTCGAGCTCGGCGCCGGCCTCTTCCAGGCGCGTGCACTTCGATCGCCAGGGCGCTGGCTCGCTCCACGAGCGCGGCGTGCGCCGCGCCGGCTTCCGCCGCGCGGCTGGCTCAGGTCCTCGGCCGCCTCGCGCGCTTCGAACAGCCGGCGCTGCGCCACGGTCAGCCGCTCGTCGGCCTGCGCGCTGCGCGTCTTCCAGCCGTCCGATCGACGCGCGCGCTTCGGCCTGCCGGCGATCGAGCGTGTCGCGCTCCTCTTCCGCCTGGTCGCTCTCGCGCGCAGCTGCTCGGCCTTCTGCGCGAGGCGCGTCTCCTCGTCGGTCGCGTGCTGCAGCTGCGCGTCGAGTCCGACGACGGCCTTGTCCTGCTTGTGATGCTCGGCGTTCAGCGCGGCGATCGCGTTGGTGGCATGCGCGATCGTCGCCTCGAGCTCCGCCGTCTCGCTGCGCGAGCCGCATCAGCGCCTCGCGATCGGCGGCGATGCGTTCGCGCAGCTCCTTGATTTCGCGCTTGGTCTCGAGGATGCCGCGCGATTCGGCGCGGCCGCCGCCCGACACGATGATGCGGGCCGCGGAACACGTCGCCGTCCAGCGTCGCGATCGGCAGCGGCGTGAGCCGGCTGGCCGACGCAGCGCTCGTCGTACGACGTGGCGATCACCCGCTTCGCCGACGGCCTGCCGGATCGCCGCCGCGAACGGCCCGTTGACGCGGACAACCGACGACAGCGCCACGACGCTCTGCGGGCAGGATCGACTGGCGGCATCGAGCGGCGGACGCACGAGACATCGCCGGTCACGCTCATCGACGCGTGGAACGATCGCGCGGCGACTGCGGGCGCCGCCGCTTCGGTCACGAGAAAGCCGCAGCGGCCGGCGCCGGCTTCGCGCACCAGCTGGAAGCCGGCGGCCGCGTGCTCCGCCCGCTCGACGACGACGTGCTGGAGCAGATCGCCGAGGCAGGCTTCGACCGCGCGCTCGTAGCCCGGCCTCGACCTCGAGGTAGTCGGCGATCGCGCCCTGCTGGCTGACCTTGCCGTTGGCCTGCACCAGCACCGTCCGCGCGGCGTCGCCGTAGCCGGCGCGCGCGGCGTCGAGCTCCTCGAGCGATCGGAGGCGGGCCTCGAGCGCCGGCGAGCTCCTGCTCGCGCGCGCGGACCGATCGCGACCGCCATTCGTGCTCGATGCGCGCGCTGGCCAGCTCGGACTCGCGCGCCGCGCGGCGATCCGCGTCGCCTCGATCGCGTCGTGCGCGCGGCGCAGGCCGTCGCCGGCGGCCGCGCGTTCGCCGCCGACGCGCTCGCGACTCGATCCGGACGTCGCTCGTCTTCGACGTCGAGCTTCGACAGCGTTTCGCCGACGCGATCGCGCGCGGCCGCCGCGTGCTCGAGCGCGTGCCGCAGCGCGGTCGCCGAGTTGAGCGCCGAGAACACCTCGCCGCGCGCCGCTTCGACGTCGGCTTCCAGCCCTTCGATGCTCGCGATGCGCGTCTCGTAGGCGTCCGATTCGGACGCCAGCGTCGTCGCGGCGCGATCGCGATCGCGCGTTGCTGCCGCCGCGGCGCGCGGCGCGCGCGAGCGCCAGCGCGCGCCGGCTCGCGCCGCGCTTCGAGGCGCCTCGAGCTCGGCGGCGACGTTCGCCGCGCGCGCGTCGAGCGTCTGCACCTGCTCGCGATCGAACGCGATCTGCTGCTGCCGGCGGTTGATCGACGAGCTCGCGCGCGTGCGCGGCCTCGCGCGACGGCGTCGACCGCGACTCGGCTTCGACCAGCTCGATGCGCAGCCGGCCGAGATCCGACTTCGACTTCGCTGACGCGGGCCGCCGCGACGGCCTCGCGCTCGCGCGCGTCGGCGAGCGCGCGCGCGCCGACTCGATCGTCTCGGCCAGCTGGCGATACTTCCGCGCGAAGAGCACCTTCTCCCAGCGGCGCAGCTCGTCGCGCAGCCGCTGGTACCGTCGCGCCTTCGCCCGCCTGGCGCTTCAGCGTGCCGCGCTGCTTCTCGACCTCGAACACGATGTCGTCGATGCGCGTGAGGTTCTGCTGCGCCGCTTCGAGCTTGAGCTCGGCGGCGCGGCGCCGCGCCTTGTACTTCGTGACGCCGGCCGCTTCTTCGATCAGCTGACGCCGATCGGTCGGCCGCGTGCTGAGGATCATCCCGATCTTGCCCTGCTCGATGATCGCGTAGGCCTTCGCGCCGAGCCCGGTGTCCATCAGCAGATCGTGGACGTCGCGCAGCCGGCAGATCTGCGCCGTCGATCAGGTATTCGCTCTCGCCCGAGCGATACAGCCGCCGCGTGACCTCGACCTCGCGGGCGACCGACTGGATGATCTCTGCTGATGCCCACCACGTCGGCGATCGCGGTTCGTGGCCGTTGGCCCTTCAGCGGCATGGTGACCGTTGCCGTTGCCGTTGCCGTTCCGTTGACGTGGCCGTTGCCGTTCGCGATGGCCGTTGCCGTTCGCGTGGCTTCGACCGCGCCTCGGCGGAAACGCGGGACCGCGTCGACGGTCTTCAGCAAGCCGCTGAACCGCAGGCGCACTTCGGCGGCCGCGGTCGGCTTGCGGCGCATCGCTGCCGTTGAAGATCACGTCTTCCATCTTGTCGCCGCGCAGGCTCTTCGCGCTCTGCTCGCCCATCACCCAGGTGATGGCGTCGGCGACGTTGCTCTTGCCGCAGCCATTCGGGCCGACGATCGCCGTGACGCCCTTGTCGAAGGCCAGCTTCCGATCGATCGGAAAACGATTTGAAACCGTTGATCTCGAGACGTTCGAGACGCATGGAAACACCCGCACAATGCTGATTGTGAAGTTCAAATTGCAAATTGAATTTGCAATCAGCACTCAGCAATTGGCAACTGCCGTGAACGATGATGGTTGGCTGGGATGCGACCTGGCAAACGACCTGACTTTTAGGCCCACTCTCGCCTTCCTGAACGTAAGGAAAGCGGCCCCGGGGCCAGAACGGTCGTCACCGTCTAACAAGGCCTAGCCATAGGGGCAAGAGCAAACTGCCACCCCAACGAGTTGTGGTCGCTTGCCCCAAGCCTGGCCGACGTTCCGAAGCGGCGGACGAACCTCAGTGGTTCGCCTGATCTTGTTGCCCTTGCTGAGCTCGGTCAGCTTCTGCGCCTCGCCGAACATCGTCAACGCCGCCTGCGCCTGCGGATCGACCGCAGATCAGGTGACGTCGCGCGTCGGCAATGCCGAACACCGCGTTGTCGATTTCGAAACGGATCATCGCCTTGATGAACTAGCAATACGTAACTGAACGAAGTACAA